>ERZ791765.8-NODE-8-length-337983-cov-58.301073_pt1 | contig 337983 bp, 318 predicted proteins | sample MGYA00509949_ERZ791765 | MGnify/ENA primary metagenome ERZ791765 (study PRJEB30046, sample SAMN00791980) | human gut metagenome | study: EMG produced TPA metagenomics assembly of the A metagenome-wide association study of gut microbiota in type 2...
TACATCAAGCATCTCAGCAACCTCTTTTGCTGTGTAATATAACTTCTCCATGGTGCGTTCACCTCCTCTCTCCGGCAATTACCGGTATGTATCAAACACTTGTATTGCCCGCTGCAACTTCTATATAACTCGTTGCAACTATTGTATTTGCTTATCCTAAATTTTAAAAGGGACTAACCCGGTCCTTTTTCTCAGATAAGGGTACAATAGCGGGTTTTTTAATAAATATAGCAGCATCCATGTCTCTTGATTACATCACTCATTCTAATTCAAAGCATGAATTTGCTGAATATTCTCTCATGGACTTTTTATTTCTGTGTTATAAAGTCTACCGCAAACCATATTTTTACGGAAGAGACACCACTGGTGTATTTTTTCTAATTTGCACCAGTTTTTGGTGCTTCATATAATTGGGATAATTTTTGAAAATAAAAAGAAATGTGATAATAGATAATACCTATGACACTTCTGTTTAGTACTCATTAATATCTGTGGTACTATCAAAACAGGTATCATATAGGTATCACGACAAAAGAAAAAGCCCCATAAATGGCTTGTTTACGCCATTTATGAAGCTCTGTTTACTATTCAAACTCAATCGTTCCAGGTGGTTTACTCGTCAGATCGTAGAATACACGATTGACCCCTTTCACCTCATTTATAATTCTGCTCATCACCGTCTGCAATACTGCGAACGGAATCTCTGCGGATTCCGCGGTCATGAAATCAACGGTGTTGACCGCACGAAGCGCTACTGCGTAGTCATAGGTTCTTTCATCGCCCATGACACCGACGGAACGCATATTGGTAAGTGCCGCAAAGTACTGGTTCGGCATCCAGGACGGTTCCTCGCCGTTGGCTTTTTTATAATCGGCAACCGCCTTGTCTACTTCCTCGCGGTAAATTGCGTCGGCATCTTGTACAATACGAACCTTTTCCGCTGTCACTTCGCCGATGATGCGGATTCCAAGTCCCGGTCCCGGGAACGGCTGACGGAAAACAAGTTTTTCCGGGATGCCAAGTTCAAGACCGGCTTTTCTTACTTCATCTTTGAAAAGATTTCGAAGCGGTTCAATGATTTCCTTGAAATCAACGAAATCAGGAAGACCGCCTACATTGTGGTGGGATTTGATGACTGCGGATTCACCGCCAAGTCCGGATTCCACCACATCCGGGTAGATCGTTCCCTGTGCGAGGAAATCCACTGCTCCGATTTTTTTTGCTTCCTCTTCGAAAACGCGGATAAATTCTTCCCCGATGATCTTACGTTTTTTCTCCGGTTCTGTGACACCGGCAAGTTTTCCGTAATAGCGCTCCTGCGCATTGACACGAATGAAGTTTAAGTCGAACTGGCCATTTGGTCCGAATACGCTCTCTACCTCGTCGCCTTCGTCCTTTCTTAAGAGACCATGGTCTACAAAGACACAGGTCAGCTGCTTTCCGATCGCGCGTGACAGGATTCCTGCCGCAACGGACGAATCCACTCCGCCGGATAACGCAAGAAGAACCTTTCCATCGCCGACTTTCTCACGGATGGACTGAATGGTCTCTTCTACGAAAGAATCCATTCTCCAGGTTCCCGCACAGCCGCAGACGTTACGCACAAAGTTATAGATCATCTGTGTGCCGTTTACGGTATGAAGGACTTCCGGATGAAACTGGATCGCATAGAGTTTCTTTTCTACATTCTGTGCTGCCGCGATCGGGCAGTCCGCAGTATGGGCAACCACCTCAAATCCCGGTGCCGCCATCTCAATACGGTCAAAATGGCTCATCCAGCAGATCGATGTTTCCGGCATTCCCTGAAACAGAACTGCATTCGGTGCATAATGGATTTCTGTCTTTCCGTATTCTCCAACCTCTGGTGTGATGACTTTTCCGCCGAGTTTGTGCATCATAAGCTGCGCACCATAGCAAAGTCCAAGTACCGGAATCCCAAGCTCAAAAAGTTCTTTCTGATAAGAAGGAGAGTCCTCTTCGTAACAGCTGTTCGGCCCTCCTGTCAGAATGATACCCTTTGGATTCATAGCTTTGATCTTCTCAATGTCTGTTTTATAAGAATAAATCTCGCAATAAACATTGCATTCTCTGACTCTGCGGGCAACCAGCTGGTTGTATTGTCCGCCGAAATCAAGTACAATGACTAATTCTTTGTCCACGACTTTTTCCTCCTGGTATTTTCAATCTATCTTCCTATTATAAGGGAGCAGTTTCAAGTTTACAAGTAGAAGTTGTATCTTTTATATGTGCTGATGCAGATATTTTTCTTTGGTTGCCATTCCGCCGCGGATATGGCGCTCGGATTTATTGACATCTAAGACTTTTCTCGCCTCTGCGGCAAGTGTCGGGTTGATCTGTACAATGCGCTCCGTTACATCCTTATGTACCGTACTCTTGCTGATGCCGAATTTCTTCGCGGTCTGACGCACGGTCGCGTTGTTTTCAATGATATAATTCGCGATATTTATAACCCTCTCCTCAATATAGCTTTTCACAAAAAATCCCCTGCGATACTAATTGTTACATTGTATGCCGGGGATTCTTTTATATGTCTGTCTAATTTTCGTCGGTTCTCTGTTGTTTTAGAAATTCTTTCCGTCCCAGCCCCAGTCATTGATGCCCTGATAAGTGATGTACACGGCACTTCCCGGGATTCCGAGCCGTTCTTTAAAGATACGGCAGATCTCCGCTGTCATTGCGTTATACTCTCTTGCAGAAGCGCTTCCGAACAGCTTTACCGAAACAAATGCTCCCCTGTCCAGCTTTTTTCCTCCCATGTAAAGATCGTAATTATCCTCGAATCCCAACATTAAAAAACCTTCCGGTTTATTTACGATCGAGATCGCGCGTCCCAGATCTGCTTTCAAGTTTTCGCGTTCCTCCCTGCTCACCGGGATAGAAATTTTTGAATCAATAAACGGCATATCCGCCACCTCCTGTTTTTATTTGATGACCGGCTGGAAATCCTCGGTATCTCCGCAGAAAAATCCGCCGATCTTTCCTGTGATCGTCTGCATGATATGTTTTGCGTGTGTATAATGTTCCGCGTCGATCGTCACAAAAAACATGGTCTTTACGCCCTGCTCTGTAAGCCAGTTTTTACTGTATTCGTCGCGAAATTCCGCCCTGGTCCACTCGAAATCCATCGAGCGTTCTTCCGGGATCACCACCTCAAGGACTCCCGCCGCTTCCCAGATCTCAAGTTCCAGGTCTGCTTCCTCCTGCAGCGCATCCGCGATATCACGCACCGTGATCTCTTTTTGCTGCATGTAAAACCATTCTTTTGGAGCATCCGCCGCCCCATGGTTCTTTTCACGGATCTTTTTTAATTTTGACTTGTTTTTCATTCCATTTCCTCCAGTATCTGCCGCAGGGAATCCTCCACACGTCTGCAGGCCGTCGCACGCACATCCCGCATGGTCGGATTACACGTCTCCATCAGATAGGGATGTCCGACAAATTCCAACATCGTCCGGTCATTTTCATTATCTCCGAACGCAGCCATCTCCTCCGGCAGGATATCAAGTTTTTCTCCGATCTCTTTTAAGGCAGAACCTTTGCTTGTGCCAAGCGGCGCGAAATCCACCCAGCGGTTTCCGGATGTCACGATCAGACAGCTGTCACCAAACGCCCGCTTAAAATCCGCCGTTGCCCCGTCACGCTTATCTTCCGGTGTAAAATAGGAAACCTTCATGATCGGTTCCTCGATCCGCTCCGGTTTATCTATGACCGTGATATTATTTCCAATATCGTCACGCAGATAGGTCACGAAAGACGGATCTTTCGGGATCACATAACTCGTGCGCTCCCCCGATATCAGCACTTCGCAGTCCGGGTGTTCCAGTACGGTGTTGCTGATACGCATTGCCAGTCCATCCTCAAACTGCCGCTTCATCAATACCTGGTCCAGATGCATGACCAGCGCTCCATTTTCACACAGATACATGATCTTGTCCTTGACCGGCGCAAACAACCGCTGCAGGCTTGGATACTGTCTTCCGCTTGCCGGCATAAAAGAAACACCCCTTTTTGTCAGTTCCTCGATCAGTGGAAAGAGTTCCGGGCGGCATCTGGTCGCTCCGTCCAGAAGCAGCGTGCCATCCAGATCACACGCTATCAGTTTTATTTTTGTTTTCATCTTCTGCTATCCTCTATATGCATTTTCTGTTTTATATTTGATTTGTTTTCATACATGCTGACATCGGAGCGGTTTCTTGTCCCTTCGAAAGTTTCATCCCGCTCCGGATCAAACTGCGCGTAACCGCACGCGATATGGATCGGATAATGCTCCGGATCGCTGTTATATTTTTCCTCTTCCGTGCGCATTCCCTCGATGCAGAAAAGGATCGGACATCTTGCGGCATGCTCCACGATACAGCAGAATTCGTCCCCGCCGATGCGGTAGACCTTTCCATAAGGATCAAAGATCTTTTCTATGATCCGCGCGGCATTTTTAAGGTAAGTGTCTCCCTCCACATGGCCGTGTCCGTCGTTGCATTCCTTCAGATTATTCAGATCAAAGGATACAAACATCTTTCCTCTGGCGCTTTTCATCTGCGACATATCCTCCATATAGGCATTCCGGTTGTAAAGCCCGGTCAGGACATCATGGATCGCCAGTTCCTCATACACCTTTGCCTTCCGTCCCTTTTCGATCGTATCCACCGCATAGAATGCCGCCTCGTAACCGAGCATCAGCACGAACGCCAGGAATACAAAGCGTCCGAACAGATCCGCGTCACCGATATGGCGGTAATACAGCACGATATCCGTCACTGTTGCCGCCGAAAGCAGGATCATTCCTACGGTACTGATCTTCGCGTGCCGGTCGATCTGATGGCGGAACGCCTTATATAGCAGACATCCGATCATATAAAACAACGCGATACACAACATCATATGAGTCAGCCAGAGTGTTTCTTTCATATCCGCGATACCAAAAAACTGAAATCCCAGCACAAACACCATCTCACAGACATTGATCGCAAACAGCACTTTCCAGAACTTCCGATCCCCGATATTCAAAAAATCCCTCACAAACAGGATAAACGGGATTCCCATCAACATCAAAAGGATATACGCCATAAACGATGCCGCGATCCGGTCCCGCACGATCAGCATCATCGCGTCCGTCTCATTTGCCGACCAGACACCAAATATCGCCGAAAACATGCCCAGATGCAGCAGGCTGTTCCCGATCTCCGCCTTCCTGTGTACAATGCACCAGTAAACGATCATTCCAAATCCCAGTATGACGATCAGCGCGCTGACAAAAAACGTGATGACCGACTGCGCGAAGATCTTATAAAAAGCCTCCTGCTCTTTTCCGGTATAAAACGTGCAGTCCTGATACCGGACGTTTTGATATACCGGCGTCAGTTTGATCTTTATCTCTTTTGTTCCATATGGGACTGCCACGAAATTCCAGTGTGAGCCGGTCGTGCGTCCCCAGATTCCGCCTGTCTCTGTATTTTCATAGATCGGCTTTCCATCCGCGTAAGCCCACACGAGCTGGTGATTCGTGAAAAATACGATATCTTTCTGCATCACCCCATAATCCTCCGCCGCAAACGAAAAGATCTCGCTTCCGTCCGTCTGTCTGGTGGTCGTGTCGGGGCTTGTTTCATCCATGCTTCCAAACTCCGTGATCTTAAAATTGGCTGCATACGCCAGTAAGATCAACGCCAGCCCTGCTGCAATGACAAGATACGGCATCCATCTTTTTACTCTTCTTAACATACTCCTGCTACCTCTGTATCCAAACTTTCCCTACTATCACAATATCTTATATACCGCTTTTTTTCAAGGTTTTTCTCTCGCTTTCCAGTTGCTTTTTTCCGAGGTTATGGTACAATAAGGGCATACAAACAGGGGAGCCTGCGACAAGCCGGCTGAGAGTAAGCTGTACTGCTTAGACCCTTAACCTGATTTAGATAATGCTAACGTAGGGAAATAATGACTGTAACGGATTCTTTGGATCATCGATCCACAGGATCCAGCTTATAGAAACGGAATACTTGCGTTTTGGTATTCCGTTTTTTTGTTATGGAAATGACCTCTTATCTTTATGGATCAGGCGCGCAAAAGACTATTTTGATAGAAAGAGAGATAAGAAATGAGAAATTACGCAACTCAGATGGAAGCGGCAAGAAAGGGAATCATAACCGAAGAATTAAAATCCGTTGCCGCCAAAGAACATATGACCACAGACGAACTGCTGCCGCTCGTAGCTTCCGGCAAAGTCGTGATCTGTGCCAACAAAAATCACAAATGCATCGATCCGCAGGGTGTCGGTTCCATGTTAAAGACCAAGATCAATGTAAACCTCGGCGTTTCCAAAGATTGCAAGGACTATGACGTAGAGATGGAAAAAGTCATGGAAGCAGTCAACATGGGCGCGGAAGCGATCATGGATCTGTCCTCCCACGGCGATACGATCCCGTTCCGCCGCAAACTCACGAACGAATGTCCGGCTATGATCGGTACGGTTCCGGTCTATGATTCCGTGATCCACTATCAGCGGGATCTTGCCACACTTACCGCAAAGGATTTTATCGATGTGGTACGTCTGCATGCCGAAGACGGTGTGGATTTCGTCACGCTCCACTGCGGCATCACCAGAAAGACCATCGACCAGATCAAAAACCACAAACGCAAAATGAACATCGTTTCCCGTGGCGGTTCTCTGGTATTTGCATGGATGTGCATGACCGGAAATGAAAATCCGTTCTATGAATACTATGATGAGATCTTAGATATCTGCCGCGAGTATGATGTGACCATCTCCCTCGGTGACGCCTGCCGTCCGGGCTGTCTTGCGGATGCTTCCGATGTCTGTCAGATCGAGGAACTTGTCCGTCTCGGAGAGCTGACCAAACGCGCCTGGGCAAAAGATGTTCAGGTCATGGTGGAAGGTCCGGGACATATGCCGCTCGACCAGATCGCGGCCAACATGAAGATCCAGCAGACGATCTGCGGCGGCGCTCCGTTTTATGTATTAGGGCCGCTCGTTACCGATATTGCTCCGGGATATGACCATATCACCGCTGCGATCGGTGGTGCCGTTGCCGCGACCGCAGGCGCTGCTTTCCTCTGCTATGTCACTCCGGCAGAGCATCTTGCGCTTCCGAATGTCGATGATGTAAAACAGGGAATCATCGCTTCCAAGATTGCTGCCCACGCTGCTGATATCGCCAAGGGCGTGCGCGGAGCGAGAGATATCGATGACAAGATGGCTGACGCGAGACGTGTGCTCGACTGGGATGCGCAGTGGGAATGCGCGATCGACCCGGAGACTGCAAAGGCGATCCGTGAAGACCGCAAACCGGAACATGAAGACACCTGCTCCATGTGCGGTAAGTTCTGCGCTGTCCGCAGCATGAACAAAGCGCTGTCCGGCGAATACATCGATATTTTATAAGTACTTACTTCGATAACAGATCCATTCAAAAAAGAGAGAAAACGCTTGATAAAACGATTTCTCTCTTTTTTCTGTTTCTTTCTTAATTGTTATCTCACACTAATTGGTGTATTTCTGCAGCTCTTCCGCCACATCAAGCACTCCGCCCAACAGTTTCTTGGTTTCTTCCGCGTGCTCCAGGTTGTTGACACTGAGTTCCGCCGCCTGATGGGAGGATGCGGTCACTTCTTCCGTTGTCGCCGAAAGCTGTGTGATATTGTCAACGATCTGGTTGTTGGACTCGGAGAGCTGGCCTAACATCTCATCGATCTGTCCGATATCCGTTGTAAGTTTCGTCACGTTCTCATTCATATCCGTGAAGCTTGCTGAAACTTCCGTGATCAGGTCATCCTGCTTTCCTGCCGCAGCCACTGCCTCACCTACCGAATCCGCTGCCGAATGTGCATCCCCGGAAAGTTCCTCTAAGATCGACGCGATATTTTCGGTCTCCTGACGTGTCTTTTCCGCAAGCTGACGGATCTCATCCGCTACGACCGCAAAGCCTTTTCCGGCTTCTCCGGCTCTCGCGCTTTCGATCGACGCGTTTAACGCAAGGAGATTTGTCTGGCTTGAAATGGAAAAGATCGTATCCGCGATGCCCTTTACCGCTTCTGTCTTCTCCTGAAGCTTCTGCATGGACGCCGCCACGCCTTCGTTGATCTGCGCGATATTTTCCGACTGCGTCTTTAAGTGTTCCATCAGGTTCGCGTTCTTCTCATTGAGCTCGCCGGATTTTTTCGCTGTCTCTACCATCTCCGCAGAGCGCTCCATCGTCTCGCCGATCGCTTCCTGGATGTTCTGTGTCATCACGGTCTGTGCCTGGATATTCTCCGCTGTCGTCTGTGTGCTGTCTGAAATATCCCGGACTGCTCCGTTTACGGTATCCGTGGATTCATTGAGCTGGTTCATGATATCGACTGCCTGCTCTGTTCCCTCTCTGACCTGCTCTGCCACATTTACGATATGATCCATCATATCCTGCTGTTTTTTCTTTTCCTCGCCGAGCTGGCCGATCGTATCACTGTTGAATGTATGCGCAACCGCAACGGTCCAGTAGATCAGAAGCATCATAAAACAGATCACCAGTGTCGCGCAGATCTGATCCACAGTTTCCTCTCCGGTGCAGCGGTGCAGCACCGAAATCTTTATCACGGTAATGATAATGTTGAGCGCACTCGTAACCACTCCGTAAAATCTGGAATACCGTCTGTCAAAAAACACGATACAGATGATAAACGGAACCGCTCCCATAAAGCGCAGATAATAAGCGTCAAATGCTATGCCCGTAAAAAACGTTATCACCAAAAGCCCGGTACTCAAGACATAGCGTATCCGGCGGTCTGCGCTGTTTGTGCGGTATAACATCAAATTTAAAACGATCATCACAAGCACGACCACTCCGATCATGCAGGTAAATCCAAGCGACCGTATTCCCCGCAGATATGCCACAAACACGATTACTGCAGCAAAAATATAAAACAAAATACTCGTAAGAACATACAAACCATTGGCGCGTGTCATCTGTTCTTTCTCATCTGCATACAGATAGTTCTTTTCCATCTTTTTCCTCTCCTTCTCTTTCGTTCTCTACTCTATTATAGCAATACAGCGTGCAAATTCATATAGAATTTTCTACAAATTTCGACGATATCTCATAAATATTTTTTCTTTTTAAAGATGTAGAGACTGACCGCGACGATCAGCACCGAAACGAATATGACCACCGGATAACCATATTTCCACGCGAGCTCCGGCATATGGACAAAATTCATGCCGTACCAGCCCGCAATCAGGGTCAGCGGCAGAAACACCGTCGTCACGATCGTAAGCACTTTCATTACATCATTCTGGCGGATGCCGATCTCGGACTGATATACGTCCTGCACCTGCATCGCGTACTCTCTTAACACCTGTGTTTCTTCCCGGAGTCTGCCCGCGCGGTCGGTAAACACGCCAAAGCACGTTGCCTCTTTCTCTCCGAAAAAATCCATCTCGTTTTCATGGAGCATTTCCCCCATATCCGCCATCTGGCTGTAATAGCGGTGCATTCTTGAGATTTCCTTTTTCATGCGTAACATCTCATGGTTAAATTCCTTATCCTCACGCTCCAAGATCCGTTCCTCCATCCCGGCGATCTTTTTTTCAAGTGCCGACAGATACAAGAGGTCATCATCGATCAGCGAGATCAGAAAGTCATACAAAAAACGCTCCAGCGTGTAGCCCTTGCGCATTCTTGCCTGACGGATCTGCGCGATCTGTGTTCCGACGATCCCCGTGTCATCAATAAATATCATCTTTCTCTGTAAAATATAAAAGGCAAAACCGTAATTGTTCCGGTAATGCCCTTTCTCCGGGATATGGAATGTACCAAACAGATAGTCCGAATAGCTTTCCAGCTTGCAGAAATGAATATTGTCTTCCTGCCATCCAAGCAGATAATTCGCCCGGATGTCCGTTGCCTTCTCCCATTCCGCTCCGCTTAGTACCGCAATCCCGTCCTTATGATCTTTCCAGTCATCAAATTCTGTCTCTTCCAGCTGGTCATCCATGATCTTATAATAAATGACTGTCCACCTCCTGTATGTCTCTTCCTTCTTTTATCCTTTATCTTTCCCAAATTTCTCCCAAAATAACGTTTTCGCCCTAAGACTGTTTCTGCGGCGTGAACTGAAGCTCGATCGTGGAAATGCACCCGCGAATGCTGACGTTCGCATGCTCTAACGATGCCGGAACACGGATACGGTTTTCCGTGTCAACACTCATCAGTTTCACCTGATCTTCCCTCCCTGCTTTTGCCCGCAGGACCTTCTCCTCATCCGACAGATACAGACACCGGTCCCCAACCCAGGCTCCATAAATTTTCCTTCCTTTTTTTCGCAGATTAAACTCCCTCGGCATGCTGACTTTTTTCCTGACTACCTGCGCATTTGTCTGTCCAACAGCAAACATGACGATCCCTTCTTTCTTCTCTGCAAATTCCTTTCCGGAATGCCTTATTTCCTTTTTATTTTATCACGTTTTGCCCGATTTTGTAAGAATTTTTTCATTTTTCAGATTTATTATTTACATAAACAGACATTTGTGTTATAGTTAGCAAGTCGGCTGGAAATATGCCGGTAAAACTAATATCATACATATTAGCAGAGTAGAAATCTGTGCGTTAAGTGCCATGTGAACAGGGAGTTGTCACACGGACGAAAAGCAATCGCTTGCGGTACAGGCTTCGCATCCCGCTGCTACATTCAGGTTATCTTGTCTCCTCTATGTAGTTTAGGAAAACTGCTAAAAGGAGGCTATTTTTATGAAAAAGATCAAACAACTCTTCTCGGATTCTCTTCACGAATTCACCGTAACCAAAAACCTGGTACTCTGTGGTCTTATGGCTGCGCTCGCGATCGTACTCAGCATAGTTGCAAGCATTTCCATCGGACCTTACGTTAAGATCGGCTTCTCCGGAATTCCGAACCGCATCGTGGAATTTCTCTTCGGGCCAGTTGTCGGCTGCATTTTCGGCGGAGCGCTGGATCTCTTAAAATTCATGATCAAACCGGACGGCCCGTTCTTTTTCGGTTTCACCTTTAACGTAATGCTCGCCGGACTGATCTACGGCTGCCTGTTATATCACAAGCCGCTTTCGATCAAGCGTATCGTAATTGCGGAATTTCTGGTAAAACTGATCGTAAACTGCGGTTTAAATACGCTCTGGATCTCCATGCTCTACGGAAAAGCATTTTTCGTACTGCTTCCGATGCGCCTGTTAAAGAATGTGATCATGCTGCCGATCGACAGTGCCATCGTATTTTTCGCACTGTCCCTCACAAAGCAGACCGTTGGAAGACTCGGTTTTTCCCTGATCTCACCAAAGAAACTTTCCGCGGAGGAATCTTAATTCCTGACCGGTAACAACGATTTATTTACTTAAAAGACAAGAAAACAAAAAAAGAACCGCTCCGGTTCTTTTTTTGTCTGTTAATACCTGGCACTTTTTAAAAGCTGCTTCGTATACTCTTCTTTTGGATTTTTATAGATTTCTTCGACCGGTCCCTGTTCTATGATCTCTCCCTCTTTTAAGATCAGCACGCGGTCACAGAGCTGGTAAACCACACGCAGATCGTGCGAGATAAACAGGATCGCCGTCTTTAATTCTTCATGCAGTTCTTTTAAGAGCGCAAGGATCTGCGCCTGTATCGTCACATCCAATGCGGAAACCGCCTCATCCGCGATAAAGAACTTCGGATTCAGGATAAGCGCGAGCGCAATGCAAACACGCTGTCTTTGTCCACCGGAGAGTTCTCCCGGATACCGCGAGAGGTATTCCTCGCCAAGTCCGACCCGTTTTAAGATCTCTCCCGCCTTTTTCTGTCTTGTTTTTCTGTCATCCCGCGTGAAGTTTCTAAGCGGCTCCTCTAAAATCCATCCGATCGTTTTGGACGGATTTAAGGATCCGAACGGATCCTGAAACACCATCTGCGGATGCGTCTCCGCATGCGTGATGGTTCCATCATAGTTTTTGTTTATCCCAAGGAGCGTCCGGGCGATCGTCGATTTTCCGGAGCCGGATTCTCCCACCAGTCCTACGATCTCTCCTTCACTGATCGAAAAACTCACATCGCGCAAAACCTGTATCGTCTCTTTTTTCCCGAACAGTCCGCGCTTTCGTTTGTCAAAGAAAACATTTAATCCCAAAACAGATAGCACCGTCTTCTCCGGCGTTTTTTCCACTTTCTCTTTCTCACGTTCAAATCCCGGGATTGCGGAGACCAGCTTTTTCGTGTACGCTTCCTTCGGCGCGTAAAAGACATCATCCGCTCTGCCCGCTTCCACAATTTTTCCATCCTTCATGACAACCACCTGCCCGCAGAGCCTGTGTACCAGATGAAGATCATGCGAAATAAACAGGATCGCCGTATGCTCTTTTTCGTTGATCCGCTGCAGCAGCTCCAGGATCTGTGCCTGTATCGTCACATCAAGCGCTGTCGTCGGTTCATCCGCGATCAGCAGTTTGGGCTTGTGTATCATTGCCGCTGCGATCATCACACGCTGTCTCTGCCCGCCGGAAAGTTCATGGGGATATGCCGCATAGATCCGCTCCGTATCCGCGAGTCCCACATCACGCAGTGCTTCCATGGCACGCGCCCTGCGTTCCTCTTTGGACAGATCCGTATGGATGCGAAGGCTCTCCTCCACCTGCCAGCCGATGGTGCGCACCGGATCCAGGGAGGTCATCGGTTCCTGAAAGATCATTCCGATGTCCGTTCCTCTCAGTTTACATAACTCATTTTCCTCCAACGAAAGGAAATCGTCATGCCCCGCAAACGCGATCTCTCCATCCGCAATCACATTCTTCCGCTTTTTCAAAAGTCCTGCAATGGCGAGCGCGCTTAAGGATTTCCCGGAGCCGGATTCTCCCACCAGACCCACGCATTCTCCAAATCCTATGGTAAGATTAAAGTCCTTCACTACTTTTTGCTGTGTCTTCTTATCCGCAAATCCAATATTCAGATTTTTTACACTCAGCAAACATTCTTTCTTTTCCATCGTTTCCTCTCATGCATTTCCACTGACATTCCATCGCTCATAAGCGAAAATCCGAGTATCATCAAAATCAGCACCAGTCCGGGCCAGATACAGCTCCCCGGTGAGACAAAAATATAAGACTGTGCCTCTGAGAGCATCCGTCCGAGACTTGCATAGGGCGGCTGTACGCCGATCCCCAGATAGCTTAGGCTTGCCTCCGCAAGCACCGCGTTGTTGAACCCGATCATAAGTGAGGACAGCAGTACCTGACGGATATTCGGAAGGATATGTACAAACATGATCCGAAGATCACCGGCTCCGGAGAGTCTTGCAAGTTTCACATATTCCATCTCCCTGCATCGTATGAACTCACTGCGCACAATTCTTGCGAAACTCGGAACAAACGCGATCCCAAGCGCGAGCACGGTCTGATAATTTCCAGGGCCGAGCACCGCGATCACCACCAGCGAAAGCAGGATACTCGGAAACGCGAACATGACATCCATGATCCGCATCAGCACCTCATCCAAAACCGATCCGAAATAGCCGGTAAAGGCTCCGATCAAAACACCGATACTGCCGCCGAGAAGCACTGTTCCTGCCGCCGCAAACAGTGTGATCTTACTGCCGGACATCACGCGGCTTAGAATATCCCGTCCGAGCTGGTCGCAGCCAAACGGATGCGCCAGGCTGCTGCCCGCAAGCTTCGCCGATGCATCCACTGCTTCCGGCGGATAGGGTGTCCAGATGATTCCCACCAGAACAAAGAGAAGCATCGCTGCCGTGATGACACAGCCGATCTTAAAATTGTAATTTTTCCTTTTTTTTGATGTATTATCCATGTTTATTCCACCGTAATCCTCGGATCGATCTTCCGGTAAATCAGATCCACACACAGATTTGTCACTATCACCACAAGCGCCATCATCATGATGATCGCTTCCACCACCGGATAATCCCGGTTGGAGATAGATGTCATCAGTATTCTTCCAAGTCCCGGAATGTTAAACACTTTCTCCACAACAATACTTCCCGTAAAGATGTCGGCAAGCGCCATTCCAAAGAAGGTCAGAACCGGAAGGAACGCGTTTTTTAACACATGCCCGTATAGCACGCCCGAAATATCGTTTCCGCGGCTGTACGCCGTTCTCACATAATCGTGTTTCATCTCCGCGAGCAGTGAGCTTCTCAGCATTTTCACCGCCATGGCTGTCTTCGGAAGCGCGATCGCGACCGCCGGGAAAAACAGATACGCAAAGAATTTCCCCGCATTCACGTCATAAGAGACAAAATCTCCCGGGACAAACAGTTTTAACACCACTCCGAAAACCAGTGTGAGCAGGATTCCCGAAAAGAACGACGGAACCGCCATGATGACCTGATTGAGCCCCGAAAAGACACTGTCCGCGATCCCGCCCTCGTGCTTTGCCATAAAAACAGCAAGCGGAACGGATATCACGATCATCAGAAAAAACGCCATAACCGTCAGTGTGACCGTGATCGGCAGTTTATCTAAGATCATTTCCCGCACCGGCATGCTGTAACTGTACGAAGTACCGAAATCTCCGGTGGAAAACGCAAACAGCCACGTCACATACCGCTCCATCAGCGGGCGGTCCAGTCCCATCTGTGCCCGCAGCGCAGCAAGCTGTTCCGGGGTCGCGTCCGTCCCTAATTTTGCCCTTGCCGGATCTCCCGGTATCAGTTCAAACGCAAGAAAGAGCAGAAATGACACGATCACCAGCGTAAGCAGCGTGGTAAGGATTTTTTTTACGATCTGTTTCATGTTCTGCTCTCCTCCACTTTCTCTTTTTTGTTTTTACTTACTGGTCATCTGCCAGCTTGATCTGTGCAATATCCTGGATATAAAGCGGATAGCATTTATATCCGGTAAATTTTTTGTTCAGTGCCACCATATCCGGCAGATCCTGAATGTATACACTCGCCGCCGTATCTGCGAGGATCTCCTCACATTGCTTGTAAGCGGCTGTCTGTGCATCCTCATCCGCGGTACTTCGCGCCGCCGCATATGCCGCGTCATAATCCGGGTTGGAATAATTGATAAAGTTGTTCTTCGCATCGGCGTTGAACCGGGATAACATCGCGGATGCCGCAAAGTAGGACGCATCCACGCCAACTAAGGTCGCCTCAAAATTCCGGTTGCCATAGGTATCATCCAGCCAGGTATTCCATTCCACCTGATTGATCTCTGCCGTAACTCCGATCTTCTTTAACTGTTCCGCAATGATCTGTGCCGTATCCACATGCTGCGGATAATTGGCAGGAACCGTGATCGTAAAGCTGAATCCGTCGCCATAGCCTGCTTCTGCCAGCAATTCTTTCGCTTTGTCCACATCATAGCTGTATTTGTCTGCCAGTTCCGGCTCAAAGTATTTCCGGAAATTCGGGAACATGCTGCTGCCGACTTTTACGCCCTTGCCATCGGAAACCATATCGATGATCTCATCGCGGTCGATGCCGTAGCACAGCGCCTGTCTCACCTGTTCATTCCGGAACGGTTCAAAACTGTTGTTTAAGTAAAGTCCCTGTACCAGGTTCATGGTTCCTTCCACTACATTGTAGTCGTCTCCCAGCTGCTTTGCCTGTGTCGTGGTCAGATGTGCCATCATGTCGATAGAACCGCTGTTTAAGCTGGTGACAACAGAATCCGTATCGGCACATACTTTAAATGTGACCTCATCGATATCCGGCTTGCCGCCCCAGTAATCCGCAAAACTCTCCAGTTTGATGTTTTCCTGTACGGAACGGGAAACATATTTGTATGGTCCGGTTCCGATTGGATCCGCATCCGGATCTGCGTTATCCGCAGGGACGATCGCCGCTTTTACGCCAGCCACATAGGACAGGAAATCGGCATCCGCCTCAGCCAGTGTGATCACCACTGTTTTATCATCCGGTGTCTCAATGGATGTGATATTAGAAAACGCCGGTATCAGAGCGGAGCCGCTGCTGCTATCGGCGCAGGTTTCAAGGGAAGATTTTACGTCCGCTGCCGTAACAGGATTTCCGTTATGGAATTTCACTCCGTCTCTTAAAGTGAATGTGTACACAAGCCCGTCATCGGATACCTCGTATCCGCTTGCCACAGCAGGAACTAAATTTCCATCACTGTCCGGTTTATACAAACCTTCAAACACATTAAACAGAATTTCTCTTGTTCCTGCCGCTTCCGCTTTGTGAGGGTCAAGACTGTCTTCCAAATCCTGTGCAATGCCTACAGTGATCTGTGAGGAATTTTTTCCACCTGTTTCGTCACCTGCGTTTCCGCATCCGCTCAGTGCAATAGTCAGTGTTGTGAACACGAGTAACAAAGCCTTTACTCTTTTACTTCTTTGTTTCATGTTTTTGATTCCTTTCTCTTTATGAAGTTTTCGTTGGCTGTCGGCCTTGACGGCAGTCGCTCGCCATGCCAGTGCCAGGGTTTATTGTAGTGCATTGCGCTTTAAAATGCAATAGAAAAAAAAGAACCGCAGCCTGTATTTCAGACTGCGGTCCCTCTCTGTGATGATACTTTTTTATTTTTTATGCTTCTTCCTTCTTTGCTGTAAACAGCTTGGACAGGCAGTGGTAAGCAACCAGTGCGCCAAGGATCATCAGTAAGATCGCAACGATAAGCTGCAGTCCGTCTACCAGGAATGTTGCTGTTCCGGCAGAAACGTTTCTTACTAATGCGATGGTCTTCTGAACCAGTGCGGTAAAGGTAACCGCAAGCATGACGAACATCGGGATGTAAAGTGTCCATCCGGTACGTCCGGTCGTCTTTAAGAATACGGCAAGCGCGATCAGTACCATTGCTGCGAGCAGCTGGTTCGCGGAACCGAATAACGGCCAGATGTTGTTGTATCCGCCAAGTGTTAAGAGCCATCCAAAGAATAATGTGATGATGGTTGCGAAATATTTGTTGGTAAGTACTTTATGTAAACCATCCATCTTTTCCGGATCTGTGGTATCTACATAGAACAGTTCCTGGAAAGACATACGTCCGATACGCGCTACGGAATCCAGTGATGTAAGAGCAAGCGCGGATACACACATGGTCATGAATACGGTCGCCACTTCATTCGGGACACCGAAACGTTCCAGGAATCCTGCAACACCGGAAGAAAAGATCGAGAACGGAGTTCCGTCCGGCTTTGTTCCGTTTACTGCAACTGCGCCTACAACAACAAGTGCAACGATACCAAGTAATGATTCTACAACCATTGCGCCGTAACCTACCATCGGCATATCTTTTTCATTGCTGACGGTCTTGGATGAAGTTCCGGAAGATACCAGACTGTGGAATCCGGATACTGCACCACATGCGATCGTTACGAACAGGGTCGGGAACATGTAAGAAGTACTTCCGTCTGCTCCGGTCAGTGCGAATCCGTTGAATGCGTTCAGCTGCATCGCCGGATGCGCAACAACGATACCAACAACCGCGCCAATGATCATACCAAGTAACATATAAGTTGTCATGTAATCTCTCGGCTGCATCAGTAACCACATCGGCAGTACAGATGCAAGGAACAGATATACCATGATGATGCCGATCCAGGCAGATTTTGTTGCGTAGATCGGAAGATGCATACCAATGGCAAACATGATAACGATGAGCGCTACCGCGATCACACCCTTTAATCCCTCATTGATCTTACCTGTTTTTTTCAGTACCAGACCAAGGATGATCGCGAATACAATAAATAACATAGATACAGAAGCTGCCGCTCCGTTTGCAAATACCGGTGATGTCACTGCTGCTCCGGTCGCTGCGTCTACCGGGAACGCGTTAAAGGTACCTGCAACCATATCTGTAAATGCTGCGATAACAAGCAGGGTAAATAACCAGCAGAAAAGCATAAAGAGTTTTCTTCCTGTTTTTCCGATATACTTTTCGATCAGCATACCCATGGATTTTCCTTCGTTCTTAACGGATGCGTATAATGCTCCGAAATCCTGAACCGCACCGAAGAAGAGACCTCCGATGATCAGCCATAACAGCACCGGAACCCAGCCGAATACCGATGCCAGGATCGGTCCTGTGACAGGGCCAGCTCCCGCGATGGATGAAAACTGATGGGAGAATACTGTAAATTTGGAAGATGGCACAAAATCTTCTCCATCCTCATACTGGTAAGCAGGTGTCTTTGCGTTTGCATCGATTCCCCACTTTTTGGCGAGCCAGCGTCCGTAAAGCAGATAGCCGGCACCCAATGCAACAATTCCAATTAAGATAATTACTAAACCGTTCATTTTCTCACCTTTCCTCGTGAATGAATTTCCAAAACAGGACGTCTGCCTTAAACTCAGCTTTTGGCAGGCATAACTAAAATTCATATTAGTCATGCTTGCCATAACATCTCTGTTTTGTCTATATACTTTATCACTCTGTCGGAAAAATGTCAACTGCCCGATCTTATAAATTATCCGGGCGTGTTACCTCATAATCGCTCCAGCTGCTTTCCGCCGGGGCTCCGGACATATCTGCCGTATCGGAATAGGAATCTGCCGTGATCGTATATGCACTCGTTCCTTCTATATATAGTACCGTCCGTACCTTTTACCGTCACCGTATTTCCGTCCGCGTCCCGGATCGTTCCCTCGCAGGAAAGACTGCTTACTGTGCTGTCGCCTGTTACGATCCATGTGCTGTCTTTGTCGATATACAGGTTGCAGTATCCGTCCCCGCCATTTCCGGCATAGGTTTCATCATCCACAACCGCTCCGGTGAGGGTGCTGCCTGTCATATACAGATCCAGCTGGCTGATGCTGTCCCAGATGATATCGCCCTGCATTTCCTGATCGTTCGCGCCAAAGAGGCAGTCCGCACCGTTTGCTCCGGTCTGTCCCCAGCCTCTTTTGTTGTTATTTCCGGTGCAGCGCAGGAAGAATGCATTGTCATCCGCGTAGTTAATATCCACATTGGAAAGTACAAAGGTGGATTCTGTATTGGTCGTATAGAACATTCCGCCGTTTTTTGCAGTCAGTGTTCCACCGTCCATCTCAAAGGTGCTGTTTCCGACCTCGGAATCTCCGGACATGCTCTGGTACAAGATCACATTCCAGGTGCAGTCATTCTGTTCGTCATCGCTCATGTTTCCGGTCAGATCCGTGTCAAACAGGTGCAACGAATTCAAGCCCTCGATGCAGACCGCCTCTGAACCGTTTGCGGTAAGATCGGCATTGTTTACCGCGATATCCGCCGTACTGTAAACGACCGGTGAACCGGTTCCGTTTGAGGTATAGCTTCCGCCGTCCACAACCATCATTCCACCGCCACGGTCAGAACGGATCGCCGCTGCCGATGCGCCGTTTGTCTCTACATTTAAGTCCCAGGCGTATAAGGTTCCGCCACCTGCCGCGTGAATGCCGCCGGAGGTATTCTGCGTGGTCTTGATGTCACTGTCTGCCGCGTATACCACACCGTCTCCATAGGCAAAGATCCCTGCCGCGCCGCTCGCATCCGTATCAATGTCCGCGTTGCTTACATAAAGTGTTCCATCCGTGTCAAGCAGCGCAGCTCCGACACCGTAAAAGCTGGAATTATCCCCGCCCTTGCTCTCAGACGAAGTTCTTGTCACTGTGCTGTCTTTTAATGTAACGGTCGCGCCGTTTAAAACATGAACTGCATTCTCATCGGTTCCGGTCGAGGTGTAGGTCTTTCCCTCTTCCTCGGTATCCTCACTGAATTCAGTCACTGCGTCATAGCTGTCCACGCCGGCAGATGCTCCGCCGCCAGGGCCGCCGTTTCCAGGACCGCCTGCGCCAAGGATCGTGATCATTGCCGCATTTCCGTCTGCGTCAAATGTAATGGATACCCGGTCACCCACTGCAATGTCGGAAAATTCCGCTTCCTCGGTTTCTGTCTGCGGGGCATTTCCGCTATCCGGAGCATTCCCATCCGTCGGGGCATTTCCGTTATCCGGCGCATTTCCATCCGACGGAGCGTTGCTGTTATCCGGCGCATTTCCATCCGACGGGGCGCTGCCGTTATCCGGCGCATTTCCGTCCGGTCCGCCGCTCTGTTTTACGACCACTGTGTCCGCAGTCACCTGAACCTCTGTTTCTGCTGCATCCTCCGTGCTCTCCGTTGTTTCTTCTCCGTCACCCGGTGCCTGCTGCCCGTTGGTCTGAACCGTTATGGTATCATCTCCGACTGCCGTTACTTCCCCGACCAGCGTTTCACTCTGTGCTTCTGATCCGGAAGCTGCCGCCTCTGTGGACGATACCGCCGTTGTCTTTGTACTCGTTGTTCCACAGCCTCCAAGCACTGACATACCTACTAAGACTCCTGTTAAGATTGCAATATATTTTCGTTTCATAGCCCATCATCCTTTCTGTTTTTTTCTGATTTCTTATTTCAGTTTATATTGTAATCAAAGAGCCTTAGCTGAACCTTAGCTTTCTATTTTATTTTTTTGAACACATGTCACCGCAATCCGGAAAAGCACTACGCCGACCACGAACAGCACCACGATCATTGCCACACCCTTGTTGATATCCCCTGTCAGCTGGGAAACCACACTGACGATCGCCGTGCCGATGAAGGAGGCTCCTTTTCCGCAGATATCAAGCAGTCCAAAATATTCTCCCGACTGCTCCGCCGGAATGATCTTCGCGTAATAGGAGCGGGACAGTGCCTGTATCCCTCCCTGGAACATTCCGACAAAGATTGCGAGGATCCAGAACTGTGTCTGCGTACGGAGCACACAGGCAAACAGCGCAATCCCTATGTAAGCCACGACGCAGACCGTGATCAGATGTTCCGTGCGAAACCGCCTTGCCAGTCTTCCAAACAGGATCGTGTATGGAAACGCCACGATCTGGGTCACCAAAAGCGCTAAAAGCAGTCCCGTACTGTCAAGGCCGAGCGCGGAACCATAGGCGGTCGCCATATCGATGATCGTATACACGCCATCTATATAGAAGAAAAACGCGAGCAAAAACAGAAAGATCTTCTTTTCCTTACGCACATTTAAAAATGTTTTCCCGATCCTCGCAAAGCTCTCCCGGAACGCATGTGGTTTCCGCTCCACATAATTCTTCTGCCGGTAGGTCTTTAACATGGGTACGGTCATAAGCACCCACCATGCCGCCGTGACAAAAAACGAGATCCCCATCGCAAGCTCCATCGAAATGCCGAGTTTTCCGGCTCCAAGCACGATCATAAGACAGACCACAAACGGTACACAGCTTCCGATATAGCCCCACGCGTATCCCTGCGATGACACCTGATCCATCCGGTCCGCGGTCGTGACGTCCGCAAGCATGGAATCATAAAAGATCAGACTTGCCGAATACCGGCCCGATAAACACGACAAAAAGCGTTGCCACGGATGCCGCATAGCCCCAGTACGCCAGATAGTCAACCGAGGACAGCCCCGCCTGTTCCGCCAGATAATTGAAATAAAGCGGCATGATCGTTGCGACCAGCAGTGTAAATGCTGAATTTCCAACATCATACAAGATCCAGTTTTTTTCTTCCTTTGTCAGTTTCATTTTTCTCCTCACTTCCCGCCATAGTGGCAATATCTTTTATTTTAAAGAAACATGCAAAATATTGCCACCATAGTTATGTAAAATTTTGTAAAAACCATGTCACTTTTCTGTAAAAACAGATGCCATCCGCCCGGATGACTTTTCCTATCCGAATAAAAAAGCAGCGGAAACAGGTTCCGGTCAGATTCCGGGCTGTTCCGCCGCCTCTAAAGACTGCGCTTAGACAGGTTCTTTTATTTTACCAGACTTTCCGCATAGTCCAGTGCCGCCACGATATTCGGCAGGAAATATTTTTCTCCGATGTCATCCACGAAACCGTCTTTTTTCATGACGGACATCGGCTGTTCATTGACATGCGAAAAAATTAACGTGATGCGCTTCTTTTTCGCGCGCTTTTCCAGATCACGCAGGGAACGCATCGCGCTCGCATCGATCGCCGGCACACTCCGCATACGGATCACAACTACTTTTGTGGTGCGGTCGCTGTTGATGCGCAAAATCTCATCCGCAGCTGCGAAAAATAACGGCCCGCTGATCTCAAATACACGGATCGTGTGCGGGATTTCACGCAGCTTTTCCGCCTCTCCCGGTGTCATATCCGGCTCATCCGTGTATTTCCATGCTGTCACATCTGCTGTTTCCGCCATACGTTTCATAAAAAGCATCGATGCCAGTACCACGCCTACTTCGATTGCAACGACCAGATCAAAAAATACGGTCAGGAAAAACGTTGCGACCATGACGATAATGTCACTCTTCGGTGCTGTTTTGCACAGATGGAAAAAGGATGTCCAGTCTGCCATATTCGCAGCCACCACTAAGAGAACCGCCGCCAGTGTCGTCATCGGGATCAGTGCGGCAAGCGGCATCAACGCAAGCAGGATCACCGTCAGTGTCACGCAGTGTACAATACCAGCGATCGGGGTACGTCCGCCGTTTCTGACATTCGCTGCGGTACGGGCGATCGCTCCGGTTGCCGGGATTCCGCCAAAAATACCGGAAAAAATATTTCCGACACCCTGTCCGATCAGCTCTGCGTTTGATTTATGGGTATCTCCGATCATTCCGTCCGAAACGACTGCGGAGAGCAGGGATTCGATTCCTGCGAGGATCGCGATCGTAAACGCCGGCGAGAACATCTTCTGGATCAGTCCAAAGGAAATTGCCGGCATATGCGGTGTCGGGAATGAGGAAGACAGCTCCCCATATACACTGCCGATCGTATTGACCGGAAGTTTCGCGAAATATACGATCAGTGTCGTCACAATGATCGCGATCAGCGAACCCGGTATCTTATCGGTCACTTTCGGCCAGACAACCATGATAAGCACTGCTGCCACGCCGATCAGTGTTGCCGTCAGATTGATCGTTGCCGCGTTTTTCGCATAACAGACCACCTTATCCAGAAATTCCGACGGCACTGACGCAATCTTCAGCCCGAAGAAATCTTTGAGCTGGCCGACGAACAGTGTCACCGCGATTCCACAGGTAAAGCCGGTTGTGATCGTATATGGAATATATTTGATCAGGGAACCGAAATGGCAGAGTCCCATGATCACTAACATCACGCCCGCAAGAATAGTCGCAACGATCAGACCGTCTGTTCCGTATTCTGTGACGATCCCATAAATGATGACGACAAATGCTGCCGTCGGACCACCGATCTGCACACGGCTTCCACCGAGAAAGGAAATAAAAAATCCCGCAATGATCGCCGTATAAAGTCCCTGCTCCGGACCAACGCCGGACGCAATGGCAAGCGCGATCGAGAGCGGCAGCGCAATGATCGCTACGATAATGCCTGAAATAATGTCTTTGATCAGCTGTTCTTTCGTGTAGCCTTTCAGCACATCAAACAGCTTTGGTGTTAAAGTATTCATAATTTTCTCCTCTTTATTGTAGACTCACCGTCGCATTATACCACAGATTCCGATTCCTGAAAATTATTTTTCAGACAATCCCGTATCGTCTGCATGGAAAGATCGACGGACACGATCTCATCCGCGCAGCGTTTTAATTCCTCTTTTACCAGTGCCTCATCCGCCACTTCCTCTGTCACATCGGAAAGCGGGAAATCGATCATCGGCATCCCGTTTTTTGCCTCCTCCATCCTCGAAAGATAGATGAGGTCATTGGTAAGCGCCGTCATCCGCCTGGTCTGGTTTCTGATATCGGCAAGCCATTCATTCTCCCCGAGCTCCATTTCGAGCACATCCGCGTCCGCGTCTATGATCGTAAGCGGTGTCTTGATCTCATGCCCGGCATCGGTGATAAACCGTTTCTGCTTCTCATAGTTTTCCGACATCGGCCGTATGATCCGCTTGAAAAAAAGGAAGATCAGAATAAAGACCGCCACAAGTCCAAACGTAGCCACCCAGACGCTGATGACCAGAAATCTCCAGAAACCGGAAAGTGTACGCCCGCAATCCAGAAACACGATCTGCACTTTATCCGCGTCATCCGAGACCAGATAGCGGTAATTTCCTACAAATCCCTGTGTCTTTCCGGATTTTAAAATACTCTTTGCATAGCGCACCGCCATTGAAAAATCGACCGCCGCGATCTGCCCGGTATCCGAGGACTGCACCGTCCCGTCTTCCGACAGATCGACCGAAAAATATCTGGACTCATAGGGCAGTTCCGGCGAAAAAGCCACCTTTTCATTCTCCCATTCCTGCTTTGGGAATGTGCCACCGTTCTCCATCAGGAATTCCAACGTATCGTCCGAGTCCGAGACCACTTCCCGGTAATATAAGAAATTAATCCCGCCAAGGATCAGACCGAGCACCGCCATCAGCGAGCACATCGATACGAGGATCAATTTGATACGAAGTTTCCGGATCATCTTATTCTTTCACCTCCAGCAGATAGCCGTTTTTCTCTGCGGACGGAAGGATCCTCACATGCCGCATTATCCATTGGATACCCGCAAAGCATATCTGTCACTTGCTTCTTATATACTGCATCAATAGCCGCTGTATCTGTCGCAACTGCTCCTTTACATCCTGCACATCCGACTTTAATATGAATAAATTCGTATTTGCCATTCGTGCTATCTGGTTGATGTGGTTGCCTATTGCAGATAATTCATGCATCAGCTTCTGTCTGTCCTCGTGAATGGTTGTGTCCACATTTCCATCATCCAATGCCATCGTACGGATATATGCAGATGCAGCCAATCCTGTAGCCATTGCTTTTTCTTCTATCTGTCTTCGCTCACGCTCCGATACCCGGATGCTCATTGTTGTTCTTGGTGCCTGTCTGCTCTTTGGTCTGCCCATACACATCCCTCCTCTCGTGTAATTCTTCTTATTTGTTTTACTGTGATAGTCACTTTTTCTTTTCTTGTTATATCTGATCCCTCTGCTTTGGAAATTTCTGTAACATAGTAGGGTAACATAGTAGGCGAGATACGTTTTTCGTGTTACGAAAACCCATCTCGTTAGTGGCGGCTGCCCCCTAATACCCTGCCGGTACACCTGAGGTGTGGGATATATAACTGTATGAAACAAGCTTCTCTGATACTTGTTGTTATCTTTAGGGCATGAAAAAAGCAGACACGTGGAATATTTCCACATATCTGCTTCTTTCATTGCGTGTATTCAGTTTTATATATTTGCAACTATATACTTTTATAGTAATCCTTATGGATTAAACCACTACTCCATATCCATATTACTTAGCTGCCTGATTTGGTCTCTTCTGCTATAAATAACTGCTGTTACCTGAACTCTGTTATTTTCATCATCAACCCAATAGTAAATCAGGAAATTTTTAACAACAATCTTGCGTACTCCCTCAGTCCTCCATGGCTCTTCATCAATCAAGGCATGTTTTTTCGGGAAACTCGACAACTTAGTAATCTCTGCTTTCATCTTGTCAAGCAGATTATCTGCTGCATCCGGTGCCATTAGATCATTTGAAATATAATGCACTATCTCTTTCATCTGCCCTAATGCCAGCCTTGTTACCCTTACCTCATATTCATTCATGCACTATATCTCCGACTTTAATTGATTAAAAGCCTCATCAACAGATACCGAATCGTTCTTTTTTGCCTGTGCAAGCCCGGTCTGCATCATCGTATCAAATTCAGCTTGTGTTATAGAATCTCTTGTAACAAGTTTATCCGGAATATCTAGTGAAAATGGTACTCCATCACGCATAATAACCTGTCTGTAAGTCATATCTATGAATACAGATACAGGAATTCCAAGTCTGTCAAGAATTGCCTCTGCCTGCTCTTTTATATTCGGTTGAATTCGTGCTGTTACATTTGCAGTTTTTGTTGCCATAGTATGCACCTCCTGTTTCTTATAGTGTACCACCATGTATTGCTTTTTACAACACAAATATTTTTAACTGCTGCCGTCACTTTTTAATGGCAATTATGATTGCTGACATCACTTTATTGCGTCATTTTATGGTGTTGCCGTCGCTTTTTGCGGCATATTTCACCAATAATCATGCGACTTTTTCCTAAACTGCATTCTATGCCGTCGGATTATAACGGCAAAAATTAAATCCGACATCACTTTCTATCATCATTATCAACTAATGCCGGCGGATTCTGCCGTCAATCTTTTTCCATCCAATTCAATGCGCTCTGTGCAATAACGCCATCATAAAAATCAGCATCCAAATCAGCATTATCATCTGTATCTGCCTGCTGCTGTATGATAGATATTTCACCTTTGTTAGCCTGCATAGCTGCCAGCACGCTGCCAACCATGCTCATTACCTCTTTATTTGCTTCCTGCCTTGCTTCTTCTCTTGCCGCCTGTCTGATTCGCTCCTCTATGACAGCCATTGCTTCATTATCCGCCAGCACTTCTGCACCATCATCTAATGATGAAACCTCCGGTAACCGCTTTCCCTGGTGCTTCATGGCATCAAGCTTCATCTTATATGCAAATGCTTTCTCGCTTGGTTTAAGATTCTCTCTATGCAGGTTAGAGTCAACCATTGCCACAACTGCCTGATCATCATCCAATTCTCTTACCACAACCGGAACCTTCGTCTCTCCTGCCCATACTGCAGCTTCCTTTCGCCTGTGACCGGATATTATCTCATATCCATCCCCATAAGGATTCGTCCTTACTAGAAGTGGCACAATCACGCCTTCTTTCTCAATACTCTTCATCAGCTCACATAATTCCGTATTTACCTCCACCTTAAATGGATGATTCTTAAAATCATGCAACTGATTTATCTCCACATTCCGTATCGTCTCCATAAAATCGCCTTTCTCGAATACATCGAATTAATCTCACTTGAAATCCATCTGATAAGATAAATTTCAAATACAAAAAAAGACCGCTCACTTTCAATTTTTCTTGAAAATGAACGGTCTTTCACGCTTCTGTTATTTAGTTGAATGATAATGATATTACTTTCTCTTTGATGTGTTTCCGAAGCCGCAGTCCAATACGACTGAGACATTCACTCCATCAGAAATTGCTTTTTTGTATGTTTTCCGGTCACTCTGGTCAAACCTGAAGGACCTCTCAAAGTGCCTAAAATCAAGGATTTTTACATATTGGTCCGATGTAGTGCAACTATTGTCTCCACATGCCCCGTAAACGGAAACATATCAAACGGCCGGCACTCTTTCGCCTCATATCCGTGCTTCGTTAAATATTTCACATCCCGCGCCAGCGTCTCCGGATTGCAGGAGACGTATACAATGCGCTTCGGAGCCAGCTTAACTGCGGAAGAAAGAAACGCCTCATCACTGCCTGCGCGCGGCGGATCCATAAAAAGCACGTCCACCTTTTCTTTGTTTGCTGCCATTTCTACCATGAATTTACCGGCATCATCGTTATAAAAACGGATGTTTTTCCGGTTATTGCGCTTGGCATTCGTGATCGCATCACGGACTGCATCCCGATTTAATTCCACGCCAATGACTTCTCCTGCGGTCTTCGACGCAACCATACCGATCGTTCCGATCCCGCAGTACGCATCAAAGACGCGCTCTTTTCCGGTCAGTCCGGCATATTTTACTGCTGCCTCATAAAGCTTTTCGGTCTGCACCGGATTGATCTGATAAAACGAAGATGGCGAGATCCGAAACATCAGTCCGCAGAGTTCATCCTCGATATATCCTTTTCCGTACAACGTGATGTTGCGCTCACCGAGCACCATGCTTGTCCGTTTGTCGTTTACGTTCAATACGACCGTGGAAATTTCCGGGTGCAGTTTGCGCAGCGCCTTGACAAAATTATTTTTTGACGGAAGGATCGGCGATGCCAGCACCAAAACGACCATGACCTGTCCCGTGGTAAATCCCCGCCGTACCAGGACATGACGGAGCAGTCCATAGCCCGTGTCCTCATCATAGGTCTTGATCTTAAAGGACTTTAACATGCCACGGATGTCCCGGATGATCGCATCCGAAAGTTCATCCTCGATGTCACAGGAATCTACATTGATGACCGTATGCGTTCCCTCTTTGTAAATCCCGGAAATGACAGTTCCGTTTTTTAAACGGTCAAACACCGCATGCACTTTATTCCGGTAATGATACGGGTCTTCCATACCGACAATGGGAAGCACCTTACAGTAGCTCCCCATCCATTTTTTTACTTCCTGTTCTTTTTTTGCAAGCTGTTTTTGATACGGTACACCCTGATATTCACAGCCACCGCACTTTTTCGCAAGCGCACAGCCATCCGCTTTTTTCCCTGTGGCAGGCTTTCTTTCCGGGCTCTGTTTTTTGCCCGTCGTCTGCTTTCGGTCTGTATATTTTTTTTCTTTCATTTATAACATCTTCTTCTTTCTTAATATTAACAGCGTCAGCAGACAGATGACCAGTGTCAGCAGACAGATGATTCCAAAACCATTTGCGGTATTTGCAAACGGCATCCATTTTTCATTTACATTCATTCCATAAAGACCGGATATGACGGTCGGGATTGCCATAACAATAGTGATCGAGGTCAGATATTTCATGACGTTGTTCAGCCGGTTATCCAAAATGGAAGACAGAAGTTCTCTGGTTCCATTGATGATATCACGGTAGATGGAGGTCATCTCGATCGCCTGTTTGTTCTCGACTATGACATCTCCGAGCAGTTCCTGATCCTCCGGGTACTGCTTTAATCTCGTATAACGGGACAGACGGTCAAGCACCACGCCATTGGCACGCAGTGATGTCGCGAAGTAGACCAGCGTGGATTCCAGGCTGTGCAGATCGATCAGATCCTCATCCTCTGTATTTTCTCCGACTCTCTCCTCGATCGCCGTACGTTTTTTATCAATAATACGCAGATCGCTCTGATAAAGCGCCGCCGTCTGAAACAGGATCTGATAGACAAATCGCATCTTCTTCTTCGTGCTGAAATCCCGCACCCTGCGCTTCACAAAATGCTGCAGCACCGGCGTTTCCTCGGTGCAGACGGTAATGATCGCGCCCTGCGTGAGCAGGATACCGAGCGGGACTGTAATATAAGTCTCCACATCATGATTGACTTCTATGGACGGAATATCCACAAGGATCAACGTGTAACCGTCCTCAAGTTCGATACGGGAACTCTCCTCATCATCGAGAGCTGCTCTTATGTCGGTAATATCTATATCAAAATAATCGGCAATTTTTTGGGATTCTTCCATCGAGGGGCTTGTCATCTGAACCCAGACGCCTTCTTCAAGCTGTTCACGTTCTTCTATGATCTGTTCCTCTGTTTTGTATATTTTCAGCATGACACTACCTCCTCGTCCGATTTTTTACGCAGTACGGGCACATACACCTGTAACAGTATAGCATTCCTTTTTCCAATTTTCAATGACGGAAACTTGCGTTTTTCTCATGATGCCGGAAACCCAAAGTTATCTTTTTAATTCAACGATATATTCTGTCGTACCTTCCTCAAATTGTTTCTGACCGGTCAGCCGAAAACCATGTCTGTTGTAAAAGGAAATCGCCCTCGTATTTTTTTCCAATGCCCATAAATGATCCACACAAAATTCCCGGATCGCGAATTCGATCAGTTCACAACCGATCCCCTCACTCTGAAAGCAGGTATCGACGTACAGTTTGCGGATCTCTGTTCCATCTATCTGCACAAACCCTTTTATCACCCCGTCATCAAAAACAAAAATATTTTTCAGTACATCTTCCTTTTTAAAATAATTGTCTATGACAGAAACTACCTGCATCTCGCCAAAGGAAAAACCCGCATCTTTGAATATGGGAAAGTAGTTTATTCTGTTATTAAATACATAAATTTCAGCAATTCTTGATAAATCTTTTGTTTCCGCTTTTCTTATCTTCATAGTATCTCCTGTCTGTCCAATATCTGTCTCACCCGTTTCCAATGGTATTAAAAAATTACATTGAAATCCAACCGAACGCATTTGCGATAGAACTCAATAAAATCAATCCGGCAAAGATCGGGCACAAATACCGGATCATAAAACAGAATATCTCCTTTCTGCGAAATGTGCCTTCTCCATGCGTCACTTCTTCCTCAATACGCTGAACTCCAACAACTTTTGATACAAGCAGACATGTCGCGATCGCCGCGATCGGCATCATAACGGTATTGGTCAGGAAATCAAAAAAGTCCAGAAACTGCATGCCAATTATTTTCACATTGACAAGCGGTCCGTATCCAAGCGCGGACAGACTTCCGATCACGATCATGATCACACCGATAATAACCGTAGATTTCTTTCTGTTCCACCCGAATTCATCCTCAAAAGTGGAAACCGCGCTTTCTGTCAGTGCGATCGAACTGGTAAGCGCCGCAAAAAGAACCAGCAGGAAAAACATAACGCCTGCAAAAGTTCCAAAACCCATACTTGCAAAAACTTTTGGGATCGTAATAAACATAAGTGCCGGCCCCGCCTGAAGCGTTTTTGCATCCCCACCGGAAAAAGCAAAAACTGCCGGAATGATCATAAGTCCGGCCATCATGGCAATCGCTGTATCAAAAATCTCAACCTGCTTTGTGGATTCCTCGATGGACGTCTCTTTTTTCATATAGGAACCAAATGTAATCAAAATTCCCATGGCAATGGAAAGGGAATAAAACATCTGTCCCATGGCAGTCACAACTGTCATCCAGGAAAAATTACTGACATTCGGCACCAGAAAATACTCAACACCGGCAAGAGCCCCCGGTCTTGTCACGGAATATACCGTAATGATCAACGATAAAATTACAAGAACCGGCATCATAAACTTTGAAACGCGTTCAATTCCATTGCGCACACCGGCATAAATAATAGCCAACACGATCAGCGCAAATACCACAAAGTAAATCTCCGTTGAAACGCCGTCGGAAATAAATTCAGAAAAATATCCATCTGCTGCTACAAGCTGCGTCTGTCCTGTGGCGTAACTGACAAGATATTTTATGACCCATCCACCAATTACGGAATAATATGGCACTATGAGGATCGGAATGACCGCATTGATCCAGCCTCCTGCCAAAATCCATTTTGACTTTCCAAACGAAGCGTAGGCTCCTACAGGACTTTTCCGGGTCATTCGTCCCAAGGATGTTTCCGCTATTATCATGGTATATCCAAATGTCAGTGCCAGAATAATATAAATAACCAGAAAAATTCCTCCACCATATTTTGCCGCCAGATATGGAAATCTCCAAATATTTCCCAATCCTACCGAAGCTCCCGCTGCTGAGAGTACAAATCCTATTTTCCCGGAAAATGAACTCCTTTTTGTCTCATGCTGTTTCATTCCTTTTTATTCCTCATTTCGTATAAATTTTCAACTGATAATTTTCATAATCTCTTTTTCATGATCCCTGGTAAATTCACTTAATTCATAGGAGCGGATTCTCTCATTGACTAATATAGGAACCGCAAATCCATTTTTTACCAGGACCGCCAGTCTGTTAATAATCGTCTTATTTGTTACCGACAATTCTCTGCTGACTTCAATCGGAGTAAACTCTCCTCGATAGTTTTTAATCAAAAATTGTAACAGTTCCTTTTCTCTCCCTTTTAAGAACGACAGGCTCCCAGCAATATCTTCCTCTTCGGAAGCCAACTGTAAATCACAGATTTTCCCGGAATAAAGTTTCACCATCCGCAGGAAATAATGAATCCAAATCCCGGGATGTGGCGGATTCTCCCTTCCGGAATAATACAATGCAGGGAGTCCCATCTGAATGGATTCATAATACTCGTCAATATCGTATGCAAAATACTCCTCCAACGATCCGATTCCATTAAATCCGTAGCCGTTCAAATCCATAATATAACCGGATAACAGTCTTGCAGTTCTTCCATTGCCATCTTCAAACGGGTGTATTGTCACTAATTGATAATGTACAACTGCTGCCACGATCAGAGGATGGTCATCCGTTGTATTTACATACTCCACCAACTCATCCAGCAGTCCGGGAATATCGCAATATTCCGGTGGAATATAATCAGGATTTCCTGTTTTAGAATCATATACCGCAAACAATACGCCGGGCGGCATGGGGCCTCTGAGTCCGATTTTCTCCTTGGAAGCACCCTTTTCCACCAATTTTTGCACATCTAAAATAAGCTTTTGGGAAAACTTCTCTTTTTTGCTTACCTTTTCCTCCAGGAAATTCAACGCCAGAAAATAATTCCGTACCTCCTGCTCCGGTTTCAGATAATGCTTTCTTTCATCGCGTTCTATTACTTCATCCACCTGTTTTTCCGACAATGGATTGCCTTCAATTTTATTTGAAGCATAAGAACTTTTTTTCTTCGAATTTTTACGAAGCCTGTTCATGACTGTTTTGGACAGCTTTACCGATGATACTTTATATCTGTTATGCTCAATCTCTGTGATATATCTTAAAATTTCATTATTTTTACACTATTTTTCACTATTTTTCTTCTACATCTCCTCCACGACCTGGAAAATGTAAAATTTCAAATAATACGACTCGTCCGCCGCCCAGAGGATCGGATGATCCGGTGCCTGTGTGCGGAATTCCACCTGGCGCAGACGCTTATGCACATTGTGCGCCGCCTGATTGATGGTCTTGGTGAAAAGCTCATACGTCATAAAGTGGGAGCAGGAGCAGGTTGCAAGATAGCCGCCGTCTTTTACCAGTTTCATGCCGCGCAGATTGATCTCGCGATAGCCTTTGACCGCGTTTTTTACAGAGCTTCTGGACTTTGTAAACGCCGGCGGATCAAGGATGACCACGTCAAATTTCTCCCCGCCTTTTTCTAACTCCGGAAGCAGTTCAAAGACATCCTCACACTGAAAATGTACGGTATCACCAAGACCGTTTAACGCCGCGTTTTCCGTTGCCTGGCGCACCGCAAGCTCGGACGCGTCCACGCCGAGCACGCTCTTTGCCCCGGCGATCCCGGCATTTAAGGCAAACGAACCCGTGTGTGTGAAACAGTCGAGTACCTTTGCGCCGCCGCAGAGTTTCTGGATCGCCAGACGGTTATATTTCTGATCCAGGAAAAATCCGGTCTTCTGTCCGTCTTTCACATCCACGATATATTTTACGCCATTTTCCACGATCTCAACATTGGTATCAAACGGCTCACCGATAAATCCCTTGATGCGCTCCATTCCCTCTTTTTCACGCTCTTTCGCGTCACTGCGCTCATAGACGCCGCGGATCTTTATCCCGTCTTTTAAAAGTGTCTCTTTTGCGAGCTCCACGATCAGTTCCTTATAGCGGTCAATGCCGAGCGCAAGCGACTGCACAACGAGAACATCTGAAAATTTGTCAATGACCAGCCCCGGCAGGAAATCCGCGTCACCAAATACCAGACGGCAGCTTGACGTGTCCACGGTCTTTTTGCGGTAATCCCACGCACGCTCGATCCGCATCCGGAAAAATTCCTCATTGATCTCACGCTTCGCGTCCCTGGTCAGCATCCGGACACGGATCTTGGAATTTCGGTTGATAAAACCGATGCCCATCGGATATCCGTCAAAATCATGGACATCCACCAGATCGCCGTTTTCAAAACCGCCCATCACAGAATCGATCTCATTATCAAACACCCAAAGCCCGCCGCTTTTAATGGTTCTTCCTTCACCCTTTTTTAATGTAACAACTGCTCTCATCTTTTTTCTCCTGTCTTTTTTTCTCTGTTTACAATATAAATGCCCGCGCATACAAATACAAGCGCGATCACGCTTTTTATCCCAAGTGTCTGTTTTTCTCCGTTTAATAAAAGTGCCGATAGGATCACGCCAAATACCGGATTCATAAAACCGAATACCGCCACGCGCGAGATCGGATTATATTTTAACAAAATTCCCCACAGACTGTATGCAACCGCTGAGATCAGTGCAAGGTAGATTAACATTGCCGTCGATGCCGCATAAAATCCCGTCACTTTTCCGCCCATCAGAAAACCACATACACTCATGATGATCCCGCCGAGCACAAACTGATACCCGCTTAAAAGCACCGGATTTTCCGTTTTGGAATACCGCTTTAAGAACACCGAGGAAAATGCATAGGCAACGGTCGATAAAAAGATAAATCCTTCTCCGAGAAAGGAAAATGTCGCGTCCAGTCCGCTCCCGGTCAGATTGACTAACACCACGCCCACAAAACCGATCACACAGCCGGCGATCTTATCCGCCGTCAGTTTTTCCTGATGAAACACAAGGCTTGCCACGAGGATCGCGACAAATACATTGACCGCCTCAATGATCGATGCCTTTACTCCCGTCGTATGCGCCAGCCCGATGTAGAAAAACAGATACTGTCCTACGGTCTGAAGCATGGAGAGCCAGAGGATCTTCCCAAATGCCTGACGCTTCGGGATCAGCACGCCGCGGTTTAAAACACTTCCTATTATAATAGTAAGAATTCCGGCAAGCGTAAAACGGTAACCGGCAAACAGGATCTGTGATGCCGTATCCTCCGCGCCGATCGCAAACATCTGATATCCGATCTTGATACAGGGAAACGCGCTTCCCCAAAGCCCACAGCAGAGCAGTGCGCCAAGCCACACTACGATCGTCTTTGTCATAAATTCTTCTTTTGTATTTTTCTTCTTTTCCATAAATCCAGAATACCTTTCTTTTTTCGGTCAAACTTCATCTCTTAAAATGTCCTGTGTTCCATTGTACTACTTTTTCCACCAAAATGCTTCAAAAAGATATGGATTCTGCTATAATTGTGCTAGATTTAAAATGTTTTCCTTAAAAGGAGGTTCTTTATGGCTACCATCAGTCTTTGCATGATCGTAAAAAATGAGGAGGCCGTGCTTGCACGATGTCTGGACTCCGTCCGGGATCTGGTGGACGAGATCATCATTGTGGATACCGGCTCGACTGACCGCACCAAAGAGATCGCCGCGCGTTATACCGGTCAGATCTATGATTTCCCATGGGAGAGCGATTTTTCCGCCGCACGGAATTTTTCTTTTTCCAAGGCTCATATGGACTATATCTACGCCGCCGATGCGGATGAAATGTTAGACGAGACAAACCGCACACGTTTTCTCCGGTTAAAGCAGTGTCTGCTCCCGGAAATTGAGATCGTCCAGATGAAATATGTGACGAAAACGGATTTTAACACCGTCTTAAATTTCAAAAAAGAATACCGGCCAAAGCTTTACAAAAGACTGCGCCCCTTCACCTGGGTCGATCCGATCCATGAGACCGTGCGTTTAGACCCGGTGGTCTTTGACAGTGACGTGGAAATTCTGCATATGCCGCCCGCTCCGCACCAGAATCGGGATTTTTCCATCTTCAGACAAGCGTATCAGAAATACGGGATCCTCTCAAATAAGATCCTTGACATGTATGCAAAAGAACTTTTTATTTCCGGTTCCGACACGGATTTTGCAGATGCAGCTCCGATATTTCGCGCGTATCTCGCTTCTCCTGCCGCCAACGAACCGGCAAATGCGGCGCTTGCGAAAAAGGCAGCGCTGGTACTGCTCCACACGGCGCGCATCACGGATGACTTTCCGTTGATCTTAAAATTCAGTCTGGATGATATGCTGACCACGCCGAGCGCCGAAGCCTGCATGGAGATCGGGAAATGGTTCTTTGAAAAGAAACAGTTTGACACTGCGATCCTCTGGTTTTACCATGCCGCTTTTGAAGCCGAAAGTATCTTAAACGCGCGAAGCTCCGGAAATCTTCCACTCGCCCGTCTTTCGGATTCCTACCGCGCGCTTGCGGAACTTTCCCGTGGGCAGAAAACGGATGCCGAAATTTCCGCCTACCTGAACGCCGCATCCGACTATCTTGCGCAGAGCGAGGCGTGGGAACTGCCGGAAGAATGATCCGTTGCTTTTTTATTTTTTCTGGTCTATCATGGATTCATATCATTAACCGGAGGATTTCCATATGATCAAAGCACTTGCCTGTCTGTACCGCTACGGCCCTCTTGTGATACTGATCCCGCTCATGTTACAGCATTATGCCGTGGCTGGAATGCTCATTTTGTTCTTCTCCATCTGGAATGCTTATGGATATAAGAAAAAATGGAGACATATTTACTGCGCGTATCAGAGCATGAGCCATCAGCAGATGACTCCCTGTTATATTGACTGGGATAACGTAAAAAAGCGGGAGGTGATCGGTATTTCTGTCACTGAAGCCTTCCTTGGTATTATGATGATCTTTATCTGCTTTCTTTAAAATGCGAGCAGTCGGCGCACGAGGTCCGGGGGACCTCGACCTTACGCCGACCGCAGCGGAGCGGAGACGCGAGAACTTGTTCGAGCCCCGTCACCCTGACACAAAAAAAGAAGCTTCCACGAAGCTTCTTTTAATAAATGAGAGCGATAGACGGCGCACGAGGTCCGGGGGACCTCGGCCTTGCGCAGACCGCAGCGGAGCGAAGAAGCGAGAACTTGTTCGAGCCCCGTCACCCTGACACAAAAAAAGAAGCTTCCACGAAGCTTCTTTTAATAAATGAGAGCGATAGACGGGGCTCGAACCCGCGGTCTCGACCTTGGCAAGGTCGCGCGTTACCAACTACGCCACTATCGCATTTGCTAGTATGCATCGCACTATACTCGAACTTCGCTTACACTCGTTCTCATTCAGTGCTCATAGCAAAGCGGGTGATGGGAATCGAACCCACGTATCCAGCTTGGAAGGCTGGTGTTCTACCATTGAACTACACCCGCGCAATGCCTGGTTCCGGAATCGAACCAGAGACACGAGGATTTTCAGTCCTCTGCTCTACCAACTGAGCTAACCAGGCATTCCTGTTTTTCCAACAGCAAAAATAATTTTACAGGAAGAGCTTCATTTTGTCAAGGATTTTTCTCCAACTTTTTTATATTTTTTCTTTACCGGGGATCTGCCGGAAAAATCCCCGGTAAAGGCCGCTGCTATTCCAGGATCGCCACCGAATATGCCGGCAGTGACAACGTTCCGCCGGAAAATCCGATCTCTTCATCCGTAGTGGTAAGTGCTCCGCCAAGGCTCATTTTGGTGCCTTCCCTGCCATTTAATGTCACATCCGAAAGATCGACCGTCTCCGCCTGCTCGGACAGATTAAACGCGATCACAAGCTCTCTGTCATTCCAGGTCTTTTTGAGCACGCAGACATTCTCATCCGAAAGGTCTTTTAAAAATGCCACCTGTCCTCTTGCGATCTCCGGATACGCATTGCGCAGTTTTATGACCGCACGGTAAAAATTATATACAGAATCCGGGTCGTCCTTTTGTTCCTCGAGACTTCCATATTTCATCTTAATGGCATCCATGCCTTCCGGCCCGTGGCACATGCCCTCCGCCGTTTTTTCATTCCCGGCATCACTCCAGTACATCGGCGCGCGCTTGTTTTCATCTTTGCCGGAGCCTTTCATGCCAAGCTCTTCTCCATAATACAGAAACGCATTTCCGCTCATGAACAGATTCATCGCGCCGGAGATCTTTGTCATGTTTTCGCTGTAATCACCGGAATAATATCCGGCACTGCGCGCCATATCATGATTTGTGTAAAACGGCGCATCAATATAATCTGCATTGTAAGCCGCCAGTTTCTTCTGCACGTTGGCAGCCGCATTTCCATAGGAAGAAGCATTATAACCGGCGGTCTTCTTTAAACTGTCTGCAATGATCCCATCCGCATTTGCGAACGCGAAATCAAAGCAGCTGTCGATCCCGCTCTCATAATATTTCGCATAGGTATCCAGATCCTGCCACACCTCCGCCACGATGTAGGCATCCGCATTCTTTTCCTCTACCATGGAATGAAACCAGGAGAGGATCTCGATATTCTTTGTCGTCTGTCCGGTCTCATATTCCCCCGCAGCGTCCAGGCGGAAACCATCCACGCCAAGATCCATCCAGAAGGATGTGATCCCGTCAAATTCATCCCGCACTGCCTGATTTTCCAGATTCAGATCCGGCATTTCACTCCAGAACTGCGCTTCATAATACCAGCCGGTATCACCCACCTCATAGTAAACATCGCCCTTTGGCTCCCTCGTAAAATTGTAATAGCCAAAATACGGACATTCCGCCTCTGACGGCTTTGCCCCTCCGAGTCCCTCGATATAGTCACATGCCGCTTCAAACCACGGATGCTTTGACGACGTATGGTTCATCACAAGGTCGATGATCAGCCGGATGCCCCTCTTATGGCACTCCGTGACCAGCTCCTTAAAGTCATCCAGATCGCCGTATTCCGCGTCAATATCCTCATAGTCTGTCACGTCATACTTGTGATAGGTCGTAGACGGCATGACCGGCATAAGCCAGATCCCGTTACATCCGAGATCCGTATCGGTCGTATCGTCTCCGTCATTGATATAATCGAGTTTATTGATCAGCCCTCTGATATCTCCGATCCCATCCCCATTGCTGTCCGAAAAGCTGTATAAAAACACCTCATAGTAGGTCCGGTATTTATCATCGATGATCTCCGGCTCTTTTTCTTTTTCCTTTCCGGTTCCCGCAAATACACCGGTTACAAGCAGCGCAAGCGCAAGGACAAGCGCCTGTATTCTTCTTTTTGCCTTCATTTTCCTTCCCCCATTAAAATAAAGTGTGCGCTTACCGCACACTTTCGCGCGCGAGCGGTATGTTCAACATAAACTTCATCTCCGCGAGCTGCGCATCCCCGCGGAGCGTTTTTAAATCATAGGAAGGAATTTCCTATGATTCAAAAATAAGGCTGTCCCGCAACCGGAGACAGCCCTGATATTTATTAGCCTTTTACCGCGCCACTCATTCCATCTACATAGAATTTCTGTGTTGCAAGGAACAAAATCGCGATCGGAATCGAAACGATAACAGCTCCCGCCGCAAAGCAGGTGTACCATCCATCGATGTATTCCTTTTCGAGCATCTTCCAGAGACCGATCGATACGGTATAGTATTTTGCGTCCGCACGGCAGATAACTTTCGCGAAGATGAAGTCCAGCCACGGACCCATGAAAGATGTGATGATCGTATAAACAATGATCGGTTTGCTGAGCGGAACGATGATCTTGGTAAATACCTGCCATCTGGTCGCTCCGTCGATGATCGCGGCTTCATCGAGTGCCTTCGGAATGGTATCAAAGAAACCTTTTGCCACATAAAATCCGACACCGGTTCCCGCTGAGTACACGATGATCAGCGCGATACGGATCATAGCGCCTTCGGAAAGCCCGATTGCCTTTAAGATATAATAAACAGCGATCATGGACATGAAGGACGGAAACAGTCCGAGGATCATTGCGAAGTTCATAAACGGTTTTCTCATCTTAAAACGCATTCTTGACATACAGTACGCAACGGAAAGGACAAAGATCGTTGCGATGATGCAGGTAAAGATCGCGATGATAAAGGTATTAAAGAACATCTGCGGGAAATCCAGGATACTGGTATCCGTAAATAACTTTTTATAATTGTTCAATGTGTATGTTTTCGGGAAGAAAGATGTTACATAAGAACCTTTCTCTCCACGGAAACTGGTTAAGATTACCCAGATAATCGGTAACAGCCAGATAAATGCCAAAATTGCAAGGATGACATGAACAATGACATTGACCACTTTCTTTTTTACTTTCGAACCGGAAACTTTATTCTGTGCTGCCATTACATGAATCCCTCCTCATCTTTATAGGATGTCGTGTTGCGGTAAGTAACAAGCGCAACGATTGCGAGTACGATAAAGGTCATAATACCGATTACCGCGCCGAGGTTGTAGTAGTTCTTCTCGATCGTCAGCTTATACAGCCAGGTAACAAGAAGATCGGTCTTTCCTGCTGTGGATTCCACCGGAGTAGGATTTCCGCCGGACAGAAGGAAGATGACGTTGAAGTTGTTGACATTTCCGGTAAACTGTGTGATCAGATACGGTGTCATGACAAACAGCATATACGGCAGTGTGATCTTAAAGAACGTCTGCACCGCATTTGCACCATCGATCTTTGCCGCTTCGTAAAGTTCACCCGGGATATTCTGTAAGATACCGGTTACCTGAAGCATGGTATAAGGAATACCTACCCAGAGGTTGATAACGATAACCGTTACTCGTGCCCACATCGGACTGGTGAAAAACGGCAGTGCCTTGTCGATCAGACCGTATTTTAACAGCAGTGTGTTTACGATACCGGTCGGCTGTAACATGGTACGCATGATAAGCAAAGATACAAACTGCGGTACTGCGATGGACAGTACAAAGCAGAATCTCCAGAAGCTCTTCGCATGTGTTTCCTTACGGTTGATGACGATTGCGAGGATCATACCAAGAATATAGTTTAACGCTGTTGCGAAGAGTGCCCATACGATCGTCCATACCAGTACGGAATAGAACGTCTTTCCGATACTGTCATTGAAGTTCAAAATCTTTCTGAAGTTGGCAAAACCCACCCAGTCAAACAGAGTCAGATGATCCTTTACCTTACTGTAATTGGTAAATGCCATCGTGATCATGAAGATAAGCGGTAATACCGTAAAAATAAGGATTCCCGCGAGCGGTGCTGCCATCAATAATTTATATAAATTTTGATCTAACAAACTCTTGCAGTCTTCTTTAAATGTATTTAAGTGTTTTCCGTTTTTCGCGAGGACTTCGGATTTGTAAGAACTTGTAACCGCTTCTTTCCACGCTGCGATAAAACATACTGTAATAAAAATTGTTGCTAACCCATATAACAGAAGCAGTAATGACTGGTCTCCTGCTGTATATTCATAAACGCTCTTCTGTTCGTTCCAGACCTTTTCCTGTTCTCTCCATCCCAGTGATGGAAGCATTGATAAATTGTAAAAACCAGATGTTACCATAAACCAGATGTAAAGTACTTCCACACCAAGGAACATAAGTCCTTTTACCACCTGTTTATGTACGATATTCCCCAATCCCATAATAAGGAAAGATAACTTTGTTACGATATCCCCCTTTTTTGCTGCGTTTGCAAGCGTATATTCGGTTGCAAACTCACTTACTCTTTTCTTTTTCCCAGCCTTTTTCACTTTTCGGGCCTCCTTGATTTTAAAAAACCAGCTCGCGCTGCGAATAAATAATTTCATAGATATTCCAGGATACCAGAAGGCATCCTGGAATATCTGTTGTTACTTATTAACTTATCGGAAATCAGATTATTCTGTAGCTTCCTCAGCGTCAGCTGCAACATCTGTGTTCATTGCGGTATTCATATCTTCTGTCTTCTCAGCCGCATTGTCATGTGTAACATCGCCTGCAATCAGGTTCTTGCCCATGTTTTCAGCCGGTGACCAGTAGTTGCCCATTGCGGATACGATCGGCTGCATGATAGAGCAGTGATCCAGTACATCTGTGGTAGCTGTTGCGATCGGATCGTCGGCCAGTGTGATGTTTGTGTTAGACGGGAGGATATTTCTCTCATCATAGTGTGCCTGCTGTGCTTCTTCACCGGAAAGGTAAGCTGCAAGAGACATGGCAACCTGCGGATTCTCACAGTTCGGGTTTACACCGATTGCTTTAGAACCTGCGAAGGATTTCATCTGGCATTCATTTCCATCAACGGTAAAAGTAGGAAGCGCTGCTACACCATAGTTGTCACCAAGTGCTTCTTTTACGGATGCTGCATCCCAGGAACCGGAGAAGATCGCGTTTACAGAACCGTCACGCAGACCTGCGATACCAGCTCCATCCTGATCGTTGATAAAGTTCGGGTTTGCTACTAAATCTACAAGGTAATTGGTAACTGCTGCTGCTTTGTCTCCACCGAAATCGATGCCTGCTGCTTCGTCAGTACCATCACCGAATAATGTACATCCGTTTCCAGCGTAGAATGCCTGGATATACCATGAGTTGGATAACGGGAAGGAAACCTTTCCTTTGGAGAGCATTGTATCAAAGCTCTTGATGTCGTCATCGGTAAATACGCTCTTGTCATAATACATAAACCATGTATTACTTGTGAACGGGAATGCGTATACGCTGTCTTTATATGTAACAGATGTTACAATCGTGTCCGAGTTTGTGGATTTTACCTGATCAAGGTAAGTTCCGCCAAGTTCGGAAAGTGCATTCGCGGAAACAAGATCCGGAATGTTATCATTTGCAAGCATGTATACATCTGCCGCGGATTCAACGTCTGTGGATATGGTCGTCTTTGCGTCACCTTCCGCACATACCCCATATTCAAATGTGATATCCCAGTTCGGATGTGCTTCGTTAAACGCGTCACACTGCTCTTTCAGCCAGCCACTGTCCTGATCTTCCTGCGGGCTCCATACGGTAAGGGTACCGGACCATGCTTCCTCATCGGAAGAAGCGCTTCCTGCTTCGGTAGATGCTGCGGAATCTGCTGTTCCGTTGTCTGTTGCAGCTGTGTTTGTGTCTTTGCTTCCGCAACCAGCCATAGATGCTGCCATTGCTGCTACAAGAAATAATGATAATGCTTTCTTTTTCATAGTTTTTTGTTCCTCTCCTTTTCTAAAATAGATACCGAAATTTACGCGGATTCCGGTTCGTGGTAACGTTTCCATATACCCTAAAAAAAAGCCTGCGCTTGCAGTACTCTTTTTCGTAAATTTTCGGTTCTTGAGGTAATTCTATATCTGCATTTCCGATTTGTCAATGAAAATGCGTTCTTTTTGGTCTGTTTTGATTTATTTCTGGCATTTTTACTGTTTTTCTTTGTCCGTATTTGTGCATTTTGACAGGTGATTTCCCGATTTTTTTCGAAAATAATTGTTTATTGCTTGCAAACCATACATTTTTTCTTTATAATTCTTATATTCAACAATGGGGGAACAAAAGATATGGTTACGATCAAAGACATCGCCAATCGGCTTGGTATTTCTGTCAGCACCGTCTCCAAAGGGATCAACGGTGCGAGCGACATCAGCGACGAACTCCGGCAGCAGGTTTTGGATACTGCGATCGAAATGGGGTATCGATCCAAGCGGATGCGCAGGGAGCAGAACAAAAGGCTCTGCATTTTCATTGAAAACATGGCATACGAATCGGATGCACAGTTCGGTTACGAGCTGGTTCTCGGTTTCCGGCAGGCGGCACTCCGCGACAACTGGGATGTCACGGTGATCCCGGTCACTCCGGAATTGCAGCAGAAGGAACGCTATGACGTCTATATGCTAAAGAACGGTTACTCCGGCGCGTTTCTGCTTGGTTTCGCGCTGCAGGATGACTGGATGGAGCAGTTTTCATCCACCACGATCCCTACGGTTCTTTTAGACAACTATATTCCAAAGAATCCCCATGTAAGCTACATCGGCACGGACAACTACGAGGGCATCGATCTCGCGGTCGCGCATCTCGCCGAACTTGGTCATACGCGCATCGCTTTTTTGAACGGTTCTCCGTATTCCCTGGTATCCGACCAGCGTGAGCAGGCTTTTTTGCGCAGCATGGAAAGCCACCATCTCACACCGGACCGCAACCTGATGGGTCAGGGCTATTATGTACCGGAAAGCGCCAAATACCATGTATCGCATTTCCTGGAAAACGGCGCTACCGCCATTCTCTGCGGAAGTGACCTGATCGCCTCCGGCGTGATCGCGGAATGCCAGGCACATGGCTTTTCGGTTCCCGAAGATATCAGCGTGACCGGCTTTGATGATCTGCCGCTCTCGGCACAGTTAACCCCGCCGCTCACCACGGTACGTCAGGATCGCGCGGAGCTCGGAAAATGCGGCTATTACACCCTGCATTCCCTGATGCGTGATGTCTCGATCAGCCGTACACTGATGCGTCCGCAGCTGATCGCCCGCGCCTCCACGAAGAAACGCGAAAACATCTCTTAACAGAGAACAGAGATGAAATAAAAAGTCAGGACTTCCGTCCGACCGCGCCGGTCTTTTGGAAATCCTGATTTTTTATGCGCAGGTCACGCTCACTCTATCGACACGTCAATGTCTCCGACATCCGCAGACAGTTCGATCTTTCCCTCCGCGTCCGCCGCATGGATCTGCGTATTTTTCTTTACGTTTTCTCCGTTTAATGTCGCTTCCCCGACACCGCAGTCAAAGGAAATATCATACGCATCACTTTCCCCGATGAGCGCTGCCTCAATATCTCCGACATCCGCCGTCACATCAAGGTTTTTCGCCTTTACTTTGTCAAGCTTAACATCTCCGACATCGGCATCTATCGTGCTCTCACCCAGTTCTGCGTTCTTCGCCGTCATATCCCCGACATCCAGTTCACATTCAAACCTTTCCGTGACGATCCCGTTTATATCCACATCTCCGACATTTGAGGTGATATCCACGTCTTTGAGTGCCACATCTTCCGGCACGGTAATGGTCATAGCCGCCGACTTGTTCGATACCATGCCAAGATTCCAGTGTTTTTTCTGCTGTTTCTGTGTGACGCTTAACACGCCGTCCTTTACGGAATAGGCCGGTTTGTTCTTCCCTGCTGTACGATAGCTTAAGCTGTAATCTGTTCCTTTCTGTATCGTGACATCCATCACATCGGACTCCACACGGATCTCTGAAAACGCGTCCAGTACCTGTGTTCCTTCCAATGACACTTCCGTTCCCTGTTCCGTCTCATCCCCACTGTAAAACCATCCAAACGCGTCACTGCCGACACGCCACAGAATGCATCCCACGGTGATGACCACAAGTACGCTTAAATAAATCGCTCTTTTCATGCTTCTCCTCCTTTATCGCCTGATCTCCCTGCATATGATGCGCACCACATGTTCCATGACACCGGCGATCGGCCAGATGATCCAGGTGATGTGCCAGCTCATGGTCAAAAAGCTCCAGATCAGATACAGACATACGATAGTCGGCCAGTACACAGACATTACATTCCGCTCCAGTTCACTCTGCGGCTCCTCATCCTCCCGGACGCCATTCTCACCCGCTCCCGGATTGATCGCAAGCAGCACTTCGTATCCGCTTTTCCGCTTTGCTCCCATAATGAAAAACATCACGCCGATCGCCACAAAAATAAGGACAAACGCGCCGGAAAGAACGTTAAGAAAAACAGAATCATACAAAAACGTTCCAATGACTGCCGATGGGATCACGCTTATAATGCAGAAAACCACGCCGAATGTAATGTAAAGCGCGTAAGTCGGCTGGAAATTTTCCCGCTGTTCTCTCACATAGGCTTCTGTTGCGAAGTCCATGACCAGTTCATCCTTTTTTAAATACTGCCATTTGCTCATGCGGACACAGTCATAAACGATGCATCCAACTCCTGCCGCTACTAAAAGGAAGAATAAAAGCAATCCGGCCGCTTCCGCCGCGCCACCGGACATTCCCTTGCTCACTGTGAGCGCCTGAAAGAAAATGAATCCGGCCGGACTCAAAATACAAAACAGCACACCGATCGCCATGCGCACCGATGAACGGGTCTTTTCCGCGATAAAGCTCCTGACCGTCTCCATCGATACCGTTTCTCTCTCCTTGAAGTTTCCTTTTTTCATATAATTCCGGATGCCAAGTTCCTCCGCCAGCTCCTCTAAATTTCCAAATTCGGAGATCACGATCCCGGTTGCCTCATTATCCATCTTTCCCTCCGCGATCAGTTCGTTGTATTTATCCTCCATCATCTGCCCAAGTTCTAACTTTGCCCGCATGACTTCCGGCGTTCGCGGCAGATTCAAAAACATCGTCTCAAGATAATTTCTAATTGTTTCCATTTTCATATTCCTCCCTGCTTATGAATTTTTCAATTACATCTTTGGTCAGTACCCATTCCTTGCACTTTTCATAATAATACACTCTGCCCTTTTCCGTGATCCGGTAATACGTCCTTCTCTTGCCCCCGGTCTCGTCTCCGTAAAAGGATACGATGTAACCGTTTTTCTGCATACGCGTAAACGCGGAATAAAGTGTCGTCTCTTTGATCACATATTTATCCTCGGACAGGTTACGGATCTTCTTTGAGATCTCATAACCATAGGACGGTTCCTTCAAGAGCAGATACAAAATGATCGTGTCATTGTAACCGCGAATGACATCACTGCTGATCTCTGTCATAATTCCTCCTTCTTTCCCCATTTTGTATTACGCCTGTCGTATTATGTCTGTCGTACTACGTCTGTCGTATTACTTCTGATGGAGTAATCATAGCACGACTACTACGACAGGTCAAGTAGTTTTTTATTTTTTCTGTTCCGGCAATAAAGACGGGATGCTCGTCGCCATTAAAATAAAGTGTGCGCTTACCGCACACTTTCGCGCGCGAGCGGTATGTTCAACATAAACTTCATCTCCGCGAGCTGCGCATCCCCGCGGAGCGTTTTTGAATCATAGGAAGGAATTTCCTATGATTCAAAAAAAGGATACTGCCCACATTGGACAATATCCTTTTTCGTTCTTATTCTGTGAATGGATGGAGGTGGATTCGAACCACCGAAGCAATTTGCAGCAGATTTACAGTCTGTCCCCTTTGGCCACTCGGGAATCCATCCATGGTCAGTGCAATGTCTCACACGCCCTGACAGTAATATATTATAACATAGCTCACATGGTTACGCAAGCTATTTTTTACGTCTTAAAACGATCGCGGAACGCTTCTGCATCGTGAGGTTTAAATGTCCGTTCTTTACCTGATAGGTGACCGGAACCACGGAATATCCGCCCTCGTTTGTAAACATGATCTGCTCAAGTTCACAGTTTTTCGGCATACCGGCTCCCCATACAGAGATTCCGAGATGTCTCGCGAGGTCATCATTATTTACCGCGACGATAAACTGATCTTCCCGGTTAAATCTCGCGAAGCACAAAAGATTTCCGCCGCCGCTCAAAAGCTTGACCGATCCGGTGCGGAATGCCTCACTGCTCTTGTGGATCCGGATCATCGCCTTGTGGAACTCGATCAGGTTTTTATCCTCGTTGCCCCAAGGATAGGTTCTGCGGTTATCCGGATCGGTGAATCCGCAAAGTCCCGCCTCGTCTCCGTAATAAATCGTCGGTGCGCCCGGCCAGGTCATCTGGACAACGACCGCTTCCCGGAATACGCCTTTGTTTATGTCATCTTCCGCAGCCTGCGTGCCAAGTCCTTCCGCGCGTCCTGCCTTGTGATTGGTTCTTGTCAGAAATCTTGAATGATCGTGGTTGGACAGCTCATTCATGGAGCACAAGATCGATGGGGTCATCATCGTACTCATTCCGCGCTTCATACTCTCCTCAAACAGCCGGATATCCCCTTCTTTTTCTTCCTTTCGCTCATCACTGTGCTTTTCCATACCGGTTAAGAACCAGGTGAGCGGCTCCATAAACGCGTCATAGTTCATGATGGTATCCCACTCATTTCCCTGAAGCCATGCACTCGCATCGCCGTAGTGTTCCGCCAGGACAATGGCATTCGGGTTCGCTTCCTTGACTGCGTCCCGGAAATCCTGCCAGAATTTGTGGTTTACCTCCGGGCTGTGTCCGAGGTCTGCCGCCACGTCCAGACGCCATCCATCCGCGTTGTACGGCGCGGACACCCATTTTTTCGCTATTTTTAAAATATACTGATAAAGTGTTTCCGATCCCTCGTAATTCAATTTCGGCAGTGTATCATAGCCCCACCAGCCTTCGTAAGTGGTATTTTTCGGCCAGCTGCGCTCATCCGTGAACGCGAAATAGTCACGATACGGGCTGTCTTCCGAAAGATAAGCACCCGGCTCGTAAATATTCCGGTCTGTATAAAGTCCCTCTCGGTCCATCCATTTATTGAAAGATCCGCAGTGATTGAACACACCGTCCAGAATGACTTTCATCCCACGCCTGTGCGCTTCCTCGACCACCTGACGGAACAGTTCGTTGCTCGCCTCTAAGTTTCTCGGATCCGTCACGCGCGAAATGTATTTGGTCGCCTTGCTGTTATCATGGCAGCCATCCGGTAGTATCTCTCCCTCATCGACAACGATCTTTCCGTAATGCGGATCTATGTTGTCATAATCCTGGATATCATACTTGTGATTGGACGGGGATACAAACAGCGGATTAAAGTAGATGACTTCCACGCCAAGTTCTTCGAGATAATCCATCTTTTCGAGTACACCCGCGAGATCTCCGCCGTAGAACTCATCCACGCTGAAGTTTTCCGGGCATTTTTCCCAGGTCTCCACTTTTTTGCTCGGCATACGGATATAAAAATACTCATTGTCCACCACGTCATTGGTCGGATCCGCATTGTAGAAGCGATCGACGAGGATCTGATACATGACCGCGCCTTTTGCCCAGTCCGGCGTTGAAAATCCCGGCACGATCGTAAACGGATGCTCGGATTTTTCCTTCGTCGCGCCATAACGATCGTAGTAACAGTGTAACATTCCGGTGATCACTTCAAAATAATACTGGAATTTTTCTCTTCCGAGCTGTATTTTTACCGCGTAGTAATCATACTCATTTTCCGTCTCTACTTTCTGCATCGGATGCTCTTTGCCATCCGCCCACAGAAGCACTGCGTCCACATTGTCTTTCGCCGTCCGGAACCGGATCTCCACCATTTCATTTGCCTTTGGCTCTATTGGCTTTCTGTAATCCGCGGTTCCGTCACAGAACAGTGCCCGCTTATGCAGTACCGGACGCATCTGCATGATATACCGCTGAGTCTTATTCAATTCATATACCGATTGATCTTTCATTCCTCTACCTGCCATTTCCATCTTCTCGTGTTATTTTTTCAATATTACGGCTCTATTTCGCGCCATGTTTCCTATCATAATATAATTATGTTTTTTTTTCCACTATTATTCTATACAAAAATTACTTTCCGGGGATTTTCTATTTTCAGACAGTAAAAGAGACAGCCTGTCGATCAGCTGTCTCTTTTAGGAGAAGGTATTTTTACTATGGGGTGTAGCAAAAACTCTATAATGTATTGGGGGGTTTTTACGAATATTATAGTACCATCATTCCCGCCATAAGTGTGCACAAACATCACAAAATGCCGTACTTGTTTTTGTAAATTTTGTATGGTACTTTTGTCTCATATGTGGTTTTCTCATTTGTAAATTATACAAGCAGGAAAAATATTTGTGCCATTTTCTTGTCAGTCTTCTTTTTTCGTACCTTCTTCGTCAAACAACGCCTCAAATTCCTCACGGCTGATCTTTTCTTTTTCAAGGAGCAGATCTGCCGATCTGTGAAGCACATCCATATTTTCATCTATGATCTTTTTCGCTCTCGCGTAACACTCATCGATAATATGCTTTACTTCCTCATCGATCCTTGACGCCACATTCTCGCCATATCCTCTGGTATGCGCAAGATCTCTTCCGATAAATACCTCATTATCGTCGTTGTCATAATTGATCAGACCGATGTTCTCCGACATTCCGTACTTGGTGACCATCGCCTTCGCAAGCTCCGTTGCCTGTTTGATATCCTGGGAAGCCCCGGTCGTGATATCGTCAAAGATCAGTTCTTCCGCGACACGTCCGCCGAGATCTACCGTGATCTCCTGAAGCATACGTCCTCTGGTGTTAAACATCTCATCCCGTTCCGGCAACGGCATGGTATATCCCGCAGCACCGGCTCCGGTCGGAATGATGGATACGGAATAAACCGGTCCAACATCCGGCAGCAGATGAAACAGGATCGCATGACCCGATTCATGATACGCCGTGATCTTTTTCTCTTTTTCGGTAATGATACGGCTGTGTTTCTCCGTGCCGATCCCTACCTTGACGAAAGAACGCTTGATATCATCCTGTGTGATATAGGAGCGCCTCTCCTTTGCCGCGATGATCGCGGATTCATTGAGCAGATTTTCAAGATCCGCACCGGTAAATCCTGCGGTTGTCTGCGCGATCTGCTTTAAGTCCACGTCATCCCCGATCGGTTTGTTCTTAATATGAACATTTAAGATCTCTTCTCTTCCGCCCACATCCGGTCTGCCGACATGTACCTTGCGGTCAAAACGTCCCGGACGCATGATCGCCGGATCTAAGATATCCACACGGTTGGTCGCCGCCATCACGATGATTCCCTCGTTTACGCCGAATCCGTCCATCTCGACAAGTAACTGGTTCAACGTCTGCTCACGCTCGTCATGACCGCCACCCATGCCGGTTCCTCTGCGTCTTGCCACCGCGTCGATCTCATCGATGAACACGATACACGGCGCGTTTTTCTTTGCTTCCTCAAAAAGATCTCTCACACGGGACGCGCCGACACCGACGAACATCTCTACAAAGTCCGAACCGGAAATGCTGAAAAACGGCACTCCCGCTTCGCCGGCGATCGCCTTCGCAAGCAGGGTCTTACCGGTTCCCGGAGGACCTACAAGCAGCACTCCTTTCGGGATCCTCGCGCCGAGCTGCGTGTATTTTCCAGGCTCTTTTAAGAAATCAACGATCTCCTCGAGTTCCTCTTTTTCTTCCTGCAGTCCCGCCACATTGGCAAAGGTCACCCGCTTATCGGAATCCACCGTCATCTTCGCGTGGCTCTTGCCGAAATTCATCATCTTGCTGTTGCTTCCGCCGGACGATGCCTGGTTGTTCATGATCATGAACAAAATGAACATCGCTCCAAACACCAGAAGCAGCGGCAGAAGCGACATCAGCCAGCTCTCTGCCGGCACATCCGTCATACGGTAATCCTGATCATACTGAAGCAGCAGATCCTGTACCGCGTTGACATCGGAAACATACAATTTCTGGCTGGTTCCGTTCGCAAGCGTGATCTCCAAAATACCGGTCGGTATCTCTCTGTTCTGATTGATCTTTACGGAGGAGATATCTCCGTCTTTTAAATTTTCCTCAAACTGCGCGTATGTGTAATTGTTATTCACGCCCTGATTGGAATCCAAAAGGTACCAGACTCCGATCACAACCAAGATCAGCACGATATAAAAGCCGAATCCTCTGTAATTTTTCTTCACCCAAAAACCTCCTTTTTTCCTAGCCCAGATCTAAAACACCGACATATGGAAGGTTTCTGTATCTTTGATCATAATCCAGACCATATCCCACAACAAATTCATCCGGAATCACGAATCCGGTGTAATCCACACTCACGTCAGCGATCCGTCGATCCGGCTTGTCAAGCAGTGTACAGAGCTTTAACTTTTTCGGATTTCTTTCTTTTAAGATTTCAAGAAGACACGCAAGTGTTCTTCCGGTATCAATAATATCTTCTATCACGACCACGTTCTTTCCGGCGATGTCCTCGTCGAGATCCTTTTTGATCTTGACATTTCCGCTGGATGTCGTTCCCGAACCGTAGCTGGATACTGTCATGAAATCCATGGTCACCGGAACCGTGATCCGCTTCGCGAGCTCACAGGTAAAAAATACCGATCCTTTTAAGATACAGATCAGATGCACCGGTTCTCCCGCAAATTCCTTACTGATTTCTTCGCCCAATTCTGCGATCCTTTGGTTCACCTTTTCCTCCGGCAGCATTACGCGAACTGATTCACTCATCTTTTCATTCCTCCATCATATCGTACTTCTAAAATTCTTCTGGTATCCTTCGTCACTTTATAGTAAGCGCTGATGCGATAACCGACGATCCAGAGGATGTGGCTGCCATCCGCAAGAAGCGGGATCCGGTCACGCTCTTCACTCTGGATCTTTTCGTCGATAAAATAGCTTTTCAGCTTCTTTTTTCCACCTTTTTCATCGAGGACAAAAAAGTCACCTTCCTGCCTCGTCCGAATTTGGGTACCATGCTCTATTTTATCATAATCAAACCATTTCGTATACTGATTTTTCGGAATTTCACCAATTTTCGGATTATTTGAGAAAATACGAAAGGCAAACGCCTCTTCCTTTCGATTTCCTTCCTTTTTTTGCACTTTCTCCTGCCCGATCCGGATTCCTTCATAGGTTCTTGCCGCGACAAGCCCAAACGGGAGCGAGATTTTTCTGCCCACCTGTTTTTCCATCAGCGCAAGCACCTGGGCAACATGTTCCCTGGTGATATCTTTCCTTCCTCCCGCAAGCCTTCCGAGCAGATCGTAAACGATCTGCTTTTGCAGGATCACCGGGCAGGCACAAAACGCTTCTTGTCCGATCCGCACGCCCTGTCCTTCGTCTGTCACACAGTGCGCTTCCGCTTCTTTTGCCTGTGCCTCAAGATACGCAAAGAACTCCGAGAACTCCTCCGCCGCCTGCCCGATATGGGAAACCGCCTGCGCATTCACGCCGTTTAAAGACGGCAGTGCCTCATGGCGGATACGGTTGCGCGCGTATACATCCAGGGCATTGGTACTGTCGGTGCAGTACGGCTGTCCTGCCCCTTTTAAATACTGCTCGATCTCCGCACGGCTCACGCCAAGGAGCGGACGGATGATATTGCCGCGCACCGGCGGGATGCCGCCCATCCCCTTTATGCCGCTTCCACGCGCGAGATGAAAGAGCACGGTCTCCGCCTGGTCGTTCTCGTTGTGCGCGACCGCGATCTTTGCCTGCTCATACTGCTCCGCCACCTGAAAAAACGTATCATAGCGGAGCCGTCTTCCCGCTTCCTCCGTTGATTCTCCGCTCTCTTTCGCGATCTTTTCCACCGCGTAGGAAAACCGGTGAAACAAGATATTCTTCTGTTTGCAGAGGTTTTCCACAAAAGCGGCGTCGGACAGGCTCTCTTTTCCACGGATCCCATGCTCGATATGCACAACGACCGGCAGAATTCCCCGCTCTTTGCAGACCTTTTCCAGCAAAAGCAGGAGGCAGACGGAATCCGCCCCGCCGGAAACTCCGATCACAAGCGTCTTACATCCATCTAACATATGATATTTTTCCATAAAAGATAACATCTTCTGTAAAATCATTTTTTACGCTTTCTCCCATACCGCCGCCACCAGGACCGTCATGTCATCGCTGACCTTTCCGTCCGTGTATACAAGCACCTGATCCAAAAGCTGCTTTGCGAAACGCCCCGGATGATTGGTATCGATCCCTGCGATGATGCTCTCCATCGCTTCCTCGGGATGCGGCACATTTAAGTATTCCAGCACGCCGTCCGACATCATGATGATAAAATCACCATCCGAAAGACTGCGTGTGGTCTTTTCGATCTCAACACTGTGGTATACCCCCACCGGCAGATTTTCCGATATCAGGCACTCCACACAGTCCGCGCGTCTGATAAAAGTTGCGGACGCACCGATCTTATAGAAGGTGCAGTTTCCATCATAAAGATTGAGCGCGCTGATGTCAACCGTGGAAAACAGATCATCCTCGCCACGGATGACCATTGCGGAATTCATCATGCGGATCGCGGTCTCCTTGGAAAATCCCGCCTCCAAAAATTTCTCTATTAACTCTATCACCATTTCGCTTTCCTTACAAGCGCGGCTCCCCGAGCCCATGCCGTCGGAAAGGCTCATGACAAACTCTCCGTCCACAAGCTCCTGGAAGGAAAAGTTATCGCCGGATACCGATGCCCCTTCTTTGACGAGGCGTGCCACTCCGTGTACCGTGTGATAGTGCGTGTCTTCCTCAAAGACCAGCCGGATGCACTCCTTCCCGATCAGATTTTTTTCATCACGATGTGGACGCACGCACCATCCGGTCGCGGCATGAACCGCGCGCACCAGTTCTTTTACCGGTATGCAGCCGTCCTTTTTTACCGAAACGGAGAGCGCAAGCTGCCTTTTTCCATCCTTTTTTTCATAGACCGCCCCCTCATGTACGAAGATCCCGCGCTCCTTTGCCTGATAACGGATCTCCGCAAGCGCCTTCTCCTCTTTGGCGCTGATGTCCTCGGGCGGCTTTGCGCAGTCTTCCATAATATATGCCATCGCGCCAAGCTGCTGCGCAATGACTTCGCGGTTTTCCTGCAGTCTGTTGTACCACGCCATATTGAGTTTCGCTTTTTCAAATACCCGTACCGCCTCCTCCACAACTTCCGAGGTATACGGACAGCAGGTGCGGAGTCTCTTTTCTTCTTTTTCATCCGGCACGCCGTTTTTCCGGATGGATAAGATCAGCGCGGTGAAATATTCCTGTATCGGACTTTTTTCCCGTTCCCAGCAGAGTGCGCACTGGTCGCAGGAGATGCAGATCTTTCCCGCGATCTCATCTTTCATCCTTCCGTATTCCTCCGCCGCGAAATCCTTTTTGTCCACGCTCATCCCGGAGAACACCTGCGACAGCCCGAGAAATGAGTCAGCATAGGTTTTCAGCCGTTCTTCCCCGGGCAGCATCTGCGGCGCGGCGCCCTTCTTTTGTTCTTTTTTCTGAAAAAAAAAGTAAAAAAAACGATGCAGCACCATGGTCAGTCCGAAAATGAAGATTCCCTCCAGGATCCCGCTCACCGGTTTCCGCTCATTCATCCAGTTAAACACCCCGCCAAATACGGAGAGAACCGCAGTTGCCACTCCGGCAGTCCCCGCCGCCAGCGTTACTTTGCAATGCCGGTTCACCCACTCGGACATCTTTATCACTACAAAGGTGACGAGCACTGCCATCGCGTATTTCGCGGTCTGTGTGATCGGCAGAAAGAGCACCATGCCAAGATACAGAAAAAAGGTAAACGCCGCCCTCCCCTGATCCTGCAGATACACCGCCGCAAAATACGCCGGAATGATCGGATAGCATCCGGCAAAAGACACCCTGCATATCAGCATTCCAACGAAATAAGTAATGATCTGTTTTGTTTTCAGTCGTTTCATTTTATCCAGCCCTCCTTGATCTCGCTTCGTTCATCCAAAGCAAGGGCTATTATAAAAAGGCGTGTCTGAAATGTTTGTCAAACCATCGTTCCATTTCCAAAAAGTTTTCGGCATTTTCTCCGTTCATATGGAGTTTTGAATCGAATTGACGCACCTCACGCATTTTAGGCAGTTCAAGCGCAGGTACCTCTTCCATTTTCCTCATCGCCATTACAGAGACGGGATGCGTTCCGCATCCCGCTTAAGATCAGCGGTCGTCATTACAAAAAAACCGCTGCGCACCGGCAGCGGTCTTACAATCCACATTTTTTATTTTCCATCCTCGGTATCCTGTTCCTTAAACACGATCTCATTGTTATAGACCAGTCCGAGCTTACTCTTTGCGACTTCTTCTATGTACTGCTGCGACTGCGTATACTGCTCATAATCCGCAAGCTGCTGCTGTTCTTCCGTCGCGTCTTCCAGCTGTTCGTTTAACTCCTTTTCCTTCGCGATATAGGTCTGATCCTCTTTGTACAGTTTCACGATCTGGATCGACATTACGATCAGGAACATGAATACGATTCCCGATACGCATAACTTTCCCATTCGATTTTCTTTCTTTTTCCGTTTCCGATACCTGCCCATGGCAAAGCCTCCATTACAGTTTACATAACCCTATTTTAACCAGTCTGACTGTTTTTTTCAATATCTTTTTCAATTTTTTTAAGGGACGGCACAAAATTCCTGCCACCCGGCGCAGGATGCGAAACACCGTCCCAAAGATAAGCGCCATATATTTTACAAAAAACGGACTGACAAAACGGTTATAGCAAAGCATCCCGACTGCCATCCCACCGATCGCGAATCCCCGGATCAGCCCGTCATTTTCCCGGTAAAGCATGGCAAACACGAACAACGCGCAGCACAGCCAGTAGATAAAGTCCTCGACCGCAGTCCAGACCGTCCCATGCTCGATCACGCGCCGGATGACGCGGAACAGATCATAAAAAAGGATCATCGCGGCTCCGGAAAGAAGCGATACCAGAAGGAACCGGAGTTCGGTAAGGATGCTCTCACTGACCATCATTTAAAAATACGCCCCAGAAATGACTCTCCCTGCTTTGCGTAACTGTTGACCTCCGAATAGGCGATACTGTCGATCCTGCCTTCCACATCCACTTCCCCCTTCTCCAAGGACAGGCGGTTGACGTGAAGATCATTTCCCTTGATTAAAAGCATCCCAAGTTCCGTCTCTAAAAGGATCTCCGCCACATCGAAGGACAGCACATCCACGATGCCGCTGAAGCTGCCGGATTTGCGGTTCTGCAATAATACTTTATGTGTCTTTGAAACTGTTTTTTCTTCCATAGAAAAAGCCTCCCAATTTACTTGATAAAAGGCCTGTTCACCTTTTCTTTTAAGTATATTAGGAGGCTTCCTTAAATATGTCCGTTTTTACAGATAACGGAACAGATCTTTTGCTTCTTCTTTTTTGGTCGTATCCTGGAGATCCAGCACTTCCACCTTTACGGTCTTGGTTCCGAACAGGATCTCTATGATATCCCCCACCTTCACATTCACCGATGCCTTGGCAGGTTTTCCGTTCACCATGACGCGTCCTGCGTCACATGCCTCATTTGCCACGGTGCGTCGTTTGATCAGCCGGGATACTTTTAAAAACTTGTCCAGTCTCATGGTCATCCTCCATTTTCCTCGTCGCCATTACAGAGACGGGATGCACTTCGTGCATCCGCTCTGATCAGCGGTCGTCAAATGGTCGCTCGTGCAAGCACGGCGCCCATTTTCCTCGTCGCCATTACAAAAAAACAGAGGTTATAACGAAAAATCCGATTTTCGTTACACCTCTGTCAAACATAAACCTAATTATGCGTTGATCATATCTTTTAAAGCTTTACCTGCTTTGAATTTCGGTGCTTTGGAAGCTGGAATTGTCATTTCCTTACCTGTCTGCGGATTTCTGCCTGTTCTTTCAGCTCTCTCAGATACTTCAAATGTTCCGAAGCCTACTAACTGGATCTTTTCACCCTTCTTTAATTCTTCAGCAACTACATCTGTGAAAGCCTTTAATGCTGTTTCTGCATCTTTTTTAGATAAGTTCGCTTTGTCAGCCATAGCTGAAACCAATTCTGCCTTGTTCATGTTAAAATTCCTCCTCTGGACTTTTCAATAATATATGAGGCGTTTTATCTATTTTACCTACGAATATATTTATACTTGTTTTTCCTAGGTTTGTCAAGGGATTTCGGCGTTTTTAGCCCCTATTCCCCGGTCAGCGTATCCATAATGCCGGATAATGTTTTCAAATAACTTTCCGTTGCCGTATTCGTTGAATCACTTTCCGCTTCATCCGTGATCAGGGAATTTCCGAGATTCGTCTGCGTACTGCCCGAGTTCCCGCTCTGTGTGCTGCTCTGACTGCTGTCTGTGACACCAGTCTGGGTACTGTCTGTCGTGGTGCTCTCGCTGCTGTCACTCTGCGTGCTGTCGCCCGTTGTCCCCTGCACGGTATCCGTCGATTCTGTGGACTCTTCCCCGGAACTTACCGCGTTTTCTGTCAGATCGATAATGATATTCGCCGTCTCGGAATTTACGACAAGCTGTCTCGACCATGCGGAATATCCCGTTGCCGCAGCCTGAAGCGAATGTGTTCCATAGGTAACCGTAACCGGCATTGAAAGATCCACCGGCTGACCGTCTAAGAGCACCGTCGTATCCGGGACTGTCACGGTAAAGGAAAGCTCACAGGATTTCGGCCCCTCTCCCTTTATCATATCGAGATCCGCCGTCACCGTCTCATCCCGTGTTACTGTGATGTCCATGCTTCCGCCATATCCGTTTCCGGCTGCTGTCAGCCGGTAATCGCCCTCCGGCACTTCGATGGTCATCCCGCCTGTGATCTCATAATAATATTTCTGCGCGCCCGAGAGCATGATGTATCCGCCCTCAAAGACATCCGTCCCATACAGTTCGATCTCGCCATGTCCGGTCGTCACCGTGACTGACAGGATCCGCCGGTCGATCCCCCAGACGCGGAGTTCATCCCCGTCTCCAATATCATTTACCAGGATCGTTCCGTCATCCGAGAAAAAGTTGGTGTCTTCATCGATCGCGTAATTTGATGTCCCGATTGTAAATACGTTCCGCTCCTCGTCGATGCGGTATTTCTTCACCTGGCCGCGTTCCCACGCCTGATCGCTCACCGTGACCTCCGTCAATATGCCGTCGTCCGTTGCGCGGAATGTGACCACGCTTCCGAGTTCCAGCCGCGCCAACGACATGATACTGCCATATTTATTGTAAAAACAGGTCCCGCTGTTGTAACTGCGCTCTAACAGCTTTCCGTTTTCCACTTTCTGCAGTGTCAGCATCTCCGACTGTGTATCGATATTGACGACCACATGAAGCCCCGCCACGGATGTACTCTGCTCCGACGGCTCCTCCGTGCTCTGCTCCTGTTTCGCCGCACTGTTATATGTATTCTTTCCTGTCGTAAATTTCGGCTGTTGTTCCGCTCCGGCACATCCTGCCACCAAAAGCAAAACTGCCAGTAACGGTATCCATATCCTCCCTCGTATCTTCATGCCTTCACCTCATCCTAATCTGCCGTTTCCATTTTCCCATTTTTGCTCATTATACAATACTATCGCACAAAATGAAACAGCATTTCAAGGAACTGCTGCCGTTCTTTTTCCTGCCCTGTCACTTTGTCTAACTTTTCTATGTCTCTGCCGGATACCCAGGACTTTCTGGAATTGTAGTAATGATTCGCCACTTTCCAGAATTTTTCCGGGTAGGCGAGCCTGAAACAGATCTGCTCACATTCCATGGCGGACAGCTTTTTCTTTTTGTCATATGCGCGGATCATATCCATGCCAAGTCCGGTATTCCAGTTATGTTTTTCTAAGATCTTACGCATAAAATGCGCCAGGTCGCTCACCTGAACATCTACATGAAGCTGCTCGAGATTGATGATCCAGATCCCTTCTTTGCGGAACAGGATGTTGTGCTGATTGTAATCGCCATGGCACAGTCCGTACATCTGCTGCCACTCGCTCTCTTCCCGGTGCGCCGCCTGCTCCTTTAAGCGTTCCTCCACTTCTTCCGCCTGCGTGAGGTAGCTGCTGTAATGTTCCATAAATTTTGTCTCAAACAGATTTTTCTTCTTTTTCGCACGGATATAATTGCGCACCTTCTTTAGCTCACGCGTATGTCTCTCATACTCTCCGATCAGGATCTGCTCCGACACAAAGAAGCCTTCCGGTATCTGCCCGTCATACTGCGCAAGGCACTGGTGCATTCTTGCTAGCTGCGCAACCGCCTCCAGAATGTCATCCCTGCTTTTTGTATCGCACTCCCTGCCACTGTACCAGTCTTTTAAAAGGTAAAAGCCTTCCTCCGCGCTTCCGGAAAGAAACGCCCCCTCGGTCGTTTTTATGATCCCGTCCGTTTTTATGCCTGCTTTATTTAAATATTCCGCAACATCATGCAGAATCTCCGCCCTGACAGCAGAACCTTTATATTCCTTTAATATTTTTTCTCCGCACTCTGTGATGCAGATAAGCGCCCCGCGTCCTTTCGCCGTCTCCGTTACGGTAAGCGGATACTGTTCCATCAACTGCTCTGCCTGATTATACAAAAAGAACCCCTCCATATGTTCATCCTGTCCCTTTTTTCATGCTTTCATGGAAAGGGTGGATTTGTTATTCTTTCTATCATATGAACAGGTTCTTTAAAGTATAACTCATTAAATATTCTTTTGTATTTTTCTGCGGATCCTCTAACACCAGCGCGAGCAGGGCATTTAAGATCTCTCCGATCTGTTTCCCCGGTTTGATCCCGGCACCGATCAGGTCTTTTCCGCTGACCGCAAGTTCTTTTAACGTCAGGCAGTCGCCTCTTCTTCTGATCTCCTCATACATGCGCTCATAGGCATCCACATACGCCAGCTTCTCTTTCTGTCCCGCTTTGCTCTTTGCAAGGATATCGGCACGTTTCACCAAAAACAGCGCCGGATACTGCTCGATGCCCGCGCGGTGGACCGCCTTTCGCACAGACGCTTCATCTAACGGCGGATTATCATCATGCCAGGTGATCAGGCGGCACACCCTGTCCATCGTATCACAGTCGAACTTTAATCTGCGGAAAATGGCATGCGCCATCTGCGCTCCCTTTGCCGGATGTCCGTGGTAATGGTAAATGCCTTTTTCGTCTACCGTGCGGCACACCGGTTTCGCAACATCATGAAACAGCATCGTAAGGCGCAGCACCTTATCCGGTCTGATCGCGCACATCGCATGGATCGTGTGCTCACCTACCGTATAACAGTGATGTGGATTTCTCTGTTCTTCTTCCATCATCGCGTCAAATTCCGGCAGGATCACCTTGGAGATCCCGGTCTCATATACCGTGCGCATCTCCTCGGGATGCGCGGAAACCAGAAGTTTGACGAGCTCGGTCTGTATGCGTTCCGCGCTGATCCGCGAAAGATTCGGCGCAAGCGAGATGATCGCCCCTCTTGTCTTTTCTTCGATTGAAAATCCAAGCTGTGCGGCAAAGCGCACCGCGCGAAGCATCCTTAATGCATCCTCACCGAAGCGGTCCATCGGATCGCCCACGCAGCGGATCACTCCTTTTTTCAGATCCGCGATGCCGTCAAACACGTCGATCAGCCCCTCGGCGTCATTGTATGCCATCGCATTGATCGTAAAATCACGCCTTTTTAAATCTTCAAGCAGGTTTGCCGTATAAACAACATTCTTGGGATGTCTTGCGTCCTCATACTCCCCGTCGATCCGGTAAGTCGTGACCTCGAATCCCTCTTTGCCAAGCATGACCGTCACCGTCCCGTGCAGGATCCCGGTGTCGATCGTCCGTCCAAACAGAGCCTTCACTTCTGCCGGCTTTGCCGATGTCGTGATATCCCAGTCCCCGGGTGTCCGCCCGAGCAGGGTATCACGCACACAGCCGCCGACCGCATAGGCTTCATACCCGGCTTCGGTCAGACAATTTATGATCTTGCTTACTTTTTCCGGCAACTGGATCCGCATGCCTTCCTCCTACATGAATATATACCGTCCTTTGGACGTTGTCTTGATCTGATAGAGCAGATCGTCCGCCTGTTTGATCAGCCGGTTGATGTCTTCCTCATTCCGCACCTCGTCCGAGCCCGCGATACCGATCGAACAGGAAATCTTTTTATCCGGAGGCAGTGTGATCGTTCTGCCGAGATCCCGCTCGATCTCCTTTTTAAAACCGTCACGCTCCGCGATCCGCTCATAGATCTGTTTTGCTTTTTTCTCTAAGGTCTGCTTCCGGTTATTCTTTATGAATACGATAAATTCATCCCCGCCGTAGCGTGAGACAAATCCCTCTCTTCCACAGACTTCACGGAAGATCCCGGCCATCTCCTTTAAGATCAGATCGCCGACATCATGTCCGAAAGTATCATTATACCCCTTAAAGTTATCCAAATCAATAAACATGAGCGCAAAACTTTTTTTCTGATCTTTCTCCGTGATCTCTTTCATGATCTCCTCGATGCGCATATAAAAGCCCTTGCGGTTATAAATGCCGGTCAGCTGATCCGTGATCGCCGACTGGTAGAGCTTCGTGTTCATCTCATAGACTTTCTCATACGCGTCCAGCCGGTTCAGGGAATACTGCACCTCTCGAAACAGCAGTTCATAAACGCGCAGATCATCTTCATCCAGCATATAGCGGTTGACCGAGGAATGCCAGTTGTCCTTCATGAGGACGTAGGCGATCAGAATGCTCTCCGGTTTTCCGTTATTCATAAACGGAACCGCAACCATGGAACATACTTTATCTTCCCCGAATAACGATATGATATTCAGATGCGCGGAGTAGTTGCTGCTGATCTTTGAGACCGCAAATCCACGCGGATCTTCCTCAAAACAGTCCGCCAGAAAGCGCTGGCATTCTGCCGTGATCTTAACCTCGGTATTGTTAAAGAGGATCTGCCCTTTTCCCTCCTGATAACGGATATAGAGCGCCTTATCCACGGAAAAATGATAAAGGAACGTCTTCATAACGGTCTCCAACATCGTTTTCGCCGATACATCCGTCACATCGATCAGCTTCTGCCACACCGAAATGAAATCCATCTGGCGTTTTTTCTGCTGATACGCGCGGTAAATGCCCTCCTGGCTGATCAGGTCATTGATCTTATGCATCGAAATCTCTGTGCCTTCATCCTGACTTAGGCCGACATGTTCCAGCACTTTTAAGCTTTCTTCGAGATCAAGGCGTTTTTCCGTCTCTTCATACTGTTTTAACAGCTCACGCTCATTGTCACGCAGCTCCAGCCTTCCCACCGACTGGTAGAACTGGATCCGGCTCTCTCGGAACAGCCGGTAACAGAAGAACTGGTTTCCCTCCGCCTGCCGCAGATGGCGCTCCGCGATCTCGTAATCCTTCGCCGCTTCTGTCTCTTTTTCTTCCATTACATCCAGTAATGCCTGCGCGAAATAGTATAAAAACATGTCATCATCACATTTCGCGTAATCATGGATGCTTCCGATCTCATCGGTATCCTCTTTTTCGAGAACATAATTCAAAAACTGTTTACAGCTTAACAGATACCGCTCGCAGTTGAAGCGGTTTCCGGTCAGCACGCTGCAAAGCGCAAGGATTCCGTACAGTTTTGAGATATTACAGACACGCAGACTGTTTAACTGCAACTTTTCGATCGTCTTCATGCAGAGCGTCAGGTACTCGATCGCCTGTCTGTAATCGCGCATCTGAATGCAGTTTAAGGACATATTGTAGAATACTTCTGCAATATCCTGCGGTCGATTCAGATCATAAAAGATCTGAACTGCTTTCTTAAAGTACCGGACCGCCTCTTTCGTCTTTCCAAGAGCACCCAGGTTGTACCCGAGCCCGCTGTAGATACGTCCCGCCTTTAAGGAATGTTTATTCTTCATGGACTCAAACGTCCGGACAGAGTAAAGGATCGAGATCTCATACATTCCGTTCGTGGACGCGAGCATAATATTTTTCTGATACGCGCTGTATACAAGCTCCTCGTTTCCGATCTCCTTCGCGAGCGCTACACCCTTGCTGAAATAGAGCAGCTGCGCTTCGGACTTATATGCCCGCGCCACGATCTCCGGCTTGTTGTCATACGCGTAGACATAAATATAGGCAAGATGATTCTTATAATTGTAGCGGATCAGCTTTTCGATCAGTTCGTCACTGATATCCACATTCTGCGCACAGAAAAAGATATTATACCAGCCGGACATCCTCGCCTGAACCTCTAAAAGTTCACTTAAAAACACCCATTTTTCACTGCCGGCTTTTTCTGCGCATTTCTGACTTTTTTTTGCGTACTCAACCGCGTCAAACAGCCGTCCCTGGTACATGAAAACGTTACCGGTGAGGTAATAATAAAAGAGCATCCGAATATCCGAGGAAAATGTCGTCCTTAGATCTGTAAGCTCTTCACATATTTCAAGTGCCTTGGAAAGATCCATGGAGTACATTGCCGCCCAGCAATACTGTGCCCAAAGTTCAAAATGCAGATCATCATTTAAGGTCAGATTCTCAAATTTGATCTTGCGGTCTACGCTGTCAAGATAATAAAGTGCCTGGGAAAAATCCATCAGCTGCACCAGGTTGGTGATCTTCTTTAAGGATTCTTCTTTTTTGAAAATATCCGCCGAAAACTGTTTTTTGCGCACCGCGTCTGTCGTCCCGATATGGAAGACCTGACTCTCGTCTTTTAAGCGCTCCATCAGCCGGTCCCAGACGGGAAGCACATGCTCCGGGATGTGGATCAGATCGTTTACCCCAAGCACCACTCCGATGTTTTTTGCTTTTTCTTCTTCCAGAAGCCGGTCAAGCAGCGTGAGCGTCGTCCCCGCCGCCAGCTGGATCCGGTTTAAGATAATAAGACACGGCTTTTTCTCTGAAAGCGAAAGGAGCATGCGCAGGATCCCCTCTGTCATACATTCCTGCTCATACTCGATTTCTCCCAGGATCAGCCCCTCTTCACGCCGGCAGAATCCGCCCTTCCGATAAGAGCGGAGCATCTGCCTGTGAAGATAATAGATATCGTTTTCCTCTAAGAATTCATCAAAGTTCTGTCCGCCCTGTTCTTCAAACATGGCAAAGATCAGGTCTAAAAACGGCTCATAGGGTCCTGACATCTCACTCGGATCAAACTCATAAGACCAGACGAACACGTCCTTCTGGTCTCTGACGCGCTGCGGTATCGTAAGATCCTCGATCGAAAAATCGTTACTGTACCGCGCCAGTGTCATATTTCCCGCATGTCCGCCGATCCTTTCATAGACCTGTTCAATGATTCCTTCGTAATACTTCTCTACCATGCGACCACCTCATATTCCCTGTCTCCTGTTTTTTGCGCCATGCACCGGCTTTTTCTTTAGTAAGCCTTTCCCCAATATACCAGCTTATGTGCCGGCTTTCCACAGCATACACACACATCTGAGATCTGTTCCTGATCTTCAAACGGCATACATCTGGATGTTACTGCGAGTTCTTCCTTGATCTTGTCCTCGCACGCGCGGTCCTCACACCACATTCCACGGATAAATCCCGGCTTGTTCTCCGCGATATCCTTAAATTCATCGTAATTGTGTGCATCCCAGATATGCGCGTCACGATGCTTCTTCGCGCGCTCATACATATCTTTCTGGATCGTCTCCAAGATCTCCGGTACTTTTACTTCCAGTTCATCGAGCGCAACCTCGATCTTTTCTCTGGTATCTCTGCGGACAACCACGCACTTTCCTGCCTCGATATCCTTCGGTCCAAGTTCCACACGAACCGGGATACCGCGCATCTCCTGTTCGGAGAATTTCCATCCCGGGCTCTTATCCGAGTCATCCAGTTTCGCGCGGCATACCTTTCCAAGGCGTTCTCTTACTTCTTCTGCCTTGTCAAGTACACCTTCCCTGTGCTGCTGGATCGGAATGACCATCGCCTGTACCGGCGCGATATGCGGCGGCAGTACCAGACCGTCATTATCGCCGTGTACCATGATCAGCGCGCCGATCAGACGGGTCGTCATACCCCAGGAAGTCTGATGTACATATTTTAATGTATTGTCCTTATCGGTATACTGAATGCCAAATGCCTTTGCGAATCCGTCTCCGAAGTTGTGGCTGGTTCCGGACTGCAGTGCCTTTCCGTCATGCATCAGTGCCTCGATCGTATAGGTCGCCTCTGCTCCCGCGAATTTTTCTTTCTCGGTCTTCTGTCCACGGATCACCGGGATCGCCAGTACCTGCTCACAGAAATCCGCGTACAGATTGAGCATCTGGATGGTTCTCTCCTTTGCTTCCTCTGCTGTCGCGTGCGCGGTATGTCCTTCCTGCCATAAGAACTCTCTGGAACGCAGGAACGGACGGGTCTCTTTCTCCCAGCGCACAACCGAACACCACTGGTTGTATACCTTTGGCAGGTCACGATAGGAATGTACGATATTTTTATAGAAATCACAGAAAAGTGTCTCGGATGTCGGTCTGACACACAGACGCTCCGGCAGTTCGTTCAGTCCGCCCTGCGTCACCCATGCCACTTCCGGCGCAAACCCCTCCACATGATCTTTTTCTTTTTCGAGGAGGCTTTCCGGGATAAAGAGCGGCATGTATACATTTTCAACACCGGTCTCTTTAAATCTTCGGTCCAGTTCTTTCTGGATGTTTTCCCAGATGGCATATCCCGCCGGCTTGAAGATCATACAGCCTCTGACAGATGAGTAATCCATCAGTTCTGCCTTTTTCACAACGTCGGTATACCATTGCGCGAAATCCTCCTCCATGGAAGTGATCGCTTCTACGAGTTTCTTTTCTTTTGCCATTTCTTTTTATCTCCTTAATACTGTCGCAATTTATTTTATTCCTTGCGGATAAATAATCTCCCTTATATTTTCCACCAAAAACGCGCTTCCGTCAACTGTTAATTTTCGCTCCGTGCATCAACCTTTGACCGCGCCGGATGCCATGCCGTCCACCATATCTTTCACCAGGCAGAAATACAGTAAAACGATCGGCACCGCGATAAATACGCTTCCCGCCGCAAATCTCGCGAATTCCGTCTCATCGAGACTCATCAGCCCGACCGCGACGGTGTAGAGATCCTTCTCCTTTAACAGAAGTTTCGGCAGGATAAAATCGCTCCATGGCCAGGTAAACGAAGTCAGTGCCGTATAAACGATGATCGGCCTCGAAAGCGGCAGATTGATCTTTAAGAACACCTGCATGTTCGTCGCGCCATCGATCTTTGCCGCCTCATCGATTGCTTTCGGGATCGTGTCAAAGAAGCCTTTCTGCGTGAGATATCCCATCGGCGCGCCCGCAGCGTAAATAAGGATCAGTCCAGTGAGCCGGTTGATCAGTCCGAACTGGGTCATCAGAAGATACACCGCCGTCATTCCCATAAAGGAAGGGAACATCCCAAGCACCATAGTTGCTTTCATCAGCGGTTTTCTTGCCCGGAACGTAAAACGTGACATCGTATACGCCGTTAAGATCGTAAGAAATGTTCCGAGGATACAGCTTCCCGCCGCGACATACAGCGTGTTCTTAAACCACCTCGGGTAATTGTAAAGTGAAGTATCGGTAAACAGTTTGCGGAATGTATCCATGCTGTATGTTTTCGGGAAAAATCCGTCAAACGAATAAATGCTTCCCGATTTTGAAAATGATGCCAGGATCAGCCACAGGCAGGGAAAAAAGAAGATGGCTGCCACAAGAAGCAGTACCGCGTATGTTGCGCCGGTATCCACCGCTTCCCCGATACGGATCTGTCTTTTCTTTTTTTCGATCATTGAAACGTATCCTCCTCTCTGTAAGACGGTGATTTTATGTAAACTACAAGTGAGATAGCGGATGTGATAAGGAAGATGATCAGGCTGATCGCCGCTCCTATGCTGTAGTAATTGTTGTCGATCGACAGATTGTACAGCCAGTTGATCAAAAGATCCGTATCACTCGCCAGAAAATATCCGTCCATATAAAGACCGCCCCGCAGGAAATAGAAAATACCAAAATTGTTAAAATTTCCGATAAACTGGGAGAGCAGCACCGGCATCGTCGCAAAGAGCATGAACGGAAGCGTCAGTTTCCGGAAACGGGCAAATCTGCCTGCGCCGTCAATCCTCGCCGCCTCATAGAGCGTCTCGTCAAAATTGGACAGATGTCCGGTCGCAAGCAGCATGATCGACGGAACGCTGATCCAGCAGTTGACAAGAAGTCCAATGAGACGCGCGCTCCACTTTGCGTCAATATCCAGAAATCCAACCGCACTGCCACCCGCTCCCACGATCAGCTGATTGATCGGCCCGCCATAGGAAAACATAAACTTAAACGCGAGCAGGGTGATAAAACCCGGAACCGCATAGGCAAGCACCGGAAATGCCCGCCAGAATGCTTTGCCCTTCACACATTTTTTATTAAGAAGCAGCGCAAGCCCGAGTCCCGCGAAATAATTAAGTGCCGTGGAAGTAACTGCCCAGAGCAGGTTCCAGCCAAGGATCTTAAAAAAGGTCGGTGCAAATTTCGACAGCACGATCAGCTTTTTAAAATTGCCAAGCCCGATCCAGTCCACCAGTTCCGGCGGAACCACGCTTCCTCCATAGTTTGTAAACGCGATCAGGATCATAAAGATGATCGGCAGTACATTAAAAATACATACGCCGATCACCGGAAGCGCCAGCACGAAAACATAAAACTTCCGGTCAAACAGCCGGATGATCTCTTTTTTAAAGGTGTCCGGCTTCTTTCCCTGTTCCACCTGCTTTTGGATCCGGTATGCATCCTTTAAATTCAGCCGGTACAGATAGAAAAAGGAAAACAGCACGATCCATGCGAAGATCCCCATTAAGAGCATGATAACGGAATTGTCTCCCGCAACCCCAAGCCACGGATCCGCTTTTTGTGTCCCCAGGGTAAAAAATCCGATGAGATCCCCGATCCCTCTCGCCGCCACATAATAGATCATCCCGACTTCCACAAGTAAGAACAGGATCCCTTTGATCCGGCAGCCGTATAAAAACTGCCCTGCGCCCATAAGGACAGCGGAGAGCTTTACTCTCCAGTCACTGTCCCGAAACGCATTTTTAAAATTAACTGCTTTTTCTTTCATTTTTTTCTCTTTCTATTCTAAGGTAAAGATTGCGTTGTAGATCTGTTCACTCATATCCTCTAACCCTGCCTTCATAGCAGCAGTGTCTTTATATTTCTTTTCATTCTCCGGCCGGAATACATCTTTTGCCAGATCAATGAAAAAGGTCTGTCCCGGTGTCCAGATCTGGGAAACTTCCTTGACGGACGGCATTAAAATGATATTCCCGTCCTCCAGACGCGAAAACAGTGCCTCTGCCGTACCACCCGCTGCTTTTGCCACATCCTCCCGCGCCGGTGCGATCCCAAGCATTTCACTTCTCTTTATCATCATTTCATAACTCGTCGCAAAATCCACAAACGCGAGGCAGGCATTCGGTGCCTTGGTGTAAGCGCTGATGGCGTAACCGTTTACACCTCCCATGGTCTTCGTATCGATCCATGCCGGATCTTCCTCCGTGAGATCTCCGCTCTCCGGAAGTTTGGGCAGTGAGGTCATCACCAGATTTTCTTTTGCCTTTGTCTCTGCTTCTTCGTGGGAAAGCCCCTCTGTCTCATACTGCTTTACCAGCTCATCGAGAAACGTGGAATAGACATCCGGCGTTGAGATCGTTGCAAAATACGTTCCATCCGCAAGCTTGCTGTACGCATTGGTCGTGATCGTATCATCGATACAGTCCTCATTCATCACTCCCGCAAGCTGACTCAATACCCAGGCTCCCTTTTCCGACTCCCCGGCGGCAAATCCGATGTCCGACGGATCCGTGTTGTCCTTTCCGAAAATATATCCCCCATAGGACAATAAAAATCCACTGGAAAAATACATATCGCTGAGCGACTTCATATATCCGTAAGTCCCCGGATTCTCCGCATGACGGGCAGCCGAAAACGCATACAGGCTGTTGAAATTTTCGACCATATCCGGGACGCCGTTTTGATCCGCGTCCCAGCTGCTTTCCCAGTCCTCCGGCAGCAGATCCGCGCGGTAATATAGCATCGGCGCCTGCACATTCACCGGAACGCCACAGGTATAGGTGTTTCCGTCCACACTGACCTTATAGGCATCCCACGCGGCATCCGGGATCGCGTCGTAACAATCCAGTTTTTCTGCCGGGAGCGGATAGATATGCTTGCCCTCGGCGTACTGCATGATGACATCATTCGCCTGATACAGCACATCCGGACCATAACCGTAAGGACCGTCATTGGCAAGATCCAGATACTGATCCATATTCGCGTCCACCGCCTGTATCCCCTCATCTTTGTACGCCTCATTGAACGCTTCGATCAGTTCCTTAAAATATCCCTTGGAGATTGCCGTATCATTTTCAAGTACCTGGATCGTCACATTTTTTTCGAGTTCCCCGGTAAACACGCCGTTGGTCTGTCCCGTCTCCGTTTCCTCATCCACTGTTTTTTCCTGCGCGGTGTCTGCCGCTCCGCATCCACTGACCATGCTTCCCATAAGCGCTGTCGTAAGCACCAGCGCGATCATTCTTCTTTTCATGCCATCTCCCCCTGTTCTTCCATGATCTGATAACCGTCCGGGTCTATACCCTGCCGCGTTTCTTTTGTCAGATTGATCCGCAGTATCAGTCTGTCTTTTTTATACTTTCGTTCTACGAAAAGCATTTTCTCTTCTTCTTTTATTTTTACAGTTCCATACTGTAACACCGGTTTTTGTTTTAATGCCAGCAGCTTTTTGATCTCCTGCATGACTGCGCGGTCCCAGTGGGATTCCTCCCAGTCAAAGCATCTCCTCGAATCCGGGTCGTAACCGCCCTCCATGCAGATCTCCGTTCCGTAATAGATGCATGCCGCCCCCGGAAATACTACCAGCAAGGCAATGGCTGCAAGCAGTCTTTTTTTATTTTTTCCGATCTCCGTATAAAAACGGTGTGTGTCATGTGAATCTAAAAGGTTTAGCATCATGTCGTTGACCGGTTCTGTATTCCGCATCAGGTTTCCGTTTAATTTTTCCGCCATCTGTCTGGCATCAAATTTCCCACGCGCGAAATAATCGAGGCAGGCTTTGGTAAACGCGTAATTCATAATGCTGTCATACTGATCGCCCATCAGATACGGATAGGCGTCATGCCAGTTCTCTCCGATGATCACGCAGTCCTTCTTCAACTGTTTGACCTCCTTGCGGAAGCGCCTCCAGAAATCATGCGACACCTCATCGGACACATCTAACCGCCACCCGTCGATATCCGCCTCTTTGATCCAGTACGCCGCGATTTTTAACAGAAATTCCTGCACTCCTGCGTTTGCGGTATTGAGCTTTGGCATATAATTACAGGAAGCAAAACATTCATAATTCATCCGCTCCGGATCCGGGTAATCCCCGTCGATCAGAAACCACTCGTAATAGGGCGATGCCTTTCCGTTTTTTAAGACATCTTCAAATTCTTCCATCTCCATGCTGCAGTGATTGAACACCGCGTCCATCACAATGCGGATGCCCATCCCATGCGCTTTTTGTACCAGTTCCTTCACATCAGAAAGACTTCCAAACTGCGGGTCTACTTTTCTGTAATCCCGGATATCGTACTTGTGATTCGAGATCGACTGAAAGATCGGGGTCAGATAGACCGCGTTGATCCCAAGCTCCTTTAAATAATCCAGTTTTTCAATGATCCCCCGGATGTCCCCGCCGGCAAAGCTCTTCGGTGTCGGCAGATCTCCCCATTTCATATTGATATACGAGGTATCCTTGGTCAGATTCCCCTGCCGGAAACGGTCGATAAAGATCTGATAAAAGACAGCTTTCCGCATCCAGTCCACCGTCTTTAACCGGTCATTCGGGTTGATATACGGCATCTGGAAGAAATTGTAAAACGCCTCCGGGAAACAGTAGGTCTCCGTCAGTCCGTCCTCACTGTAATAATACTCCTTCCCATTTTCCTCAATGCGGAAGATATAGGCAAGCCTTACATCCTCAAGTTCCAGTTTTTTTTCATAATACTGATACAGACCGTCTTCATAATGCACATGCATTTCGATCTCGTTTTGTTTCATCTGAAATTCATATTTCGCGCCATAGACTAAAAACACCCGGATGTCCCGGTCTTCCTTCGCTGTCCGAAGCCGGATCACCAGTTCCTTTTTGCCGGTCGCAAAACAATATCTGGAATCCGGTGTATGTAACAGTGCATATTGATTCATTTTTATTGTACTCCATTTTGTTATTGACAAATAATTTTAAATTTTTAATAATAAAGGTCAGAATCAGTGAAACGATTAAATCTGCTTTATGACAGGAGTCTGGAGGATATTATGGCAAAAAACAAAGTTACGATCAAGGATGTCGCAAAGGCAGCCGGTGTTTCCACCGCGACCGTCTCTTATGTGATCAACAACCGCACCGATATCAAGCTGACGGATGAGACCAGGAAGAAAGTCTTACAGGTCATCCATCTTTTGGATTACTCTCCAAACCAGGCTGCCAAGGCACTTGCCGCAAACCGTAAGAGCCTGCTTGCCGTTTCCTTCTCCGCTTCCGATTCTGTATTAAAATGTGCCGAACAGATGCATACACTGCAGCTGCTCTCAAAATATTTTCACGGGAAAAATTATGAACTGATCATGCTAAGTCCTTCTTACACAGAAAAATGCGACCAGGCTGACGCCATCATCTGTTACGACATGAAGCTCGAACAGTTCAGACAGCTTGGCGACAGCAATTTCATTCCGTTGGTCGCGCTGGACTGCCTGGTCAACGATCCTTTATTCTTTCAGGTCAATACGGATCTTCATATTTTAAAGGAAAAAGCGGACACTCATTTTGGCGATAAGCCCTATCGCTACGTTATGCTCGATACGCCAAACGCCGAAAAGCTTTCCCGTTTACTAAGTGTTTTCCCGGATCTGATCCGCATCGATTCCCTGACACAGATAAAAGATCTTACCGGGCAGCATCTTCTGGTTTCTGATCTTACACTTTTTAAACTGCTCTCTGACACCAATGATGTCTGCTTTCTCCCATCTGTTTCCGGGGAAAAACTCGATCTGCTCCATCAGTGTATCGAAGCAGCTTTGGAGCGCACCCCGATCGAGCAGCACGATCTGCTCATCTAATCCGTGGCTGCGCCATTGTAGGTCCATGTGATCGTATCATACGGATTCATATTGAAGTTTTCTTTTGTCTCTTCGGTATAATAGGAATCCTCCGTGTCATAGACATCTTCTCCCGGATAGGTGGTGAGCGTAAATGTGTAATTTCCGGAAACTGCCACCTCTATATTCGACTTCTTTGCGCCCGTCTCTCCGATGCCGCCGGAATTTTTAAAATATTCCGTTCCATCCTGCGCGATCGTTGTCATATAACCAAATCCACGCTGATCTTCCCATGAGCCGTTGATCGCAAACTGGAACTGATCTCCCGCGTAGAGATCCAGTGTGATCGTGTATACATTGGCTTCGTCATTCTCTTCCTTTGTCATCGTCTGCGCTTCTCCGATCACCGCGCCCCAGTCTGATTCCGCAAGCACAGCACCCGTTCCCGAGCCGACGATCACGAATGTTCTCGTATCTTCCACATAAGAAGTAAATCCCGCGTAAAGAGCCGTATCCTCTTTGACCTGTGTCCCGAAATCATATTTCCGGCTCATCTGCGGTGTCGCGTACCAGCCAACAAATGTCTCGCCGGCTTTTTCCGGTGTGAACTCCTCCGCGCATGCTCCGTCCGCTGCCGTCTTCGTCTCAAGGACAGTGGTTCCATCGCTGTCATAGTAAGTCACCGTATGCTCCGCTGCTGTTTCCTCCTGCGCCGGTGCCTCCGTCTGTTCCTCTGCTGTCTGTTTCTCTTCTGCCTGTGTGCTGACTTCTTCCTGTGTCTGTGCGGTTCCGGTCTCTTTTGCCCCACACCCCGCTGTCATGCTGCTGCCCGCAAGCGCCACAGCAAAAAACAGTACCGCCATTGCCTTTTTTCTTTTCATCGTCTTCTCCTTTCAATTTAAGCGTTTAAATTAGATAATAAATCAAAAGCGGTGTTTATTCACCGCTTAAACGTTTAAACTATCTTAAGTATAATCTTGGCACCTGCCATCGTCAACGCACAATGTTTCCAAAATTTTCTTTCCGTTTTTGTGCATTTTTACGATATCTTCCCCACGACCGCCTCATTATAGCTTCCCTCATACGGCTTCCCGGTATCGATCTGCATGAGATCCGCGCCCGTCGCTTCCGCGAGCATCTTCGCGATCCGCTCTGTATTTCCGTTTGACCAGGTATAATAAACAACCAGCATTTTTTTCATTTTATTTCTCCTCCAGATTCTTTGCTGCCTCATTTACACAGCGCAGCGCATTTAAACTTCTCGGATAACCGATGTATGGCAGGCACTGGGAAATCACCTGGATCAGAAATTTCCTGGTGTTCCCGATCTTCATATTTGCCTGCGCATGGCTTACAAGCTGCGGCTCACAGCCACCCTGTGCCGCGATATAGCAAAACGTGATTATTTCCCTCTGCCGATAGTCCAGTCCTTTTCTCGTATAATAATCGCCAAAGCAGTTGTCTGCCAGCCAGCGGTTGATATGACGGCTCTCTTCCGGTCCCGACTTGTAAAATTCTTTCATGCCATCCCCGAAAATATAAACCTGCGCCTGGATTCCGGCTTCCAGTCTCGTCTCCATCGTCGTCTTCGCCTGCGCTTCTAATGGCAGGGAGACGCCATCTTCCTTTAATATCTCATTGTTGATCGTAAAAAACGGAAGCACTCTTCCAATGCCAAGATACGCTACCGCCTGATAGGTCACTTCCTTGATCTCGACCGGTGTCACGCCCACGCGCAAAGCGGCCTTTGCCATTACGCGGTACGCATCGGTTCCCTGACAGCCGGTAAGTGTCGCAAGGATTGCAAGCATTCTGGTCTTATCATCCATGTCGCCCTGATTTACGACTTCATCAAACGCAAAGTTATAAAAACGCTCCGCAAACTCCGGATCGTTCTCCTCTAATCCGCTTTTTTCCCCGGAAAACATTTTGCTTAAATATGCTTTTGCTTTTTCGGTCAGTTTCATTCTATCATCCTCCTGTCTAAATCCATGCTCCGACTTCTTTTTCTGCCCGTTTTACCAGACTTCCGTGGATCGCAAGTCCTTTCTCTACGTTTGCCCCCGGACACAGACGTCTGATATCGCTCACGCTGCTTCCAAGTCCGCTGCCCTCATGTGTACAGAACGGCCGGATCGTTTTTCCGTTAAAATCATAGTGTTCCAAAAATGTAAAGACTGCCATCGGCATCGTGCCCCAGTAATTCGGATAGCCAAGATAGATCGTATCATACTGCTCCATATTCTCCGGCCATGCCTTTAACTCCGGTCTCGCGTTATTTCTCTGATCTTCCTGCGCCTGTGCGATACAGGCATTGTAGTCTTTGGAATAGGCTTTCTTTGGTTCAATCTGGAACATGTCCGCCACTGTCAACTTTTTTATAATACCGGCCACTACCTCTGTATTTCCGACCTCTAACTGTTTTAATGCCCCGCTTACATAATTCTCATCTCTGCGGGAAAAATATGCGATAAGCTCTGCCATTTTTCTTTGCGCTCCTTTCGTCTCATCTTTTTTTCTTATTTTAATACAGCATTTCTTGACCTGGAATCTCCAACATGTTATTATGCTATAAACTATTGGTTGATACCTATGTCTGGAGGTGCATGATGTATAATCATTTACTTGATACATTTCTTGCTGTCTGCGACTGCAAAAGTTTTACGAAAGCGGCAAAGCAGCTTTATATTTCACCAACTGCGGTCATGAAGCAGATCAACCAGCTCGAAAAAGAACTTGACTTAAAGCTGATCGAACGCACTCACGCCGGTGTGACCCCAACGAGCGCAGGCGCTTCCATTTATCAGGACTCGAAATTTATCATCGATTATTCCAAAAAAGCACTCGCCGCCGCAAAAAGCAGGACACTTGCCTACGATACCACGTTTTGCGTCGGAACCTCCCTGTTAAATCCGGCAAAGCCGTTTCTGGATCTCTGGTATCAGGTCAATCAGGATTTTTCAGGATACAAACTGCATCTGGTTCCTTTTGATGATGATCACAATGGGATTTTAAAAGAGATCGCCCTTTTGGGCGAAAAGTTTGATTTTCTGATCGGCGTCTGCGATTCCAGAGTCTGGATGAGCCTTTGCAGCTTTCTCCAGCTCGGCAGATATAAAAAAATGATCGCGGTTCCACGCGATCACAGACTTGCCGTCAAAAAGAAACTTAAAGTGGAAGACCTCCACGGAGAGACACTCCTCATGGTTCCCGCCGGCGACTCCGGAACCAATGACTTCATCCGAAATGACTTAACGCTGCATCATCCCGAAATCCATATCGAGGATACACAGCCCTTCTTTGATATGTCCGTATTCAACCGCTGCGCAGAGACCGGGAATGTGCTTTTGACCATCGAATGCTGGCAGAATGTCCATCCCGGGCTCGTCTCGATCCCGGTTGACTGGGATTACAGCATTCCCTACGGTCTGCTCTACGCAAATGACGCGCCGGAGGATGTCATGCGCTTCGTAAAGACGGTGGAAGCGTTTGTGAATTTATAAAAGAACGATACTGGATGGATTCGAACCATCAACTTCAGTTTTGCAAACCTATGCCCTTCCAGCGGCTACAGTATCACATTCGGGAAGTCCGGCTTCTGCCGTCCTTCCCGATTTTTCATCCGACTGTTGTCGAAATGTATTTTACTCTTCAAACGGAATAACTGCTCCGTCATAAGTTTTGTTGATGAAATCTTTGATCTCATCAGATTTTAATACGTCAACCAGTGCTTTTACACCTTCGTTGTCTTCATTTCCTTCTTTTACAACTACTACGTTTACATAGGTCTTTGCTGCTTCAGAATCGGATTTTTCATATGCAAGCGCATCTTTTCCTACAGAATAACCAGCCTCTAATGCATAGTTACCGTTTAATACGAGGTAAGCCACTTCATCAGATACTCTTGCTACCTGCTCTGCTGCAAGTTCTTCGATCTGAACGTTGTACGGATTTTCTTCAATGTCATTCACAGTTGCCTCTAATCCTGCGTCTGCTTTTAATGTAATGATTCCGTTGTCCTGTAACAGTAAGAGTGCTCTTGCTTCGTTTGTTGTATCATTCGGAACTGCGATTACATCACCTTCCGCAACATCATCCAGGCTGCTCTTGGTTCCCGGATAAATTCCAAACGGCTCATAGTGGATCTTACCAACTTCTACGAGGTGTGTTCCTCTTTCTTCATTAAAGCTGTCAAGATACGGTACATGCTGGAAGTAGTTTGCATCCATCTCTCCGCTCTCCACTGCTTCGTTCGGCAGTACATAATCATCGTAAACTGTGATCTCAAGATCCCATCCTTCTTCTGCAAGGATCGGCTTTGCTGCCTCTAAGATCTCCGCATGCGGTGTTGCAGAAGCTGCGATCTTGATCGTTCCCTTGGATTCAACTGCTGTTGCTGTCTCTGTTCCTTCTGCTGCAGCTTCGGTACCTGCTGTCTCTTCTTTTGCTGCCGCATTGTCTGTTGCGGTGCTGTTTTCTTCCTTTGCACTTCCGCAGCCTGCAAATGCGCTTACTGCCAGTGCTCCTGCCAAAATACCTGTTAAAAGTCTCTTCTTCATAATATTTTTTCTCCTCTTTTTTTTATTTTCATGATCTTTGCAAAAGCAAAAGATCAAACCATAAACTTTTTATTTTCTGCGGTCGGATTTATCCGCAAGCTTCATTCCGATGGTCTGGAAGATCTGGAACAAAATCATCAGTAAGATTACACTGACAACCAGAATATCTGTCTGCCATCTGGTGTATCCGTAACGGATCGCGATCGCTCCAAGTCCGCCGCCGCCGACGGTTCCTGACATTGCGGAGTATCCAAGGATCGTTCCGAGCGCGATCGTTGCGCCGACGATCAGAGATGTTCTCGCCTCAACGAGCATAACTTTTACAATGATCGTAACATCGGACGCTCCCATCGAGCGCGCCGCCTCGATCACTCCCGGATCTACTTCCTTTAAGGAAGATTCGACCATTCTTGCGATATACGGTGCAGCTGCGATCACAAGCGGAACGATCGTTGCCTTTGAGCCGTAGCTCTGTCCCGCTACCAGTCTCGTAAACGGGATCAATATAACAAGTAAGATAATAAACGGTATGCTTCGCACAAGATTTGAGATCACATCAAGGACCTTATAAACTGCCGCATTCGGGCGGATCCCGTCCTTATCTGTAACTGTGAGCGCAATTCCCATCGGAAGCCCGATCACATAGCCGGCGAATGTTGAGATCACCGTCATATAAATTGTTTCCCAGATTCCCTGGATCATCATGCTGATCACCTGATCACTCCACATCGCCTGTCACCTCCTCAATCTCTAATCCATGCTCTTTGAGATATTCTTCCATATCAATCTGTAAATGTCTGTCGTCCGGCAGTCCTAAGATCATCTCGCCCTTTGCGACTCCGCCGACATTTTTGGTATCTGCCCTTAAAATATTTACCGGTGTGCCGAATTTTAAGATCATATTTGCGATGACCGGCTCAAACGCGGAATTTTCAGAAAAGACAATCCGAAGTTTCCGATCGCTCTGAATACGCTCTAACTGCTCGGCTACCGCGCCTTCCAACTTCACGCCGTCTTCCGGCAGATCTCTCAGTATCAGCTCTCTCGCCGCTTTTGATTTCGGATGACTGAAAATATCCTCGACCAGACCGTTTTCTACCAGTTCTCCGTGTTCAATGATCGCCACGCGGTTACAGATCTCACGGATCACCGACATCTGATGCGTAATGATCACGATCGTAATGTTAAACTGCTCATTGATGCTCTTTAACAGTTCAAGGATCGATGCCGTTGTCTGCGGATCCAATGCGCTTGTCGCTTCATCACAGAGCAGGATCTTCGGATCCGACGCAAGCGCGCGCGCGATCGCGACACGCTGTTTCTGTCCGCCGGACAGCTGCGCCGGATAAGCCTTTTCCTTATCCTCAAGTCCGACTGTCTTTAACAGTTCTCTGGCTCTTGCCTTCGCGTCTTTTCTTTTTACTCCATGGATCTGAAGCGGGAAACAGATATTGTCGATCACACTCTTTTGCATCAGCAGGTTAAAATGCTGGAAGATCATCGCGATATCACTGCGCTGTGCCCGCAGTTCCTTTTCGCTTAGTGTTCCAAGATCCTTTCCCTCGATGAACACCTGACCATCGGTCGGTTTCTCCAGATAATTCAAGCATCGCACAAGTGTACTTTTTCCTGCCCCGGACATTCCGATGATTCCGTAGATATCTCCCGCCTCAATCGTGAGATTGATATCGGAAAGCGCTTCTACATGCACGCCCTTTTGTTCAAATGTCTTTGACAGATGCTTTACTTCTATTTCATATTCAGCCATTCTGTTCTTATCCTTTCCTTATATACACACAAAAAAACAGCAGGTTCACCGCAAAGATGATTCCTGCTGATCTTTTCTTTCTATCAATCAAACCGAAGCATCCCGCGCGTCTTTTCTTTTTTCCATGCATACAGACATACACATACAGGTCTTGCCTGATGCGTTCCACATTCTGCTGTCACATACCATGGAAAAATGAACTGCTCTCATCTTCGGTTCTCCTTTCTGCATTTGTTTTGCTGCACTTTGTTTACAGGTGCTATTATAACAAAACTTTGCGAAAGGTGTTAATACATGATACTTAGAGTTGGTTATAGGATGAGGCTATAGCTGATTTTCCTCCCGCAGGCGCACCACCAGCTCATAAACCTCCGGCCGTCTCTGCTTCAAATGCTCATCCAGCTTATGCCTGCGCTCCTGAAACCGCTTCGCCAGTTCTGGATGTTCCTTTGCGATGCGCTCATAAACCTCTCTGCGGTGTGCCTCAAACTGCATTGCCAGTGTTTTCTCGTCTTTTCCGGAAATATTGACGATCTCTTTTAAATGCTCTTCCAGATGTTCGAGCCACTCATCCTCGTCCAGTGCCTCCATGTGCGACCACCGCCCGTGCAGAAGTTCTTCCACATTTCCGTCTTTTTTCAGCTGCTCGATCTGTTTTAAGATCTGCTTTTCGATCTGCGCCTCGGTGTCCGAGCCGAACGCCCAGACAAATTCCTGTACCCGGTTATCCGCGCGTTTTCTCGAAGCGCTGCGTTCCTCATTGTCCACGCCGCCAGCAAGCGGATACGGCCGTCTGATCTCCATGTCCTTTAACGCGATATGTATCGTTCTGCGCACACTGCCTTCCTCGATCATATAGCCGATTCCGAGTTTCCGAAGCTGCTCGTTTAACTCCGCAATATGCTCGGTCATATAAAAACGGATTCCCTTTTTCTTCAGGGACTGATACAGGTTTCCCAGCCGGTCCGCCGCCGTAATGTCCATACTCCCGATGCCGCTCGCGTCAAGGATCACTGCCTTCGTGTCTTTTTGCAGCGCATCTTCAATATCGCGCTCAAGTACCTGGATATTCGCGAAAAACAGATTGCTGCTGAAACGATAGATCAAAACGCCCTCGATGGAATGGATCTGGCTTCCTTCTTTCAGATCGCGGAAATGGCGGTGTCCCGGCTGAATGCCGAGAAAACACCTCGCCGGCTTTGCGGTACGGATGATCATTTCGGTAAAGGAGAGGATGATCCCGATCAGTACGCCGTTGATCGTTCCAAGAAACAGCACACCGAAAAACGCGCCCGCAAAGATCAGACATTCCGTGCGGCTCACTTTAAAAAGCCGCACCGCCAGTTCAAACTCCGTTGCCCCAAGCAGTGCTGAGATCACGATCGCGGTCAGCACCGGAACCGGCAGATATCCGATGAATCCCGTGCCACACAAAAGCAGTACGATCATGGAGCCTCCCGCCACGATGCCGGTAAGCTGCGTCCTGCCCTGATACTGTTCTCCCATTGCAGTGCGGGATACCGAACCATTGATCGGACAGCAGCCCGTAAAAGCAGCCGCAAAATTTCCGGCAGAAAACGCCAGTATTTCCTGATTGTCGTTGATGCGGTATCCGTTTTTCTGCGCGAAGTTGTTTTCCGCAAGCAGTGTCTCCGCCATGATGACCACCGCAACCGACAGACTGATCGTGACGGCTTCCTTTATGGGGATCACGGTAAGATCCGGGAAACTCCACGCAGGAAGCCCCGGTTCTACCGCCGCAAGCGTCTGGATCCCCCATTCACGCACTGGAAGAACGCGCGTCATCACCGCGCCTGCCGCCATAAGTACGACTGCCATCGGAAATTTTGGCATGAACTTTTTGGACAGTAACAGGATCACAAGTGCCGAAACGCCGAGCGCGACGGACGGCAGATTGATGGATGCCGCTTCCTTTGCGATATGTTCCGCAAGCTCCAGAAACTCTCCGGTTCCCGCCGTTCCTCCCATCAGCTTCGGCAGCTGCATTAAAATGATCGTGGTACAGATCCCGGTGATGAATCCGCCCATGACCGGCGCTGAGATGTAGTTTACCAGCTTCCCGGCGCGCATAAAATAAAACGCAAGCAGCCACAGCGCCACAAACAGCGTGAGCACCGGAACGACTGCCAGTGCCTCATTCGACCCACTCTCCACATGCAGACTGATCAGGGCGGAACCAACGAGCGCCGCCGGTGCCGCGTCCACCCCGAAGATAAACTGCGGGGAAGTGGAAAAGAGCGCAAAGAACAGAATCGGAAATACGGACCCGTATAGTCCATACACTGCGGGAAGCCCCGCGATCTGCGCATATCCCATAGAAATCGGGATCGACACCGCCATGATGATAAGGCCCGCAAGAATGTCTCCCGGCAGATTTTTCTTATTATAATGCCGGATCGTCTGTGCCAGTTCCAGTTTCATTGCATCATCTCCTCAATTTTGCCTGTTTAAATAACAGCATTATATCACAAAAAAGAGGATGCGCGGTAGAGATCATACAAAAATACGCCCTCACCCAGATCTCTGGTCTTTACGAGTTCCATGCCGAGATGCTCATATCTCTCTACTTTGTCTTCCGCATCGGTATCCAGGATCACTGCAAGATTTTTCTCATCGGCAATTTCATACACCATTTCCATGAGCTGTCTCATATATCCCTGTCCCTGATATTCTTTTCGTACCACCAGCATCGCCAGATTCATATATGGAATCTTTTTCTTTTTTAACGTATCCTCATAGGTTGTCCCACCCTTTGCGATCCTCTTTAAGAATTGAATCCCGCCCCGGAGTCCTCCCAGGTTTTTGACGATTGCCCGGATCATCCGAATCCCGCTTTGGAATGACAGATCCTGCCCTTTACAGGTAACAAGGATATATCCTTCTCCCCTGCTGCTGGTAGAATACAGGCATCCACTTTCATATCCCGCCAGAAAGCAGGCTTTCATATGCTGATACATCTTTTCCCTGCTGTCAAGTAATTTGCGCAGTCCATATTCCGTCGTTCCGTCTTTTTTTCTGCCATACGCATGGTCATAAAAAGAATCCCCGATCTCCCGGCAGATCTGTTCGATCTCATTTTCTGATAAATTTGTTACTTTGATTCCGTTCATTGCATCTCTCTCCCGTTCCTATACGATCCAGTTCACAAGCTGTACCATAACACCAACGATGAGACACACCGGAAGCCCGATCGCCATTCCCTTTAAGCTCCCGATAAAATGAAACCGGTAATCCTTATAGGAATCCGTCAGATCCTCAGTCCCCGGAATGATCAACTTCTTGCTGTGGCATACCCAGATCCAGTCGATCACAAAACAGTCATACCAGTCAACGATCAGCCAGATGAGATACGAGATCAGAAATCCCTGTAAAAAATTGCCCGCATGATTTACAAAGCAAAGCGCAAGCGCCATGATAAGCGCAATGACAACCGCAGCGAAAAGCCTCTTTCTTCTCGTCTGCGGACTGTCCGCCTTTTTGCTCTCATCGATCAACCCCAGCTCCAGGCATCGGTTTATGATCGGTTCCGGCATATCGTAAACCGTATCCACGGGGTTTTTACTGTCTGCCACCACCGCAATCGTAAATAAAATGGTGAGTACCACTGTCTCTATTAAAATTATCCTTACATCCATGTTTTATTTCCTCTCCTAATCTTCTCTCTCGGTCAGTATTTTTATCACAAGGCTGCTGATCTCCTCCGGAGTGCTTCTGTTTTCTTCCCGCATCCACCGTTTGGTCAGTTCCCAGTAGCCCGCTATCGTAAAGTAAAAATCATATAACCTTTCCTTGGACATCTCTGAAAGGATCTGCTCCGGTTCCATATCGATATCTTTCATTTTTGTTTTGAACGCGACCTGCATGATGTACTCGGAAAGATGATCTTCGATATAGTGCAAAAGATGACTCTGATCCAGACAGCGAAACACCTCCGCATTTTTCTCCCAGAACGAAAAATAGATGTTTGTCGTCTCCTTTAAGCCCTTCGCTCCCTGCAAAAGCAGTGCATCCGCGAATTCATCCATGACTGAGTCTGCCATGAACCTGACAATATCGTCTTTCGTTCCGAAATACCGATACAGCGTCCTTCTTCCAACGTTTGCGCTTTTCGCGATCTCCTTCATCGAGATCTCTGCGTAATCCTTTTTCTCTAACAGCTTTTGCAGCGTATCACGGATCAGCTCCTTTGTTGATAGCGATTCTTTCATAACATTCTCCCTTTTAGTTTGTCCGGACTAACTTTCACAACAAAGAATGGCACACATGTGCAGCAATGTCAATACAATAAAAAAAGTTGGCACACATCAACGCGTATGTGCCAACTTTTCTATCTGCATCAAAATTATATATTATCCTTAATGAATGTTTCTAACGCTGTACCTTCCTCCAGTCTCAGACCAGATAATGTTCCAGTCCGTAAGCAACTCCTGCTTCATTGTTTGATTTTGTCACAAAATCTGCTTTGGCTTTCAGTTCATCGATCGCGTTTCCCATCGCGATTCCGACACCTGCCGCCTCGATCATTGGAACATCCAGTTCATGATCTCCGAATGCGATCACATTTTCCGGTTTTACATCCAGGCTCTGACAGATCGCTTTTAACGCGGTTCCTTTCGTGACTCCCTTCGGAAAAATCTCAAGAAATGTATCCGCCGACCGTGCCATGTCAAGATCGGTTCTGTTCTGTGCCGCGATCACGTTATAAATTTCCGTGATCTCATCGGGACTCGCCGCAAGTACCAGCTTATTCGGACCGGTACCCTCTTTTGCCCACTCTGCGGCAAGTTCTTCCACATCCGCGAATTCCGGTCTGTGATGGATGATCTCGCTTTCCTTCTCGACATAACGGTCACTGCCTGTTACAAACCATCTGTTGTGCCGGAAGATCCAAAGCGGCATCTGATAGCGCTCCGCGATCTCTTCATAGATACGTTTCATGGTATCCGCAAGAAGATACTCGCTGCTGATGCACTGACCGTCCTTTAAAATGTAAGTACCCGCGTTGCACGCTTTGATACACGAAATTCCAAGTTCTTCTTCGATCGGATCCACTGCCGCCAGCATTCTTCCGGAGACCAGTGCGATCTTGATTCCCTGTTCTGCCGCTTGTTTTACGCTTTCACGCGCTCTTGGCAGTATTTTTTTCTGATCGTCGAGCAATGTTCCATCCAGATCAAGACATATTAACTGATAATTCATAGCACCCTTCCTTTATCCAGAATATTTAATATCTTCTCAACATTTCTTCTTCCGTTTTTCAGTCCGAGGTTAAAAACAACCGCGCCTGCCAACCCTGCAATAATGAAAAGAATGCCAAGGACACCGAGAAACGTGTGACGGGTCAGACCCGCGAAGCCGGCGTAAGCGCCTGCCACGCCAATGGTCGATACCGCAAGCGCGATCGTTTTCCAGTGACTGATCCTTTTTAATGCCGCAAGCTGCATTTCGGCTTCTTTTGATAATCGATTTTTCTCAGCAGTGTTCATGACATTCTCTCCTTTTTCTTTTTTGATAAATAATTAGTAAGTCAGTCCCGGGTTAAAGAATCCGATCAGTACACCGACGAAGGCTACTACGACTAACAGTAACATTACTTTGATCGGGGACATCCGTTTCTTCGCCATGAGGAACCAGCATCCGATGATAAATAATGCGGTCAAAAGTCCAGGGAATACGGAATCCAGTTTATCCTGCAATACCAGATACGGTTCGCCCGCATCGTTTAAAAGCTGTAAGGATGTGGTAACGCTTACCCATGTTGCGGATACCGCACCGATTACGATACCACCGAGCACTGAGATTGCTTCTCTTAATGCTTCACCCTGTGTTCCGATCAGGAAATCTACCGCTTTTCCACCAAGCTGATAGCCCTTGAAATATAAGAATTTCATTCCGAAGTACGCAAACAGGTTCCATACAACGATATAGAAGATCGCTCCGAGCGGTGAACCGCCGGTTGACATACCCATTGCAATACCAAGAAGGATCGGGATGACGGTTCCTACGACTAAGGAATCACCGATTCCGGCGATCGGTCCCATAAGACCGGCACGCAGACCGTTTATCGTTTCCTCATCCACATCTTCCGCGCCGTTTGCTCTCGCTTCCTCGAGACCTGCTGTCATACCGACGATCACGGAACCAAGCTGCGGCTCTGTATTGAAAAATGCGGTGTATGTATCCATTGCTTTTGCTTTGTCTTCTTCATTGTCATATAATTCTTCTACCAGTGGCAGCATGGAACAAAGATAACCAAATGTCTGCATGTGCTCCTGGGAGAAGCATGTTAAATGGCCGTAATACCAGTTATGGAATGACTTTGATAACGCTTTTTTTGATAATTTCTTTTCCATATCAGATATCCTCCTCTTCCTCGATCTCAGCTGCAGCCGCACCCTTTGTGACTGTCAGCATTTTAATTTTGTATGTAAGAATTGCGAACATTCCGGCAACAACCGTTGCGGATACCAGGTTGATACCAAGAGATGCAGCCAGTACAAATCCGAATAAGAACGGAACAAAATCTGCTGCTTTCTTTACGATCTGTTTTAAGAGGATCGCAATACCTACGCAAGGAAGCAGGGAACCAACGGTAAACAGTGTCTTCATTGCAAGACCATCCATCGGCAGTGCTGTTTTGATCAGTTCTACTACGTCCGCACCCATCTTACACATGATCATGGTCGGGATGAAGGAGCAGATCAGATGAGAAATCCATGGAAGTCCCATGTCTACCAGATATAATTTCTTGTACTGTCTGTTTTCTACTGCTTTCCAGCCCATGTGCTGCCAAACCAGGTTGATGGTTGCTGTTCCATAGAATAATACGGTTCCAAGTGTACCAACCATGGCACCGAAAGATGTTGCAAGTGCTGCGCCTTCTGCAGAAGTTGCTGTAAGGCCGTAACTCTTTAACGCAACCATTGCAAGCGGGATACCGATGTAGCTGACCGCACGCACATCCGCGGATACGGTTCCACCCGGTGTAACGAGCGCAATGTAAATAACCTGCATCGCACATCCGACAAGAATACCTGTCTGCATATCACCTAAGATCAATCCACATACAAATCCACCGATCAACGGTCTTCCAAGTGTATAGTTACCGATCGATGAACCACCCATACCAGGCATACTGGACAGACACGCGAAGAGTCCGAGCAATACTGCCTGTAACCAACTGATAGTCATAACATTCCCTCCTTAATTAAAACCAAATTGTCCTCTGAATTTTTTCCAGTTGCCGATCGCTTCTTCTTTTAACAGCGCAAATTCTACTTCATATCCTGCGTTCATGATATTTTCAAGTGCCTGCGCTTCTTCCTGCGTAATGGACTGGTTGTTTCCGAGTTTTGTTGCGCCCGGTCTGTCGTTGCAAGGTCCGATGATCACGGTCTTCACGCCGCACTGGAATCCCTGGTCGATCAGGATCTTTTCCATATCCAGCGGATTTTTTGTGATCAGGAAATAATTATCCTTGCTTGCCAGCACCTTCGCGCTTTTCTCTTTAAATTCATCCACTGACCATACAAAAGTCTTTTTTCCGCTTGCGCTCTTGTATGCCGCTTTTAATACCGGATTCTTTGCCGCCGCGTTGTTTACCGCGATCAGTCCGTCACACGGATATTCCAACGCCCATCTTGTACAGGTCTGTCCATGGATCATACGATCATCCACACGGATAAATGAAACTGCCATTTTCTTTTCCTCCTTTTTTAAATTTCGTCTTCGGATTCTTCATTTGTGATCCGAAATTCTTTTAATACTTCTCTGGATTCCGAAAGCAGATCTTCGATCAGCTCCGGGGTCTCCATTGTGTCTTTCATCAGCACTGCGCTCAATGCAAACGGAAGATTTACGCCTCCGACCATAACGGTCTGCCCCATGAGGTTTTCTTCTGCAATTACGTTTGCCGCAGTGGTAAGCGGTGAACCACCCACCAGATCCGCCAGCAGAATGATCTCATCTTCTGCTTTGACCGGCGCCAGGCATTTTCTCACATTCTCCGCATACACGGAAGAACTCATGCCATTTTCCAGGCTTGTGGAGATCACATCTTCTCTGTTTTCTCCGGCAAGCATGTTCAGTGCGTTGTGCAGTCCCGGAGCGAATGTTCCATGACTGACCAGAAAAACATATTTCATTCTATTGTCCTCCTCCTTAAGTTTTTTCTTTCTGTTCCTTAAGTTCAAATACAGTATAAAAAAAAGACGACATATGTTCATCTCACATATGTCATCCTTTTTACATTACGTTTGTCAGAAATCGTAATGACATTTGTCATTTCCGGTTCTTTAGGTACTGATTGATCGTGCGGTTCCAGATGATCAGATCCATCCGGATGTTGGAACTGTCCGTCAAAATGCTGTCCACCGCCTTGTCTACCTCCGCAACTGCCTCATCATATCCACGGAATCCCGGCGCAATGACCGCGTTTTCCACAGCGTTACTTAAAACCGCGAGGTTCATGCCGCCGCTCTCCCCGGAGCTTTCGATCAACTGCTGCAGGGTCTGGTCGGACTCCGTCACTTCTTTTAACACGGAAACCCCCTCCGAATAATCAAAGATCTCCGACTGGATCTCGGTGTTGCTGGTCAGAACCTTGATAAAATCCCAGGCGGTCTCCGGGCATTTCGTATTTTCATTCATCGCGACAAGCAGTGTGTCAAGCGTTGATATGTTGTCGCCTTCCGGCCCTGCCGGCATCGGAATGCATTCCCACTCAAATCCCGAATATTTCTTGACGCTGAGCGGATACGGTTTATACGCCCGGTAATTAGAAAAAGACATCGGCTGAAACACCACTTTTCCCATATCAAAATCCCTGGTCGAAGGACTGTAGTTTCCATTTAATCCATACAGACGCTCCATAAATTCCAGTGCTTCCTCGACATTTTTATCCGCGAAACCGCACTCCGTTCCTTTTTCATTAAACAGCCGGATCCCATTAGATTCAAACGCGTCCATCCAGGTATATCCGACCGCGCCGAACTGGTCTACCGTTCCGTCTCCATCCGTGTCTTTCGTCACTTCCTGGCATATCTCGTAAAACTCATCCCAGGTCCAGGTATCATCCGGGATCGCGATCCCCTCTGCGTCTAAGATCGTTTTGTTTACAAACATCAGCTTCGGCGCGCACTCATAGGGCAGAGAGTATTGTTTGCCCTCATGCTGGCCGTATTCATAAGCAGACGCGTAAAACGCCCCCTCATCAAAATTTTCATCTTTTTCGATAAACGAAGACAGGTCTTTTAACGCGCCGATCTCCGCAAGATCGTTAAAATCCTCCGCCAGCACAAAAATGACATCGGGCGCGTTCCCGGAGATCAGCTGTTTGGACAGCCACTCCGAATAATCGCTCTTTAAGATCCCGCTGACATACTCCACGTTTACCCCCGGATGTTCTTTTTCAAAGCATTGGATCGCATCCTCTAAGATCCGATAGGAATACCCGTTTTGCACTTCCCAGTAGCTGTCTGAAAACACACCGATCGTCAGTTCCTTTTTCTGAAATACCGGAAGTGTCTGATAGCTGTCACTGTAAAGAAGCGCCGTAAACAGAAGTAAGAGCGCACAGCAGATGATCAGGATCTGATTTTTTTTGTTCCGGATTTTTTTCATCATGGTTCCTCTCCGAATCCCCGGTTCACCACGCCGGTCTGTACCGCCCATATGGCAAGCTGGGTTCTGTCCCTTAATTCGAGTTTACTTAATATGATGCTCAACATGTTGCGCACGGTTCCCTCAGACAGGCTCAGTTTCGCCGCGATCTCCTTATTTGACATTCCACTGCCCACGAGCGCAATGATCTTCCATTCTGTTTCCTTTAAGCCGGCTGTCTGCGCATCATCCACCTGGATCGTGATATTCGTCTGCGCCATTTTGGAAAACAGCTTCACAACCTTTGACGTGATATCCCCGTTGATCATGGCTGTTCCTTTATATACTTTACGGATAGCTTCCGCAAGCTCCTTGGTCGAAATTCCCTTTAACAGATAACCGCTTGCGCCATACTTTAACGCATTGTAAACATATTCATCATCATCAAAGGTCGTTAAGATGATGATCTTGATGTTTGGATAATTTTCCTTGATGATCTGTGTACACACCACACCATCCATCTCCGGCATACGGATATCCATTAAGATCACATCCGGTTTTTCCCTGCGCACCGCGCGCACAACCTCAACGCCGTTTTCCACGGCATCCAGCACTTCAATGTCTTTTTCCGTTCCCAGCACGATCTGCAGGCTCTGTCGGATCAGTTCCTGATCATCGGCGATCAATACTTTAATCATCTTTCTTCTCCTCCGTCCCCCATCGGATCGGGATCTGCGCTTCTACCAGAAATCCGTCTTTCCCGGAATACTGCAAGGTCCCCTGTAACATACGCAGCCTTTCGTCCATATGGTGCAGCCCGAATCCTTTTTCTATCTTTTTGCATCCGATCCCGTTGTCCTTGATGCGGATGTTTAACATATTATACTCCCGGTCTATGTCGATCGTGATCCGGTCCGCCTTGCCATGCCGGATGGAATTTGTGATACATTCCTGCACGATCCGGTAAATGATCTCTTCTTCATCCTCGTTAAACCCCTTTAACGGTGTCGTACACCGATACTCGATCTTCGCATTCGTTGCGAGGCGCATCTCCTCCATGGTCTGCGCAAGCGCCTCTTCCAGATTAAACTTTTCAAGGGCGTCCGGACGCAGTGCCTTGACCGACCGGCGGACATCCGTCATGCCCTGTCTCGCCACCTCCGCGATCGCGCCAAGCTGCACCTTCGTTGCCTCCGGTGCCACATCCATTAACGTCTCACAGGCTTCGATACCGGTAATGATACCGGTCAGCGCATGTCCGAGCGTATCGTGGATCTCCCGCGCGAGACGGTTTCTCTCTCTGGTCTCCGTCATTTTGACCGATTCTTCCGCGTACTGCTCAAGCCTCAGATTTGCTTTCTGCAATTCCTCATTTGCCGTATTGAGCTGCGCGTTCAGGCTTAAGATCCGCTCTTTTTCACTCATCTGTATCCGAACCAGCCAGACGATATAAAATAAAAATAGTAACGTATTTAATGAGTTTAACACGTTCTTTACGCCAAGCAGCGCGGAGCAGACATCCCCTTCAAAATAGCCGAGATACGTTTCCAGTGATGTGATCCGGAAGCCGGACGAGATCAGGTCATAGTCCGTCATCATATAGAACACGCAGATCACTGCCGCCGCGGAAAATTTCCATTTTGCTTTCGGCAGGTACCGCATAGTATCCGCCAGGATCAAAAGCATCATGCCCGTATAACTGAATCCCAGCAGGTAACTGATCCCGAAGCTGACCGCGATCTCCACGCCGACTTTACAGGCGAGGCTGCCGCTTCCCGTGCTTTTGATCTGCATCAGGATCATCATGCTCCCGTACAGTCCAAGCGCGATAACCGGGATCTTCCAGGGCGTGACCGGAATCTTATGTATGCTCGTCAGAAATCTTAACGCCGATCCCTCCTGTACCGTGCCGTTCAGACAGTATGTGATCAGCATGGAGATAAACAGGATAATGATCAGATTTAAGTTTTTCATGACCACCAGCAGATACTCTGAGGTCTTATTTTCGTCCATTTCTTTTTCCCCCTCTACTGCCATCTGTCTATTCCAAATTCTTCTACATTCTGTCTGGTGACCAGTTTTACCGGAACTAAAATGTTCTTTTTGACGCTTTTTCCGTCAAGCAGGCGGTAGATCGCATCCGCCGCCCTGCTTCCGATCTCTGTCGGAAACTGCGCAGCCGTTGCGTCCATCATTCCTTCCTCGATCAGTGCCTTTGCGTCCGGTGAACCGTCCACTCCATAGACCCCGACATGGTCGAGCATCTGATTTTCCTCGAGTGCGGCGACCACACCGACTGCTGCCAGATCGTTCAGGCAGAAAATGTTGTCAAACGAAACGCCCGCATCGATCGCTTCCTGCAGCCTCGGCATCGCGATCTCAAGCTGTCCCTCACATTCGATCTGTGCCACGACCTCAATGCCTTCCTTCCCGCTTACCATATCGAGGAATCCCTGCACTCTGTCCTGTCCCGATTTGGTTGTCGTATGCGCCATAACAAGCAGTTTCGTCCCTTCACACTGTGTCAGAAAATACCGCCCGACGATCACACCCGCATCGTAATTATCTGAAGTGATCGTGCAGTCCGCAAGTGTATCATCCGAAAGATTGGTGTCCACGACAATGATCCGTATTCCCTGCTCTTTCGCCTGTCCGAGCACATCCGAAAGACTCTCCAGATCCACCGGTGTCACGACAAGCACATCGATCCCCAGATCCATCATTTCCTTGATCTGCTCGATCTGACGGTCGGCATCCAGCGCAGGATCTCTTAACACCACCCGGTCTCCTTCCGCCTCCACGCGCGCGCTTATCTCCTCACTCACGATCTTATAGAACTCATTGTTCATGGTCATGTAACTCATACCGATCAGGTGGGAATTTCTCTTCTGATTCCTCGAATAATCATTTTTTGCACAAAAACTAAACAGCATGATCCCGATGACGATCGCATCCACCAGAAGGATCATACCCCAAAACATCCGCTTATGCTTACCGTTCATGCTTCTCTTTCCCCATACTTTTCTTTCCCGTTCTTATAGACAGATTTTAACATGATTTTACAAAGGATTCAACTGCGGGGTGAGCGGGCGGAGGTGTCTATATTCTTTTCAATGTAACTCCATACTTTTTTGCAAGCTCTTTTAACATCATGCGATAAACCCCAGCTATTGTTGCAGTATTATAATATGGTTGTCCAAAATGTGCACTTACTTTGGGACGTACCGATAACAATGCCTCCCTGACAGCCTGTTGTTCTTCCTCATCGCTTTCCACTCCTGCTTCCTTAAAAATATTTTCAATTTCATCCTCCACTGTGCTTTTATATATAAACTCATACTCTTTCAACGCCTGAATATCCCAGAACGTTCCATAACAAGAAGTATTATAAGCTTTTATCCAGTCCCACATGATCTCTGAATCTCCGACATTTGGATTTTCCGCGTGACACCTCTCACATAGCAAAACCATATTTTCTGACTCATCCTTTCCACCCAATGCTGCCGGTATAATATGGCATCGCTGTAATCTTCTCTTGCATCCACATCTCCAGCAGTGTGATTCAGCTTCTCTCCAATCAACGCTCAATTCACACTCATCCACACGTGTTTCCCAATATTTCGCGATCTCCCGCATCGTTGTTTTTATATGCTTTCTCTCTCCCATTTTTTCTCCTGATTTTTCTATTCTTTTCATGTATATCCAGAAATTAACTTAGACATTATATTTCTGTTCTAATTTGATTTCATATTTTTCAAATAAATATGACATTAATAAAAAAAGCCATACGCCTGCTTGAAAAAAACAGACAATATGGCTTATGAATATGCTGATACCTGTTGATGCTATAAATGATTATCTGTTGCTTCTACTTCCCCGCAAGCCCCTTTAAGGACTCAAACAACTGCATATCCGATGCGGTCAGTTTCAGATTGGATGTGATCGTCTCTCCGGACGCATTCGTGATGCTCACTTCCAGAACCGATCCCTCTCCGATCCCGTGCTTACCCGCAGCCTGCAAAAACTTTGAAAACTTCGGATGGTTTGCCGAAAAAGTATCCCAGGCATTTTTGATCTGGAATAATTTTGTAGGGTTTATCATATGTTCTCGTACTCCATTTCTTCCGTTTGTCTAATATTTTCCGTGAATATCGCCCAGATGGATTGTGATCATGCCATCATCCGCGAGAACACGAAGTGCTTCCTTCTGTTCTCCGGTCAGTGTCTCACTGTAAACCTGATTTTCATAGTCAACAACGACCGTTTTGGTCCGGACGATCAGATACTGCATCGGCATGACGTCTGACGGCAGTTCCTCCCCCGGATATTCCGTGTGAAACAGTTCTTCCAGCGCTTTTGTATGCCCATCTGCACATTCGATCACATCCCCCGCCGTAGTGATGATGCAGGGACAATATTCCGAGAACTGCGTCTTATATGTCTCAATAAATTCCTGTGCTTTCATAAAAGCTCCCCTTCCTTTTCTTTTTCATCCATATGACATTTCCCGTCCCGCTCGAGGATGTCTAACATCTGCGTGATCCGCTGCATATATGTATGGAAATGCCGTACCTTCTCCTGTCCGTTTCTTGCGATCTGTTCCCGCTCTTTTTCATGCGCAAGGTAGTAGCCCGCTTTCTCGATCATTTCCCGTTCACCGGTAAACCAGACCAGATCCTTGCCATTTTCAAAATACTGCGGCAGTTCCGGCTGAAAGTTTGTAAGCAGAAAACCTCCTGCCCCGAGCACGTCAAACACGCGTAACGGAAGCCCCGTCTTGATATTGGGGATCGTAAAGTTCAGATTGATCCTGCTTCCCGCAAAGACCGCCGGCATTTCCTGCCAGTAATCCACCGGTCCTTTCGTACTGACGCGGAGCAGTCCGCTGTTTTTCTCTTTGTTATACACCGATACCGCATACTTTTTGGAAAGCGCGATCAGTGCCTGTGTCCGTGCCACGGAAGCGATCTTAAATCCGAGTACGGTTGTGGAAAATATCAGCGCAAGATCCGAAAACGAATCCTCTGATTTTTCCAGATGATAATTCTCCTCGATCTGTTCCAAAATATCCGGTGTCAGCATATCATCGATGATCTGATGATCCGGCACCACAAGACGCGCCTGTATGACACCGTCCAGATATCCTCTTAACTGCTCCGGGAACGTGTCCTTCATGTCATCATAGGCATTACGGTCCGTATACAGGCTCCCCACAAATGAAATATCATCCTGATAGCCCGCTTTTTTGTCTGCAAGCAGTTCATCCAGCCGGTCCGTGTTCACCGCAAGCGGCAGATGATAAATATGGCGCACACCTCTTGCCTTAAATTCCAGATAATTGCTCCGGTCAAAGGTAAAGATCCGGTTGCAGTCATGAAATACCGACCGGTCGTACATTCCGATCAGCGGATTGTCGCAGGTCCAGCAGACATAGCGAAGCTTCATCCGCTCACAGAGATTCGAGATCGCCGGAAAATAATTCATCGTAAAGAAAAACTCATATACGTTCTGCGTGATCTTCTCTGTCAGGATCCGCTCAAATTCCAGATCCCTGTCATACGTCTTTTCTTTGCGCTCCACACTGTCCACCTCATAACCCAGACGGCGGAATGTCTGCTCGATATCCAGATCATTATAGGAATTCCAGCGATAGATCAGAATCTTTTTCATATCAGTTTGTCTCTGTCTTCTCCTCATCGATCAGATCCAGGATGCGCTGGATCTCAGCCCCTTCCACCGGTGCTGCTCCGCAGTCGATGCGCTTTCCGCTCTCATCCACACGTCCCATCGCGCGTTCTTCTTTCTTTGGTGTCTGTTCGATCGTAAAATAATATGCCTTTTTCGCCTGTTCATTCCATGCGAGGTACACTCTGTGGCACAGACCCGGAACCATTCCTTTTTCCGGAAGATCCACGCGGATCAGAAGCAGATCCTCGCGCACATTGAGCGCCATAAAATCAAAGTCAGACGTTTCGTACGGCGCACCCGGTTCTTTCGGGAACGCGCTGCGGTAAAGCTCGCAGACGAACGCTTCTTTTCCTTCGCACAGATCTCTGGTGAATTTGTCTCCATCGGTAAAAAGCATATGCGGGATCGTCTTAAGCTCCATATTTCTGCGTACCAGTGCATGATACTGGGCAGCATTCAGCTTTACAACCTTCTTGTTTTCAAGCATCTTGTCGTCCTGCGCCTTTAATTTTTCGAGCAGTGCCTTCTTCACCAGTACATTTTCATGGAACGGATTCAACGCCAGCCCTTCGAGCTTGGATCCCTCCTTTAATACGGTCATATAACTTCCACGGAAGGTGACTTCCAGAATCGTATGGAATTTCTGGTCTTTTGGAATTTCTTCTTTTCTTGTATACAGTGGAAGATACTGTTCTTCCTTATTGTTCTTTAAAATGCTCGGAAGCGGTGTGATTCCCTGCGGGATCGCGATCCTCTCTCCCTGCTTTGCTTCTTTTAAGAAGGTAAGATCCGTTCCTTCCGGAAAAACTGCCGGGACAAACAGATGCGCATAGCGCAGACCGTTTAAAACCGCGGACAGATTGTCCTTGTTCTGCTCTTTCGCATATGCTTCCAGTACTTCCTCGAGTTTTGTATTGTCCGGCATCTTCGCCGCATTGGTATGATCCATGTTATGTTCTCCTTTATCGTGTTTATTCATCGAATTCGACTGTTACAAAGAATCCCTTCGGGGTCTCTTCGACATTGACCACTTTTCCTTCTTTGGACTTCAGCCGTTCCGAAAATTTATAATTTGCAGACATTGCAAAGGAATTTCCCAGGTTGTAATAATAGGAATTCGGGAGTTTGCCCTCCGTCACCGGAAGTACATCTCCGATCTTTAATAACCCGGTACGTTCCATCTTAAATTCCATTCTGCGCATACAAAATCACTTTCCTTAGTTTTAAAGTTCTTTTCCCTCGGTATCGATCGCGTTTAAATCCTGCTCCATCTGTTTTGCTGCTTTTACCGCTCTCGATACGATCCAGATATCGGATATTCCGTCATAGATAAGCGCGATCCCGATCAGTTTGAACGCGATCTGTGCCGCCTCAAACGCCTTTACGATCAAAAGAATGCCGATCGCGAGATTTACGATCGCAAGGATCAGACAGGAGATCCATGCCGAACCCTCCGCCTGTTTTGCCTGGATGGAAAGACGCAGATCCTCCACTCCGTGCAAAAAAAGAATTGCTCCGATGATTGCCGGGATCAGGTTGATGATGATCCGTGGATTGATAAAGATCCACACGCCGAGCAAAAGAACAACGACTCCTCCGATCAGTCTCAAATTATTTCCCACACGATCCGTAAAATAAATGATCATATGTGCAACGCCCATGACAATAAGTACGACCGCAAGCAGCTTGCAAAGCAGATCGGTCGTCTGTTCCGTATAAACCAGCAGAACCACCCCGAATATGATGCATAACACTGCTGACAATATGGTATCCGCCTTAATTTTCTTTAAGATTTCCTTCATAGAAATACTCCTTTCTCTGCTAGAGTCCTAAATAAAATTATAGCACTTTCTTCCTGTAAAAGCTATTGAATTATGTCCGCGTACGCGCCATCGATGACTTTCATCAGATCTTCCGGCGAAAGCGCGATGCTTGTCCCGATCCTTCCTCCGCTGATGTAGATCTTATCATACTGCGCCGCTGACTGATGCACAATGGTATGAAATGCTTTTTTCATTCCAAGCGGGCTGCAGCCCCCGCGGACATATCCCGTGATCTTTGTGATATCTTTTACATGGATCATTTCCACCGACTTCTCGCCGACTGCCTTTGCCGCCGCCTTTAGATCCACCTCGTCCGCGATCGGAACCACATAAACATAAAACTGTCCGCTCTTTCCCTGCATCACCAGTGTCTTAAAACTCTGCTCCACCGGCGCTCCGGTCGCCTCCGCCGTGTGAAGTCCGTCAATAAATTCATCACATTCATAATTTAATACTTCATAAGGTATTTTATTGCGCTCCAAAAGGCGCATTGCATTTGTTTTCGCTTCTTTTCCCATCATTTGTCCTCTTTTTCTTACATAAAATTCGGCATTTTTTCTTTGATCTGCATGCCGGTCGGCGTCACAGCCAGTCCGCCCTCCCCGGTCTCTTTCAGACAGGAAGGCATGCTTCTTCCGATATTCCGCATCGCGTCGATCACTTCGTCCGGCGGGATCCGGCTTAAGATCCCAGCCATCGCCAGATCGGATGCCGTAAGCGCGTTGACCGCACCGATCACGTTTCTTTTGATGCACGGCACTTCCACCAGACCTGCCACCGGATCACAGGCAAGTCCAAGCAGGCTTTTTAGTGCCAGCGCCGCCGCGTGGATGATCTGCACTGCGTCCCCGCCGCGAAGCCAGGTCACAGCCCCCGCCGCCATGGCAGACGCGGAACCGATCTCCGCCTGACAGCCTCCTGCCGCTCCGGCAATGAACGCGCGGTCTGCGATCACACCGCCGATACCTGCCGCCACATAAAGTGCCTCAACCAGCTGTTCCGTCGGATAATGCTCCATCTCCTCGAGGGAGAGCAGAACCGCCGGGAGCACGCCACAGGAGCCTGCGGTCGGTGCTGCCACGATCCGCTTCATACAGGCATTGGACTCGCCCATTTTTACCGCTTTTTCCATAACAAGTCCGATCAGATCTCCACAGATCAGCTTCTTTTGTGTCCTCGCCTGCGCCAGCTTTTCTCCATCTGTTCCGGCAAGTCCGCTTGCAGATACCCTTTTCGCCTCGTAACCGGCGTCTGCCTGTTTCATTGCCTCATACATGGCGCGCATCTGCGCTTTGGATTCCACCTCTTTGATCCCGCGCTCTTTGCAGTCATCCGCCAGAACCGCCTCGTAAAAACTGCTGCCCTCTGCCGCTTCGCAAATTTCTTCCAGTGATCTATACATTATGATTCCTCCAGGCTAAGATAAGTTACTTTTTCGATCCCCTCTAAATGTTCCAGCCACCGGATGGCTTCCTGCGGCACCTCCTGGTCACACTCGATGACCATAACCGCGTTTCCGCCACGGCTGTCACGATAAAGCTGCATCGTCGCGATATTCACAGATTTATGCGCGAGCATGGACGTCACCTCGGTAACATGTCCCGGCTGATCCAGGTTATGGACGATAAGCGTCGGATACTCTCCGCAGAAATTCGCGGTCAGACCGTCGATCTCACAGATGCGGATCTGCCCTCCGCCGATGGATGCCGCCACGATCTCAAGCGTTCTCCCACTCTCTCCGGTCAGCTTCATTTTTACCGTATTCGGATGCGCGTCGCCAAGATCGATCCCGTGAATGGAAAACGTTAGGTTTCTCTCCGCCGCGATCGCAAAGCTGTTCGGGATATTTTCATCATCCACCGCAAGACCAAGCAGCCCGGCAACGAGCGCCCGGTCTGTGCCATGTCCTTTTCCGGTTGCAAGGAAGGAACCGTGAAAACAGATTTCTGCCTGCTGTACCGGTTCCGCCAAAAGCTTTCTCGATATCTGCCCGATCTTTACCGCGCCCGCCGTATGGGAACTCGACGGTCCGACCATGACCGGTCCAATGATGTCCATGATGTTCATAGCCCTTCCTCCTTTTCCTTTGTAGCATGCCCCAAAACTTCTAATCTACATCATACTATGTTACAAAAAGAATGTAAATCTGCTTTTTTGCTTTACTGCGCGGACTCGGTATCTGCCGTGACTGCCTCGTTATTTCCACTTTCCCACAGATCGGAGAGCGTTCCAAAATGATAGCCCATGTTCTCCCATTTCGTCAGCAGTTCGTCTAGGATATTTCCGTTGGTATCGGATGTATTGTGGAGCAAAACGATCGCCCCCGGATGGATCCGTCCGAGCAGCTTCTCATACGCCTGCTCTGGTGTCGGCTGATTGTCCGCATACCAGTCCACATAGGCAAGGCTCCAGAAAAACGTGTGATAGCCGAGATCCTGCGCCATCTTTAAGTTTTCCGTGCTGTATTTTCCCTGCGGTGGACGGTAATATTTCGTCATCTCCTGCCCGGTGATCTCTTTGTACTTTGCTTCCACATCCCCGATCTCTTTTCCAAACGATGCCTGATCGGAGATCGCCGACATATCCGGGTGATGATAGGTGTGATTTCCGACCGTGTGTCCGTCCGCCACCATCTGCTTTACCAGATCCGGACTGCTCTCCAGAAAATGCCCTACCACAAAAAATGTTGCTTTTACCTGATGCTTTTTTAATGCCTCAAGGATCTTTGGCGTATTGCCGTTCTCATATCCGCAGTCAAACGTGAGGTAGATGACTTTATCGTCCCCGTCACCCACATAATAGGTGTCATACTGCTTTAACTCCTCCGCGCTCACATTTCCGGTCGGCTTTTCTCCTTCCGCTCCAAAGCCAAGTCCCCAGTTATCCACGGCAGACGCGATATTCGCTGTCGTTGTCCACTGCGTAAAAAGAGCGGCCGCCCCCCTGCCCGCCAGAAATATCATGGCTGCGGCAAGAAGGATACGACCGCCCTTTTTCCATCTGCTTTCCTCTCTTTTTTGTTCCATACTGCTCCAGAAAAATCTTCTTACTCTATTTATATAGAAGAAAACAGCTTTTATTCCTCACTTTTTCTCTTAAAAAACGCCTAGTAGGAAATGACCTCTGCGCCGTCTTCGGTGACAAGCACCTGGATCTCCCACTGCGCGGACGGTTTTCCGTCCTCGGTGTAAACTGTCCAGTCATTCTCGGAATCGATATAGATATCCGGTCTTCCCATGTTTACCATCGGCTCGATCGTAAAGATCATGCCCGGCACCATGAGCATCTCCTGTCCCTTTTTGGAGTTATAGCTTACCCATGGATCCTCGTGGAATTCCAGTCCGATGCCGTGACCGCCGATCTCCCGGACTACGGTATAGCCATTGGCAAACGCGTGGTCATGCACTGCCTGCCCCATATCTCCGAGAAAATGCCACGGTTTTACTTCTTTTAAGCCGATCTCCACACACTCTTTTGTGACCTGGACCAGCTTTCTTTTTTCCTCACTGACATTTCCGATACAGAACATTCTGGATGAATCTGAAAAATATCCGTTTAAGATCGTGGATACATCCACGTTGATGATGTCACCGTCTTTTAAGATCTCGTTCTCTGACGGGATGCCGTGGCACACCTGATCATTGATGGATGTACACACGCTCTTTGGAAATCCCTGATAATGTAACGGCGCCGGGATTCCTCCCATTGCAGTGGTACGCTCGTATACCATCTTGTCGATCTCCTCGGTGCTCATACCCTCTTTGATGTGCTCGCCGATATAATCGAGTACCGCAATATTGATCTTTGCGCTCTCTTTGATTCCGGCGATCTCATCCGGCTTTTTGATGATCTCGTGCGGCGGCACGATATGGCCTTCGCTGCGGAACTTTTCAATTTTTTCATCAAACTGCTCATGGCACACCTTATATTTTTTTCCACTGCCACACCAGCATGGATCATTTCTTCCAATTTTAAATGACATATTTTCACTCTTTCTATTTGCGTAGTTTACTGGTTTCTAACGTTCTACAATAACATTTCCAAAATCGATCTTGTCCCACACCTTTTCATTGACCGAATAGGTATGATCCTCCAAAATTTTTTTATAATTACTGCCGGACACACCGTAGCTTTCATAGGTATGGTCTTCCTCATCAAAGCTGTTGCGCTCTGTAAGTACCGTCTGATATTTTTCCGCCAGCGCCAAACGAAACATCGTGTCCGATATCTTCTGTTCGGTCACGCCAAGACGTTCTTTCTGCTCTTCGGTCAGATCCGCCCAGAAATCTCCCTCTTTGCTTACCAGCGCCGCGTTTTCCTCCGGCGAAAGCTCCAGCCCTTCTTCTTTTGCCATGCAGTAAAAGATCTCATCATGCACTGCCATATCAAGGACTGCCTGCTTTCCCGCCTCTTTCACATTTTCCCCGCCGACATACTGTTTCCAGTAGGCATCCGCGTCGGAAAGCGAGTAAATTTCCGCCTGTTTCTCGATCATCGTCTCCTCATAGGCAACATAAAACGCGATATCCTCCAAAGAGAGTGCTTCTCCATCCACCGTCACCGCCGTCTCATCTAAGTTTTCCCCATAGACGAGCATCTTGTGGCTGTCGGTGTAAAACACCATAAAAAACACAATGATCAGGGCTAAAACAGAACCTGTCAGCATTTTCTTCGCTTTTTGCATGTAAATCCTCTTTTACTTCGCGCAGAGTTTTGCAACGATCTGATTGATCACCTTACCGTCTGCCTTGCCGCGCAGCTTCGGCATAACTTCTTTCATGATCTGCCCTTTGTTTCCGCTGGCGAACACATCAGCGAATTCTTCGGTCAGCACTTTTTCCACTTCTTCCGCTGACATCAGCTTCGGCGCATACTCGCTGATAATGTCATATCTTGCCTGATACTGTTCCTTCAAATCGGTTCTGTCCGCCGGGCAGGTATCAAGCTGCTCCTTTACGGTATTTAACTCTTTTAATACCGTGCGGTCTACCAGATCTTCTTTTATGTCATCCCGGCATCCTGCGTCAATGGCATTTTTCTTTACCGCTGACACCAGTGATGAAATCGCTTCTTTTCTCACTTTATCTTTCGCCTTCATTGCGGCGATCATATCTTTTTGTAATGTTTCCATCTGCATAATAGCTCTTCCTCCTGAAAAACGATCTATTACTATTATACGCCAGTTTCCGTTTTTGACAAGGGCAGGAGAAAAGATTAAAATGAGAGAAAGTATCTGTTTGCTATTTTTCAGGAAAGGATTTTTGCCATGGAAACTTATGAACACGTCACACACACCTTTTCCCCTGTCTTTGATGAGACTTCGCGCATCCTGATCCTCGGAAGCTTTCCGTCCGTCAAATCAAGGGAACAGCAATTTTATTACGGGCACCCGCAGAACCGCTTCTGGAAGCTGCTCGCTTTGCTGCTTTCGGATGACTGCCCGGTCTCCATTCCGGAGAAACAGGCATTTCTGCTCCGGTATCACATTGCCGTATGGGATGTGATCGCAAGCTGTGACATCATCGGTTCTTCCGACAGCAGTATCCGCAATGTGATCCCCGCTGATATCGGGCGCATCCTGTCTTCCGCGCCGATCTCTGCCGTATTCACGAACGGCGCGACCGCGCACCGCCTCTATCAGAAATACATCTTTCCGGCAACCGGTTTTGCAGCCGGAAAACTCCCGTCTACCAGTCCTGCCAATGCCGCTTTTTCCATAGAAAAACTGCAGGACAACTGGAATGTCATCCTGCAGTATCTTTAGATCTGTGATCTCTTTCTTCTTTTAAAGCACACGGCGTACCGTTGTGATCGTCCGGTAGGTCGCGCTGTTGGTCTTGATCCCTCCGACCGGGTACGGCTTGGAGCTGCTGGCATTTACGATCTGGCCTCCGCCGATGTAGATCGCCACATGTCCGGTATAGCACACAATATCTCCCGGCTGGATATTCTCATAACTTACTTCCTGTCCGCATCCGGCAAGCGCCGCGGAACTGTGCGGAAGACTGACTCCGAAATGCGCGTAAACGCTCATGACATATCCGGAACAGTCTGCGCCATCCGTAAGGCTTGTCCCTCCGCTGACATACGGATTTCCCACGAACTGAAGCGCATAGGACGCCACATCGCTTCCACTGACTCCGGTTTTATAACCCGGATTTTTCCCGCTGCCGGAAGATGTACTTCCACTGTCTGTACCGGAGGAACTGTCCTGCGTCTTTCCGGTTTGGGAATCACTGCTGCTGTCCGTCTGAGATGTCGTGTTCGCAGTATCCTTACCTGTGGAAGCAACCGTCGTCGTGCTGTCTGTTTTCGCGTTGTCGGTCTTTTTCTTTGCCGCCGCGGCTGCCGCTGCTGCTTCTGCCGCCTGACGCTCCTGTTCCTGGCGGATGATCTCATTTTGCTGCTCGATCGTTGCCGCATACTGTGCTGCAAGATTCTTCGCGTTGGCAAGCTGTGTATCAAAATCGGATATCTGTGACTGCTTTTCGGCGATCACGGTCTGAAGCTGTGTCTCCTGCTCCTCATAGCTTTCCTGGATCTCCTCAAGTTCCGCCTCTTCTCCCTGCACCTGGATCTGAAGATCTGCCACCTGCTGTACCGTCTGCTGATACTGTATCAGCAGATTTCTGTCATAGGAATACACGGAATTGACATATTCCGCCCGGTTCACAAAGTCAGAGATGTCTTTGGATTCTAACAGGCTCTGTAACATCGTGCTGTCTCCGTTTTCATACATGTACTGAATGCGCAGCTTCATATCTTCGTATTCGGTCTGCTCATTCTGCTGTGCCTGCACCAGCTGGTTTCCGACATCCTCCAGCTCAGCCTGCTTCTGCGTGATCTCATCCGAAAGGATCTGGATATTGACAAGCACCTCGGAAAGCTGCGCGTCCAGAGAGTTCATCTCACTCTGTAACTGCGCCTGTTCGTTCTGCAGGCTGCTTATTTTTTCATTCTGGCTGTTTAAATCGCTCTCCGCTTCCGTTTTCGCGTTTTTCGCCTTGGAAAGCGTAGAAGCAGATACCGGCACAACACTAAGACCCATAAGTATTCCTGCCATACATGCTGCTACGACTTTCCTGTGCATACACATTTTCTCCCCGGGCTTTAAATCTTTTGTATTTCTGCTCATATATCTGCTTCTTTCTTTTTCTTTCTTAACTTAACTGTTTTTACTGTCCTGCCGGCAAAGTCGCGTTGTCAACTTCGATCTTGGTGATCACACCGTCTACGAACTCGATCTCTACCTCATCAAAATAATCGGAATCCGGATCCGCGTAGTCCCAGTTCCAGCTTTCATAAAGAGACCCGTCACTGTAAGTATCCGAATAGGTATTGCTCGGTTCTCCAAGCGCTGTTCTGACTTCATCCTGTGTTGACGCAAAGGTAATGCCGTTTTGCATCACAAGATCCGGTGCCGTAGAATATCCGTCATTGTACGCGATGATCCCCGCAACATAGCAGTCTTCCATCGCAAGATCGGAACCGCTCATATTATAAAGCCAGATGCTGCACACATCATTTTCTTCGCTGTCATAAGCATTTGTGATATCGTAATTGTCATATCCGTCCGCGCTGACGATGTCTCCTGTTTCATCCGCATCCATGGTAAGACCGGTCTCTGCCACGAAATCCGCATAGCTTAACGGGAAAGTAACGGTTGCGCCGTTTATGGTAACCGTCGGATCGGTATAACCGCTTCCGGCTGTAACGCCTGCTGATGCATAACCTGTATCTGCGTCTTCGGTGTCTTCTTCCTCCCATTCATCCGCGTCTTCATCAGTTTCTTCCTCATCCGCATCATCGTCATCATAATAATTATAATCCTGCTCATCGTAATAATCATAGGAACCGCTTCCCACCGAAGAGCCGGAATTACCTGATCCGACAAACGGAAGGACTGACAGACCGACTGCCGCGATCAGTATAATTACAATCACATAAAACGCAAGGCAAACGCCAAGACCGATCCACAAAAAGATATTTGATATTTTTGCGTTAGATTTAAATTCTTCCCATTTTCCCTCTTTATAAGAAGTATTTGCCTTACAGGTAAACACGCAGGCAATGATACCGCAGATCAGCGAGATCAGGTTTCCGCTGATCATCTCAAGAATACTGAATGTCAGTTTCATTCCAAACCGGTTCTTTAACGGCTGTCCCTTTTTATCTAACGGAACATTTCCATTGCCGTATGGGTTGTAACCGCCGTACGTCTGCTGTCCGCTCTGATATGGATTGCCATAATTCTGCTGTCCGCTCCCCTGTGACGGAGCCCCATAATCCTGATAATATGGATTCTGGTTTGTTTCTCCTCCATCGTTATTGTTTTCAAATTCGTTTGACATGTTCTTAAAAACTCCTTTTTTGCTTACATTTCATAACTTCTTTCCTATCATATCAAACTTTCCCGGCGTCAGCAAGATTTTTCGTCAATTTTACCTATGATACTGCCTTTACGATCAGCAGTTTTTCGCCTGTTTTCATCTGTGTTCCACTCAGTTCGTTCGTATCTATGATATTTTGCACAGTCGTATGGTTCTCTTTCGCGATATTCCACATGGAATCGCCCTCCTTTACGATATATCCGGTAATCCCCGGCCGTTTCTGCAAGACATCCAGGTTCAGTTCTTCTTCTTTCACCTCTTTTAAGATCCTGATATGCTGCTTAAAGAATGCGATCAGATTGAGATCCACCGTCGCTTTGATCTCCACATTGCCGCCATCTAAAAGGATCGCGGAAAGCTGTTCCACGCAGCATTCGAGTTCTGTTCTGGTGTCACTTGTGATCCCATCCGCCTCGATCAGCTGCCGGAACGGAAGGAGCGTTTCCCACGCGCCGATCGGAGAAGCATCCTCCGCCGTAACAAAAAGGATCTGCACATTTAACGTGCCCTCCACTTCCACACCGTTTTCCGTGACGCGGCTGTTCTCAACCGCCGCCTTTCCGCTGCACGAACAGATCTGAAGGATATTTCCCTCTTCTCTTGGGATCTCCATCCGTTCTTCCACTCTGCATTTGGTATTGTTTTTCATCAGCAGCTTTTCGAGTGTTCCCTCTTCGTATTCCGGGATCAGATTCTTCTTTAACGAATACAGATCCTCCAGCACCTCCACCGGCTCCTCTCTCCAGACATGAATGTCAAGATCAAGCGTAAGATCCAGCGCAAGCATACGCTCTTCCCCGTCGTAGTCCGGCTTCACGATCAGTTCCATCAGTCCCGGATTCACCTGTATCTGCGCGATCAGCTCCTCTTCCGGGAGCGCACATTCCACATCCGCGCGCAGCGGGAGCGCCGTCTCCATCCACTGCAGTTTTTCTTCCTCTTCCACACCGTTATAGATGACAAAGACCAACACTTCCCCGGTGACTTCTATTTTTCCCTCTTTCAGGCGGGTATCCAGACAGCGGATCTGCACATTCTTCCATAAGAGTTCCGACACATTCGGCTTGTTGGACGGCAGCGTGATCTCCTGTTTGAACCTGCAGTTATCCCGTTTTGCCATGATAAGCGAAAGCACTTCCCTGCTGCTCACATTTTTCTCAACCGCCTCTTCCTCCTCAATATCATAGGCAACCGCCTCATCTCCGATCGTCTCCGCAGATGCCCGCAGAAATACCAGTGCACGGATATTTAATTTTCTGGAATTGATGATCCCGATGGAAAGATCCTCGATCTGTGTATGGATCTTTACCGTATCCGTTTCGGTCACCTGATCCATGCCAAGATTCTCCTGAAACGGTATGCTTCCAGTAAGCGACGCGATCCGCATCTGGGACTGGTCACTTTTATAAAGGATGGCAAACTCAAGCGTCCCCTTCACCCACACATGACCGTCACTCACCCGCACTTCCTCAAGCCGGATCTCTCCCTTATCCTGGATCACTTTGACCACATCCGGTTTATGGTCGGAAATATTAAAATCATCATCAAGTGTCAGCTGGCTCACCGCCTGCCCCTTTTCCTGATTTCTGTGTATGTATTTTTTCTTTAATACCAAAAAAAGCCCTCCTGTTCCGAATATCTATCACATCTTATTCGGAACAGAAGAGCTTTATGCTCGTTTAGCATAATTTCATTCTGATATCTCTTGTAATCACATCGGTGTAACTGAAGGACAACAGCTGTGGCGGATTCGCCTCGTTCTCGTCATTTACCAGAATGGTAAAAACGCTCGCATATGCCTTCTGGATCACGCCTTCCTGTACATCAACTTTATTTCTTCCCCTGTCTAACTGAATCATAACCTTGTTGCCACAACGCTGATGTATGGATGACCGTACTTTGCTAATATCTGATTGCTGCATAATTAACATCCCTCCCTAGTTTACCCTTGCTTTAGTATAGCATTGCGTTAAAACTTTGTCAAGTTAAATATTTTGAATATCAAAATATTTTTCACTCAAATATCACGTTCTTGTTCTGACGCTCCGTCTTCAATACAATATATGGGAAACTCGGGCTCTTTGCCGGATGTTCATTTCCTGCGGGTCCGATCAGTTCCGTATCGATACAGACCGCATTTCCGGTCAGATAAAACTCCTTTACCGCTATACTGTAACCGCCGGTCTCCTGCTCTCCATAGCCATGAACCACATAAAGCGCGTCGTCTGTCTCATAAGTGAGCTTGCACTCCGCCGCTTTCTTTTCTTCGATCGTATCAAGCAGCGCCTGCGGAATGTCCTCCTCATCCACGATCGTATACGAAAGATCTTTTACCTTCTGCGTCTTCTCCTCCCGCACGGCACAGCCGCAGAGCAGGCATAAAAGACCGGCAAGAAGTATCAGTAACCGGCATTTTCCTGTTATCAAATTGCGCAATTCTAAAACTTCCCATAATTTCCTTATTACATTTTATGCCGTTTTCGCGTTTCTTATTCCGTTTTCTCCCGGAAAAAGAGATGTACTTCCTCGGTTTCCTATTGTATAATGAAAAAAACTATTTTTTTAAAGGAAGGCTTATTATGATTCGAACAATTCTCGCGCTGCTTTTTGCAGTCTGCTATCTGATCCTTGGTATTCCCGTACTGATCGTTGAATGGATCATCCGAAAATTCAACCGGCACGCAGCTGACATCAGTTCCCTGCGCATGGTGCAGTGGGCATTTCGCGTCATCTGTTTCATCTGCGGCGTAAAACTCACCGTAAAGGGCGAGGAGAATGTACCAAAGGATAAGGCAGTTCTTTATGTATGCAATCACCGAAGCTATTTTGATATTATCATCACCTATGCCAGATGCCCGGGGCTTACCGGCTATATTTCCAAGGACACCCTCGGAAAAGTACCTCTTTTAAACATCTGGATGAAACGTCTCTACTGCCTGTTTTTGGACCGCAAGGATATCAAACAGGGATTAAAGACGATTTTACAGGGAATTGACTATGTAAAAGACGGCGTTTCCATGTGCATTTTCCCGGAAGGAACCAGAAACACCACCGAAGATCTGCTGTTGCCGTTTAAAGCGGGCAGCTTAAAGATCGCAGAAAAAACCGGCTGCCCCATTGTTCCAATGGCGATCACCGGTTCTGCTGATATCTTGGAAAATCATTTTCCCCGCGTAAAATCAACACATGTCGTTTTACAGTACGGGGAACCGATTCTGATGGAAGACCTCTCAAAGGACGACCGCAAGCATCTTGCCGCCATCGTCCAGAAAAAGGTTGAAACTATGCTTACTGACAATCAGTCAGTGCTTTCACAATCTCAGGATATTCCATAAAATGGGAGGCCTTGACCAAAACCGTGTCTCCCTTTTTTAAGAACGGCAGAAGCTGCTCCAAGAGAGCATCCCTCGTCTTAAAATAATATACTTCGCAGGTCTTACTTTCTTTTTGAGCCGCTTTTGCGATCTCTTCGGAAAGTTCTCCTGCGCAGAATAAAACATTGATCTCTTTTTTTGCAAGATACTCCCCTACCTCGTAGTGGAGTTTTTTTTCGTTTTCACCCAGTTCTCCCATATCTCCGAGAACCGCGATCTTTCTTCCTTCCGCAGTCGCAAGGACATCGATCGACGCTTTCATGGAAACCGGGTTGGCATTGTAGCAGTCGTCGATGACTGTCATGCTTCCGGTGTTTAACAGATTCGTCCTTCCGCCGATGGTCTTTGCCTTTAAGATGCCGGAACTGATCTGATCGAGGGAAAGTCCGAGGGAAAGTCCGACTGCAGTTGCCGCGAGCGCATTGTATACATTATGTTCGCCCGGGATCGGAATGCGCACATCCCGCTCGCCCTCCGGGGTATGTATCCGCGCCTGCATGCCATACAGTCCGAGGTTTTCCACTCCGGTCGCGTATACCGACTTTTTCGCGTCTTCCCGGTATTCCATCTTTTCTTCCATGCCATAAAAGACCGGCTCTTTGTCGCCGACCTGACGGATCGTTGAGAGCTTGTCGTCATCTCCGTTTAAGATCGCGATCCCGCCTTTTTTCAGATGCGCAAAGGACTCGGTCTTTGCCTTTAAGATCCCGTCTCTGGTCTTTAAGTTTTCCAGATGGCAAAGTCCGATATTTGTGATCACACAGATATCCGGATTCGCCATGGTCGCAAGACGATGCATCTCCCCAAACTCGGAAATGCCCATCTCAAGGACTGCCACCTCATGTTCCGCGCGGATCTTAAAGATTGTGAGCGGAAGTCCGATCTCGTTGTTGTAATTTCCTTCGGTCTTTAACACCCTGTATTTCTCGGAAAGCACGGATGCGATCATCTCTTTCGTGCTGGTCTTACCGACACTTCCGGTGATCCCGACAACCTTGATATCCAGCGATTTCCGGTAATACTCCGCCAGATCGCGCAGTGCCTTTGTTGTGCTCTCCACAAGGATATAAGGCCCTGCCGGATCCTCTAACTGCTGCTCCGACAAAACTGCTGCCGCGCCTTTTGCAAAGACATCCGGGATAAACTTGTGCCCATCGACTTTTTCTCCCGGGATCGCGACAAACAGATAGCCGGACCCCACCTGTCTGCTGTCAATGACAACACCAATGACTTCCGTCTTTTTTTCAGCTTCCGTTCCAATGTATCTGCCGCCGCACGCCTTTTCGATATTTTCCAATGTCATATTTTTCATCGATCGTATTATCCTCTACTGGTATTTTTTCATGGAAACCCGGATCAGCTGTTCGCACAGATCCTCAAAATTCACGCCGATCGCCGCCGCTTCCTGCGGAACCAGGCTGGTCGGTGTCATTCCCGGAAGTGTATTCGCCTCAAGACAGAACAGATTCTCGTCCGCGTCCATCAGAAAATCCATGCGGGAGTAGGTGTCAAGCCCGATCACTTCTGCCGCACGTTCTGCGTAATACTGCATTTTTTTGGTCACTTCTTCGGAAAGTTCTGCCGGGCAGGTCTCTACCGTACTTCCCGCCTTGTATTTATTTACGAAATCATAAAATCCCTGCTTCGGCGCGATCTCGATGACCGGCAGTGCCTTGCCGTCGATGACGCCAACCGAAAACTCTCTGCCCTTGATGTAGTCTTCGATCACAACTTCCTCTTCGTAACGGAATGCTTCCTCTAATGCTTTCTCATATGCTTCTTTGGTATCCGCAATGGAAACACCGATGCTGGATCCGCCGCTGCATGGTTTTACCACACAAGGAAAGGTAAGTCCGGTCTTTTCAAATGCCATCGCGCGGTCCGCTTTCTTTAATGTGATGCCGTGCGGAGTCGGGATATCGTTCACCTCAAAGTACAGCTTTGTCACGGCTTTGTTCATTGCCACCGCACTGCTGAAGTATCCGGTTCCCGTATATTTTACGCCAAACAGATCCAGCGCTGCCTGCACTTTTCCGTTTTCTCCGTTTTCTCCGTGAAGCGCCATAAATACGATGTCCGCCATCTGGCACATCTCTATGACATTCGGACCAAAAAACGCGTCTGATTTGTCCTCACGCATTGCCTTTACCTTTGCAATGTCCGGGGCTGTCTCAGGAATGCCCTCCACCTTGACGCTCACTTCCTCGGAACGGTCAAAAATCCCGTCCAGATCTTCTTTCTTATTGCTATATCCCATAAATACATCCAGCAAAATAACCTGATGTCCTTTTGCGCGTAATGCCTTGCTGACCATGTTTCCTGTCACAAACGAAACGTCTCTTTCTGTGCTGAGTCCGCCTGCTAAAACAACTATCTTCATGCCTGATATCTCCTTTTTACGATTATGCTATCTATACTATACCTTTTTTTCTTTTATGACAAGAATAAAGTATCCCACTTTGCTTTCTCCAAAGGGTATCTTATTTATACATCTCCCTGTTTATTCAGATCAACATGGACAGTTCTTTTCTGTCACTTTCCCGCATGTGTTCCAACGCGCCATAGCTCCCCATGATGCGGAAAATGCATGCCGCCTGCGCAAAATAATTTTCCGCCTCTTCGCGTTCTCCAAGTTCTGTCAGTATCCGGGCAAGGCATCCGAGCAGATACGCGAGATATGCCGCTTTCGCATACTCCTTGCAAAGCCAGATGGCACGCTCCGCTTCCCTTTTTGCCTCTTTTAATTTTCCCTGCATACAGAGCATATCCGCATAATTCCCAAGAATTAACGGATAGATCTGTGCCTGTTCTTCTTCGTCCAGTTTATACTGATCAAAATACACTTTTAACCATGTAATATAAGAAAAAGACCGCTTACGGTCTCCCATCCGGTAATATTGTACCGCTATATTATTAAAAATCGCTATCTCTTCAAACGTCAGACGCTTGTTCTCATCCGGCAGCCCGCTCTGATACCCCTTCATGGTAATGCGTAACGCCGCCTCAAGTTCCTGGATCACGATCCGGGCGGACGCCCCCTTTTTTGCATGCCACAATGCCCAGAGTGCCTGATACCTCTGCCAGTCCAGCCCTCTCGCCCCGACAAAGGTTTTCTGATACTGATCTAAAAGTTCCTCGGCTTTGACCAGATCCTCTTTCAAAAAGCACCGCTCGATCTTACGATACAGCTGCATTTCGCGTATCTCCTCGCGGCTTAGATGAATGGAATACAGGTATTCCGGTTCTCCGAGTCTTTGCATCAGTGCCTCAAATGTTTTTTTATTTGGTGCCTGCACGCCGTTCTCGATTTTTGACAATGTGCCGGGGGAGCAGATCCCAAACGCCAGCTCCTCCTGTGTCATTTTGCATTCTTCTCTGGCTTTCTTTATTCTCTTGCCAATTTCATAGGTAGCCATTCGTATTTCCTCCTCATTTGTGATACCCCGGAGAAAACAACGCCGATACCGGATGTCCGGTATCGCAGACTTATTATAACGAAAAAAGACAGGCGGTACAAGATACCGCCCGTCTTCGGGTTTTCTTCTATCGCCTGTCTGTATGATCTTTTAGCATTCCGGCTCGATCAGTCCGTATGTATTGCCTTTTCTCTTATAGACCACATTGACTTCTTCCGTCTCCGCATTACGGAATACAAAGAAGTTATGTCCGAGTAATTCCATCTGTACGCACGCATCTTCCGGATACATCGGTTTCATTCCAAACTTCTTGGAACGGATGATCTTGATATCCTCATCCGAACTTGTTTCCTTCTCGATAAATTCCTGACGCAGATTGCTTTCTGCCTGCTGCTTGGAAATGATCTTTGTCTTATATTTTTTAAGCTGCCGCTCGATGACTTCCTCCACAAGATCGATCGACACATACATATCGTTGCTGACCTGCTCCGACCGGATGATATTTCCTTTCATCGGAATGGTAACTTCAATCTTCTGTCTTTCTTTCTCTACACTCAATGTCACATATACATCGGTGTCGGGTGTAAAATACTTCTCTAACTTTGATAACTTCTCCTCAACGGCTCCTTTCAGTCCATCGGTCAAATCAATATTTCTTCCGCTAATTGTAATACGCATGATGCCCAACCCCTTTTTGCTATATTTGATACCTATCTATATCATATTATTATTATAACATATTTTATCTATTTCGCAACATTCTTCTGCATTTTTTCGCAAATTTTTAGAATTTTTTCACAATTCTCTTACCAGTGTCTCCAGCGGTATTTGTCCGGGATCCTATGGTTGGATTCCCTCTTCTCTTTTTGCCTGCCATCTTTCTATTATCATTTGCCCTTTGCACCCGCAATAGCGTATAATACATAATTATGGAAATCATCACTTTAACATGGGAGGCTTTTTATGCATACCAAAACTGTACTGATCACCGGTGCCTCACGCGGGATCGGCGCCGCGCTTGCCCGCCGTTTCGCCGCCGCCGGATGTAATCTTGTTTTAAACTGCGCACATTCGAAAGACACCTTGGAAGCGCTCGCCGCAGATCTGAAAAACACCTGCGCTGTCAACTGTATCTGCTGTCTCGGGGATATTGGAAACTTTTCATTTGTAAAGGAAATGATACAGACCGCCTCCGATACTTTCGGCGGTATTGACATCCTTATCAACAACGCCGGTATCGCAAGCATCGGTCTGCTGACGGATATGGATATCGAAGACTGGAACCGCATTCTTTCCACCAACCTGACTTCGGTCTTTTCCACCTGCCGGTGCGCGGTTCCCTGTATGGTGCATAACAAGCAGGGAAAGATCATCAATATTTCATCGGTCTGGGGCATTGTCGGTGCCTCCTGCGAAGTCGCCTATTCCGCCTGCAAGGGCGGCGTCAATGCCTTCACGCGTGCGCTGGCAAAAGAGCTGGCTCCGAGCAACATCCAGGTCAATGCCATTGCCTGCGGCGTGATCGATACCGACATGAACGCCTGCTTCTCCCCGGAGGAGCGCAGGGAACTGGAAGACGAGATCCCGGCGGGACGCTACGGCACTCCGGAAGAAGTCGCCGAGCTCGCTTTCTCTCTTGCAGCCGGCCATTCATATCTGACCGGTCAGGTCATCACCTTAGACGGCGGCTGGATCTAATTTTTCTTCTGTGCCATCACCGCATAGGGCAGTGCCACAAATCCTACTCCTCCGACTATGTTTCCTGCGGAAACAAAGAGCAGGCTTTTTAAATACAGCGGAAGGCTCACGCCAGGTGCTCCTCCGTGGATCAGCACCTGACCGATGATGCTCATATTTGCAACGCTGTGTTCAAACCCGCAGAGCATAAAGATCAAAATACACCAGATCACCATGATCAGTTTGCCGGATTCACTTTTCATGCGCACACTGCACCAGACGGCAAGGCAGACGCAGATATTGCAGAGTATTCCGCGCACAAACATCGCACCCGCATCCAGCGCGGACTTTGCGGCGGCCGTTGCCGTAAAGTATGCCGCCACCATTGCCGCCACAAAATATCCGATCGGATTTTCTTTTAACCATCCCGTTTTCGCCTTTCCGATCTCACTTACTTTCTTAAAATCTTCCCGATACATTTTCTCTCTCCTCCCTTTTTCTGGCATGATAAGATATCCGCCTTACAACTGTCAAGCGGATCTTTTTGTACAAATTCCGGTGCAGGAAAATTTATTCTGGACTGCTTATTTTTACGGCGTTATAATGAAATGGATTGTAAGTACCGGGGCTTTCCCTGTACAAACATGAAAAATTTTATACTGGTACACATACTGACCGAAAGAATTTTCTGTAGGATAAGGAGGAAACTATGTACAACGTTATGTCACCAAAAGCTGAGGAATTTATCAGCGATGAAGAGATCCTGGAATGTCTCGATTATGCCGAAAAGAACAAAAACAACAGAGCTCTGATCGAGCAGATTCTGGAAAAAGCGGCAAAAATGAAAGGGGTCTCCCACAAAGAAGCGATCGTCCTTCTGGACTGTGAACTGGACGATTTAAATGAGAAAATTTATGCACTGGCAGAGAAGATCAAAAAGGAATTTTACGGCAACCGTATTGTTATGTTTGCCCCGCTCTATCTGTCCAATTACTGTATCAATGGATGCGAATACTGTCCGTATCATGCAAGAAATAAACATATTACCCGAAAGAAGATGACACAGGAAGAGATCAAGCGTGAGGTCATCGCCCTGCAGGATATGGGACACAAACGTCTTGCCATTGAAGCCGGTGAAGATCCGGTCAATAACCCGCTCGAATATATTCTTGACAGTATCAAGACTATTTACAGCATCAAACACAAAAACGGCGCGATCCGCCGTGTCAACGTAAATATCGCTGCCACAACGGTCGAGAACTACACCCGTTTAAAGGAAGCCGGCATCGGTACCTACATCCTGTTCCAGGAAACTTATAATAAGAAATCCTACGAAGCACTGCATCCGACCGGTCCAAAATCCGACTACGCATACCACACCGAAGCAATGGACCGCGCAAGGGAAGGCGGTATTGACGATATCGGCCTTGGTGTCTTATTTGGACTTAACAATTACCGCTATGATTTCACCGGTATCATCATGCATGCGGAACATCTCGAAGCCTATACCGGCGTCGGCCCGCATACGATCAGTGTGCCGAGAGTCAGACGCGCCGATGATATCGATCCGGACATGTTTGATAACGGTATTTCCGATGACATGTTCGCAAAGATCGTAGCCTGTATCCGGATCGCCGTTCCGTACACCGGCATGATCGTATCCACCAGAGAATCCGCAGAGAGCCGTAAGCGTGTGCTCCATCTCGGTATCTCACAGATCTCCGGCGGTTCCCGCACCAGTGTCGGTGGCTATGCCGAGCCGGAACCGGAAGAAGAAAATTCCGCCCAGTTCGATGTATCTGACCGTCGAAGCCTCGACGAAGTCGTACACTGGCTGATGGACCTTGGCTATGTGCCGAGTTTCTGCACCGCCTGTTATCGCGCCGGAAGAACCGGCGACCGCTTCATGAGCCTGTTAAAGAGCAAACAGATCATCAACTGCTGTCATCCGAACGCGCTCATGACGCTGAAAGAGTATCTGGAAGACTACGCTTCCCCGGAAACCAAAGCTGTTGGTGAAAAGCTGATCGCGGATGAATTAAAAACCATTCCAAATGAAACAGTCCGCAAAAAGGCAGCCGAATATATTGAAAATATCCACGAGGGACAGAGAGACTTCCGTTTCTAGTTCCAAAAAACGGGATGCGCAATGCGCATCCCGTTTTCATTACCCTGCCAAAAAGATCCCCGCGGATCCGGTTTTTCATTGCCTGATCCGCAGGGATCTTTTTTGTCATATTTTTATCCTGTCATATAACAGCATTATACTTTAAACCGGTAACCAACGCCCCATATCGTCTCGATATACTGCGGCTTTGCCGTGTCGATCTCGACCTTTTCCCGGATCTTTTTGATGTGTACCGTAACCGTTGCAATGTCACCGATGGACTCCATATCCCAGATCTCCCGGAACAGTTCCTCCTTGGTAAACACATGGTTCGGATGCTCCGCAAGAAACGTAAGAAGATCGTACTCCTTGGTCGTAAACTGTTTTTCCTCATCGTTCACCCATACCCGTCTTGCCGTCTTGTCAATGCGGATCCCACGGATCTCTATCACATCATTCTCCTTGACGCTGCTTCCGATCAGGCGCTCATACCGCGCGAGATGTGCCTTTACACGCGCAACCAGCTCACTCGGCGAAAACGGTTTTGTGATGTAATCATCCGCGCCAAGTCCCAGTCCACGGATCTTGTCAATATCATCCTTTTTCGCGGACACCATGAGGATCGGCGTATTTTTTATCTCGCGTATCCTGCGGCAGATTTCAAATCCGTCTATCCCCGGAAGCATCAGGTCGAGAATATACATATCAAAATCTTCTTCGAGTGCCCGTTTCAACCCGACATCTCCATTATTTTCAATCTCCACCTGAAAATCACTCAGTTCCAGATAATCCCGTTCCAGTTCCGCGATCGCTACTTCATCTTCTATGATCAAAATCTTACTCACCTGTTGGTACCTCCTGATATTTTCTGATTACAAAATACATGATCGTTCCGGTCTCTTCCTTGCTGGTCGCCCAGATCTTTCCGCCATGATCTTCTATGATCTTGCGCACTATGGAAAGTCCGATGCCGCTTCCGCCCGTTGCGGAATTTCTCGATGCATCCGTACGATAAAAGCGGTCAAAAATGTACGGCAGGTCTTTCGCCGCGATTCCCTTTCCGTTGTCCTCGATCTCAACCTGGATAAAATCTCCCACGTCCTTGATGCGGATATTGATAAAGCCCTGTGGTTTGTCCAGATATTTGAGGGAATTTCCGATGATATTATGTATCACACGGGAAAGCTGCTCCGGATCCGCAATGATCACAACTGCGTCATCCGCGTAATTGTAATAGGACAATCCGATATTGCGCGATTCCAGTTCGAGCCCGATCTCCTCCACACAGTCATTGAAATAGTCCGCCACATTGATCTTTTTGAAGTTATACGGAATGCGGTTCGTATCAATCTGGGAATAAACGGTCAGCTCGTTGATGAGCGTCGTCATCTCGTTCGCCTTGTTATAGATCGTGCGGATATAGCGGTCATGCTTCTCCGGCGTATCCGCGACTCCGTCCATGATCCCTTCCACATAGCCCTTGATCGCCGTGATCGGTGTCTTCAGGTCATGCGAAATATTGCTGATTAAGACTTTATTTTCCTTTTCGTTCGCGATCTTTTCTTCCGCGTTGTCTTTGAGCCGCTGCCGCATTTCCTCAAAGTTGCGGCACAGCTCTCCTACCTCATCATTGCTGTCCACATCGATCGTAAAATCAAGGTTCCCCTCCTTGATATTCTGCGTGGCAACCTCTAATTTCTTGATCGGATTGATGATCCCACGGTAGATCCACACCGACATCATCGCCGCTGTAAAGCACAGGATGAGGATGACCGAAACCACCAGGTCTATGGCAAGCTGTTTGATCTCCGGCAGGATCTGCTGTACGGTCATGACCAGAAACAGACTGCCCTTCGATCCGTCCGTATAGCGGAAATCGACCTGTTTTAGCAACGCCTGTACATCTCCGTCAATGTAAACGCCGCTGTTCTCATCCGCGTCCGACTCTCCATACGCCGGAAGCTCCTTCGGAAGATCCTTCGCGTCCTCCGCACCCTCAAAAATAATATCCGCATCTTTGCGTACAATGATATATGAATATTTTTCCTGCAGACTGCGGTTTAACTCTTCAAGATATGAAACATCTTCCAGTTTCTCCGGCTTTCTTGCCGCGACCTTTTTTATTTTTTCAAAATCGTCCCTGGTAAAACGATTCAAAAGCTGAAGGGAGTTCGTCAGATAATTATAGTCCGCCCCGTCTTCCAGTCCGTAAGTCTGCTCTAAATTCTTCATCTGAAAATTTTTAAATCCAAAGAGCACGGCTCCGGCCAGAACCACCGGCACAAATATCATAATACAAAACGCCACGATCAGTCTTGTTTTCAGTTTCATAGGCATTTCCTCGTTGCCATTACAAAAAATTAAGAAGCGGCTAAACACCGCTTCTTAATTATAGCACGAAAAAGCCAAAAGCCTATAAATTTACGCACAAATATTTATAAACATTTCATAAACTCTTTTTCTTACAGATATTTCTTTAAATCTTCCACCTTATTGAGTGCTTCCCAGGGAAGGCTTAAGTCATTACGTCCGAAATGGCCGTATGCTGCGGTCGGACGATAGATCGGTCTTCTTAAATCAAGCATCTTGATGATTCCTGCCGGGCGCAGGTCAAAGTTCTCACGAACGATCTCAACCAGTTTTTCGCTGGATAATTTTCCGGTTCCAAATGTATCTACATTGATGGAAGTCGGCTGTGCAACACCGATCGCATAGGATAACTGGATCTCGCATTTTTCTGCCAGTCCTGCCGCAACCAGGTTCTTTGCAACATAACGTGCCGCATATGCTGCGGAACGGTCAACCTTGGTGCAGTCCTTTCCGGAGAAAGCGCCGCCGCCGTGACGTGCCATTCCACCGTAGGTATCTACGATGATCTTACGTCCGGTCAGACCTGCGTCACCGTGCGGTCCGCCGATCACGAAACGTCCGGTCGGATTGATGAAGAACTTGGTGTCCTTATCTACCATTTCCTTCGGAAGGATCGGATCAAATACATACTTTTTGATATCTTCATGGATCTGTTCCTGTGTCACATCATCATCATGCTGGGTAGAGAGAACGACAGCTTCAAGACGAACCGGCTTTCCTGCTTCATCATATTCCACGGAAACCTGTGTCTTTCCATCCGGTCTGAGATAGCTCAATGTACCGTCTTTTCTCACCTTGGTCAGCTGACGCGCAAGCTTGTGCGCAAGTGAGATCGGATATGGCATGAAATCTTCGGTCTCGTTTGTCGCGTAACCAAACATCATACCCTGATCTCCCGCACCGATCGCTTCGATCTGCTCATCTGACATTTTATTTTCTCTCGCTTCAAGAGCCTTATCCACGCCCATTGCGATATCCGGGGACTGCTGGTCTAACGCTACCATGACTGCACAGGTATTTCCGTCAAATCCTGTCCTGGCATCGTTGTATCCGATCTCATTTACTGTCTTTCTGACGATCGCCGGGATATCAAGATGTGCCTTTGTTGTGATCTCACCGGTCACAAGGACAAATCCGGTACAGCTTGCTGTCTCGCAGGCAACACGGCTCATCGGATCTTCCGCCATACACGCATCCAGAATAGCATCGGAAACAGCATCGCACACTTTGTCCGGATGTCCTTCTGTAACAGACTCAGAAGTAAAAAGTAATTTTTCCATTATTATTCTCCTTTTCCTGAAAATAAAAAAATCCGCCAAAAGCGGACTCGATACTAAGATAATCAAATCCTCTTATTGTTCGAACAACAGCACATCCTGATCTGCGCTGCCATAAATACTCGCTCAGGTTGGCACCTTCCGTAAAGAGGGGTTGCCGTGACTTCATCGATCCTATGTATCTCCATCACTCTGAATAAGAGAAATATGTAACAATATTGAATTTTCAAATCTCTGCCGACTACATTACACCTTTCCCCGCGCATTGTCAAGTTTTTTCTACTTCGTTTTACATTTTTTATTGACCGTTTCCCTTTAAAATAGTATATTTATCTTAAAGTAATTAAATTTTTATAAACAACATATTTTTATTTTGGGGGAGTTTATATGAACGTCAAAGAGTATTCCGTAAATGAGCTGGTTCCCGGCATGATCATAGCTGCGCCGGTCATCACCAACGCCGGTCAGATCCTGCTTGATGTCGGTGTCACGCTGACCAGACCGCTCATTGAAAAAATTGCATTTTACCAGATTCCGTCTGTGACCATAGAAGTCGTAACCGGGACGGAAGAAAAAGAACCGGAGAAAAAGGAGCCGGAGGCAAAAGAAACCGCTGAGAAAAAGGCTGATTTCTTTACACAGAATTCCCTGCTCCACTATGAGCAGAAGACTTCTACCAACGGCACCAGCCAGGCGGCCGAGCCTTCTTATTCACAGAAGGTCAAAAAAAGTGCCGCTTTCCAGAAATTCCAGGTTGATTTTTCTTTCAGTGCCAATGACTTAAAGAATATCTTTGATTCGATCGTAGCAGGGGGAGCGATCGATACCAAGGATATGTTAAAAAAGGTCACTTCTCTGTTAAAGCCTGAACAGACCACGATCGACTTTTTCGATATGCTGCACAATCTCCGTTCGGTGAATGACAGCATTTACGCGCACTGCATCAATGTATCTCTGATCTCACGCATGATCGGCATCTGGTTAAAGCTGCCGCAGGCTGACATCGATACCCTGACGATCGCAGGTCTTTTACATGATATTGGAAAGACCCAGATACCGGATGATATCTTAAACAAGAAGGAACGTCTGACGGATGAGGAATTTGCCCTGATCCGCAAGCATCCGGTCTTTGGTTATGACATTTTAAAGAAACATGATCTCGATGTCCGCATCTTAAAGGCTACGCTGATGCACCACGAGCGCTGTGACGGCTCCGGCTATCCACTCGCTTTAAAAGAAGGCGATATCGATGATTTCGCGCTGATCGTAGCGATCGCGGATGTCTACGATGCCATGACCGCAGCCCGCATCTACCGTGCTCCGCTCTGTCCATTCGAGGTCATTGCCGAATTCGAGAAGGAAGGACTTCAGAAATACAAACCGAAATACATCCTGACGTTCTTAGAGCATATCGCGACTACTTATCAGAACAACCGTGTCATGTTAAGCAACGGCGAAAGCGCCAAGATCGTCCTCTTGAACCAGCAGGTCTTTTCCAAACCGCTTGTTCAGCTGACCGACGGTTCCTGCATCGACTTAAACCGCAGTCCGTTATACATCAAAGCGATCATTTAATCCGCATAAAATAAAGTGTGCGCTTACCGCACACTTTCGCGCGCGAGCGGTATGTTCGACATGAACTTCATCTCCGCGAGCTGCGCATCCCCGCGGAGCGTTTTTAAATCATAGGAAGGAATTTCCTATGATTTAAAAAAATCCGATGTGATCTCCCATCACATCGGATTTTTTATGTTTATGATACTTTTAATTTAAATTTCTGAATTTCCTTTTCGGAGCTTACTTTTTCGATCTGTGCCCCAAGTGACTGTAACTTCTTATCGAAATCCTCATAGCCACGCTCGATAAAATAGATATCATCCACGGTCGTGATCCCTTCCGCCGAAAGTCCGGCAATCACGAGAGCCGCTCCCGCGCGCAGATCCGGTGCGCTCACTCTTGCTCCGGTATAATTCTTCACGCCATTGATGATCGCGATATTGCTCTCTACTTTGATGTCTGCTCCCATGCGGGTCAGTTCATCGACATATTTGAAACGGTTCTCAAAGATACTCTCTGTCACCGTGCTGGTTCCCTGCGCAATGCCAAGCACAACTGCCATCTGTGGCTGCATGTCTGTCGGAAATCCCGGATACGCAAGTGTTGTCACCTGTGTATGGCGAAGCGGCTTGCTTGAAACTACGCGAACCGCGTCGTCAAATTCTTCTACCTCACAGCCCGCCTCGATCAGCTTCGCGGTCGTCGCTTCCAGATGCTTCGGGATTACATTTTTTACGGTTACATCCCCTTTGGTCGCTGCCGCCGCAAACATGAACGTACCTGCCTCGATCTGATCCGGAATGATCGAATACCCTGTCTTATGCAGCTTCTCCACGCCGACGATACGGATCACGTCCGTTCCGGCACCACGGATATTTGCGCCCATGCTGTTTAAGAAGTTGGCAACGTCAACTACATGCGGTTCTTTCGCCGCATTTTCAATGATTGTCTTTCCCTCTGCCATGGATGCTGCCATCATGATATTGATGGTCGCGCCAACAGAAACCTTATCCAGATAGATATGGGTTCCGTTTAAGGCATCCGCATGCGCGGAGATCAGCCCGTGCTGGATATCCACTTCGGCGCCAAGCGCACGGAATCCTTTGATATGCAGATCGATCGGACGGCTTCCGATATCACATCCGCCCGGCAGCGCTACTTCTGCTTTTTTGTATTTTCCGAGCAGCGCACCTAAAAGATAATAAGACGCACGGATCTTTTTGATAAATTCATAATCCACACTCAGATCATTGATAAACGCACCATTGATCTTTACTTTATGTTTGTTGATACGCTCCACACGCGCACCGATCCCCTCGATCGCATTTAAGAGCACATTGATATCCCGGACATTCGGGAGATTTTCTATTGTAACGGTCTCATCTGTCATAATCGCAGCTGCAAGAATCGCAAGCGCAGCATTTTTTGCTCCACCGATCTCTACTTCCCCAACTAACGGATTTCCACCTTTAATCACATACTGTTCCATTTCGCACCTCTATGCATAACATCAATCATTCAATAAACAAATTATTATAGTAGCCTATTTTTCCGTTTGTCAAGATGTTTCCCCTCATTGTTAACAAAACGTAACATAATTGTAAATTTATTATACCATATCTCAGACATCAGGAAAAGATTTACCTGTAATTTCCATCTAGTTTATATACTGGAGCGGATCCACCTGCGTTCCTCCGATAAAGATCTCGAAGTGGACATGCGGTCCTGTGGAGTGTCCGGTACTTCCGCTTTGCGCGATCGGATCTCCCTGTGAGACGCTGGTCCCTGCGGTAACCAGTGTTTTACTGAGATGGCAGTACCTGGTCTTTCTTCCGTCCGGATGGTCAATGATGACATTGTAACCATACCCGTTGCTCCAGTCCGCATACTCTACCACTCCGTCACTGGAAGCGTAGACAGTCGTTCCGGTCGGGCATGCCCAGTCCACACCCTTATGCATTCGGCCCCACCGTTTTCCGAAACCGGAGGTAAATCTTCCGCCGGAGAGCGGTTTTACATAGGTCGGAGGGATCTGTGTCCCCTGTTCGATCACTGCCGGTTCGGACTGTGCAAGGATCGTCTGGTGTACCATGCTGCGCCCGGTCTCCACGCCGTCTTTATAGGTCACAAACATATTTACTTCCCTGTGTCCGGTCGTTCCTTCCTGCAGTGTGACCTGTTTTGTCGTATACCAGCTGTCGTTTCCGACGATCGTCGGGTCTGCGGTATAATCTTCTTCATATACAACACCCTGCGTCTCCCATACGGACAGATCCGGTTCCGGAACCGATATCACGATCTCATCTCCGATACAGATATAGGCATTCGTGTCCGCAAATCCGTTGAGTGCCATGATCTGGGCTACCGTTGTATGATTGTCTTCCGCGATCGTGGACAGACAGTCTCCCGCCTGCACCTCATATATCTTATTCGTTTCTTCTTCTTTTGTGACTGCCTCCGAAGCCGCTGCCGGTGTTGTAAGTTCTGACTGGTTTACATAATCTGCATAAACCGTAACAGTCTCGGCAAACCCGAGATCCACAAGTCCGGTCTCGTAATTTTTTTCTCCCGGATGCGCACACGCGTACGCCATCCTGTCTGCGTCTCCCCGGACCGCTCCCGCCAGAAGCGGGGAAGCACTGCTTTCCGTCTCACCGTTTCCTGCTGCCCCGACATTTCCGGATGCCTCTGCCAGCTTTGCCTCAAAGGTCTCCGCGCTGTGGTCACTGTCCGCCTCGTACACTACGCTAAATTTTCCCTCCGCGTCATACGGCTGCTTGACGGTGGAAAGAAATTCACCCACATCTTCAAGCGTCGGAAAAGAAGCGGTAAACTCCCCGATATTTACCGTATAGGCGGAAGTTCCTTCCGTAACCACTTTATGTTTCAATTCCTCAAGCACACACTGCTGTGCCTCCGCTTTCGTTAAAAGCCTGGTTCCAAACGTGCGCGCTTTTCTGATCTCGATATCCGCGTCCAGACAGACATAGCCATCGGTCAGTTCATTTAACTCTCTCCGACAGGTATTCAGCATCTCTTTTTCGTCTGTCTTCTGCCCGGTCGCACCTACTACTTTATTATCTACAATTATCTCAAAATAATTCTGTCCGATACATCTTTGCTGCGCCAGCCCCACAAGCACAAGCACTGCGGCTGTTCCTGCGACTGCGCCCGCCTGTATGTATAATTCCTTTTTCTTTTTCATCTTATGCTTCCAGTTTGTTTAACTGTTCTGTGATCTTTTCAATCGTCTGTTCCACATTCAGATTGTCTTCACATACCGTGATGTCCGCGTATTTTTCATAGAGCGGCACACGTTCCTCATAAAGTCCGCGAAGATCCTGTCCGTCTTTTAAGACGACCCCGCGTCCTTTGATATCATGCAGACGCTTCTCCAAAATATCATAGGAAACTTTCAGGTAGACCACGGTTCCGATCTCTCTTAAATGCTGCATCGCCTCTTTGCCATAAACCACACTGCCACCGGTGGCGATCACGGACTTTTCCACTTCGATCTGGCTGTTGACGCGGTTTTCCACCTCAATAAATCCATCTGTTCCAACTTCCGCGATGATCTCCCGGAGCAGCTTTCCTTCCTGCTGCTGGATGATGAGATCCGCATCTATAAATTCATAGCCCAGTACCTTTGCAAGCACAACTCCCGCCGTGCTTTTTCCAACTCCGGGCATTCCGATCAATACTATATTCTTCATATCTCTTATCCTCATAATCTGTTAAAAAACGACATACTTTATTTATTCTAACATAACCTTAATTTTTTTTAAAGAAAAAAATGGATCACAGCCTGTTTTCGGCTGTGATCCTCCAAAGTGGCATTTACTGCACGCTCTCTGTTGCATTCTCTGTCGCGATCGTGTACTGGTTACCGATGAACGTTACATTCTTCCAGACCTTGTCGTTTACTTTCCACTCGGCATCTTTTTTATATCCGTCACAAACTTCCGTATAATGGTCGGACTGACGTTTTGATACAATCTCCTGCTTCTTGTTTGCTGTCGCATCCTCATCAAATTCCTTGTCCAGACGAATCACATAATACTGTCCGTCCTCGCCCTCGATCGCGCCAGATACCTGTCCTTCGCTCAGAGCATCTGCCTCCGCGATCACATTTTTATCAAAGGAATCCTCATCGGTTCCATAGGAATATGTGCTTGCTGTCAGTCCAAAGGAAACGCCCGCGTTGTCAAAATCCGCCGCTGCCGCTTCCGCAACCTGACCGGCATACGTCTTTAATTCCGCCGCCTGTTCCTCGGAGGACGGTTCCACTGCTGCCTCGGTTCCCGCAGCCTCAGTGCTTTCCGCGCTCTCATCCGGCAGGGTCACTTTATAATACGAAAAGGTACGCTGTGCCGCTTCCTCATCGCTGACCTCGGTATCCACCTCCGCAATGATCGCTTCGTGCATTTTCTGCTGGATCGTATTCAACCGCAGCATCTCTGTCACGATATCCTCGGTCGCCGTCATGCGCTCGATCGCCGGCTGCTTGTTTGCTTCCATAAACTGCGCCGCCGCGTCTTTCATGGCGTTTAATTCCTCGTCTGTGATCTCCACATTATAATCTGCCATATGATCTTCTAACAGATAATCGGTCTCGATGGATTCCATCACCTGATCCTTTACCATGTCCTCCATCGTTTTTCCGTCCCCGGAGTAATCCTGGCTCCACATATTCGCTCCCATATAGGAAGAATAATACGCGTCATAAGTAACCGCCTGATACTGTGCCATAAAGTTGGCAAGTCCGAGTTTGATCTCTTTTCCGTTTAATGTCGCAACGACCGTTTCCGGGTCTACCTCTTTGCTTCCGCATCCGCCAAGCGTAAAGGACGCCGCCAGTACGCCGGTGAGCAGAAGCGCTGTCAGTCTCTTTATCTTCATGTTTCTTTTGACCTTTCTTTCCTTCTTGTTTCCTGTTACCGCTGTCACGGTTCTTTTCCAGTGTCACTCGCTTCATTATAGTGCTTTTTATTTCCACCCGCAAGTGTTTCCTGTGCCCGATCCAAAAATTGCGCGATCACTTCTCCCGCATCCTCGCCCTTCTGTCTGGAGTTATAGTTTAACCGGTATACGAAATACGGTGCTTTGCTGTCCGCCGTAAAGGTCACGCGTTTTTCGTAGCTTTGAACCAGCTCCGGGATCTTTGCAGGATCTACTGCCGCCTTTTCATACAGCACAAACTTAATCTCATCGCCACGCTGCGTAACTTCCGTGAAATAACCCGCATGCGCTTTTGCCTTTAACTGCGCGATAAGAAGCAGATTGTTCACAGATCTCGGCGGCTCTCCGAAACGGTCGATCAGCTCCTCGATCATCTCGTCCTTTTCTTCCTCTGTTTCGATACCCGCGATCCGCTTGTAGATATCCAGCTTCTGATACTCGTTTGGGATATAGGAAGCCGGGATGTAGGCATCCATATCGATATCGATCGACGTGTCAAAATGTTCTTCCCCGGCGATCCCCTTCGCTTCCTTGACCGCTTCGTTCAACATCTTGCAGTACAGATCATAACCGACCGCTTCCATGTGTCCGTGCTGCTCGGCTCCGAGCAGATTTCCCGCGCCACGGATCTCCAGATCCCGCATCGCGATCTTAAACCCGCTTCCGAGTTCCGTAAATTCCTTGATCGCCGCAAGACGCTTTTCCGCGATCTCCTTTAACATCTTATCCCGCTTATACATAAGGAACGCATACGCTGTCCGGTTGGAGCGTCCCACACGTCCTCTGAGCTGATAGAGCTGGGAAAGTCCGAGGTTATCCGCGTCCTGTATGATCATGGTATTTACGTTTGAAATGTCAAGTCCCGTCTCAATGATCGTGGTGGACACTAACACATCGATCTCACCGTTGATAAACCCATACATGATGTCTTCGAGTTCTTTTTCTTTCATCTGTCCATGCGCGAACGCGACATTCGCGTCCGGCACAAGCGATGCGATCTTCGCTGCCACATCCGCGATCTGATTGACCCGGTTAAAGACGTAATAAACCTGACCGCCTCTTGCCATCTCACGCATGATCGCCTCTCGCACCAGTTCTTCATTGTACTCCATGACATAAGTCTGGATCGGCATTCGATCCATCGGCGGTTCCTCTAAGACGCTCATGTCCCGGATCCCGATCAGGCTCATATGGAGCGTACGCGGGATCGGCGTCGCGGTAAGCGTCAGCACATCCACATTATTTTTTAACTGCTTGATCTTTTCCTTGTGTCCGACACCGAAACGCTGTTCCTCATCCACGATCAGCAGTCCAAGATCTTTGAACACCACATCTTTTGAGAGCACGCGGTGCGTTCCGATCACGATATCCACCATGCCTTTTTTCAGATCTTCGATCGTCTTTTTCTGTTCGCCTGCGGTACGGAAACGGCAGAGCAGATCAACACGCACCGGAAAATCTTTCATCCGCTGTGCGAAGGTATTGTAATGCTGCTGCGCAAGGATCGTGGTCGGCACCAGATAAACCACCTGTTTTCCATCCTGCACCGCCTTGAACGCTGCGCGGATCGCGACTTCCGTCTTTCCGTAGCCGACATCCCCGCAGATCAGACGGTCCATGATCTTTTTGCTCTCCATGTCCTTTTTGGTTGCCTCGATCGCGAACTCCTGATCCTCCGTCTCCTCAAACGGGAACATTTCCTCAAATTCCCGCTGCCACACGGTATCCGGGCTGTAGACAAATCCTTCCTTTTCCTGTCTCGCGGCATAAAGTTTTACCAGATCTCCCGCGATCTCTTTTACGGCTCCACGGACTTTGGTCTTGGTACGGTTCCACTCCTGCGTGCCAAGCTGGTTCAACTTCGGCTTCTTCGCGTCCGAGCCAGCATATTTCTGGATCAGATCCAGCTGGGTTGCAAGGATATAGAGATTTCCGCCTTTTGCGTACTCGATCTTGATATAATCTTTGACCGTTTTGTCCACTTCCACTTTTTCAATTCCGCGGTAAATGCCGAGCCCATGGTTTTCATGCACCACATAATCCCCGATGCTCAGATCGCTGAAGCTCTGTATCTTTTCTCCCTCGTAGATCCGGCGTCTTTTCTTTTTCTTTTTTTCCGCGCCAAAGATATCACTCTCGGAGATGACCACAAACTTGATCAGCGGGTATTCGTATCCCTTCTTCACCTTGCCGTAAGCCGTCATGATCTCACCAGGCTTTACTTCTCTGGAAAAGTCGTCGCTGTAGTAGCTGTTTAACCCTTCTTCCATCAGATCACCCGCCAGATGCTCCGCCCTGGTCCTCGATCCGGAAAGCAGGATCACACGATAGCCTTTTTCTTTGTAGCGCTTTAAGTCTTTGACCAGAAGTTCAAAGCTGCTGTTATACGGATTGACACTTCTCGTAGAGACCGCGAAGCGCGCCTTTATCTCGAAATCTTTTTCTTTTGTCTCCAATGACGCAAGTCCCACGCATTTTCGTGATGAGAGTTCTGCCAGGATCTGTCTGCAGGTAAAGAGTGCCTTCATCTGTCCCGGCAGGATGTAGCCCTTTTCCAGACGCTGCTTCATGCTCTCGGAAAATTCCTTCTCGGTAACGTTTCCTTTTTCCACGCAGCGCTGCGGCTCATCCAAAAAGGCCACCGTATCCTCTTTCTCAAAATAGGAAAGCAGGGAAACCGTCCGGTCCGTAAAATACGAAAGATACACATCCGCATCCACGTTGCCGCCGCCCTCGGTCAGTTCCTCTATAAATCCCTCGGTCGCGGTTTTCACACGGTACGCTTCCTCGGTTTTCATTTCCTGTCTGAACTGTTCCTGAACTTTTTTGCTCTCCGCGCGCAGTTTTTTAATTCCTTTTTCTCTCATTTCGCCGGAAAGGATAAATTCGCAGGCAGGATAGACCGTGATCTCATCCAGATTTTCGATCATGCGCTGGCTCTCCACATCAAAGTTGCGCAAAGAGTCCACCTCATCGCCCCAGAGCTCCATACGCAGCGGATTTTCCTCCGTGAACGGATAGATATCAAGGATCCCGCCCCGGACCGCAAATTCTCCCGCCGCCTCAACCTGATAACCGCGCACATATCCCATCTCTACAAGCTCTTTTTCCAGTTCCTGCAGATTTACCGTGTCTCCGATCTCAAATTTTTTGACTGCCGCGGTAAAGCTTTTGGGCTCTGCCATCTCATTCATCAGCGCGTCAAATGTGGTAAACACTGTGACCCCGGTCTGCTCGGAAACCGCTTTTAATGTGCGGATGCGCTCCTGCGTCAGCAGATTTCCGTGGATGTCCGCCTGATAAAACAGGATGTCTTTTGCAGGAAAATATACCGCTTCTTTTTCAAAGAAACGGTATTCCTCGCACAGCTCTTTTGCTTTTTGTTCACTCGCCGCGACCACGATCCGGTTTTTCATTCCGCTTCCGGCGCCATAGATCAGATGCGGTTTTTCCGCATCGATACAGCCGGAAACCGCAAAAAATCCGGAATCCTTTTTTAACGATTCTATGAGATCTGAATAATCTTTTAATTCCTCTAATGGCTTTTTAAAGGTATCCATCATTTCCTTACGCTTCCTTTTTGGCATTATAGCAATTCATTGCCTGATCTGTTTCTCCGCGCAATATCATGGATACCGCGCCGATCGCGTCCTCGATCGCGTCATTTACTTTCTTTCGGTCTTCGTCCGAAAAGCGTCCGAGCACATAGTCGGCAAGATCCCATCCCTTCGGCTTTTCTCCAACACCGACTTTGATCCGCTTGAAATTCTGTGTCCCGGTCATCGCAATAATATTTTTGATCCCGTTATGTCCGCCGGCGCTTCCTTTTTTGCGGATGCGGATGTTTCCCGGCGCAAGGCTGATGTCGTCAAAAACCACCAAAAAATCTTCCTCGGCATCTACCTTATAATAATTTAAGATCTCCGCTATGCTCTCCCCGCTCAGATTCATGTAGGTCTGCGGTTTTACCAAAAGCACTTTCTCGCCCTCGATCACTCCCTTGCCGCAGAGTGCCTTGTGCTTTTTTTCACTGATACTGATATTATATTTTTCCGCCAGCGCATCCATGACATCAAAGCCGATGTTATGTCTGGTTCTTTCGTACTGGCTGGTCGGATTTCCAAGTCCCGCGATTATAAACATGATTTTCTCCTCTGAATGATTTTTTCTGCTGCCGCAAGCTGTTCTTTGTCGTTTACTCCCTCTATATCCTCCGGGCTCTCCAGCGCGAACGCGTCCACCTTTAATCCCTTTTCCCGTATGATCGCAAGCGTATCCGGCAGATAGTATTCGCCCTGCGCGTTATTTGGCTTAATCTTCCCAAGCGCCTCACAGAGTTCTTTGGTATCAAACAGATACATGCCAGAATTGATCTCATGGGAGCCTAACTCTTTTTCGCTTGCGTCTTTGTGTTCCACACTCTTTACAAAGCTGCCCTTTTCGTCTCTTATGATGCGTCCGTAGCCGGTCGGGTCATCAATCTTTGCGGAAAGCACTGTGACCGTATTTTTCTGCGTCCGGTGGTAATCCGCCAGCCGTCTTAACGTCTCCGCTGTGATAAGCGGCGTATCCCCGAACAGGATCAGTGTTTCCCCTTTGTCGCCTAAAAATTCCCTCGCGCATTTCACTGCGTGCCCGGTGCCAAGCTGCTCCTCCTGCAATACAAAGGACACTTCCTCTTTATGCGCGATCCGTTCCTTTACGATCTCATGCTTGTAACCGACCACCAGGCAGATCTCCTCCGCTCCGGCTCCTTCTGCCGCTTCGATCACATAATCGACCAGGCATTTTCCATCTATCGTATGCACGACCTTCGGCAGATCCGACTTCATTCTCGTACCTTTCCCCGCTGCCAAGATCACTGCTTTTAAACTGCTCATCTTCCTTTTCCTCCCGAATTTGCAATATCATTTTGTATTTTAGTATAATTTCCGTAATTTGTCACGAAAAAACCTCCGGTTTCCCGTATTCCGGGTCCCGGAGGTTCCTCTGTGGCAGAAGACGCACCTTCTGCCACATTTATCTTTTAGCTTTCCCCATTTTTATACCTTCTCATGCATAACGCCTGTTATTCCGCTGCTTCTTCCGCCGCGATCTCAGCTTCATACTTGTCTAAAATGATCTGCTGGATACGGGAACGTGTATCGGAATTGATCGGATGCGCGATATCGCGGTACTCGCCATCTGCCGCTTTCCGGCTTGGCATCGCAATAAAAAGTCCCTTCTCACCTTCAATGACCTTGATGTCATGTACAACAAATTCCTCATCGATCGTAATGGACACCACTGCCTTCATTTTGCCTTCTTTTTCTACTTTTCTTACTCGTACATCTGTAATCTGCATAATCTTCCTGCCCCTTTCAAGTCTCAGCCACCCATGCTGTTTTTTAAATGCTGTATCTTTCGTTATTCTCTAATACAACCTTAATTCCATCATCACCGCTGTAATATGTATTTGCCTTCAGAGTACCCCTGCTCTCGACAATACAGTTCTCTATATGCGTATTATCCCCGATATAGACATCATTCAGGATAATGGAATTCTTGATCACACAATTCTTTCCTACAAATACCTTCTTAAATAAAACGGAATTTTCAACCTTGCTGTTGATGATGCATCCGCTAGCGATCAGACTGTTTCTGACCTCCGAACCCTCGTTATATTTTGCCGGCGGCAGATCGTCGATCTTGGAATGGATCTTTGGATCTTCTTTGAAATACCTGCGTACCTCCGGTTTTAAAAACGCCATGTTCGTCTCGTAATATGCCTGTACGGAAGCGATATTGCTCCAGTAGGTATCGATCTTATATCCGTAAATCTGCTTCATATTTTTATAGCGGATCAGGATATCGTTTACGAAATCGCTCCGTCCTTCTTCATGGCAGCGCTCCAACATTTCGATCAGCTGTCTTCTGCGCAGCACATAGATTCCGGTGGAAATGGTGTTGGAACGGGATACCATCGGTTTCTCCTCAAACTCGATGATCCTCGAATCCTCGTTCATCTTTACCACACCGAAGCGGCTGATATCCATATCTGCCGGCATGTCTTTGCACACTACCGTGACATCCGCTTTCTTTTCAATGTGATAATCGAGTACCTTGTTGTAATCGAGTTTGTAAACGCAGTCACCGCTTGCGATGATCACATACGGTTCGTGGCATCTGCGTAAGAACTCGATATTCTGGTACATGGCATCTGCCGTACCCTGATACCACCAGCTGTTGTCCGGTGTCACCGTCGGTGTGAAGGTATAAAGTCCACCCTGCTTTCTTCCGAAATCCCACCATTTGGAAGAATTCAGATGTTCATGCAGGGATCTCGCGTTGTACTGTGTGAGTACCGCTACCTTCTGAATATGCGAATTTGCCATGTTGCTCAATGTAAAGTCGATGCATCGGAAACTTCCGTGGATCGGCATAGCCGCTATCGCGCGCCGTGTTGTGAGTTCACGCATCCGATTGCTGTTTCCGCCTGCTAAAATAATTCCTAATGCCTTCATTCGCTGTCACCTGCCTTAATGATATATTCCCCGCTCTTTAATTCCCCATTCGGATAATCGGCCGGTTCAGTAATACCTGAAATTGCTGTATTCTTTCCTATTTTAACATTCGCCGGTATCTTACTGTCTTCTCCTATTGTTGCCAGACCAAACGCATAGATCTTTTCACTTAATTTGCTCGGTGCTTCCTCTCCTACGCCAAGTTCCGTTCCGTCCCCCACGGTACAGTTCTCAGCGATAATGGATTTGTCGATCGTGCAGTTAGCACCGATCACACAGTCCTGCATGATGATCGAATTTCTTACCACGGTTCCCTTTCCGATCGTAACCCCCGGTCCGATCACGGAGCAGTGAACCTCACCGTAGATCTCAGAGCCTTCCCCGATAATGCTCTTTTCTACTACGGATTCCGCAGCCAGATACTGCGGCTCGATATTGTCACTCTTGGTGTAGATCTTCCAGTACTCCTCGTAAAGGTTAAATTCCGGGATCAGGTCGATCAGCTCCATATTTGCTTCCCAGTAGGAACCCAGTGTTCCGACATCTTTCCAGTAACTGTTATATTCGTAAGCAAACAGTCTCTCGCCCTTTTCATGGCAATACGGGATGATGTGTTTTCCGAAATCGCAGTTGCTCTGGTCTTTCATCGCAACCAGCGCTTCTTTTAACGCATTCCAACTGAATATGTAGATACCCATCGACGCAAGATTGCTTCTCGGATTCTCCGGTTTCTCCTCGAATTCAAGGATCTTTTTGTTCTCGTCCGTGATCACGATACCGAAACGGCTTGCCTCCTCCATCGGAACCGGCATGGTAGCGATCGTGACATCCGCATGGTTCGCCTTGTGGAAATCGAGCATCACCTCATAATCCATCTTGTAAATATGATCCCCGGAAAGGATCAGTACATATTCCGGATTGTAACTTTCCATATACCGCATATTCTGGTAGATGGCATTGGCTGTTCCGGAATACCACTCACTGTTGTCACTTCTCTCATAAGGAGGAAGTACGGTAACTCCACCGTTATTTTTGTCCAGGTCCCACGGCATACCTATGCCGATATGTTTATTCAACCGAAGCGGCTGGTACTGTGTCAGTACACCTACCGTATCAATCCCGGAATTGATACAGTTACTGAGTGGGAAATCGATGATACGGTATTTCCCCCCAAATGCCACTGCCGGCTTCGCAACCCCGGAAGTAAGAACGCCAAGGCGGCTCCCCTGCCCCCCTGCTAACAGCATGGCTATCATTTCCTTCTTTATCATGTCTATCACCTCTCGTAATTGTTGGGTTATTCGATATTTAAAATTATAACACACTTTTTTGTTTGTGTACATTATTTTGCACATTTTTTTTCTATTTTTTGTTCTTTTTTCGTTATATTTCACAAACTTCTAAAATGTTTCACGATTTCAATAAATTTTTTCTCCCGAAAATAAATTTGCAAAATCGGGATATATGGTTATAATATAAAATATGAAAATTTTATTTTAGAAAAGCAGGTATATAATAATGTATAAGATTGATTTCAAACAGCCAATTCATGTTCATTTTATCGGCATCGGCGGTATCAGTATGAGCGGCCTTGCCGAGATCTTACTGAAGGAACATTTTAAAATATCCGGTTCCGACTCAAAAGAGTCCGAACTCACCGATAACCTTACCTCTATGGGTGCCCGGATCTTCTACGGACAGCGTGCCGAAAACATCCTGCCGGGCACAGATCTCGTTGTCTATACCGCAGCCATCAAAGAGGATAACCCGGAATTTGCGGCCGCAAAGGAAGCCGGAATCCCGATGCTTTCAAGAGCGGAACTGCTCGGCCAGATCATGGATAACTACAGACAGTCCGTTGCCGTTGCCGGCACACACGGAAAGACGACGACCACTTCCATGATCTCCCAGATCTTACTGTGCGCAGCTGCTGACCCGACTTTATCGGTCGGCGGTATCCTCGACGCGATCGGGGGAAATATCCGCGTCGGCCACTCTGACATTTTCGTCACAGAGGCCTGTGAGTACACCAACAGTTTCCTGCATTTTCATCCGCGCTACAGCATCATCTTAGATATTGAAGCTGAACACCTTGACTTCTTTAAAGATATTAACGATATCCGGCATTCTTTCCATTTATTTGCGAAAAATACGATTTCGGATGGCGCTATCATCATGAATGGACAAATTGAGCGCCCGGAGGAGATCACCGAGGGGCTCTCCCAGGAAGTCATCACCTACGGTCTTGACCCGTCCTTTACCTATTACGCCAAGGATATCACCTATAATGAAAAGGCATGCGGTCGTTTTTCCGTCTATAAAAACGGCGAGAAGCTCGGCGAAGTTGCCCTTTCCGTACCTGGAGAGCACAATGTCTACAATTCCCTCGCGGCAATCGCTGTCACGGAAAAAATGGGCATTTCCTTAGAAGATATCATTCACGGACTTTCCATTTTCGGCGGAGCGAAACGCCGGTTTGAATTAAAAGGCAAAGTAAACGGTACCACGGTCATCGATGACTACGCGCATCATCCGACCGAGATCGAGGCGACACTGCACGCGGCAAAGAATTATCCACACGGACGGCTGATCTGTGTATTCCAGCCGCATACTTATTCGAGAACCAAAGCATTCTTAAAGGATTTCGCGAAAGCCTTATCCCTCGCGGACATCGTTGTCCTCGCGGATATTTACGCGGCAAGAGAGAAAAATACCATCGGTATCTCTTCCACCGCGATCCTTGACGAATTAAAGGCGCTCGGCACGGAAAGCTACTATTTTCCTTCTTTCGGTGAGATCGAAGATTTTCTTCTCGAAAATTGTGTGAACAACGACCTGTTGATAACTATGGGCGCCGGAGACATCTATACCGTGGGCGAACACCTGCTTGGGCAATAGTTATCCACTTTATCCACATTGTAATTGTGTATTACCTGCCAATTCAATGTGGATTTTTTATGTTTACATAAGAAATTGTGGATAACTTTTTTTGTTGATATTTGCACCTTTCGGCAGTTTTCCCAATTTTTCTGTCGGTTCTTTTTCCACATTATCCACATTGTCCACTTTCTCCGCAAGCCTTGATTTTTCTGGTTTTTCTGGCAAAAATAGGACTTCTCTTTTCAAAATACCTATGCTATAATGTGTGAGTTGAAAGAGGGAGTATTATGGCAGGCATTACATTACATAGCGAAAATAATGAGACCGTCACCTGCGTGCCGAATGTTTTTATCGATGAACTCATGGCAGACGCGGACGGCGAATATGTGAAAATCTACCTATACCTTTTGCGCTGCATGAACGCCCCGGAGGAGTCCTTTTCCATCTCCGGCATGGCGGACAAGTTCGAGCATACGGAAAAAGATATCAAGCGCGCGCTTGCCTACTGGGAAAAGGCAAAGGTACTCCATCTCGAATATGACAATGACCGCAGACTGACCGGGATCTGCTTATCGAATCCCGGCCGCACAAAGCAACAGACGCCGCTTTCCGCTCCGGACACCCGGACAGAGACAGCCGCTTCTGCTGTCACGCAGGCAGCTCCCTCGCCGGAAAAGAAGGCGCAGAAGCCAAAGCCTGATTACACGGCGGATGAAATGCGCGCTTTCCGTGAGGACAAGGGTGTACAGGAACTGTTATTTATGACAGAGACTTACTTAAACCAGACGTTAAACGCGACAGACATCAACACGATCCTGTACTGGCATGACAGTCTTGGTTTTTCCATCGATCTGATCGAGTATCTGATCGAATACTGTGTCGGCGGCGGTCACAAAAGCATGCGCTACATGGAAACCGTTGCGCTCGCCTGGCACAAGGACGGGATCGTATCCGTCTCACAGGCCAAGGAGAAAAATGAGCGCTACAGCAAAACGAATACCGCTGTCATGAAGGCTTTCGGTATTTCCGGGCGCAATCTCGTGGAATCCGAAGTGGCTTTTATCGAGAAGTGGACAGGTACTTACGGATTTTCGATCGAACTGGTGACCGAGGCATGCAAACGTACCATGCAGGCGATCCACCAGCCAAGTTTTGAATATACCGATTCTATTTTAGGCAACTGGCATAAAAAGCATGTCTCTTCGTTAGAAGAGATTGCGGCGCTGGACGAAGCTTTTTTAAACCGGAAGCCCAAACAGCCGGTTCGGACGGCAAAAGAGCCCGCTCCGGCAAATAACCGTTTCAATAATTTTGACCAGCGCCCTTATGATTACAGACAGCTCGAAGAACAGGTTTTTAATCATTCCACCCATTAGCAGGAGGCTTTTAACGCATGGCATTGAACAACGCCCAGTACGACGAGATCATCCGTCAGTACAATGCAAAACAGATCCGAAATCAGCATATCGTGGAAGACCGCAAAAATGAGGTCTATGCCAAAAATGCACGCTTAAAGGAAATCGATGATACGATCTCCTCGTGTTCTGTCGCGCAGGCGAAAAAGCTTCTGCTCGGTGATGACGCAGCCGCACTGGATGAGCTAAAAAAACAGATTGCTTCTCTCCGCGAGGAAAAATCCGTGATCTTAGCTTCCCTCGGCTACCCGGAGGATTACTTTATTCCTCCCTATGACTGTCCGGACTGCAAGGACACCGGCTATATCGGAAACGAACGCTGTCACTGTTTCAAACAGGCGGCGATCGATCTCGTCTATACCCAGTCCAACATCCGTTCCATCCTGGCAGAAGAAAACTTTGATCATTTTTCCTATGATTATTATTCCGACACGCAGACAGAGCCGGTAAGCGGTCTCTCACCGCTCGCGCTGATCCGCCGCGCAAGGGAGGAAAGTGAGCATTTCATTGACCAGTTTGGTGTGGGCGACACCGCCCAGAATCTGTTTTTCTATGGCAATACCGGAGTTGGAAAGACCTTTCTCTCCAACTGCATCGCAAAAGAGCTTTTGGACCGCGGATTCTCCGTGATCTATTTCACTGCTTTTCAGCTCTTTGATATTTTCGCAAAAAATGTTTTTGACAAAGATACCGACGCCTCTGTGGCGCATCAGAATATATTCGACTGTGATCTATTAATCATCGATGATCTGGGCACCGAAATGTCCAACTCGTTTACGACTTCACAGTTCTTTTTGTGTTTGAATGAGCGGCTGCTTCGCAGGAAGTCAACCATCATTTCTACCAATTTAAACATGAACCAGCTTGCGGATATCTATTCGGAACGTACCTTTTCCCGGGTATTTTCCAACTACACGATGTTAAAGTTCTATGGTGACGACATCCGCATCAAGAAAAAGCTGCATTAACTTTGCTCTCATTAGATGCTGCATCTATTGAAATAAACTATAAACAAATTCATATTACGGAGGAACCTATTCATGTCAGACGACAAGAGAAATTTAGAAACCATTCCTAAGGGAAGCCTTGGACTCATCCCACTTGCAAGCTGCAAAGAGCTCGGCGAAAAAGTGGACCACTATCTGGTAAAGTGGAGAGAGAAAAGACAGCATGAACACAAGGACACCATCGCATTCAAGGGTTATCAGAGCAATTCCTATATCATGGATGTCAGTGTACCGCGTTTCGGTACCGGTGAAGCAAAATGTGTGATCAAGGAATCTGTCCGCGGTTACGATCTTTTCCTTCTTGTAGACGTTACAAACTACAACCTGACTTATAGCGTATGCGGTTATGAAAATCACATGTCACCGGATGATCACTATCAGGATCTCAAGCGTGTGATCGCTGCTGTCGGTGGTAAGGCAAGAAGAATCACCGTTATTATGCCGTTCTTATATGAAAGCCGTCAGCACAAACGTACTTCCAGAGAATCTCTTGACTGCGCGATCGCGCTTCAGGAACTGATCTCCATGGGTGTTGACAACATCATCACGTTCGACGCACATGATCCTCGTGTCCAGAACGCGATCCCGCTCAACGGATTCGAGACCGTACAGCCGGCGTATCAGTTCGTAAAGGGAATCCTCGGCGAAGTAAAGGATCTCTCGATCGACAGCGAACATATGATGATCATCAGCCCGGACGAAGGTGGTACCGGCCGTGCCGTTTATCTCGCAAACGTACTCGGACTGGATATGGGTATGTTCTACAAACGTCGTGATTACAGCAAGATCGTAGACGGACGTAACCCGATCGTTGCACATGAGTTCTTAGGTTCTTCCGTAGAAGGCAAAGATGTCTTCATCGTAGATGATATGATCTCCTCCGGTGAGAGTATGATCGATGTTGCAACCGAATTAAAGAAGAGAAAAGCAAACCGTATCTTCGTAATTGCTACATTCGGTCTTTTCACCAATGGTCTTGAGAAGTTCGACCAGGCAGTTGCAGACGGCACGATCTACAAAGTCGTTACAACCAACCTGACTTACCAGACACCGGAACTTCTTTCCAGAGATTACTACATCAACTGCGACATGAGCAAATATATCGCATACATCGTAGATACTTTAAATCACGATACTTCTATCAGTGATCTGTTAAATCCTTACGATCGTATCCAGCGTCTTGTCAGCAAATACAAAGAAGAGCAGAAAAAGAAATAACAGACCGTAATAAAAAGGACGGCGAAAAATCGCCGTCCTTTTTTTGATTCATTTATGATCACTACATTCGTATGTATAAATTTTCATTCTTAGAATAAAGGAACCATTCCCATGCTCTTCTGGTTGATCACATAGTATGCCGCGTTTTCTTCCGGTTTCAGATAGATCTGAAGGGATTTGATCGCGCTGGCTCTGTGTCCCTCTGAAACATATTTGTTCTTGATCGCGTTTACGATCTCGTCCTCATCTGCTTCGTTTCCGGCAAACTGGATCTTGATCTCCGGAATGAGCGGTGCCTTCTCTGCTTTCTTTGCAGCTGCAGTCTTCTTCGCTGTTCCGACTTTTTCTGCTGTTTTCTTTGCTGCGGCTTTCACTGCTGTCTTTGTCTCTGCTGTCTTCTCTACTGCGATCTCAGCTGCTTTTTCCGCTACTTCATTTACCTTCTCAGCAATCTTTGTCTCTGCTTCCGCTTTGACTTCGGTCTTTACTTCTGCTTTTACTTCCGGTGCCTTTTCTGTCACTTTTGTCTCTGCCGCTTTTGCAGTATTTGCTGCTGCCATCGGCTGTGTCTGTACTTTCGCTGTTACAGTTTTCGCTGGTCTCTTTTTCATTGCAAATCCTCCCAATCATTATTCACAAACCAAAAATTTTTCCATTGCCTGTAATGCTTCTTCTTCGTCCTTTCCGTCTACTACGATGTCTACCGACATGCCTACCGTCGGATTGAACGCCATAATCCCCATGATACTCTTTGCATTGATCTTACGGTTATTGCTCTCTAAAATAATTTCGCTGTCAAAGCAGCATGCAACCTGTACTAATTCTGCAATAGGATTATCGTGCTTTTTTGAAACATCTGATACGATTACTTCTTTTTTTCTACTCATCTTGTCCTCTTACACTTCCTTATGTTTGGTACAAACTGTAATATACCTTATTCCGTATAAATTTGCAATAGATTTATAGGAAATCCGCCATTATCAACAAAAGTGGTCTATAACAGTCGAATTTTCTATACAACTTTATGGTGCATCTGACACTGCCATGGAAAATCGGATTTGTTCTATCCTATTATATTACAACGGATGAAAAAGATACCGAAAATTTTTCTCCTTTACTCGATATAGGTAAGGAATGTATCCCCTGCTTCGGAGAACATTGCCTGTGCCTCCTCCAATGGCTTTGACACATTTTTGCCAACTGCCGGGTCATAATACACGATATTGTTCGCGTCATAACCCACGATCAGAACGGCGTCACTCTGATTTACCATTGCAAACACCGGCGTTCCGTTGCTCACATAATACAACAGTTCTTCCACACTGCATCCGCCAAGATCCAGTATCCTGCAGTCCTGCATCGAATCTTCGAGCACCTGTTTCGGGGTATCCCCGCTATTTAACAGCTCCTGTACGCTCAGATTGATCTCCTTGCTCTGTAACAGTGCGCTGATACACTGCGCGATCGAGCTTCCCGCCGCGTCCGAATCACCGATCGTCACATGTAAGGACGGGCAGTTTGTTTTTCTTGCTCTTTTCCAGATGTATTTCTGGCCATCTCCGATGACAACACCCATCGTTTCGTTCGCCTTTCCAATGGCTTCCGGCAGACTGTAAATCGCAAGGCATACCTCGCCGCCGCTGTATACATAATACTTTTCTCCCTGTTTCGGCAGTTCAATGGAGATGTTGCGGTTCTCCTCGAGTACGATCTGCTTCGGTGTCAGAAGCTTCGGTGAGGTATCGCTCATCTCTTCTTCCAGTTTCAGCTGATACTGGGTCTCCTTCTGCTCCGTGTTGGTCTCATGGATCTCCACCGGCTTTTTCACATCACCCTCGCGGTTCATGATCGTATCCGGATCCGCCTGCACATATGCCATGCCATTGTAGGTCAGCCGGTCTAAGTAGATCGTGTAATCCGAAAGCTGCACGCCGGATACAAAATAACCGTCCTTCTGGTACTCCTTTAACACCTCATGCGAGCCTTCCCCGATATCTACAATACAGATGCGGTACATCGGGAAGGTAATGGTTCCCGCCGCGTCAGGCATCACCTGATCCGCTCTTGCCAGCCCATAAATGAAATCGCCCTGCATAAATCCGAGCGGCCGGATGTACTGTCCGTCCCCGGCATCGATCGTGTAATCACTGCCATCTGAGAAATCCAGTACATGCACCCTGGTTGCGGCATTGGTATCCGTTCCGTCGATGTAGGCAAAAAACTCGTTGGTATCCGAAACCGCATAGGAATCCTCCGAGAGACCGGATACGACCTGCTTCGTCTCCCGGGTGGAAAGATCGATCTTATAAACCGTCCCCTCCATCATAATAAAAAGTTCGTTGTCCTCATTTTCATAGATCAGCTGTCCGATGTTGGATTTCATGACCTGATAGGACTGTGTGGACGGCAGGAATGCCTCTTCCTCGACGGTGTTTGCCACGCTGTCGAAATGATAGATCCCGATACCGACTTCGCCTTCGTGTTCGCCGCGGTTCATATAGCCGTATACGGCGAAATTGATGCTGCCCGCCTCGTCAATGTCGATGATCTTGATGTCGTGTTCGTCATAGTTTTCACGGTCATCGATCCCTTCAAATCCACGGAAACTGAACACCTGATACAGGCGGTCGTTGTTCTCATCATAGCTCCAGAGTTCTCCCTCCTGGACAAAGCAGACCACCGATCCGTTTTCGTTGGACTGGTAAGCGATATCCCCGGAACGGATGCCAAGCTGGATGCAATTATCATAGAAGCTGTCGTTCTCCCCACGGAAGATCTGGTTCATGGTTCGCTCAAAATTTAACAGATAGATACGGGAAGCCGTGTAACGGATCCTGTAGTATTCTTCCACGTTATAATATTCAAGTTCTCCATTATCTCCTGTGGAAGTCATGACATAAGAAAGCGTCACGACATTGTAGGAACCCTGGATCTCCCGGACCGCAACCGCAGGCTCTGAAAGCGGAACTCCCTTAAACTGGTTCCAGGTCACCTGACTTAATGTGGAGTTGATCGTCACGCGGTTTAAAGTGGAATTATCCGCCGAGGCATCCGGTTCCATATAAGTGGAAAGCCCGCCGGACTTTTCCTCATCAAACGTCATTTCATGGAAGTTCTGCGCAAACTCCACGCAGGGTTCCACATTCGCGTCCTCGCTCTTTAAGATCCTTGTATAATAATAGTAGGTTTTATCCTTATGTTTGAGTTCTAAGATCAGATTATACTCCTGTCCCTCCTTGATCAGGTTCTGGATCGGGATCTGCATCGAGATCAGACCGCCGTTTTCCATATAATCCGTGATCGCCGCCTCCGCGATCAGATCCTTTCCGTCCATGCTGCGGATCTTGTAGGAGATCGCGTCCACATCCGTGCCAAACGTCTGGATCGTCGCCGGTACTTTCATATCCGTACCAACCGGCGTGATCGTATCTCTCATGTAGGAAGCATCCATCTGCACGGTATACCCATGCAGTTCGTTGATCTTCTGCGTTCCTGTATACAAATCTATCATCGGTAAAGTGGCATTCGCCATATCTGTCGTAAGATCCTTGTTGGTCTGGTTGGTCATCAGGCTGAATCCGATCAGCGCCGCAAAAAACACGACTACCAGTACCCCGGCTTTTATCAATCCCTTTTTCAAAGGCGTGTCCTCTCTTTCCAAAAAAATATAGCTATCGAAAGCACGATAGCTATATTGTAATTCGTTTCGGTTAAAACCACAAGTCTTTCTTGGGGCAATTACCAAAATCTGCGGCACCGGTTGTGACGGCAGCGGCGGCGGAACATCTCATCAAATAAGAGGATTTCGATCAGATCGCGTCCACCCCGGTCCCTGCGCGGCGGCGGTGGCGGTGGTGGCGGAAAGCCTCCTCCCGGCCTGCGGTCTTTATATTGTTCCGTCTCTACTTCCGCTGTGGTGTTGTCGTAGACCTTATTGTAAATATCATCACACAGTTTCTGCACCATGACCCGGTCCGGATATTCATCAAACATCAGGCTCCCGTCATATTCCATCTTGTCGCATTCTTCTTCCACTACCCTCTGAATGCGCTTCGCTTCTTTCGAATACATCTCTTTTAAGCGTTCTCTGTCTCTCTCATACTCGATCTCGCTCAAATAGACATCCTGCATGGGATATGCCATATAAAACGGGATTTTATATCCACCAGACTGCTGCATACGGAAATAATTTTCCATATTAGGATCCATAACTTCGCTCCTGCATTTAGCTTCTTTATACTATATGCAGGACGCGGCTGTCCGGTTTCTCCCTTACGCTTCGTTTCGCACATACAAAAACAGCGCCGCGATCAGCTCCCTCGGAAATATGGTCAGAAGACCGATCTTTTCGGTGTCTGCCGCCATCCCAAGCCGCATTGCGTGATAAATGCAGGAAGTCACATACGCGCTCTCCTCCCTGCGCTTCCAATCCACAAGCCTAGTGATCAGCGTGCGTCTGCTCTTTGTCTCAAAGATCTTCGCATCCGCACACGCATCCTCCGGCAGAACACACTGTCCGACTGCCTGCAGAAATTCACCAAACTGCCAGGTCTTTTTTACATCCACGGAAAAAATCTCTGCTGCGATCTCCGCCGCTCGGAGATAATAATCCTTTTTCTCCGGGAATTTTCCATCGGTATACGCCTCCAATTGCGCAAACACCGTGCCGACATCCGTCATCCCGGCAATTTTCGGAAAACGGTTCCCGGAAAATACCGCTTCCGCCTTTGCGATCCATCTTGTAAACGAGGTGATCTCTTTTTCCCAGCCGGAAAGATCCGTATCGGAAAACGTATAGCGGAATCCCCCGTACCTGCCGAACTTTTTCATGGCGTCCTGATAGCCCATCTCCATATTGTCCATGAGCAGATCGTGGTCAAAATTCATCATGGTTCCGAGGGAACGCATCGGCCGGATATAAGTGACGTACGGGCGCTTTGCATAGTTTGGATGCACCGGCTCCGTCCTCAAATCCACAGCGATCACTTCCTCCGCTCCCAGCCGTATCGCAAAATCGATCGGGAGATTGTCGTAATAGCAGCCGTCCAGATAGGTCTCCTCTCCGATCTTATGCATCGGGAAAAGCGGAAAGATCGCGGATGACGCCAGCAGATAATCCTTTAGCATCCCCTGCGGGATCTCCCGCTTTTCCAGTTCCACGCCTTTTAACGATGGAAACTGTGTCGTGACCAGTCCGAAATCAATCTCAGATTGCCGCAGTTTTTCCTCATCCACCATCGTCTCGATAAAAGCGTTGAACGGAGAGATATCCGCGCCTTTGTTTTTCATGTATTTCTTTAAAAACGGGCGGATGGCATCCTTTTGCTCCAGCATCCCCTCTAACGTCTCCGTCAGGTTGATGCCATCCTCCATCATATTTTCCATGCGGATCGTATCCCAGAGGGTATACGCCCGTTCGTATTCGCCGGAAGCCATGAACACGCCGTTGATCGATCCGATCGAAGTCCCGGTCACGATCTGATAATCGATCCCGAGCTCGTTGAGCGCGCGCCAGACACCGACCTCATAGGAACCCTTGGTTCCGCCACCCGCAAGTACAATCGCTCTTTTCATAGAACTCCTCCCTTTTGTTCCGGTCTAAAGTTTTACCTTTAACGCTTCTCCGGTAAAAGAAACGGTCTGCTCCCGTCCGCCGGAACGGATCACAAACTGACGGTACTTTTTCTCATAGCCGTCATGGATCAGCTCGATCGTAAGCTTCCCGCCGCTTTGCGTAAAGCGGTACAGATTATATGCGCCATCACGGTAAGCAAAATCCTCTCCATTGTCCTGATAGTTTACATAACTTCCATCGCCCGGATAAACATCAAGCACCAGGGTATCCAGTTCCTTCTCCCCGATATAATGCATCGGCTCATAATTCGGCAGAACCGTTCCCGCCTTCACATAGATCGGGCAGACGGAAAGCGGTGCCTCTTTTAAGAAGTACTTTCCACCGGAAATTTTTTCTCTGGTATCATAATCATACCATTCTCCCTCAGGCAGGTAAACCATCTTTTTGTGCGCCCCCTGTTCCGTCACCGGCGCTACAAGTATCCTTTCACCAAACAGAAATTCATCGTTTTTTGTAAAGGTTTCCGGATCTTTTTCATAGTGGAGTACCAGAGGTCTCATCACCGGCATTCCGGTCTGCTCCTCCTCGCGGAACAGATCATAGAGATACGGAAGCAGGCGGTAGCGCAGTTCCACATATTTTTTATAGATTTCACGCACTTCATCACCAAACAGCCACGGCTCCTGATTGATATTGCCTTTCGCGCAGTGGTTACGGAACAGCGGTGAGAAACATCCGACCTGCACCCAGCGCGCTAAAAGTTCACCGGTCGTATCCGCGCCGAATCCTCCGACATCGGTTCCGACAAAAGAAAGTCCGCTCAATCCCATGTTGCACAGCTGCGGGATCGCCATCTGCAAATGCGCCCAGAGACTCTGGTTGTCCCCGGTCCAGAATGTCGTATATTTCTGGGATCCGGCATAGCACGCGCGTGTGATCACAAACGGTCTTTTCTGATCCCATTTCTTTAATCCTTCGTACGTTGCCTTTGACATCAGATGTCCATAGATATTGTGCATTTCCGCATGCGTGATCTCGCGGTCCTCATCGGTAAATACCACATCCTGCGGCAGTTCACCGTTGAAGCTTGCCGGTTCATTCATATCATTCCAGACACCGCGCACTCCAAGGTCGACCAGATATTTCTGGTTGTCCGCCCACCAGGCGCGCACCGCCGGTTTGCCGAAATCCGGATAGACCGCGTCTCCCGGCCAGACCGCATTCACATAGACTTCCCCTTCCGGTGTCTTTGCGAAATAGTCGCCTGCGATCCCCTCGTCATATTTTGCGTAACCAGGGTCTAACTTCACACCCGGATCGATGATCGTCACCGTCTTAAATCCCATCTCCGCGATCTGCCCTATCACCTCACCCGGTTTTCCGAAGTTTTTCTCATCCCAGGTAAAGACACGGTAGCCATCCATATAGTCAATATCAAAATGGATCGTATCGCACGGAATCCCGTATTCACGGTACTTTTTCGCGATATCAAAAATCTCCTCCTTCGTCTCATATCCCCAGCGCGACTGATGATAGCCGAGCGTCCAGAGCTGCGGCAGAGGCGTGCGTCCGGTCAGATAGGTATAATTTTCTATTACCCTGCGCATGGTATCGCCGCCGATAAAGTAGTAATCGAGATTTCCGGCATTTGCACCGAAAAAGCAATAGTTCTCACTTTCCTTTGCCATATTAAAGAAGGACTTGAAGGTATTATCAAAAAACAGTCCGTAAACGCAGGTATCACGCAGTGTGATAAAAAACGGTACCGATTTGTAAAGCGCCTTAAACGCGTCAGTATGCGCCTGCGGCAGATCTGAGTTCCACATCTCGTAGTCATAATGTCTTTTATCCAAAAATCCCGGTTTGTCGCCAAGGCCGTAGAATTTCTCGTCTCCCTGCATTTTCTTTACGATCTGGATCTTATAGTCGAGTCCGTCCCCGTCCGCGACATCATGTCCCTCCGCACGGATCAGCTCCAAAAATTCCTCGCTGACCTGCTTTGTGTATTCACGCTTTCCACGGTAGTCCTCGCAGAGCAGATTTCCATCCGCGTCATAAATGTCCACTTTAAATCCATCCGCAATGTGAACCTCCAGTTTGGCGGTCGTGAAAACGATACCGGCGTCATCACGCGAAACCAGAGCTTTCACTTTCTTTCGCTTTTCACCCTCGATCGCCTTCGAGCGGTGCTCTTTTGTCTCAAATCCGCTAAACACATTAATGATCTCATCGGTCACCGCCTCGATGACGCCTTCGCGCTCCTCAAAGCGGATCACCAGTTTCTGACCTTCCAGTGTATAATCTGTTATTTTTCCAAACATACGAAATCCTCCTGTTCGTTTTCTTCTATATTATTATAAGATGAGAAGCATTGTTCCACCCACGATCGCAAGCAGTCCGAAAAACGCTTTCGGCGACAGATGTTCCCGCAGAAATACCGAGGAAAAAATGACTGTCACAACAATGCTCAATTTGTCGATCGGCACAATGATGCTTGCCGGTCCCTGCTGCAGTGCCCGGTAGTAGCAGATCCACGATGCTCCGGTCGCGATACCGGACAGGCAGATGAAAATGCCGTTTTTAAAGGTGATCTGTGAAAACTGATTCTGCTTGTGTGTCACAAAGACGACCACCCATGCCATGACAAGTACCACGCAGGTTCGAATCGCCGTACCGAGATTTGACTCCACGCCCGTGATGCCGATCTTTGCAAGGATCGAAGTAAGGCTCGCGAACACCGCTGACAATACCGCATACAAAAACCAGCTCTTGCTCTTACTCTTTCCCGTGGATTCTTTTTTTGTGATCATAAGAAATGTTCCGGCTAAAATGAGCACCATCGCAAAGATCATCTTTCTCGTCAGTGCCTCATGCAGGATGATCACCGCAAGGATCATCGTAAGCACCGTGCTCGATTTATCGATCGGCGTTACCTTATTTACATCACCGAGCTGCAGCGCCCTGAAATAGCAGAGCCACGACGCTCCGGTCGCAAGTCCCGATAACACTAAAAAAAGCAATGAGTTTGCCCCGATCTGCGTGATCGTATTCTGGGAACCCACTAAAAATACCATGAGCCAGGAAAAGATCACCACCACGATCGTGCGGATCGCCGTCGCCAGAGACGAGTCGGTCTTTCCCATTCCAACCTTCGCCAAAATTGCCGTAATTCCCGCAAAAAAAGCGGAACCAAGCGCATATGTAAGCCACATAGATACATACCTTCTTTTTCTCTTGTTTTTTTACAAACTTATTATATACATGACCGCGCGAAGAAATCAATTTCTTATTGGTTTTTTCGCAAAAATGTGCTACCATTTGCACAGAATAACCGTGTCATACGAAAGAAAAAGGAGGAACCTGCCATGTCAGAGGAACATACACACGAACACCCGCATTCCCATGCGGACGGGCATCCGCACCACCATGAAAATACCAGGGCCGTTTTAAACCGTATGTCCCGCGCGATCGGGCATATGGAATCCATCAAGACCATGATCGAGGACGGCAGGGACTGCAGCGAGGTTCTGATCCAGATCGCCGCTGTCCGTTCCGCGATCAACAACATTGGAAAGATCATTCTGGAAGACCATATCAGGCACTGCGTCGTGGACGCGCTTGAGACCGGTGACCAGAAGGTTTTGGACGACCTGGATGAAGCGATCAACAAATTTGTAAAATAAGGCAGGGATAGAAAGATGAAAGATCTGACAAAGGGAAATATCACAAAACTTCTTTTCGCGTTTGCGATTCCGGTTCTGATCGGATGTATTTTGCAGCTCACCTACAGTCTCGTTGACACCCGTATCGTCGGTTCCGCGCTCGGTGAAAGCGCGCTCGCCGCTGTGGGTGCCACCAGTTCACTGAGCAGTCTTTTGATCGGCTTTTTACAGGGACTCACCAACGGTTTTGCCGTCATCGCCGCGCAGTTCTTCGGCGCGCAGGATTTTAAGGGCTTAAAACGCTGTGTTGCAGCTTCCTTATCACTTGGATGCGCCATTGCCGTTTTTATCACCGCAGCTGCCCTGATCTTCCTGCACCCGCTGCTCGCGCTGTTAAACACGCCTGCGGATGTCATCGACCTCTCCGGCGATTATATCTCGATCATTTTTGCAGGGCTTATCATTTCCATGCTCTACAATGTCTGTTCCGCCCTGCTGCGCGCGATAGGGGATTCCATCACACCGCTTATCTTCCTTGCGGTATCTGTTGTCCTCAACATTTTTTTGGATCTGCTGTGCATTTTTCCGCTCGCCATGGGCGTCCGGGGCGCCGCAGTCGCAACCGTAATCTCCCAGCTCATCGCCATGCTCGCGTGCTTTTTCTATATGATAAAGCGCTACGAGATCCTGCGCCTGCACCGGGAGGATTTTAACGGGATCTCCGGTGAACTGACGAAAGATCTGCTCAGCTGCGGCCTTTCCATGGGATTTATGAGTTCCCTCGTAAATCTCGGAACCGTTGCTTTGCAGACCTCGATCAACACCCTCGGCACCGATATCATTGTTGCCCACACTGCGGCAAGAAAGATCTCCGAGCTTTTCATGCTGATCTTTAGCGTATTCGGTACCACAATGGCTACTTTCTGCGGACAGAATCTGGGTGCCGGAGAGATTCGCCGCATCAGGGAAGGTATCAAAAAGTCCGTCCTCTACAGCTGGATCTGGTGTCTTGGCGTTATCGTCGTGACCTGGCTGGCCGCCCCGGATCTCATTTACCTCGTGACCGGAAGCAGCAACCCCGTCGTAATAAAAAATGCCGTCGCCTACCTCAGATTCGATACGCTCTTTTACTTTGTGACAGCTTTGATCTGCGTGATCAGAAATGCCATGCAGGGAATCGGCGACCACATCACTCCGCTCGTCTCAAGCAGCCTCGAGCTGGTCGGAAAAGTCGTCTTTGCCCTGATCTTTGTCCCGCTCCTCGGCTACCGCGGCGTGATCCTTGCGGAACCTGTATCCTGGTTTATCATGGTCGTTCCGCTGCTCATCCAGATCTGCCGTACTCCGATCTTAAAAGAAAAACGCGCAGACTAGGCGAAAAGCTCTTTTGTCCATCTGCGCATTCCTGCGGCTTCACCGGTTTGGTGAAGCCGGTTTTTATTTTAAGAATCCGTTTACGATCTGCTCCTCGGCTTCCTTCTCCGTCAGTCCGAGCGTCATCAGCTTGATCAGCTGATCTCCCGCGATCTTTCCGATCGCAGCCTCATGGATCAGGCTCGCGTCAATATGGTTTGCTGCCAGAGACGGGATCGCTTCCACTCTGCCGGCATCCATGATGATCGCGTCACATTCCGTATGTCCGTAACATTTGTTATTTCCATTGATATGTGAATTGAATACCTGCTTGGAATGCTCTTTTGCAACCGAACGTGAGATTACGTTCGCGCTCGAATCCACGCCGTTTAGATCCACGGTGAAATTCGTCTCCGCCGTCTGCTCTCCGTGTGTCATGATCTTTTCATGGATCACTAAGGATGCTCCGTCTGAAAGATCCGCCTCGGTCGTACGCACGGTGGAACTTACGCCCTTGATCTGCACGGTCTCCATCTCCATATAACCGCCTTCCGCGATATGCACAACAGTGGTCGGATTTAAGATGCGGTCGCCCTTTCCATCCCCCTCACCGTAATGCTTTTCGATATAGCGTACCTTTGCGTCCTTTTCAATATAGAAGGTGTGGATGCCGTCATGCTCGGACGCCTGATCTCCGCAGTTGTGGATCCCGCAGCCCGCCACGATCGTAACATCTGCGCCTTCCCCGATATAAAAATCGTTGTATACAAGATCCTTTAATCCGCTTTCACTTAAAATGACCGGAATGTGGACACTCTCATTCACCGTTCCCGGCTTGATGATGATGTCAATGCCCGGCTTGTCCTTCTTGGTCACGATATCGATATTCGCTGTCGTATTGCGGCTCTCCAGTTTTCCGTTTGCCCGGATATTATACGCGCCTTCCGGCACTTCATGGATATCCGCGATCTCCTCTAATAAATTTTTCTCTATCTTATCCATCTTTTTCACCTGTCCGTTCTTTTTTCTCTCACACTAACGCGCGATCTTATCCATCAGCGTACTGCACGCCTCCGATGTTTTAAGCAGCTCCGGAAGCACTTCCTCTTTCGTTCCGACCTTTCGCACTTTCCCGTCCGCGATCAGCACGATCCTGTCCGCAATGTTTAAGATGCGCTCCTGATGGGAAATGATAAGGATCGAGCCGTTGATCTTTTCATGCATATGCTCGAATACCTGGATCAGGTTCTGGAAGCTCCACAGATCGATCCCCGCCTCCGGCTCGTCAAAAATAGACAGCTTCGTTCCGCGCGCGATCACCATCGCGATCTCAATACGCTTTAACTCTCCGCCGGAAAGGCTCGCATTCACTTCACGGTCAATGTAGTCCTTGGCACACAATCCCACCTCGGACAGATACGAACAGGCCTCTGCCACGGAAATATCCTTACCTGAGGCGAGCGTGATCAGATCCTTGACGGTCAGCCCCTTAAAGCGTACCGGCTGCTGAAACGCGAAGCTGATCCCTGCTTTTGCGCGCTCTGTAATGGAATAATCGGTGATATCCACGCCGTCCAGATAGATCTTTCCGCTGGTCGGCCGCACGATCCCGGCGATCACACGCGCCAGTGTGGACTTACCTCCTCCGTTCGGTCCGGTGATCGCCACAAAACGGTCATCCAGTTTCAGATTGATATTTTTTAATATCTCTTTATCTTTTGCGTCTTCATTTACCTGAAAACAAACGTCTTTTAATTCTAACATGTTCATCCCTCATCTGTTTATCCGGAATCTGTTCCGGTCACTTGTATATAGAGAATATCACAATTTCTTTCGTTTGCCAATTCTTTTGCTGTTTCTTCCTTATATTATAGGGATCACTTTCTTTCTGTTTTTTCACCTATTTTTCACACATTCTTCCATTTTTCTTAAGAAATCCATGTTATACTCATACACATGCCGCCGTTTTTTACGCCTTTTTTATTTTTATTTTACATTTTTTATACATTTTGAAATAAATTTAAAGGAAAAGTAAAATATTTTTATCCAACTTTACGATTGATTTTTACCACAAGAAGTTTTATTCTTTCATATGCGAGTTTGATGGCTCGCACTTTTTCAATACGTAATTTTAATTTTTGCATATACAAACACTAAGGGAGGATTGTTTCATATGCGCACACTGAAGGCTTTTTTTTCTAAATTACAGAATTTCAGACAAACTCTGCAGGAAAAGCGTGCAAAGAGAGAACCTAACGCTCGTGTCGTGAAGGCAGTTGCTTTCATGAACCGCTATTCGATTCTTTTTCATGGGATTTTATCCTGTCTGCTGTGCTTCGTGATCGAATGCATTTCCAGACGTTCCTTTTTCTCTGCATGCAGCTTTGTAGGCGGACACACACTGGCTTATTTCTACAATGCATTCATCATCTTTGTTTCGCTGTCGCTTGTCTACCTGTTCAAGCACAGAGCACTGTTCCGTGTACTGATCAGCGGTTTCTGGCTGTTCCTCGGTACGATCAACGGATGCATTCTTTCCAAACGTGTTACACCGTTTGGTTACACGGATTTGAAATGCCTTTCCGATCTGTTCGCCATGCAGAACACCAACTACTTTACCGCGGCAGAGGCGATCACCGTTGTGACGATCGTTGCGATTTTCCTTGCCATTTGCATCTGGCTTGGCGTACACGGTCCGAAGTTCCAGGGCAATAACCACCGTATTTTCGCCCCGCTTTTTGTAGTCGGACTTTTATTTATGCTTCCGGTCACAACCAAGGCTGCACAGGATTCCAACATCCTTGCTTCCTATTTTTCCAATATCGCGCAGGGCTATGAAAACTACGGTTTTGTATACGGATTTTCTTCAAGCGTTGTCGGCCGTGGTATGACAAAACCGGACGATTACAAAGAAGAGACCATTGACACACTGACCGCTTCTTCCGCAAACGTGGGAGAGACGACCGTTGCTTCCGATGACCAGCCGAATATCGTTGTGGTACTGCTTGAGTCTTTCTGCGATCCGACGGAAGTCAATTTCTTACAGCTGTCCGAAGATCCAATCCCGAATTTCCGGAATCTGTATGAGAACTATTCTTCCGGTTATCTGACCGTTCCTGTCGTCGGTGCCGGAACCGCAAACACCGAGTTTGAAGTTCTGACCGGTATGAGCATGCAGTATTTTGGAACCGGAGAATATCCTTATAAAACGATTTTAAAAGAGACTGACTGCGAAAGCATCGCATCCGATCTTTCTTCCATCGGCTACGGCACACACGTTGTCCACAACAACGGCGGTAACTTTTACAGCCGTGCCAACGCCTTTTCCATGATGGGCTTTGATACTTTTACCAGCAAGGAAATGATGAACATTCAGGAGTACACACCGCTCGGTGACTGGCCGACCGACAATATCCTGATCAACGAAACCAAAAAGGCCATGGATGCCACCCCGGATCAGGCGGATCTCGTCTATACGATCACCGTACAGGGACATGGTGACTACCCGACCGAAAAGATCATTGCAGATCCTGAGATCACCGTTTCCGGTGCTGACACACAGGAAGCAAACAATCAGTGGGAATATTATGTAAACGAGATTCATGAAGTAGATAAATTCATCGGAAACCTGACCGACATGCTCTCCAAACGCGATGAGAAAACGATCCTCGTACTGTTCGGCGATCATCTGCCGACCATGGGCTTGGAGGATTCCGATATGAAGTCCGGCGACATCTTCAAGACCAAATACGCGACCTGGAATAACTTCGGTATGCCAAAGCAGGACGCTGATATCACTGCTTATCAGCTTCTCGCAAACATCACCAACCAGGCGGGCATTCATGAAGGAACCATGTTTACCTATACACAGAGCCAGTTAGATCAGGGACTTACCGGAACAGACACTTACCGCGACGGTCTTGAGAACCTGCAGTACGACATTCTTTACGGAGACCGCTACTGCTACGGCGGCGAGGATAAATATCCTGCCACAGACCTTGTGATGGGAATTGATGATGTTTCAGTAAACCGCACCTGGATCAACAGCTCCGGTGATATCTGCATCAGCGGTTCCAACTTCACACCGTGGAGTAAGGTATTTATTAACGGAGAAAAGGTAAGTACGGCATTTATCTCAAGTTCTCTGCTGCGCATCTCCGCCGACAGTATTTCTGACGGTGACACGATCCAGGTAAATCAGATGGGCTCGAGCAATACCGTGTTCCGCAGCTCCAATGAGATCACTTATGTCGATCCGAACGCGGAAGATACCGAGGAGACGACCGAGACGGAAACGGAGGATACTTCCTCTGCAGATAACACCGATGGCATGACACCGGATGCCGAAACCACAGACGGTACCACACCGGATGTTGCGACCCCGGACGGTACAGCATCGGACGCTGCGACTTCAGACAGCACCACACCGGATGTTACCCCGGATGCGGCAGCACCGGCAATACAGTAAGCGAATACGAAAGCAAACGGGAATGTGAAAGATTTCACATTCCCGTTTTTATTGTCCTGCAGCAAATACACGAACACGTCCCCCAAAAGACGTATATCAGCCTCTTTCTGCATGAAAAACTGTTTAGCCGAGCGCCTTCTGCTCTGCGTTCCACATCGCCGCATACTTGCCGTTCTTTTCTAGCAGTTCCTCATGTGTACCGGCTTCCGCGATCCTGCCGTCCGATACGACCAGAATCTGATCCGCGTTTTTTACGATCGACAGCGTATGCGCGATCATGACCACGGTCTTTTTCTGCGCTAAGAGATTTGCGATCGCCTGTTTTACCGCAAGCTCATTTTCAATGTCAAGGGAGGCTGTTGCCTCATCCAAAAGCAGGATCGGACTGTCCTTTAAGATCGCCCGCGCAATGGAAAGCCTCTGTCTTTCCCCGCCGGAGAGCAGATTTCCGTTTTCCCCGACCGGCGTATCATAGCCCTTTTCCATCTTACGGATAAAACCGTCACAATTTGCCGCCCTGCACGCAGCCTCGATCTCCGCGTCCGTCGCCTCCGGTCTGGCATGCCGGATATTTTCCCGCACCGTATCATCAAACAGAAAGACTTCCTGATCGACCATTGAGATCCCGGTGAGCACCTGCTCCGCCGCGGCAGACAGAATGGACTCGCCTCCGATCCGGATCGTGCCGCCTCCTGCCTCGTAGAATTTTGCGATCAGATTTAAGATCGTGGATTTGCCGGAACCGGAATCCCCGACGATCGCCGTAAGCTTCTGATCCGGCGCGGTAAAGGAAACATCCGTAAGCACCGGCTCTCCCGGCACATAGGAAAATGCCACATGATCGAACGTGATCTCATGCGTCCCCGGCTGGAACGGCTTCCTGCTGCCGGTCTCCTCCGATTCTTCCGCCACATTCTTTATCTTTCCCTTTGAGATCATCAGATTCTTATATCCGGTCAGATCCACAAAGATCGCGTTTGCCATCTTGGCGCAGAAGATTGGGAGCATACAGATCAGAAGATAGGATATCGTATCTAACGTTCCCGCCGCCCACGGTGTGTATGCGAGCCGGATGATAAGCGGGCAGGCAAGCCAGATCAGGATCCCGCAGACAGCTCCGATCGGCAGCACCTTTGCCTCGTATATAAAGCTGATATCACAGAAATCCTTCATCGCCTTTGTCACCGTTTTATTTTTGGTTCCACCGATCCCGTATGCACGAAAAGTCTGGATCCCGGAAACATATTCCACAATACTGCTGACATTTTCCGCACAGATGTCATTTTTCTCATTTCCATATTTGCGCACCATGTAAAAGGACAGATAAAGTGCCGGGATCAGCAGCAGATCCGCCGCAAGCAGGATAAGCCCCGCAGGAACATAGAGCGTCATCACGAAACCGATCAGCATGAGCGAGAGCGAAATGTTCTTTGCCAGATCACCAATCTTGTGCGTCAGTATCTTTTCATAATTGTTGACATCGCTGGTGAGCACCGAGATATACTCCCCGGTCTGCCCTTTGGAAAAACGGGAGAGCGGGATCCGCTTAATCTTGTCTCCGAGAAACAGACGGATCTGCCTGCTGACCGCCGCCCCTCCGATCTGCGCCCTGGTATAGCCAAAGCTGTAGATCACGATGCGGAAGAAAAAGATCACTGCGATAAGTCCCGTGACTTTAAGTGCCCGGGAAAGATCAAATGTTCCGCTCCACAAAAGCCGCATGACTGTATAAAGCAGCAGGAACAGGCTGCCGGAAAGCAGTCCTTCGACCACAGTTCCCGCGATCCCGATATAAAAATTTCTGTTTTTTTTAAACACATCCTTATCTGTCATCCCGGTCTCCTCCTTTTTGCTGATAAGTGATATTACGCGCCGTCTCATAATCTTCCCACGCTTTGCGGTAATAGGCATTGTTCGCCCTTACCTCGTCATGTGTGCCGACACAGTTTATCGTGTGGTCTTCGACGACCGCCACGCGGTCACACATTTTCAGTGCGCTCAACCGGTGCGCGACCACAATGACCGTCTTTCCCCGGCAGAGATTTCGGATCGCCCGGTCGATCTCCATCTGATTTTCCGGATCTGACGCACTGGTCGCCTCATCCAAGATCAGAATCGGCGCGTTTTTTAAGATGGCACGCGCGATCGCGATGCGCTGCTTTTCTCCGCCCGAAAACCGGGAACCAAAGCTTCCCACCTTCGTATCATAGCCATCCGGAAGCGACATGATAAAGTCATCGATCTGGGCTTCCTTTGCCGCCGCGCGTACCTCGGCCAGGCTCGCGTCACTGCCCATACGGATATTTTCCAGTACGCTCTCCCTGGTTAAAAACGTCTTCTGAAAGACGACCGCCACATTTTGCAAGATCTGTTCATAGTTTAATTCTTTCACATTTTTTCCGCCGATCAAAACTGCTCCGCCCTGCACATCATAAAAGCGGGAGATCAGCTCCACGACCGTACTTTTTCCGGCTCCGGAGCGCCCGACAAGCGCCACACATTCCCCGTCTTTGATCTTCAGGTTGCAATGGCTTAGTACCTCCGGCTTTCCACTCTCCGGTTCATAGGAAAAGCACACATCCTTTAACTCAATGTCATGCTCTTTCGGGAAATCCAGTCCGCCCTCATAGACCGGAATATTTAAGATCTCCGCTGTTTTTGTCACCGCATTTAAGACATTCGCAAAATTTGTGCCAAGCTCCTGCAGCGGCCGGATCTCGGTCAGATACATCGAGCCGACATAGACAAACAGCAAAAACGCACCCGCCGTGACCCTGCCTTTCTCGAAAAATATACCGCCAAACGGCACCATAAAAAGCATACCGCATTCGATGATCACAAGAAACGCCGCAAACGGCGGCCCCATACGCTTTGAAGTCTCATTCCAGACCGCATTTTCTTCATTCACCGCACCCGAAAATTTGCGGAAGGACGCACTGCCCATATCGTAGGCTTTGATCAGTTTCATGCCGTTCATATATTCGATCATCACCGAATTTAACGAAGTGATCGAATGGTTGGCACGCTCCATCAGTTCATCGGTGTTGCGAAACATGATCCCCATGACAGCCACCGCCGCCACAAGCGGGATCAGTGAGATAAACGCGAGCGGCACATTGACACTCATCAGATACAGAAAGATCACGACCGGTCCTACGAGATAGCAGACCAGATCCGGCAGACTATGCGCCAAAAACAGCTCCAGCTTCTCTATGTCCTCGTTTAATACGGTCTTGATGTCTCCGGTACTCCGCTCGTTTAATGCCCCGAGCGGAACCTTTGCCATATGCTCGGCAACCATGCACCGCACCTTATACAGTGCGCCGTAAGCGCCTTTGTGTGAGGCAACGCCCGAAAGCCCGAAGAGCGCAAAGCGGAGGATCACTGCCACCGCGATCATGACCGCCTCGCGCACGATGAGCTCTTTGGTACAGCTGTGCGAAAATACCGCATTCATCAGCCGATAGATCCCAAGGTATGGCACCATCGTACAAAGTCCGCTGATAAAAGATAAAAACACGGCTAAAAACAGCCAGATCCTGTTTTTTCCCGCCCAGTGTAAGAGCAATGCCACTCTGTTTTTCTTTTCCGGTTTCATTTTTACTCCCCTCTCTTTTCCTTTTCGGTAACGGAAAATATTTCCTTTATTTTTTCCAGATTTCCCGGTTCTACCGCAAGATCATCCAAAAGTTTTCCCTGATCCAGATGCAGCACCCGCGTACAGATGCGGCAGGCAAATTCATAATCATGCGTCACGACAAACACGAGCTTTCCCGCCGCCCGAAGCGCGCCGAAAAGCCCCGCAACCTGTACCATGCTGTCATAATCCAGTCCGCTGGTCGGTTCATCGAACACCAGAAGTTCTTTTTTGCAGATCATGCTGACCGCGACCGCCACACGCTGTTTCTGACCACCGGAAAGTGTATTGGGATGCCGCTTTTTTAACGGAGCGATACCAAGCTCCTGCATCGTCTGTTCCACCAGCGCCGGATCGGGATTTTTAATACCAAACGAGCACTCCGCCTTCACGCTCTCCGCAAACAGTTCGTAGTTGACGTCCTGCATGACCATATAGGAAAGTGAAAGTCTCTTTTTCGCATTCTGCGGCTCGCCATCCCAGAAAAATGTCCCGCCGCATTCCCTGTGCAGTCCGCACAGTGCCCGGGAAAATGTCGTCTTGCCAGCTCCATTGTGACCAACGACCGCTATGACCTCTCCCCGTGCTGCGGCAAAACTGATTTCGGAAAGCACCGGCTGTTTTTTCCGAAAGATGGATACCTCCCGAAGCTCAAGCACCAGCTTTTCTTTTTTTGCGCTGTCCGTATCTTGCGGACACACAGGAACTTCCTTTGTGAGATCAAGTGCGCGCAGCCCCATCTGTTTTCTCGTTTCGTCCGGGATCTGCCGGAACTCATCCGGTGTGTAGATCCCGGTGATCCGCCCTTTTTCCAGATATACGATGCGGTCTGCCAGATCCATCAGGTAATAAAGCCTGTGTTCCGCCACGATCACAGTCTTCCCCTGCGCCTTGATCAGGCGCAAATGCTGTTTTAATTCCGCGATCGTATCCACATCCAGATTGGAAGACGGCTCATCGAGCAGATAAATTTCCGGATTCATCGCATACACCGACGCGAACGCGATCTTTTGCTTTTCTCCGCCCGAAAGTTCAAAAATATTTCTTCCGCGCAGTTTTTCTATCTGTAATTCTCTCCCCGTCTGCTCCACACGCGCGCGCAATTCTTCCGGCGGTCTCGCCTCGTTTTCAATGCCAAACGCAATCTCGCTGTCTGTGTCCACGTTAAAAAACTGTGTGCGCGGATTCTGAAAAACCGAGCCGACCCGCTCTGCGATCCGATACATCGGCATATCACGCACACGCTCTCCGTCCACAAATACATTCCCTGTCATCTCTGCCGGATAAAATTCCGGGATCAGACCGTTGATCAGACGCGTGACTGTTGTTTTTCCACAGCCGCTGCGTCCGCACAACAGCAGAAACTCTCCCTTTTTTATTGTCAGATCCAGATCTTTCACTCCATAATCCAGTGACACGGATTTTATCTCTATCATCATATACTCCTCCCCAGATACAGTCCCGCCGCAAAATAGCCCAAAAATAAGAGCACTGCAGCGGCATCCGTGATCCCCGGTCTGATCTGCACCAGACAGGTGCGCGGCTTTGGATTTTCAATGCCCCGTGTGACTGCTGCGATCGAGAGTTCATCCGCCGCCTTCGACGCCGCCATCATAAACGGCACATAAATGCATTCCACCGTCATGCCCGGAGCCGTAAGAAATCCTCTGACCGACGGAAATACGTCCCGCATCCGCATGGCGTCCTTAATATACCGCCAGTCCTCCCCGACCGTCGGCAGATAGCGCAGCATGACCGCCAGCGGGATCACCAGTTTTTTCGGCGCATGCAGCCGGTTCATTGCCGACAGAAATTCACTGACCTTTGTCGTGGTAAGCACCACGCCTGCCAGCATACCGCAGGCATAGACCTTATGTAAAAGTCCAAGGAATGCCACAAACATTGTCCGAAGCGTCCCGGTCATTTCCTGCATGATCCACGCAGTAAAAAAACAGATCAGCGCATAGGCGATGACACCTTTCACCGCATAGCCCCATTTGCCGAAGCCTGCCGCAAGCAGCGCGATAAGCACCACAAGCCCAAACTGATACGCAAGCGACGGTGCCGACATGGAAGACAGCACACAAAGCAGGATCAGAAAAAGCTTGGTTCTTGGATCCAGCCGGAACTTCTTTTTCCCGTTTTTGCAGATCATGCCGTGATACCCGCTTTTTCAAACTGTTTTTTTAACATTTTGCTGCCAACTGCCGCGCTGATCAGTGCCGCCGCCAGCGTTCCGATCAGCATGACTGCGAGAATGGCACTGTTTCCGGTCGCCTGCATCGTATCGATATAGCCCTGCTCCGTTCCGTTTCCAAGCATCGTCTTTGCCCATCCGTCCGGGTCTGCAAAAAAGACGAGATAGGAGCCGGTTCCACCGAGACTGTAGAGCATATAGGAGATCGCATTGATCTTCCGGCTGACATACCCTCCGATCCCCGCAGCCAGATCCGCCACGATCCCCATAAGGATCGTTCCAAGCGCAAATGCCCAGTGCATACCGGTCACAAACCAGATGATGCCGATCAGCGCGCCAACAATCGTTATCGCAAAACGCTTTTTCACTTTTGCGATCAGTAACAGATAGATCGGTCCGCACAGTATTGCGCTCCCCACCGGCATATAAAAGGTGAGCACCGGATTTGGTGCGAAAAAGATCCCGCCCACCATGCTAAAAACCAGCATAAGCGCTGTGAAAATACCGATCGTGACCAGGTCTTTGACCGAAAGTCCCCTCTTTGCTGTTTGATTACTCATATCAGATATCCTCCTCTTGTCGCAGGCGATTGACCATCTGCCCACATTCTGTTAATATGTGATTAGTTCCTGCTAACCGCACTTATACGATACTGATTTCAAAGGCGGACCGCAATACGAAACTGGCAGTTTCGTCTTTTCGTTGCAAAGGTTCGTCTCATCGTTGCAAGGAGGTTACTTTTTGAAAAGCAAGATATTAAGTGACTGCTATGAGCCGCTTATGGCAGACCATCATTTTCTTCCGGCAGATGAATCCGACAATGTCCGCTCCGTCGGGCAGTGCTGGACGCTTTCCCCGGAAGTCGGTGAGGGTTCCTACTGGATCTATGCCAAAAAAGATCTTTATGATATTAAGATCCATGATTTTCTTTTTTATGAAGACTGTTTTTTGGAATTTCCGATGCCGGAATGCTTAAGCATCACGCAGTATGAATCGATCTCCGGAGAAGAGCTCTCTCCGTACCGGCGGCTTTCCGCCGGCTGCATCAAGACTTTTATCGGCGGCTATGAACCATACAAAGCACTGATCCACAAGCGGATCCCCATCCGTTCCATCGGGATCGAGATCATGCCCGCCTACTATGAGGATTATATGAAAAAGCAGTACCCGGGAGATTATGTAAACCCGTTTACCGCTTTTAAGGAAATTGACCAGACCATGGATTTCCCTGCCATGGCAAAGTTACTCTATGAAGTGAAAAATTACAGGGGCAGCGGGATCGCCGCCGGTCTCTACTATGAGGCAAAAGTTGCGGAAGCGGTTTCTCTTGTGGTCGAAGAACAAAAGAAGCTCGCCCACCGAAAAGAAAAAAAGCTGACCGCACAGGATACGGCACAGCTTGAAAATGTCATCGCATATCTGAATGACCATTATGCGTTTGAGATTCCATTGGACCGGCTCGCCAGGATCGCCTGCATGGGCACGACCAAGCTGAAATCGTCCTTTAAGCAGCTGACCGGCTGTACGATCACGGAATATATCCAGCAGCGCCGGATGAGCCAGGCGGAGCATCTGTTGATCAACACGGATTTTTCCATGGGACAGATTGCGGAGATGATCGGCTACTCCACCTCGAGCCGCTTTGCGGAACTGTTTCGCAAAAGCACCGGGATCCTTCCGGTGGAATACCGGAAACTGGCAAGGGAGAAATAAAATGTGCCCCGGGAGGCTGATTTTTCATCTGCCCGGGGCATTTTTTTCTGTTATCTTTCCAGATCAAAGATACTAAGCTGTTCTTCTTTTGACGGACTTACCTTTAACGATTTTACCTTCCGCTCCGTAATCCTGTCTTCTTCGTTAAGTACCCCGCAGAGTAACGGCGCATTGGGATCATACTTCTCACAGTTTTGGCGGACACGCTCTTTACTCACGTTTGCGTAACAGTATCTGCAGCCGTTCTTACAGGTGTCATACGTTCCGATTTCCACGCTTTCCACACAGCCGCATGCGGGTCTTTGATTTTTATCTTTTGCCGCTTTTATCGGATAACCGGCAAGTTCCTCGACCAGTGCTTTCTCGATACAGCAGCCGGGCGCGATCCCGCATTCTGTCAGATCTGTATGTTCCGCACAGCTTGCCACCGTCATTCCGTTCTTTTTCGCCATCTCACTCAGTTTTCCTGCAAAGTCCATGAGATCCGTCTCTTTTAATTCATACGCATGGAGCTCTTCCATCTGTTTTTTGTTCTTCGCGTAAATATCAACAAAGCTGATCACGCACTTATGCGTATAACCCTTTAACGCATCCGCGATCTGCGAAAACGCTTTTAAATGATACTCCGGCGTATAAGTTTCCGTAAACAGGATCGGGTCATACCGCCAGATCACCCGTCTGCTCCCGATCCTGTCCGACAGCCTCTGAAACACCGGGATCATTTTTTCTTTTTTGTGCGGGACGCCGCACTCCATGTCTTTTCCATATCCGGTCAGTGTGAACTGAAAATAGTACGGATATGCCGCCAGTTCATCCAGCCTGTCCAACATCGGCTCCGGATTCTTCGTCCAGAACACTATGCAGTCCACGACCTCCGGCGACAGGTCTATTTTACTGATCTGATGCGGATTCATCGGATTTCTGACATAAACAAAGCCAGCCTTTATCCGGTTGTAAAACCACTCGGAATAGTAATTCGGGATGTCTGTTCTGCGGCTTACGCTGAGGATCATGATGACCAGTCCTTTTTTCTTTTATTTTGGGATGAAATCTTTCGTCCATAACAGAATTTTACAGCTTATCGTTCATTACAACAAGTCTCTCAAGAGAAAAAGCCCTGCAAACAAATTGTTTACAAGGCTTTTTCCCTTATTTTATAAATCTTATGCAATTTAAGGTATCCTACGCTCGCATTGCTAAGTGTTCAACGATTAGCAAACACCCTGAGCTAACATAGCATCAGCAACTTTTTCGAAGCCGGCAATGTTTGCACCTGCAACATAGTTTCCTTCCTGTCCATAACGTTTTGCAGCGTCATCGATATTGTGGTAGATATTTACCATGATGCCCTTTAATTTTGCATCTACTTCTTCGAAGGTCCAGCTTAAACGCTCAGAGTTCTGAGACATTTCCAGTGCGGATGTAGCAACACCACCTGCGTTTGCAGCTTTACCCGGAACAAATAATACCTTGTTGTCCTGAAGATATTTGGTAGCTTCTTCGGTTGTAGGCATGTTTGCACCTTCGCATACAGCCATGCATCCGTTTGCAACGAGCTGTTTTGCGTCTTCGATGTCAAGTTCGTTCTGTGTTGCACACGGAAGAGCAACATCGCATTTTACGCTCCATACGCCACGACCTTCATGATACTGTGCGCTTGGTCTTGCAGCTGCGTATTCAGTAAGTCTTGCTCTCTTTACTTCTTTTACTTCTTTTAATAATGCAACGTCGATTCCTTCCGGATCATAGATCCAGCCTGTAGAATCTGAGCAGGTAACCGGCTTTCCGCCTAACTGCTGTGCTTTCTGGATCGCATAGATCGCAACATTACCGGCACCGGAAACAGCGATGGTCTTTCCAGCGATGTCTGTGCCATGGCATTTTAATAATTCTTCTGTCATGTATAAAAGTCCGTATCCGGTTGCTTCGGTACGAGCGAGGGATCCACCGTAGCTTAATCCCTTTCCGGTCAGAACGCCTTCATACATTCCACGGATTCTCTTGTACTGTCCGAACATGTAGCCGATCTCTCTTGCACCTGTTCCGATATCTCCGGCAGGAACGTCAACGTCTGCTCCGATATATTTGCATAATTCTGTCATAAAGCTCTGGCAGAATGCCATTACTTCACGGTCAGATTTTCCCTTCGGATCGAAGTCAGAACCACCTTTACCCCCACCGATCGGAAGTCCGGTCAGGGAGTTTTTAAAGATCTGCTCAAATCCAAGGAATTTAATGATGCCAATATTTACAGATGGATGAAGTCTTAAACCTCCCTTGTACGGTCCAATGGAGTTGTTGAACTGTACACGGTATCCGGTGTTCACCTGAACCTGTCCCTTGTCATCTACCCACGGCACACGGAACTTGAACTGTCTGTCCGGCTCTGTCAGTCTCTCTAACAATGCTTCCTTGCGGTATTTCTCCTCATTTGCTTCAATTACCGGTCTTAAAGATTCCAGTACTTCATCAACAGCCTGAAGGAATTCCGGTTCAGACGCATTTTTTGTTTTTACTCTCTCGAGCACTTCATCAACGTAGCTCATATTTTCTAATCTCCTTTATGTAATTTTGATTTATATACATCAACATTTTTATTTTATTAGTTTTTTTTCGAAATAGCAACTGCTTTTCTACCAGTTTTTGTTTGTTTTTTCTGATTTTTTTTATTATTTCTTTCTTCTTTGTCAGCATTATTCCATATGATTATGCTGATAAAAACTTCAGTTTATAATAATCATTCTCAGTCTTCGATGATCCGTCCCTTCACTGCATTTGGCGCGATCATTTTTTCATAGGCATACTGCCACAGTTCTTCGGATCCTTCCGCCGTCTTTTTGTTTCTTCCAAGGATCTGGGAAAGATGCACTCCATGTTCCAGCCATGCCTTTCCGTCTGTGGCATCGTTTAACATGACCGGCTGGATGTTGTCCATCGTATGGGCAAAGTTCGCTTCCGGCGTCTCATATGCCTCAAACTCTTCCCACAGCGCCATCAGTTTTTCGCCCTGTTCTTCCGGAAGCAAGCCGAAAATGCGCTTTGCCGCTTTTTCCTCCCTCTCACGCTGCGTCTTTTTTCCCTCTTCATCATAAGCATAGGTGTCACCCGCATCGATTTCGACCAGATCATGGATCAAAAGCATCATAACGGTCTTTAAAACATCTATTTTTTCATTGGCATACTCCGCGAGCAACACGGTCATGATCGCCATATGCCATGCATGTTCCGCATCGTTTTCTTTCCGCTCGCCATCGGTGAGATAGGTCTGTCTTCCGATAAATTTTTCTTTGTCGATCTCCCGGAAAAAATCAAACTGTTTCTCTAATCTCTCATTGTCCATCTTTTTCCTTCTCCCAGTTATCACTTATCCTATTTTTTGCCGGACACAAGCTTCATATACTGCTTTCCAGTCATACTCCGGCGCAAACGCTCTCTGACCTGCCTTCCTCATAGCTCTGCTGCCCCAGCTGGCGCAGGGTCTCTTCCTCATCATATTCAAAGATACACATCTCTATGGCCTCCTCCCTGTATTTTAACAGGAAATCCCGCAGGATCCCTTCTCTGATGCAGGTATCCACCGTATGCTTCACCGCTTCTTCCCGTCCCATGCTTTCATATATTTATCTTAGCACACGCCGATTATTGGGACAAATTAAATTATTCTAAATAATTCCTCAAAGACCGACAAAATGAGCGGTCTGCATCAACTCAGGCCGCTCATCTTGCTTCATTATTGTATTGTATATTGTAAAATTATTGCCACAACTCACACGACACGTTTTCTTTAGGAAAACATATCGTTCATCAACTCTCCGATCTTATAATTGATCCGGAAAGAATCCTTTAATTTACCGAGTACGTCGATGAGGAAACGGATCTCCTCCTCGGAAAGTCCCTGTGTCACCCGCTCGATCAATATCTTATGAAAATTTTCATGGTGATGATAAGCGCGCACCCCTTTGTCTGTGAGGGAAATCTGCACGACACGTTTATCCTCTTCGCTTCGTTTTCGGTTTACATAACTCTTCTTTTCTAAACCGTTCATGGACTTTGTAAGCGTCCCGGTCGTAATGGACAACTGTCTGGCGATCTCCGTCATCTTTTTGGGCTCCCCGATCCCGATGGCTTCGATCACATGCATATCATTTGTCGTGATATCCTTGAATTCTCCGGTTATTAAGGATTTTGACTCAATCTCCATAATATCCTTCATGATCCATACCAGCAATCTGCTCAGTGTTTCTTCTCTATTGCCCATTTATCTTTCTCCTCTACCAGGTAAGTACCGCAGCGCCCCAGGTAAGTCCTCCGCCAAAGCCCGCAAGGACTATGGTATCTCCCTTCTTTATCCTTCCGCTCTTGTTCAGATCATCCAGAAGGATCGGCACACTTGCTGCTGATATATTACCACATTTTTGGAGATTTGCGGGAAATTTTTCAATCGGCTGGTGCAGTCTTTTTGCCACCGACTCAATAATACGGATATTTGCCTGATGCAGGACGAAATGATCTACCTGATCCGGCTCGATTCCCGCCTCCCGGATTGCCCGGGAAATGACATCCGGTACGGTGCGTACCGCAAATTTATATACTGCCTGCCCGTCCATATGTACATACGCCGGTACAGGTTTTGTCTGTTCCACATAAGGATTCGCGATCGGTCTGCCATCGCAGAGAAGTGCCTCGCCGCGCGCGCCGTCAGAACCCTGCACAAGGCTTTTGATCCCCGCATCGCCAGGTTCTTCTTTTATCACCGCCGCTCCGGCTCCATCTCCGAACAGAACGCAGGTTGACCGGTCTTCCCAGTCCATGATCTTTGAAAGCGTCTCCGCTCCGATCACGAGCGCGTTTTTGTACTGCCCGCTCTTTAAATACGCATAGGCCGTATTTAACGCAAACAGAAATCCGGAACACGCGGCGCAGATATCGAATGCCACCGCGTTTACCGCTCCAAGCTCCCGCTGTACCTCGCAGGCAAGCGACGGGATCACATGATCCGGCGTGATCGTTGCCGCCAGGATCAGATCGATCTCTTCCGGTGCAAGCTTCGCCTCGGAAAGCGCGCTTTTTGCCGCCTCGGTCGAAAGAAACGTTGTCGTCTCCTCCGTAACCAGATGGCGGGTCTCTATCCCGGTTCTGCTCCTGATCCATTCATCGGATGTATCCATGATCCGGCTGAGATCATCATTGGAAACACAGTGCCTGGGAAGACAGCTTCCCGTTCCACATATTTTAATTGCCATATTGATTTGTCTCCTCTGTTGTTAAAAGGCGCGGAAACGTCTGTATCTTTCCTCTGCCAGTTCTTCTCCGGTCTTTCCGGATTCTCTTTCTAAAAATTCCCGGATGTTTACCTTCATATAGCGGGCAATGGAGTCCAATGCCTTGCTGTCTGCTCCTCCATATTCCGGAATAATTTTATCAACGATGTGAAGCTCATGCAAGTCATGCGCTGTGATCTTCATGACACCGGCAGCTTCTTTCGCGCGCTTGGAATCTTTCCAGAGGATCGACGCAAAACCTTCCGGCGAAAGCACGGAATAAGTCGCATTTTCCATCATCCAGACTTCATTGCCGACAGACAATGCCAGCGCGCCACCGCTTCCGCCTTCTCCGATCATCATACAGAGGATCGGTACCTTTAACGCGGACATCTCATACAGGTTTCTGGCGATCGCTTCCGCCTGACCACGCTCCTCCGCTTCCATTCCACAGAACGCGCCGGAAGTATTGACAAACGTGATGACCGGACGGTTGAATTTTTCTGCCTGTTTCATCAGACGCAGCGCTTTCCGGTAGCCCTCCGGAGACGGCATACCATAATTGTGCTTTAAGCAGTCCTTTAAGTCCTTTCCTTTCTGGACACCGATCACGGTAACCGGCTGTCCGTCAAGATAGGCAACACCGCCGAGAATTGCCGGATCATCCCCGAAATAACGGTCTCCGTGCATTTCCATAAATCCGTCAAAGATCGCCTCGATGTATTCCCCGGAAGAAATACGGCTCACTTTACGCGCCATCTCTACTTTTTCCCAGGCATCCTTAAGCGGTGTCTTCGCCGCACGCTCACGCATCAGCTCGCTCGGAGCCGCGGAAAGCTGTTCGTTCTTTTCGAGATTGACAAAGCCCTCTCTTTTATGATGCAGCTTTAAAATATCGTATAAGGTTTTCTTTAAGTCTTTTCTTTCTACGATGCGGTCCACAAAACCATGCTCCACCTGAAACTCCGAACGCTGGAATCCGGCCGGAAGTTTCTGTCCGATGGTCTGCTCGATCACACGCGGTCCGGCAAAACCGATCAGTGCTTTCGGCTCTGCTAAAATGATATCCCCAAGCATCGCAAAGCTGGCAGTCATACCGCCGGTGGTCGGATCCGTTAAGACCGGCATATACAAAAGACCGGCTTTGGAATGTTTCTTTAACGCTGCGGATGTCTTCGCCATCTGCATCAAAGATACGATACCTTCCTGCATTCTGGCACCACCGGAACAGCAGAACAAGATGACCGGAAGTTTTTCTTCCGTCGCACGCTCTACTGCCGCCGCAATTTTTTCTCCAACTACATGACCCATGCTTCCCATTAAAAATCTGGCATCTACCACGCCAAGCACCGTATCCTCCCCGTAGATCTGTGCTTTTCCTATGACAACGCCTTCTTTTAAGCCCGTTTTTTCCTGCACTGCGTGCAGTTTCTCCTCGTATCCCGGGAATCCGAGCGGATTTCCACCTTCAATGTCGTCAAACCAGGAGGTAAAGCTTCCGGTATCCGCCACCATTTTGATACGGTTTTTGGCATTGACACGGAAATATCCGCCGCACTCCGGGCATACATAGAGCCGTCTGATCGCTTCCGCGCGGTCTACCTTTTTCCCGCACGCCTTACAGTCTACGGTTTCCGGCTTTGCTTCCTGTTTTAATTCTGCTTTGATTTCCTTTTTCTGTCTGATTTTTCCTAACAAACTCTCCATTTTATTCTCCACTAATTGCAAATACCAATTCTGCCGAAGCGGCAAGTTTTCCATCGACGTAAGCCGCTGCCTTTCCGACACCGATTGGTCCTTTTCGTTTTATGATCTCAGTTTCCAGTGTAAGCACATCTCCAGGAACCACTTTCTTTTTGAACTTTGCCTGGTTGATGCCCGCAAAATACGCGGTCTTTCCCCTGTTTTCCTCTTCACTTAAAATCGCGACCGCTCCGGTCTGTGCAAGTGCTTCGATAATGAGCACGCCCGGCATCACCGGTTCCCCCGGAAAATGCCCTGCGAAAAACGGCTCATTGTAGCTGACACATTTTTTTCCGACCGCACGCGTTCCGATCTCAAGTTCTTCGATCGTATCGATCAGAAGAAATGGCTGTCTGTGCGGAATGATTTCCATAATCTGCTTTGTCGTCAATACGGACATATGGATGCTTCCTTTCTCTATCTAAAACCTTCTCCCAAACTTCCTACTGATATTTCTTTAACAAAATACTGGAGTTATGACCGCCAAATCCGAGGGAATTGCTGAGTGCGTAAGTAAAATCTTCCTCGTATGGCTCTTTGCAGTAATCCAGATCGATCTCCTCATCCGGTGTCGTGTAACCAACCGTTTTGTGGATGTAACCTTCCTCTAACTCTTTTACGCAGGTAACAAATTCCAGCGCACCTGCTGCCCCAAGCAGATGTCCAACCATGGATTTTGTGGAATTGATATGGATGTCCTTCGCGTGTTCCCCAAACGCCTTTTTGATCGCGCGTGTCTCGAACAGATCGTTGTGATGTGTTCCGGTTCCGTGCGCATTTATATAAGTAATTTCTTCTTTCGCGATCCCTGCGTCAGCAACCGCGTTTTCCATTGCCTTTGCAGCGCCGGATCCGTCTTCTTCCGGGGAAGTGATATGATATGCGTCACTGCTGCATCCGTAACCTACCACTTCCGCGTAGATCTTTGCTCCTCTTTTCTTTGCATGCTCGAGTTCCTCTAAAACAACTACTGCCGCACCTTCACCCATGACAAAACCGCTGCGGTTCTTATCAAACGGAAGTGAGCATTTTGTCTTATCGGTCTCTGTGGATAATGCGGTCAGCGCTGTAAATCCCGCAATTCCGATCGGTGTTACAGATCCTTCCGTACCACCGCTCACCATCACATCCGCATCCCCGTACTGGATCGTACGGAATGCTTCTCCGATGGAGTTTGTTCCGGTCGCGCACGCCGTTACCACATTTAAGCTCTTTCCTTTGAGTCCGAACTGAATGGAAACATTTCCTGCTGCCATGTTGGAGATCATCATCGGAACTAAAAGCGGATTTACTCTGGATGGTCCTTTTTCAAGCAGTTTTTTGTATTCCCGCTCGATCGCCTGCAAACTTCCGACACCGGAGCCGATCGCGCAGCCCACGCGGTACGGATCTTCCTTTTCCATATCAAGCCCTGCGTCTTCGATCGCTTCCTTTGTCGCAGCCACTGCATACTGGGAAAACGGCTCCATACGCTTTGCGGAACGGAAATCCATAAACTCCTTCGGATCAAATCCTTTTACTTCTGCCGCAAGCTTGCATTTGTAATCTGTCGTGTCAAAATGTGTGATCTCGTCAAAACCGATCTTTCCTTCTTTGACGCCAGCCCAAAACTCCTCTATATTCAAACCGATCGGGGTGATCGCACCCATGCCGGTCACTACTACTCTTCTGCTCATAAAAACTTCCTTTCCTTCCTGCTATTCTGCTCCATTACATCGACATTCCGCCGTCTACCGCAAGCACCTGTCCCGTGATATACGCCGCATCATCGGATGCTAAAAATGCCACTGCCTTCGCGATATCTTCCGGCGCCCCGATATGTCCGAGCGGCACGCGCTCCTTTAAGGACTCCTTCACGCCGTCGCTTAAAACTTCGGTCATATCTGTGGCGATCACACCCGGTGCGATCGCGTTTGCCGTGATGCCACGGGATGCCAGTTCTCGCGCAACGCTCTTGGTCAGTCCTATCACGCCCGCTTTTGACGCGCTGTAATTCGCCTGCCCCGCATTGCCAAGGATCCCGGAAACGGAAGAAATATTGATGATCCTGCCGCTTCTCTGCTTTAAGAACTGACGGGAAAGATGTTTGATCGTATGAAACGTTCCCTTTAAGTTCGTGTCAATGACATCTGAAAATTCCTGTTCCGACATCTTCATGAGCAGATTGTCTCTTGTGATGCCCGCATTGTTGACAAGGATGTCGATATGTCCGTACTCTTTAATGAGCGCCTTTATCATTTCCCCACACGCCGCATCATCGGAGACATTGCATCCATAGGAAACCGCTTCGCCGCCGTTTTTTCTGATCTCTGCGACTGTCTCCTCCGCTTTCTCCTTCGAGCCGTTATAATTCACGATAACAAATGCCCCCCGCTTTGCCAACTCTAAGGCGATCGCTCTTCCGATCCCCCGGGATGCTCCGGTGACCAGCGCATTTTTACTGCTCAACATAGGCTTTAAAGTCCTCCATTTTATCGATGTTACAGGTCTTCACGTTACGGTCGATCTTTTTCATGAAACCGGAGAGTGTATGTCCCGGCCCGATCTCTACAAATTCATCACAGCCGTCCGCGATCAGGCGCTCGATCGTCTGCTGCCAGCGTACGGAGGAGGATACCTGTTTTTCCAGCAGAGGTTTTACCTCATTTTTATCCTTCACATAATCTGCTGTCACATTTGCAAGGTACGGAACCACAATGTCATTTACCGTGACATCCTTTAACTCTGCTCCAAGCTTTTCCCCTGCTCCGGAAAGAAGCGCGGAATGGAACGGTCCGCTTACTTTAAGCGGCACGACACGCTTTGCGCCGGCTTCTTTTAACTTCTCGCCAGCCGCGTCCACTGCTTCTTTCTCTCCGGTGATCACGATCTGTCCCGGGCAGTTATAGTTTGCGATGGAAACGATCCCTTCGGTCTCCTCACAGATCTTTTCGATCGTCTCTGCGTCCAGCGCAAGTACCGCGGACATTGCCCCGCCGGTCGGATATGCCTCCTGCATGTAGATTCCACGTTTTCTTACCACACGAAACGCATCTTCCATGGAAAACGCTCCGGACGCGATCAGCGCTCCGTACTCACCAAGGCTTAATCCCGCTGTCACATCACAGGTCTTACCTGCCTCTTTCAACGCGGTATACAATGCCGCTTCCGTAGCAAGCATGGCGATCTGTGTATACTCTGTAATATTTAATCTGTCATTTTCCTCGAAACACAATGCCGCCACATCCAGCCCGGATGCTTTGGATGCCAGTTCATAAACTTCTTTGCACGCCGGGATCGTATCGTAAAACTCTTTTCCCATGCCCACATACTGCGCACCCTGTCCCGGAAACATAAATACTGTTTTTCCCATTTTATCTACTCCTTGCCATTATGCCTTGGCGCCAAGTAACGCTTCGGCCTCCTTCATCATACCTTCGATAATCTCCTTACAGGTCTTTTCCTCATGGATCAGACCCGCGATCTGACCTGCCATGACACTTCCGTTCACGACATCTCCTTCCATCACTGCCTTGCGCAGGGAACCGAGGGTCAGAAGCTCAAGTTCCTCAAAAGAAGCTCCCTCTTCTTCTTTTTTCAGATATTCTCTGGTCATCTTGTTGCGCAGTACACGGATCGGATGTCCGGTGGAAGCTCCGGTGACTTCCGAATCAATGTCTCTTGCCTTGATCACACGCTGCTTGTAGTTTTCATGTACGATAGATTCTTTCGCAACAACAAACGCGGTTCCCATCTGGACTGCTTCCGCACCGAGCATGCGGGCTGCCGCAAATCCTCTGCCATCCGCGATACCACCTGCCGCAACGACCGGAATATTTACTGCGTCAACAACCTGCGGCACTAATGTCATTGTGGTCTGTGCCCCGATATGTCCGCCGGATTCCATGCCTTCCGCGACGATCGCATCCGCGCCGGCGCGCTCCATCATCTTTGCCATGGCAACGCTCGCAACGACCGGAATGACTTTCACGCCGTTGTCTTTCCACAGCTTCATGAATTTTGCCGGGTTTCCGGCGCCGGTCGTAACGACCTTCACGCCTTCCTCCACAACGATCTTTGCCACTTCCTCCGCATTCGGGTTTAACAGCATGACATTGACGCCAAACGGCTTATCCGTCAGTTCCTTCGCCTTGCGGATCTCTTCTCTTACGACTTCCGGCGGAGCACTTGCCGCGCCGATCAGTCCAAGTCCGCCGGCATCCGCAACGGCTGCCGCGAGTTTATGTTCTGCCACCCACGCCATACCTCCCTGAATGACCGGATATTCGATTCCAAGAAGTTCTGTCACTCTTGTTTTCATTTTTTATTCCTCAACACCATGCTCTTTTAAGTAATTTACAACATCACCAACGGTTGCGATCTTCTCTAAATCTTCAGACGGGATCTCAACACCGAATTCTTCTTCCAGAGACATTACCAGTTCAAATAAGTCCAGGGAATCTGCTCCAAGATCATCCTTGAAGTTGGATTTTTCTGTGATTTCAACGTCCTCTAAGTTTAACTGCTCTCTGATCACTGCTGCTAATTTTTCTAACATAATATGTATTCTCCTTTTTTGTTATCTTTCTCTTTCTTTTTTTGCATTTGTTTGCTTTTCAAATATTTTGATTATCAAACTATTTGCTTATCAAACTATATGTCATTTATGCCGATCTGTCAACTTAATTTTTGAAATATTTTCCAACCCACCTTTAAAACCTTACGAAAAAAGCGGGCGAAAAACCGCTCTTTACTTGACGTTCCACCAAAAAGATGCTATTGTAGTTACTGCTAAAAATCGTATAATCTGCTGGGGGTGCTTATGCTGAGAGATATCAAGATATCGACCCTTAATACTTGAACCGGATAATACCGGCGTAAGGAAGCAAACAGATCTCCTCCCTGGCAAATTACATGAATACATACCAAGGAGGCTTTTTTATGAATAACTTTTTTGCTGCCCCGACCGATGTCTGGGGCGACGACGCGGTAAAACTGACGACCGTTGGTCTGATTCTGGTCATCGCGGTTATCGCTGTTTTACTGATCGCATCTTTATTAATGCGTAAAACCGAAAAACGGACGGCACGGATCACGACCAAGCAGCTTGTATGCTCTGCCGCTGCTATGGCGCTTGCGATCGTCACCTCGATGATCAAACTGTTTGATCTGCCGATGGGCGGTTCTGTTACACTGCTTTCCATGCTTTTTATCGTACTGATCGGCTATTGGTACGGCCCGAAGGTCGGCATTACCGCCGCAGTTGCCTACGGTCTGCTCCAATTCGTCTTAGAACCGATCTTTTACACGATCCCGCAGATGCTTGTGGATTATCCGTTAGCCTTTGGCGCGCTCGGTATCTCCGGTTTCTTCTATAAAAAGAAACACGGTCTGATCCTCGGCTATATCGCAGGTGTACTCGGCAGATATTTCTTTGCTTTCCTGTCCGGTCTTATTTTCTTCGGCGCTTACGCCGCAGACTATAACATGAGCGCTCCGGTCTACTCACTGGTTTACAACGGCGCTTATCTTTTGACCGAAGGCGGTATCACACTGATCATCATTGCGATCCCACCGGTTCAGAACGCGCTTGCCCGTGTAAAACGGATGGTACTGGAATAATAAATGAATAAATGCTTCGCTTTTAAACATAAAAATACCCTCGTTACTGTTTTGTCAGTAACAAGGGTATTTCTTCTTTTTACTTCTCTCCTACAATGCTTCTTCTCCCGTCTCACCGGTACGGATTTTCACTGCATTTTCAATATCTTTCACAAAGATCTTTCCGTCGCCGAAGCTTCCGGTATTTAACTCCAAAAGCACCTTCTTTATGATCCCATCTACCATGTCATCCGTCACAACCGTTCGGACACTCAATTTCGGAAGCAGATTTACTCCGATATTGTCATCTCTGGTATAAACCTGTTTTACACCTTTTTGTCTGCCGTAGCCAAAAATTGTGGAGATCATAACGCCTCCGGCGCCTTCACTGTCCAGAATCCGTTTTAAATTTTCCAGCTTTTCCGGCTTTATGATAATCTCTAACTCTTTCATCATACATCCACTCCCCTCTCTAAAATTCTTTTTCACCATCCGGTGTCTTCATCCATACCTTTTCTTTCGGCCATTTGATGAAGATCATGTATAACCACAGCAGTGCGCCTACACCGATATAACCGATAAATCCGATCCATGTCGTACGTTTGATACCGATCGTACAGAAGAACGCGATGACCGCCATAATGATCAGGGACGCGATTTTTAACGCTTTCGCGCATTTATATGGTCTTTCCCACTCCGGATGCTTCTTATCTGCCACCAGAGAAGAAATGGATGTGATCACATAACACAGTGCGCATGCAAATGCCATCAGATCAAAAAATGCGGTAATGGACTGCATTGCGATAAAACCGATGCTGACAAAAAGTATCAGGATATTTGGCAATATCGGCTGATTGTACTTATTCGTATAAGAAAACTGTTTTGGAAGGAAATTCTGACGTCCCATCGCAAAGATCATACGGACACCTGAATACCAGAAGCCCAGCACAGAGGTTCCGATTGGAAATACAACACCGACAATACCCATAACCAAAACGAACCATGCGATTTTATCACCGAAACATGTCTTTAACGCATTAAATGTGATGAACGGGGAACAGTCTCCGTTGTTGGTCATTTCGCCCCATGGCATAACACCTGCCATACAGAAATAAAAGATCGTATAAATAGCGCCACAGGTAAGTACCGAACCAAGAATTGCCTTTTTCTGGTCTTTGATCGGGAAATCTCCTTCCTCGACCATCGCCGGCACTGTCTCAAAACCAAAATACGGTGTGATCATAAAGGAACAGCCGACGATCCAGGCTACTCCGGTAGAAGCAAAGCTTCCGCCGTACTGTTTCATATTACTGCTGGTAAAAAAGTCTGTGAAATTGGAAATGCTCCAGTGTCCGCTGCATAAAAACATGACGGAGCAGATCAAAATACCCGCGATTCCGGCAAACAGCATAAAGGACTGTACTTTTCCGGCTACCACATTTTTATACATACTGAGCACGCACCATGCGCATAAGACCAAAGCTCCTACAATGACTGCTTTTGTTCCTACCAGATTCAGATGAAACTGATAATTCAGCCAGTCTATGATTCCGAGCACTCCGGCTGCCGGCACCGCAATCCAGGCACACATGATAAGCCACGCCGACCAGAAACCGGCATGCTTGTTTAAGCCTACCGTATTAAAGACCAGACAGGAACCCGTACTTGGCAGCATTGTCGAATACTCTGCATAGACAAATGCCGTAGGCAGAACTGCAAGCGTCATAAGCGCAAACGCAAGGAAGGTCGCCGGTCCTGTGTAGGACATAAAAATTCCATCCCAGTAACACATAAAGGTAAAAATTGCACCTGTCGCCATTGCGTAAACATAAACGAGTTTCATCGATTTGGACAATACGCCCGCTTTCTTTTCTGTCATAACAACATCACTCATAAACATTCCTCCTTTTATGTTTTATCCCCCTGCTACCCAAACAACCGCAAATAACGTTCTGCCAGCTCGATCGTCCCGTCCATCCAGCCAACACTGAGTTCTGCCACCGGACCGGATTCCTTATGACTTGCCAGCCATGCGGTCAGCTGAAGCCGCCGCAGCATGATAAAGGTATCTATTTCTTCAAAATCGGTATCTGTAAACGGCAGTACTTTACGATAACCATCCAGCCATGCATTTACTAATTTTGGCACGATCGGCTTTTCTTCCATAAAACTGAGCGCAGACGCCAGATCATGCAGATGCCAGCCAAACCCACAGTCATCAAAATCAATGACCTTTATCTGATCTCCTTCTAACAGCAGATTGGCAAGCCGCAGATCCGCATGGATCAGTCCGTAATTATTTTCTGTCTTGCCATATCGCTGCAAACGTTTTTTTATGATGACCGCAACTTCTTCCAGCATTCTCTGCGCTTTCGGTGTCATATCCGGAAAATCCTGCCATCTTCCCCATGCCGCATGATCACCGATGATCGTGTCATAGTTCCATTCCATCCGATCCAGCTTCGCCGTTCCGTTCCAGATCTCTGTCTGGCGGTGAAGATATGCCGTCGTCTCTCCTAGGTAAGAAAACTGCTTTACCATCTGCGCTTCATTGTTCTCATCCGGCGGATCTCCCGGAAGATACTCACAGATCACGCAGTAGTAATTCCTTCCGTCATTTCCTTTTACCACCTGAATATCTTCCCCGTTTAATCCCTTGATCGGATTTGCGACAATAAGCGGCGTATATTCATTGATCTGGTTTAACCACTTCATCTCGGAATTCAGTTCCTCCAATGTGTGATAACCCGGACGGCTGATGCGGAGCACGCCGTCCTTTTCTCCGGTTTCTTTATTTTTCACCATATAGGTCGCATTTTCAGAAAGAACGATCAACTTTGATTCATCGGTATCTTCCCATCCGTAATTTTTCAATGCGTCTGTTGCGATCTGATCAAATAATTCTGTATTTTCAAATGCCATCGCGTATCCTCCTATGCCTGTGCCAGAATATCTTCCCTTGCTTCCCTGATTCCCTTTTCCATTTTCTCAAGCAGTTCATCGCAATACTCCTTACTTGCAAGAATTCCAGGCTTAAACTGCAGTACATGCGGATCAAGCTGCGAATAGATCGCCCATACTCCGTTCTGATACAAGTGCTGCATAACCGGTATTGCGCCTTCTTTTCCCGCAAATTCCAGTCCCATGATCGTACCGCACTGGCGGATACCGGTAAAAATGTCCGGGTTTTCCTCACGGATCTTATCCAGTCCTTTTCTCAGATAATCCGAAATGAAATCAATATTTTTCTTGGTTTCCGGACGATTCAGTATCTCAAATACCTTGAGCGCGCATGCACAGCCTAACTCTGCCCCGCCGAACGTCGCCATGTGGGCGCTGCCATCCTGTGTCATCCAGTAAGATGCCTTCTCATTCAGGATCGCTGCGGAGATCGGGTAAATGCCGCCGGAAAATCCTTTGGAAGTCACAATAATATCCGGTGTCACTCCATATTTGGTAATCGCCCACATCTCACCGCTTCTCATAAGTCCGGTCTGTACTTCATCCGCAATGTAGAGTGTTCCGTATTTTTCGCACAATGCCTTGACCGCCGGGAGATATCCCTCCTCCGGCATCAGAAAACCGTAGGTTGCCGGGATCGTCTCCAAAATGGCTGCCGCAACATCCCCGCCTTTTAATGCTTCTTCCATCGCCGCGACATCATTAAACGGCACCTTGATATACTCATCCGGTCCTTTGTCCGCCAGAAAGATCTTGGAGTAACGGTCATTTCCTGCCGCTACCGCAAGTCCGGTATGCCCATGATACGCATTCTGGATGCACACGATCTTTTTCCGTTTGGTCGCCGCCCTTGCGCATTTCAAAGCGAAATCCACGATCTCTCCGCCACTTGAGCCATAGATCACATGTTTCATACCTTCCGGTGACGCTTTGATCACCGTTTCCGCAAGCATCGCTTTCAGCGGTGACGGGAAGTGATGATTTCCGATATCCACATAATCTGTCGCTTCCTTCAGTGCCTCGATAACCTCAGGATTTCTATGTCCGAGACTGTAGGTTCCTCCATTGATATGGACATCCATCAGCTTTTTGCCATCCATATCCCAGAAATAATAGCCTTCTCTTTTTCCGATCAGAAGATCGATCTTTAAATCCAGCCACTCTTTTGTCTTTCCGCTGTTCCAGTAAGTCATCGACTTGTCAAATACTTCTTCTTTTGATAATTTAAATGCTTCTTCACAAACTGATTTTCCCATGATCTTATCTCCTTTTCTGCTATTTTTATTTTTCATTCTGGTCGTATAGTTCTGCCAGCATCTTCTGGTAAACGACCGGTGCATACCCTGTTTTTTTCCGGAATGTTTTGGCAAAATACTCTGAATTGGAATATCCAACCGTTGCCGCCACATCGTAAATCTTTAGTTTGCTGTCTCTTAAAAGTACCTTTGCGCGGTCCACCTTAACTTCCGTCATATAATCGGTAAAGCTCATTCCTGTCACTTTTTTGAAAATATGACTGACATAGCTCGGATTCAGATAAACTCCCTTTGCCACACTTTCCAGCGAAAGTTTTTCATCCACATGGACCACCACATATTTTCCAATGCGATAGACCAGCCTGTCATCGATCATCTGATATTTCACGACCATTTTGCTTGCCTCTTTAAAGCAGCGCACCCAGTCTTTCATGATCTCTTCTTTCCGCAAAAGGGAGAAACCAAACTTATAGGTAAAGTCATTTCGATATAAAAATTTCTCCAGCCACGGCTTTCGGTCGATCAGGATCTCATAGATATGATTTTTCGCTTTATCCGCGATCAGCTGACAGTTGATCGCATCCTGTTTCCAGTCTTCGTAAATCTGGTCTATGATATTTTGTATGATGAGCTCTTCCTGTCCGCCGCCCAAAAAGATATTATCAATGAGGGCATCCACTTTCATCTGAAGGTCATTGACCACATATCCAAGCCCGATCACATCATATACACGGATCAGCGAATCCTCTAACATCTTTTCATCCACCGGCTGTATCAGGTAATCAAACGCTCCCGCAAGAAATATTTTTCTTACAATCTCGTAGGACTTCTCATGTCCGATCCATATGACCTTCACCCCAAGAAACAGGCTGGTGATCTCTTTTAAATGCTCTGACGCGAATCCTTCGTTTTTTTCTTCCACCAGAAGAAAAATATTGGGGCGGTGACTGTTCAGATATGTAAATATTTCATTTTTATCATGGATGATCTCTGTCAGTTCAAAATCATTTCTGACCGACCAGAACTTCATGCTTTTGATCTGTTCTGCCACATATCCGTTTTTATCGTAAATTCCAACATACTGCATTGTCCCACCACCTTTTCCCGGATCTTCTCCGGCTTACTGTCCCATGGATGTGGTTTCCGGTAACGTGCTTCCGCCATCGATTACGATCTGCGCTCCCGTAATATAACTGGATTCACTGCTTCCAAGAAACGCCGCAAGTTCTCCGATCTCGGTCGGATCCGCCAGACGTCCGAGCGGAACTGCATCCGCGATCGCCTGGATCGCACGCTTTGGATCTTCCGGATCTGACTGTTTTGCCATGCCTTCCACCAACGGTGTTAAAACATATCCGGGACAGATTGCATTCACGCGGATTTTTTTGTCCGCTACTTCCCGCGCCATCGCTTTGGTAAATCCGACCAGTGCCGCCTTTGATGTTGCGTAGGCAACCTCTCCGGGATCCGCAACCATATCTCCCGTCACAGAACTCATAATAACGATCGCCCCAGCACCCGTTTTAAACATGCTTGGGAGCACTGCCTTTGTCGTATTCCAGACGCCCTTTATATTAATATCAAAATGTTTGTCCCTGTTCTCGAACGAATCTGCGCTTAAAAAGTCTTCCAATACACAGATCCCTGCATTATTGACCAGGATATCCACCGGTCCGTAAGTTTCTTCCGCGGTACAAACCAGCTTTTCCACACTTTGGAAATCGGAAACATCTGTCTGAACGCCAATGGCTTCATATCCCTGTTTCCGTAACTCTTCTGCCAGTTCCAAAACTTTTGGGCCCCGCGCAGCCAGAACACATTTGGCGCCATATTTTGCGTATACTTTCGCGATCCCCTCACCGATGCCTTTGGACGCGCCGGTGATCACCGCTACCTTTCCTTCCAATTTTTCCATGTCATTCCCTCCTTTTCGTCTGAACCAATCGCTCTTTTCTGAAAAGAAAAAAGAGACATGCACATTTTTCAATGTTCATGCCTCTTTGCATCTCTGCTATTATCATATACGATACTCCGCCAAAAAGAAAGGTAAAATTTTTAGGTTATGCCATATTATTTTTAGCTTTACCTATATTTTCTTTAGATTGGCAGTGATTATTTTTTGGTTCGTTCCCCTACATCCACGTCTTTAACCAGCCGGCAATGTCTGCCTCTGTCGCGCGGTTCAGTAACTTTTCGGAGACGAACTTCGCGGACGCGTCTACCGAAGGCGCAAGCTTCTCGACGGTTCCGGTCGTCTTTGGTCTGGAAGCCGGATCATTCATCTCTACCGTACTTCTTGCCTGCTTGTCCATCCAGTTTAAGTCTGCCTTGGTGTAAGGCACTTCCGGCCTGATCTCAAAAAGATCCGCTTCTGCCGCCTTTGCCACTTTTTCCGCAACCTTTGCGGTCACTCCGCTTGCACTGAAATATGCTACTAATGTTTTTCCCATTTTTATAATCTCTTTCTTATCCTGACTCTCTCCCGCTTTTTTACTTTTTCAGTACCCCGTAATGTTCTTCCATATATCCGCCAAATACCGCACGCTTGTAACCCATCTTTTTTAAGGTTCTCACTGCGTTCTGCGGCTTATAGCTGTAACTTCCGATGATATACAGCTCTTTTTCCTTATCCGGAATTCTTCGCAGCACGCGGTCTGCGGTCATCTTCTCAAGCGGAATGTTGATCGCTCCGGCAACATGTCCGTGGCTGTATTCCTCCTTGATCCTGCAGTCGATCAAAAGTGCGTTTTGTGATGTATGCGCCTTGTTTATGGCTTCATTTACCGTCAGTTTCTTTTTAAAAATGCTCATCCATCTTCCTCTTTCCTGTTTGTTTCTAAACAGATATTATACTATGTTTCGGGCATTTTCTTCAACTGTTTCTCACATTTTCGCCCGCAGCTTTGCATTTTTTATTTTTCACCGCGATCATCCTGCTCGTCCTCGTCGGCTCCGGGCTGTTTCGCTTCCTTGAAATCCGATCCCTGCCGTGATATGATGATTCAAAACAAAGCGGTTAGGGAGGTTCTTATGGCAATGACAGATCACACGATCCGGTATTTTTCTTCAACGACAGACCGTCCGCTCTCCTGTGATGTATGCGGACAGCTGATCAGCAGAGACGGCTTTTTGCATCAGCGCCGCTCGCTTTCGATCAACGTGCTGATCCTTGTCACCGAGGGAACCTTGTACCTTACCGCAAACGGTATTCCGTATACCGTACCGCCAAATCACTATATTTTTCTCCATGAGGGCGAAGAACATTTCGGACACCGGGCTTCCACCGGCAGCCTTTCCTATTTCTGGGTGCATTTTTTCGCGGCTCCGCCGTTTCGTGCCGTTGCTGACACTTTTTCCTGCCAGGACTCCGCCTACTTTTTCCCGGAATACGGAAAGCTGGTGTCTCCGGGCAGGATCCTCTCGCTCTTTCGCCGCCTGACCGATCTGTCACTGGACGAATGTAAAAACGCGCCGCGCATGCTCGACTACACCACAAGCCTGCTGCTCATGGAACTGTCCTCCACTCCGCAGAGTTCAGACAAAAAGAATTCTTCCGGTATTCCCGCCGTCATCCCTGCTGCCTGCGACTGGATCCACGCCAATTACCGCCGCTCTTTTTTCGTGGAAGAACTGGCAGATGCCGTCGGTTATCAGGCTGATTATCTTTCCTCCCTGTTTAAACGGCACATGGGGCTCTCTCTGGTCTCCTATACCAATCGTCTGCGCATCGAGGCGTCCAAAAAGCTGCTTTCCAACTATGACCTCAGCATAAAAGAAACCGCATATTCCTGCGGTTTCCCTGATGAAAAATACTTTATGAAAGTTTTTAAAAAGTTTGAACAGTGTACGCCCACGGATTACCGCAGGCGTTACCGGTAATGCGCTACGATATCGTGTGGTATACCGTATACGATTCATCCGTCACATCATAGAGCGGTACCAGCTTTTCATTCTGTGCCTGTCCCACCGTCTGATAGGTGCTCTGCTGCCACGGGAATACATCATAGGTGTGCTCATATCTCGGCTGTATCGCATCCTCCGGTTTTCCGGTAATTTTAAGTCCGCGGTCGGCATCGCTCAGTGAAGCCAGAACGATCGGCCCTTCCAGCACTGCCGCGAGTTCCGGCGCATCCGGGAGATTTTCAAGCGTAAGTCCCGCCGGGAAATAGACCGTGATCTCATCCTCCGCCCAGTCACGCTCCAGATTCAGATACCCCTCTGTAATTTCCACGGATTCCGGTTTTTGTCCGTTTATCGTCACCTCCGGTGCGCTCTTTACCCACCGCGGCACGCGTAAGGACAATGTAAAATGCCGGTTCGCCTTCACCGTGAATTTGAGCAGCCATCTTGACATCTGGCTCTCGTCTTTTTCATCGAAAAATGCCTGCGCGTTGTAGGATTTCATATCCACGCTCTGCGAGACTGTAACGCGTTTTTCCCCTTCTCCCCAGGTCACTTCGGACGGAATATACTGACCGATCACAAGCCGGTCTTTCTCCTCCTCCGAAAAACAGCAGAGTTCCGGGTACAGCGTCTGTGCCTGCACCATCGTTCCGTAGCAGCACCAGAAATCCCTGGTCTTTGTTCCCCATTTCTTTTTCGCTCCGGCACGAAGCGGCAGAAAATACGTCGGCAGTCCGGTATGTTTGTTTTGCTGCGCCAAAAATCCGTTATAGAGATTTTTTTCGATATAATCGGCGTACTCTGCCTTTCCGGTAAAACGATACAAATAGTCCGCCAGACGCACCATATTGTAGACCGTGCAGAATTCCTGATTGCGGTCACCCAGGAAATGTCCCTGCATCTTTGGCGGCACCCAGAATTCACCCGCGTTCTGTCCGCCGGTGCAGTAGGTTCCACGCTCCGTCACCGCAAATCGGAAGAAATCCTCTGCCAACTTTTTCCATCGGTCATCCCCGGTGATCTCATACATTTTTGCCGCGCCATGCGCCCACGGGATGCTGGCGTTTGCATGGCAGTTTGTCAGCGCGTCCTTTCCTTCTTCCAGCTTGCGGAAAATGGACGGATGATCGTACGCTTTTGCCAGAGCAAGATATTTCTCCTCACCGGTCAGTTCGTAAAGCGTCGCCCATACCTCCAACATGCCGCCTTCCTCGCCGCTGTACACCGCGTGCGGATTTTTTACTTCCATATCCTTTACCCAGTCCACATACCAGTCGCTGATCCCGTCCAAGATCGCAAGTGACTGCTCGATCCCGGCGTACTGATACGCATGCATCAGTCCGAGCAATGTCTTATGCATCACATACTGCGGCGACCAGATGTATTCTTCTCTCTCCAGCTTCTTGAAATATTTTTCCGGGATCGGTCCGATCCACTGTCCGCCGTTTAATTTCTGGCATTTTTCCAGTTCATCCACGATCTTTATGAGCTTTGCTTTTAATTCCACATCCCCTGTCGCCGCAACAAGCTTTGCCGCCGCCGACATCCAGTGTCCTAAAAAATGCCCGCGAAGCTGGCAGGTCGGCGCTTCCCAGCCCCAGTGCAGCAGCGCCGTCTCCGGGTCTTCCACCACCTGCAGTCCCGGCATGATGATGCCTGCCTCCAGATAAAAATTCTGCAAAAGCCCCTGATTTTCCAGTTCCATTAAATACGCTCTGTTTACCTCTGCCCGCTCCGCGAAAAGCCCCGGCAGCAGGTGTACTTTTCCAGTTTCCATTGCCTGTAACATCATATATCCCATCCTTTTCCTTATCAATGCTTCACAATTTTTTTATGCAGTTATTATAAAACCTCCCGCCTTCCGTTGTCAGTAGACAAAAGAAGACATGAGGTGGAAAATTCTTTGATATAAGTATAGTTATCCGATTCCCCCAGTCATTTTTTTCACTGCCGCTTCCGGTATTCCCTCGGGCTGCATCCCTTGATCTTCGCAAACACCTTGGAGTAATAATTCGGATCCGCGAATCCCACTTTTCCCGCAATGTCACTGATCGTCTCCCCGCCGTTTAGATATTCGAGACTCCGCTCGATGCGGTACTCCTGTAAAAAGGAAAAGAGCGTGACATTCATATAACGCCGGAACAGTCTCGTACACTCACTCTCACACAGATGGATGTGATCCGCGATATCCTTTAGCGTGATCCGTTCCTGATAATTCTGATCGATATAGGAAATGATCTTTTTGATCCGCTCATACTCGGTCGCGTTATGGGAAGCGATCCCCTCGCCCGGCCTCCTGTGCTCTAACAGCAGTTTCCAGAGCATCTGCAAACGGATCGTGATATCCAGTTCATAATATTCCGGCCGCTCCTTATCAAGCGCAATGACTTCGCGCATCAGCTCCGCGAATCTGCCGTGCCAGTCTGCCGAACCATCAATGTGGATCGCCGGCAGCGAAAAATCCTGCGTCACCGGTTCCACATACCGCGTACAGATCGTGCTCTGGAAAAATCCATAGATGAGCTTCGGATCAAACGTCACCGAGACATAATCGCAGTCCTCCTTCTGCTCCATGCTCCCGGCATGAAGGACATTGGAATTGTCAAACAAAAGATCCCCAGTCTTTAAGTGGTAGCACCGGTCATTCACCTTGTAACACATCGTTCCCTGTCTGACCAGTGTGATCTCAATCTCCGGATGCCAGTGCCACATAAAATACCCCTGCTCGTACCCGGAGAGCTTCTCATAGCTGACCAGAAACGGAAAATGGTCACTGCCGTGCTTTTTTAGTTCCTTTTGAAACTGGTTGGTGACGATCTGCATCGTTTTTCTCTCCTTTCACGCAATAAATTACCTTTAATATACACCATTCTCACAAAGAATCGCAATATTTTCCTTATTTATCACAGATTTATCAAGGTATTTTCTCATCTGCGCGCTATAATAAGATCAGAAACAAAAAACGGTATCAAAGAAAAATAAAAAGAACAGGAGACGATAATATGAATTTACCGGAACAGGCAAAATTAAAAGAGATTTACGGAGAAACCGAAAAATGCGGCGCACGTTTTGAGAACCTCGCAGACAATTTTGAAAAGATCTATCATCACGATCACGCAGAATACTTTACTTCCCCGGGAAGAACCGAGATCATCGGAAACCACACCGACCACAACGGCGGAAAAGTAATCGCCGGCAGCATCAACCTCGACACGATCGGTGCCGCATGCCCGAACGACTCTGACATTATCCGCATCACCAGTGAAGGCTACGATGAGATCGTTGTAGACCTCACCAAACTGACCCGTGAGAATTATCCGGCAGGAACCCCTGCGTTAGTTGCCGGAATGATGGAAGGCGCAAAGAAAAATGGTTTTAAAACCGCAGGCTTTGACGCTTATGTGAGCACCAACGTAATTGCGGCTGCGGGTGTCAGCTCCTCCGCTTCCTTTGAGATGCTGGTCTGCTCGATCGTAAACCACTTCTTTAACGATGAAAAAATGACATTTACCGACTACGCAAAGATCGGACAGTACGCGGAAAATGTTTACTGGGATAAGAGCTCCGGCATGATGGATCAGATGGCATGCGCGGTCGGCGGCCCGGTACTCTTTGATTTTGCGGATCGAAACGACTTAAAATACCAGAAACTGGATTTCTCCTTTGGAATGTTCGGCTATCGTCTCGTCATCGTAAACACCGGAAAAAATCATGCGGACTTAAGCCGTGAATATTCCGAGATCCCGGATGAGATGAAGGCAGTCGCAAAGATACTCGGCAAGGAACTGCTGCACGAGACCACTTTAGACGATCTCCTCGCTCACTGCAACGAAATTGAAGACGACAGAGCCCTGCTGCGCGCGATCCACTTCTTTGAAGAGACTTCCCGTGTAGAACAGGCAGCTGAAGCGATCCGAAACAAAAAATACGACGATGTGCTCCGCCTCATGGACGAATCCGGCAATTCTTCCTGGGAACTGCTCCAGAACTGCTACTCCATGCAGGACTGCCATGAGCAGAAGATCACGCGCACACTGGCACTGACCAAACTTTTCTTAAAGAAGATCAACGACGGTATGTGCCGCGTACACGGCGGTGGATTTGCCGGTGTGATCGCAGCGATCGTACCGGAAGCGGAAATGGAAAATTATGTAAACTACATTGCCCAGTATGTCGGCAAGGAGAACGTATATCCGATGGATATCCGCGCGATCGGAGCTGCGCATATCGGCTGATCCCCTTATTGCAGCGAATGTCCATTGCCACAATAGCTAAAGAAACCGGCACAGGAATTTTCCCGTGCCGGCTTCTTTTTTGTATTACACTTCTTTTAGCTGATCTTCCAGCCTTCCGCCTTCTTTCGGATCTCTACAAACTGCCTGTATTTTCCAGCCTGCCGGATCAGTTCCTCATGCGTACCGCTCTCCGCGATCCGCCCATCATCCACAACCAGGATCTGATCTGCCTGCTCGATCGTGGCAAGCCGGTGTGCGATCGTAATGATCGTCTTTCCTCTTGTCAGCTCCGTCACCGCATTCTGGATCAGATGCTCGTTTTCCGGATCGATACTTGCCGTTGCCTCATCGAGGATGATGATCGGCGCGTCCTTTAACATGGCTCTCGCAATGGAAATACGCTGTTTCTGTCCGCCGGAGAGCGTATCGCCGCCCTCTCCGATCACCGTGTCATAGCCATCCGGCAATTCCATGATAAAGTCATGGCAGCACGCTTTTTTCGCTGCCTCGATCATCTCCGCTTCCGTTGCGTCCGGTTTTCCGAAACAGATATTCGCGCGTATCGTGTCATGGAACAGATACACATTCTGGAACACCATGGAAATATTGGAAAGCAGACTGTCGCAGGTCAGCTCTTTGATATTGTGGCCGCCGATACGGATGTTTCCGCCGTTTACATCATAAAAACGTGCGATCAGGCTGCAGATCGTTGTTTTTCCGGAACCCGACGGTCCGACGATCGCGGTCGAAGTCTTTTCCGGTATCTGAAAGCTTACATCCTTTAAAATCGTTCTGCTGTCATAGCCAAAGTTTACATGCTCAAATGCAATGTCATAATGGTTTAACGGAATGTCCTTTCCGTCGCTGTCAATATAGTTTTCTTTCTTCAGGGCATCCAGCTGATCCATCGCGTCCTCGATGATACTTAATACATGGGCGCTGTCACTGATCGGCTCCACACTCGCAAAGATCTCAAATGAGAAGAATACGAAGATGAGCATCATGGAAAAATCCATCTGTCCGTTCAGTGTCATGAAAAAGGATGCCAGCGCAAGCCCGACCGAACCACATTTTAATGCCAGAAGATGCAGGCTGTTCGCCGGAATAAATCCCCACTCGATCTTTAAGTGGATCCGTCTGCTGTCGCCAACCGCATCGGAAAGCGCCTGCATGGACGCTCCGCCCTGTCCGAAGGATTTTACGACCGAAAGTCCTCTTGCGTATTCTAAGATCGAACCTGTCATATCGCGGTTTGCTTTCGCCTCCACCGGCGCGTTTTTTGTGCTGTACCAGGAGATCACAAGCAAAAAAACAAAGGATACGGCTGCTGCCGCAAGCGCGATCAGTGCGGTAACCGGACTGAATACGCAAAGGCAGAGAAATACAACAAGGAAATTCAGATAGCCCCCGATAAAGCTGTTGATCATACGGATACCCATAGTTTCTAACGTTCCAAGTCCCGTTGTGATCGAGCTTAAAATATTTCCGGTGTTCATCTGCTGAAAATATCCAAGTGATACACGCTTTAAGGCATCTCCGACTGCCAGCCGGTCCCTCGCGATCAGCTCATAACCGATGGCTTCCTGAAATCTCGCCCGCAGGTAATCAAACAGAAAACGGAAGAAGATGAGTCCCAGAATGATTAAGATACTGTATCCGATCCATTTGCGGTCAAATGTGCCGCTTCCTTTTTCCGCCTCCATCAGCATTCCGACCGTGTACGCGGCGACCATGACAGGCATTGCCGCAAAAATATTGGAAAGGAACGAAAATAGAAACCCGATGTAAAGCTTTCCTTTAAATTCCCCACACCAGTTAATAATACGTCCTATTGTCTTAAACATGTGCCTTTTCCTCCTTTCCGGCTGACGATACCGCCCATTCCTTTGCTCCGATATGCGCTTTCCACATATCCTGATAGAGCGGGCAGTTTAAAAGCAGCTCTTCCTGCGTTCCATGCGCAACGATCGCGCCATTCTTTAAGACTACAATATTGTCAGCCTGCTTTATCGTTGAGAGACGGTGCGCAATGACAAGAAGCGTCTTTCCTTTGGTCAGTGCCGCGATACTCTGCTGGATCTTATCCTCATTCTCCGGATCGGTAAATGCCGTCGCTTCATCTAAGATAACGATCGGTGCGTTCTTTAACATCATACGGGCAATGGCAATCCTCTGTTTTTCTCCGCCGGACAACCGTTTTCCTGCCTCGCCCGCCGGGGTATCATAGCCCTGCGGCAGTTTTAAGATAAATTCCTCGCACTGCGCCGCTCTTGCCGCCACCTTTACCTCCTCATCCGTAGCTTTCGGATTGCCAAGGCGGATATTTTCAAGCAGGGAGCAGCGGAACAGGAAATTGTCCTGCGCAACAAAGCTTACATTTTCCGAGATCTGGGAGAGCGGCATATCCTTGATATTGACTCCGCCGATCGTAATGCTTCCTTCGGTCACATCGAAAAACCGCGCGATCAGCTTTGCAACCGTTGACTTTCCTCCGCCGGACGGACCGACCAGTGCCGTGAAGCTGCCCTGCGGAAGCTTTAAGTCGATGCCGTGCAGTACTTCCTCCTCCGTGTTTCCACTGTAGGAGAAGCGCACCTGTTTTAATTCCACATCCGTGCTCGTTATATTGGCGCGTTTCTCCGGCTCCGGAAGGCTCTTCATTGTAAGCAGGGAATCCAGTTCTTCGACCGTCATCTGCATCTGCTTTGTTTCATTCGCAAATACTTCCAGCTTTGCGAGAGAACCCACCATCGAAATCGAGAGCATGACTGCAAGTGCCGCCTGTGATGCCGTGATCGTTCCTGCGGATGCCAGTGCCAGACTGACCGGAAGCGTTCCGATCAGAGTCGCCGGGAACAGCGCAAACGCAAGTTTCATGGTCACCCAGGTCGAGGACAGCCACTTGATGACGAACGTGCGGTAGTCCGTGATCGCCTTCGCGTATTTTTCATAGGAAACACCCGCGCGTCCAAATGCTTTTATTACTTCAATTCCTTCGATATACTCCACGATTGTGCTGTTCATGTAGGTGTTGGAATTGTTATAGGTATCAAAGTTCTTTCCACTGATCTTAAAGGTCAGTGCCATGCACACAAACGCCGCCGGAAATGTCACAAGCGACGCAAGCGCGATCCGCCAGTCGATCAGTGCCAGCGCAATAATGCTCACAACCGGCAGTACGATATGTCCCGCGCCTTCCGGAACCACATGCGCAAGCGGTGGCTCGATCCCTTCGATCTTATCCACCATGATGTTTTTGATCTCACCGATGGAATGTGCCTGCACTTCGCCGAGCGGCGCGTGTAAAAAGCGATCCGCCATTCTGAGTCTGAGTCCCTCAAGTACATGATATGCCACCTGATGGGACGCTGCCGTGGAGCCGGCAAAGCATAACACTTTCACGCAGTACGCGAGAAGCGCCGCGCCGCACCAGCCAAGGATCGCCCCGGATGTCACGGTTTCATCCACAAATTTACATATGACCTGATACATACAGAAAAACGGAACCAGTCCCGCCGTGATGCTGATCACCGACAGAACAACAGAGAGTCCGAATTTCTTCCGATAGCCGCCCGCATACCCGAGCAGGGTACGCATCCAGCCCTCTTTCTTCTCTTTCATAATATCCTATCCTCCTAACGAATGGCGCTGCGGTATTCCACCGGCGACATTCCCATAATTTTCCGAAACGCGATCGCGAATTTGCTGGCACTGTCATAGCCCACCAGTCCCGCGATCTCCGCAACACTCTTTTCACGATCCGCCCGCAGAAATTCTGCCGCGCGGTTCATGCGGTAATCGGTAAGCCAGGCGCCGATCGACATCCCATACACGGATTTAAAGCAGTTTTTCATCCCGGTCAGCGGAATCTCAAACCGCGCCGAGAGATCCTCCTGCGTATAATTTTCCGCCATATGCTCCGCCAAAAACGCCTGGATCGCTTTTACCTTTTCTACCTGTGTTTTATAGTAATAGGGTCTTTCTTCCTGTTCCTTCGGCAGTTCCAGTGCGTCCAGATACAGCAGAAGTTCCATGATCTTAATCTTAAAATAAGGGATCCTGATCTTTTCCGGCACCTGATACAGTTCTCCGAAAATATGCTCTGCGGCTCCTTTTTCGTGTATCAGATTCGGATAACGCCCCGGACAGTATTTCTCCTGCAGCTTTATGAGATCGACCGGAAAATCCTTTACTTCCTCCGCGAGCGCCGCCGCCGCGATTTCCATATCAAAGCCGATCGTCAGCCCGTGATAATGGCTTGACGGGAATACAAAGCGCCCGGTGTGCGTGAGCCTTTTGTCCATCTTGATGTCCCCGGCTCCGACATAAGCGTAGGCATTTTCCGCCGCCAGATATTCCATTTTTCCCTCTCTGCAATGGTCAATGACAAACATATTTCTGCCCGGCACATATTCGGAATCAAAATATTTCACATGAAAATCATTGAAGCTCAACATCGCGCCCGGAAACACTTCATAGCAGGTCATCGTGCCGTCGCCGGTGTCGTTGCGGAACTGATACACACTGCATCCGTTGCTTTTCGCCAGCAGAATGCCTCTTGCCTGCCCGAACCCTTCTTCATTCATGCCTCTTCCTCCTTTTCTCCAAGCATCAATATCCTGTCACACGCGTCCTGCATAAATTCCCTGTCATGTGACACCACAAGCACGATCTTTCCCGCTTTCGCGAGATTTCGCACCATCTCGCAGACCTCCTTCATATGGCGGTAGTCCAGTCCGCTCGTCGGCTCGTCAAAGATCAGTACCTTTTTTCCGGAAAGCACCGCTGTCGCCACCGCAAGGCGCTGTTTCTGCCCGCCGGACAATGTCATCGGATGCGTTTCTTCGTAATCACCGAGATCAAACTGCGCAAGCACTTCTCTTATCCCTGCTTCATCCGACGCTCCCGCCTGTTCACACTCGCCAAAAACGCTGTCCGAAAAAAGCTGATGGTTTACATCCTGCATGACTAAAAAGCAGTTTTTCTGTCTCTGCTTTCGCTTTAACACATCCCCTTCCAAGGAGATACTTCCTTTCTGCTCCCGGATCAGTCCGCACAGACAGCGGATCAGTGTTGTCTTTCCGACACCGTTGTGCCCGGAGATCCCAAGCACCTCACCCGGATACGCGGTAAACGAGAGATCCTTTATCACATCCGGCTCACCCTTGTAGCCACAACCAAGTCCGCAAATCCCGAGCCCTTTTCCCGCCTCATAGGCACGGGCTTTTTCCAGATCTAACGTGGTCCTTCTTAATTTTCTAAGTCCCAGCCGGATCCGCTCCGTTTCCTCCATGGCAAGAAATTCCGCCTTTGAAAAGCTTTTTTCAATCCTTCCATCCCGGATATAGACCGCGCGATCCACAAGATCCGCCAGAAAATACAGCCGGTGCTCTGCGATCACAACCGTTTTTCCCTCTTCTTTCAGACGGATCAGCTGCCTTCTCAGTTTTTCGATCGCCTCTGCATCCAGATTTGCCGTCGGTTCATCTAAGGTATAGATCTGCGGATTCATGGCATACACGCTCGCGAACGCCAAAAGCTGTTTTTCTCCGCCCGAAAGTGAAAAAATATTCCGGTGCATCAGCTTTTTTATTTTTAACTGCCGGACGGTCGTCGCGACGCGGGATTTGATCTGTTCCGGCGGAACGCCTTCATTTTCCAGTCCAAATTCCAGCTCACTGTCCGTATCCAGATGGAAGAACTGGCTTTTCGGATTCTGGAATACCGAACCGACTTCTTTTGCCAGTTCATAGACCGCGGTGTCACGCACCGGCATACCCGCAACCGTGACCTCTCCCTGTAATTGTCCGTCCGCGGTAAAATGCGGGATCAGCCCATTGATCAGCTTGGTGACCGTTGTTTTGCCGCAGCCGCTTTCCCCGCAGAGAAGCACGCACTCTCCCGGATGGATCGTCAAACTTACGTCACGCAGTGAATTTTTTCCCTCCGCATAAGCAAAAGATACCTGATCGATCGTAATCATACGTTTCCTCCTCTCAGACAGCAAGCGCTGCCACCAAAAATCCCGCTGCCACCAAAATGCAGATGCAGTCCATCACTCCGATATGTAATTGGACGGTACTCGTCTTTTTTACCGGATTTTCGATGCCCCTCGTCACCGCCGCAGCCGCAAGCTCTTCCGCCGTATTGACCGCCGACATCATAAGCGGCACAACAAAGGCTTCCACTTTTTCGCCTCCATGCAGATTTTTTAATTTCATGGCATCCCGGATATACCCGCTTTCCTCGCGGATCGCAGGGAAATACCGCAGTGTCACGGAGATCGGTATAATGACTGTCTGCGGAACGTGAAGCGCGCGGAGCGCAACGATAAACTCGCGCAGGGAAACCGTCTTTAGGATCAGCCATCCGATCATCATACACGGGTACATCCGCCTTGCGTAGTTTATAAAAATCGAAAAGCAGGAAATGACCACTCCCGGCGCCGCCGGAAGCACCATCCACTGAAACGCGCAAAGCACCAGATACACAAAAAGCCACTGAAAGCCGCCTTTTATCCTGCCACAGAGCAGATACAGCACGGTCAGGCAGCCGATCCATGAAATCTGTATCGCGGGATCGTCCTGCACGAGCATGATGACATTCGCAAGCGCCAGCAGTAACAGCCCGGCGCGCGGATCAAGCCTTAATCCCTCTCGTCTTTTTTTCTCCATGGATCAAACCATACCCGCTTTCTTAAAATGTTTGTGGAACATACCGTTTGCGATCCACGCGCCCACAAACGCCGCGATCACCGGCGCCACGATCATCACCACCAGCATTCCCTGTGAGGAGAGCGCCCGCAGTGTGGAAACGTAAGACTCCGCCATTCCCTGTTCGCTGATCTGTGTTAAAAAGCTCTCCCGCATGATCCAGATCGGAAGCGGGGAACCTGTCATTCCAAGTGAAAATGCTGCAAACGCTGCCGCGTTCCAGAGAAAGCTCTTATATCCGCCAAGAAAACGGATCAGTTCTCCAAGCAGACACGCCGCTAAAAAGGTGCCAAGTAAAATAACCGTAAACTGACCGGTCACAAAATACAAAAGTCCGGTCACCATGCCCATCAAGAACACTGCGCCAAATTTCTGCACCTTTGCGCACATTAAAAGAAACGGGATTCCCGTGACCAGTGCGATCAGCGCCGGCATTAAGATCCAGATGACCGGATGCAGTCCGCTGAGCAGCATGCAGATAAAATTAAGTACAAAGTAGATTGCAGAAAAAATTCCGATCGAGATCAGATCTTTGCCCTGCAATAATTTTCCATTTTTTTGCGTTGACATTTTCATGTCCTCCTTATGTAAAAAGAATTAGTCAGTACTAACTTTTAACAGCATAGCACACTGAAACGCTTTTGTCTGTCCCATTTCGCCGTTTTTATTCCGTTTGGACATCAAAAAAAGACTTTGACTATCTTTTCTCTCTGATAATCAAAGTCTTTTTTCTCACACTACGCTATTCCTTTACGCATCGCAAAGAACCAGTTCTCCCTCGTCCTCTATTAACATCTCGTCCTCACGCAGCCGTTCCACGATCTCCATATAGCGGTCTACCGCAGGCTTTGCCCCCTTATACTGCAAAAGCTGCGGCTCTTTCGCTTTTTCTTTATAATAGATCACATTGTAGTCAATATAAGCCACCACGATCTTTTCCTTTTCTAACATATCTTCAAAAATCTTGTGCATCACAACATGCATCTCACCGGCTTTCCGGTGAATCGGATAAAAATCTCCGGTCTCCGGTTCTTTTTCTTCCTCCTTTGGCTCATCCCGTCCCGTCTGTTCCTTTTTATCGGCATCCCCGGAAAGCATCTCAAAAAGATTCATCTGTCCCGTTAAGTCTTCGTTTTCTGTCTTCATCGGTTTTCTCCTTTATTTCTGTTACCAGCGTGGTTCCAAAACATATTTCATAAAGGCCGGAAAAATGGCGCGATACCCTTCTTCCTTGATGTGCATTCCTTCTATTGTATATTCCGCCCGCAAATTGCCCCCGGCATCCTTTAACGGATCGTTGATGTCGATATACCGCGCATGATGCTTCTTTGCCAGTTCCTTTACTGCCGTATTGGCTTCGCGGATCCTGTCATTCGTTCGGATTTTAAGGCAGGGCTTCATCTCGTCCGTGGCAGCCTCATAATTCACCGGATAATATGCCATCAGATAGATCTCTATCCCCGGCAGCTTTTCCTCCACGATGCTTAGTATTTTATCATAATGATCCATCAGGTGTCCGATCGTAACCCCCGGATCACTCAGATCATTCGTCCCGATATTGATAAAAAGTCTCACCGGTTTCAAATCCAGAATACATACATCCAGATGTTCCAAGAGTTCATCCGTAATAAACCCGCCAATCCCCCGGTTATAGATCAAAAGATCCGGGTACTCCTCTTTTACAAACTTCTCCACCGGAAACATCTCCATCAGCGAAGATCCCGCGCATACGATCTGCCCCGGCTGTGCCTGTTTGTTTTTCTCCTGAAATCTTTCTACTTTTTCTTCCTTGGTCATGCAAAAAACCCCTTTCTGTTACTATCATAACTTTACCTTCACCGAAAAGTCAACTTCCTTTTTCAGATTCCGCCACGCCTTGACATTTCACGGCTTGTTTTCTATAATCATGGGGCATTCAGTTATAAAAAAAGGAGGATTGCTATGCCACAGACATTACCAAAAGACCCGGTCATCTTACTGAGCTTTGTGAACACAGAACTCCGGGATCACTATACATCATTAGACAAATTCTGCCATGCGCACGGTGCTGACCGTGCGGCATTGGAACAAAAACTCGGCGACATCGACTACTGCTATGACGCCGCAACCAATCAGTTTATTTAGTCAGATAACGGTTCCGCCATCTTCACTAATACAAAAAAACCACCGTGTGCGTCGGTGGTTTTTATAAAGGGGGAGAGTTTATGAAAAAGTTTTCTTCATCACTGATTTCTTCTCAAGTGATGCTTATATAATATCTGCAATTTGTGAACTTCTTATGTCTCTCCCTTGAAAAAAATGTGAACTTTCTAAATAAAATCTGTAACAAATCTATAAAGTCTGTTTTATAAATTCGAAAGCCGGTAAAGCGCCTGTTTCGGAAGGATACAAACAGCATGCTCCTCGATCTCACGCGCTCTGGCGTCTCCGATCAAAAATGACGTGCCATACTCACATGCCTGGATGGAAAGCGCTGCCATCTCCTCTTTGCCGATCTCCTCGATATCAAGGATCAGCGCATATTCCCTGTCATCTGTTTTGTACAAGCTCTCCTGCCGGAACGCAAATCCCGGAAAATGTCTGCAAAAGCGAACCGCATGATCCATCGAACCAAAGAACACGATAAACATGTGATTGCCCATCCAGTAATCCGCCGGTTTCTTTTCTTCCGGCGCCCCCGCTGTCTCTGCGGTGCTCTGTGCTTCGGCAGACGGATCTTTCCGGTCTGCTGCCTCACTCTCCTGCAGCTCCTCTTCCTGTCTGTCCTGTATCTCGCGCAGCAGCTTCGCAAAGGCATCCGCCTGGTTCTGTCCGGTCATGCCGCGTATCTCGTCCACACGCTCCGCATCCGTCCAGCCTTCCTCTGTCATCATGTCTTTCAAATGATCCAGTGCGCGATCCATGCCGATGTTCTCCGCCTTGTCTGAAAATGTGAACACCACATCATGATTCGGCAGAAACGCCGCCTGCACCGCCTGGATGCCTGAAGTCATCTTAAAGCCAATCTCTTCCTCCGCCATATCCACAACTTCATTCAAAAATTCCTGCGCTTTATCGCCATTTTTTATCAGATCTTCGATCTTTAAACCGCGTTCTTCTATCTCATCCTGTGAAACAATACATCTCACCGTACTCTTATCTACTCGTTTAAATCTCATAATTACCCACTTTCATGATAAATCCTGATTGTTCAGGGGATAATAACCAGTCTCCGTTAAAAACTTAAAGGAATACTTATATCATATTATATCACAAACCAAATAAATTCATCTACGAAATTATTTACAAAACATGAAAAATTATAGAAAAAAAGACCGCTTCACACAAGCGATGCGAAGTGGCCTTTTGTTTTTAAAAATTATGCCAAAGCTGCGGTAATGATCGCCATCGAATATACTTCAGAAGCATTGCATCCGCGGGACAGATCATTGATCGGTGCGTTAAGTCCGAGAAGGATCGGGCCGTATGCATCGAAGTTACCAAGACGCTGCGCTATTTTGTATCCAATATTTCCTGCGTTGATATCCGGGAAGATAAATGTATTTGCATGTCCCGCAACAACAGAATCCGGGCACTTGGTGCGGGCAACTCTCGGAGAAACCGCTGCATCAAACTGCATCTCGCCTTCGATCGGGAGATCCGGATATTTTGCTCTTGCCTTTGCTGCTGCATTGCGCATCTTGTCTACATCTTCACCTTTTCCGGAACCAAAGGTAGAGTAGCTTAAGAATGCAACCTTAGGATCGATACCGAAGATCTTCGCGCATGCTGCGGATTCTCCGGCGATCTCTACGAGTTCATCCTCGGTCGGATGGATGTTGATCGCGCAGTCGCTCATTGCAAGGACTTCGTTCTCACCTGTCGCAGACGGACGAACCAGGATAAAGCAGGAAGACACGATCGTGTTGCCCGGCTTTGTCTTGATCAGCTGAAGCGCCGGTCTTACGGTATCCGCTGTGGAATAGGTAGCTCCACCGAGCAGTGCGTCCGCAATGCCCATCTTTACCAACATGGTACCGAAGTAATTTGCCTGTGAGAGGATTCCTCTCGCCTGCTCCGGTGTTACTCCTTTGGATTTACGGAGCTCGCAGAACAATTCTACCATTTCATCAAAACGGTCGAAGTTTTTCGGATTTATGATCTCTGCTCCACGGATGTTGAATCCGCTGTCTGCCGCTGTTGTATATACCTCATCCGGATCTCCGACAAGGATCGGCTGCAGGAAGTTGCTTGCAAGAAGTCTGGAGGCTGCCTCTAAAATACGGGGATCAGTTCCCTCTGTAAATACGATTTTTTTCGGATCTTTCTTTAAGATCTCGATTAACTGACCAAAACCAAACATATTGTTTTCTCTCCTATTCTATCAAATATACTGTTTATTCGATGCTTTTATTCTATACCCATTTAACAGACAAAACAATATATTCCATGTACTTTTTATGGAACAAGAAGCGGCTTTTTTTCTCATTAAAAAAAGCTATTCCGACATGCTCTTTAAGCTCTCTGTCATCTCTACTTTCCGGCATTTTCGCCCGGAGACCGCCAGCGCCCTGCCTGTCTCTTTTTCTTATCTTGTATTATACGGTTTTCCACGCATCCACAGCCTGTGTGACGCGGCGGTCGATATCGATCCGCGCCGCTTTGCATTCCTTTGGGAATTTCCGTCCCGCAGCAAATACTCTTGTAAGCAGATCTCCTCCGACCGGAAGTATTGTCTTTACCATTCCCTCCGGGAAAACAAAATGTGTGGCATGCTCATAAATATAGCTTTCCACCTCACAGGTGTGTTCCCGCTTCCCGAGACGTTTCTCCATTCTCCTTATATATTTTTCCGTTTCCCACAAAACATCGTCCTTGGCACCGATCAAAAGAAGCTTTCCCCTGATCCGTTCGATCTTTATAAATTCCTCTTCACGAATCGGGTGGGCTTTTTCGGATGCCGCAAAAATTTCACGGGAAGCTATGAGATCCCCGCCTCTTTTTGCTTCTTCCTTCATCTTCTTTCCATATTCCGGATGACGGTATGCATAGGGAAGATACGGAAGCGGCTTTCCCTCCCAGGAAGCGCTTGACTCTCCGTCTCCCGGCCACTCGGTCTGTCCGTCCCGTTTTCCCTGATAAAACCCTTCCATCACAAAGTCTGCCGGTGTCATTGCGAGCGTCAGCGTGATTTCCGGATAATAGGACGCCGCGAGCAGCGCATACATCCCGGTCGTGGATGCCCCCGCAATACCAAATTTCACAATGCCCTGCTCTTTTAAATAAGTGAGCGCCGCACCGATTCTCTCCACCGGCAGATTGTGATGACTGTAATCTTTGTGCGCCGGGCTTAACGTCAGCACACTGATCTGAAATTTCTTCTGCAGCCATTTCACCGCAGATCTTGCCATATAATCCTCGCAGTCATCTCCGAGCATTGCGAGGATCGCGCATCTGCTCCCTTCGACGGGCCAGTAGCAGCCATAAAATCCCTTTTTTGTTTCTTTTATCTTTTTCATTTCTCCTCCGTTTCAAAAATCAGGTTTAAAATCGTCTCGATCTGTACATCCAGCGTCTCCTGATATACCGACTCATGCAGCTCATCCCGCGATTCCGCGGTAATGACCAGTACCTTGCACAGATTGGCGATAAGCCCCATATTGACATCTTTGCGCACATTGTCCAGGTAGCCAAGAAGTCCGGCAGTTATCGCTTTCTCCTTCTCAAGATCCGGGGCAAACGCCTTTGTCCCATAGAAGACCTTCGCCTCATCCTCTAAGGTCATATGCGGATAGATACTGACCTTTTCATCCACGACTGCATGCAGATATTTTCCTGCATCCTCCCGGCCAAGTTTACGTTTCCCACTTAACGCTTCCTCCCCGATCAGTACAGGCATGAACTTCCTCGAATGATACTGGATCAGTTCTGCCATATACTCCTCTTTGCTCTTCCAGAAATTATAAAACGTCCCGACCGCGATCCCTGCTGCTTTTGTGATCCTTGAAATCGATGTGTGTGTCATCCCATACTGCACGAGCAATGGGAATCCTGCTTCTAACATCTGTGTTTTTAAGTTTTCTTTTTCTTCTTCTGAAAATACCCGTGTCGGCATATTCTGCTCCTCATGTTACCTTTTTATGAATGTTTTTATATTTTGTTCATATCTTGATGTTAGTATAAACTAACTCGTTTGTCAATACAAATTGATCTGTATTTTATAAATTTTCTTCGCCCCATTTTGATATCTCAAAAAATACCGGAAGCAGGGCTTTTCCCTTTTCTGTCAGCGAATATTCCACATGTGGTGGAATTTCGTTAAACTGCTCCCTGTGAATGATACCAAGACTTTCCAGGTCTCTTAATGTATTGGTAAGCATGGTATTTGTAATATGTGGATACGCTTTTTTCAGTTCTCCAAACCGCATGGTTGGATGTTTACATAACTCATAAATAATATGTGTTCTCCACTTTCCGCTGAGCAGCTCAAGCGTTCTATGCACCGGACAATCTTCTTTTATTGAATCCGCCTTTATTCTTTCTAAATATTCTTCCGCTGTGGTTTCTTTTTTCATCATGCCCTCCAGTATGCGAAAACGTACAAGGAGAACTATCTATGAAAACAGCGATTATTTATTATTCCAAACATCATGAAAACACCAGAAAACTGTTAGACGCAATCAAAAAAGCCTCTGACGATGAGATTACGCTTTTTGATGTTACAAAGACGGATACCGTAAACCTCGAAGAATATGATCTCACCGGTTTTGCATCCGGTATCTACTATTCAAAATTTGAAAAAAGAGTTTTGAAATTTGCAAAAGACTATACCCCTGATGGAAAGGATGTATTTTTCATCTATACATTCGGAGCCGAAAAAGCGGGATATACAAAAGCCATCCGTGAAGCTCTGTCCGGAACAAACGCAAATATCCTCGGCGAATACGGATGCTTTGGGTTTAACACTTTTGGACCATTCAAGCTGATTGGCGGAATCGCAAAAAATCATCCGGATCAGACAGATATAAAAAATGCGATTTCTTTTTATAAGAATTTGCATAAATAACAAATTGCTATTCCATCCCCGCAATGGTAATATGAACCAAAGGCAGGTGATATTCATGAAGGCAGAAGAAGTTATTGAAGAAGTGGCAAAACTCTGTAAATCTTTTCATGCAAAAGAAATCATTTTGTATGGATCAAGGGCGAAAGGAACTGCAAGAGAACGCAGTGACATCGATATCGCTGTAACGGGTGTGGATGACTTTGACCGGCTGGTTGAAAGGATTGACGAGTTGCCGACACTTTACAGCGTGGATATCGTAAACATGGATACCTGCAAAAACGAACTGCTATTGGAGGATATTAAAGAATATGGACGAAAAATTTAACAGACGCTTTCTGTCTTTTTGCAATTCACTGGATTCATTAGCAGAAGCAAGACAGCGGGACCTTTCCGATTCTTTTGTGCTGAGCGGAACCAGCGCAAAATTCAGCATAACATTTGATTTATCATGGAAAGTAATGAACTCGCGCACGATTATGATTGTGAAATTGTAAAAACACATTGCCATACGATCGTGGAGAGATACATTGATCTGTTTTATGCGTTTGAAAACGTTGTAAAACAGTTAGAACTATTCAAATAGATCTTCTCGATACAAAATTTCATTCATTCTTTTTCAACTCATGCCGGACAAGGGATCTCTCCCGTCATCCGGCATGATCGTAATTTTTCCTAAAAGATCAATAATCCAATATGGTATACCACACAGGAAATGAGTAACGCTGACACGGTATAGAACACTCCGATCTTGGCTGTCCACTTTACCGAGTGGGTTTCTCTTGAAGTCGCCGCAAGTGCGCTTACACAAGGCATATTAAAGCTGATCGCATAGATAAATGCCAGCCCCTGCGCCTTGGTAAAATGCTCGCTCAAAAGAGACGCGACGGCACTGCTGCTTCCTCCGCCTGCTTTGGCACCAAAAGTCGAACTCACAATGCTTCCTCCGGTACCATATAACGTATTCAACACGCCAAGCAGTGATTCTTTCGAAATCGCAGATGCGAGGAATGCCAAAAACGCCTCCCATTTCATCCCGAAGAAAAGTGTCACCGGCTCTATTATGACACCGAATTTATATAAAATACTTGATTCTGCGCTGCCGCAAAATCCATAGGTCAGAACAAAGAACACCACCGACACGATCGTAATGACTCTGAGTGCCCGCACGAAAATATCAACGGTACGTTCAAATGTAACATAGAGTGTATTTCTGACATTCGGTTTATGATACGGCGGCAGTTCCATGATCATTCCAACCCTTTCCTCTTTCGGGGAAAGTTTGTTTCCAAAAATCTGATATACTGCCCACATCATAACCAGCATAACCACAAAAATAGAAACGATAACGAGAAAACCTCCGGTATTTCCAAATAACGCCATCGCAAGCATTGGAACGACCGATAAGGTAGCGCCGCAGGGCACTGCCCAGCTCATGGCAATTGCAAGCACACGCTGTCCCCAGTTGTCAACGACTCTTGTTCCGGTTGTTCCGGCGATCGTACATCCAAGTCCCATAAAGAAAGGCATGATCGTTTTTCCCTGTAACCCTACTTTTGACATGGTAGGATCAAACAAAAAGGAGATCCGCACCAGATAACCTGTTTCTTCCATCAAATTAAATCCGAGTGAGATCCCAAGCACAAACGAAGCCATCATAACCGCAAAATAAACAACGTTAAACAAAACATCGCAGATCAGTGAGATGAGAAGCTCCGGTGCGTGCCATCCCTGCAGCAGACTTTTTACACCCCCGGATAACAGATTTATCATGACACTGGCCAGTCCGCCAAAGATCCCGGCAAACAGCATAGCCGCAAAGAACACGCCAAGTATGATTCCGATCGCGATGATCTTTCCTCTGACCGGTGATAAGGCGAGCCGGTCAAATTTTGTATATGCCCGCTTTCCTGTTTTTGATGCGATCATAACATCTTTTAATAACGCATCTATGTACTCCATCTTTTCTGTTACGGTATCCATTTTCGCATGCGCGATCATCCGCTTACTTTCCAGTCCATCCTCGATTGTCTCATACAATTTCCTGTAATCTTTCTTTCGTATTGCGGACATCGGTACGACAGGAATCCCCAGTTTTTCCGAGAGTTTATCTGTATCGATCCGGATGCCCTGCCCCTCCGCGACGTCCATCATGTTTAAGACAAGGATCGCAGGCACTTTTGCTCCTGCAAAATCAGCTAACATATAAAGACTTCTCTTTAACTGAGACGCGTCCGCCATAACAAGAATGAGATCCGCATTCCCGGCACTGATATATTCCCGGGTGATCACTTCTTCATCCGAACCGGCTGACAGGGAATAGCTTCCAGGCAGATCCGCAAGGATCATCTTCTGTCCGTTCCACTTAAATTCTCCCTCTTTTTGATCGACCGTCTTTCCCGGCCAGTTTCCCACATGCTGGTGAGAACCCGTTATAAGGTTAAAAATGGTAGACTTTCCAGAGTTCGGCTGCCCGAGCAGCGCGATGACCGGTGTACCGTCATCCTTATGATAAAATTTACTTTCCCCATGATATCTGCATGTTTTACTGGAACCGCACGCATCGCATTTACTCATTGCACTCACCGCCTATCACAATTTTTGTACACTCCGTGCGCCCGATCGCAACGAGCGTATCGCTGGCAAACAAAAGCACCGGCTGCTTTTTATGATTCTGGCACACTTCAATCCGTGTTCCTGCCAATATTCCCATTGATGACAGTCTGTTGGTAAGCCGTATCTCATCCCTGATCTCCCGGATAAAATAGCTGTTTCCCGGGATTGCTATAAGCTTGCACCCGGTGTCAGTATGCAGTTCAACCAGATCTATGTGGGCAGCTGGGAAAAAGGAAACATCCTTGTATCGGACCGGATACTGAATCTGAACTTTTGCGTAAACGGCAGATGCGAAGTCAGCCTGGAGCACAACCGCTACGCGATCGTCAAAAAAGATCAGGTCTGCATCAGTACCATTTCCCCGGATAAGGATTTCTACTATCCTGGAAAACTCTATGAGGGCATCCAGCTATTTATCAATCTGCAAATACTGGAAGAATCAAAGGACGATCACTTCCTGCCCTTTTTAGGCATTCATCCAGGCGATATCGCCAGTGTATTCTGTGCAAAAAGCGGCATTTACTTCCGGCAGATGGACAGCAGCATCTCCGCTATCATTTTAAAGGCCTGGGCATCCAAAGAGGATATGGACATTCCCGCTCTCCGCTATCTGACCGTCCAACTCCTCCATGATGTTATGGCATTTCCAGTGAAAAGCGAGTATGAAACTTATTTTACCAGATCGCAGATCGCCATTGTAAAAGAAGCCGAACATCTCATTTTAGAAGATCTGTCCAAACGCTTCACCGCAAAAGAGATGGCGGATCGGTTCGGCATCAGCGAGAGCAGTTTTAAATTGTACATAAAGGGGATCCTCGGAGACAGCTATCTCTCCTATTTCCGAAAAAAACGAATGGAAAAAGCCGCAGAGTTACTGGAATCCACGAATATGAAAGTGATCGACATCGCCATCCGTGTCGGCTATGAGAATCAGGGAAAGTTCGCCAAAGTATTTTCCAATCTGTACGGCGTTCCTCCCCTGGAATTTAGAAGGCTTTCCAAATAAAAAAGTGCATGTATCGCATCCCGCCATATACATGCACTTTCTTTTTATATTTGTAACTTTTTAATTATGGGAATAACTTGTCTTTTATAAATGCATCACGCGCTCTTTGATCTCCTGCGTTCTGCCCTGATTCCAGAACTGGGTTCCGATATAGCCGCAGGTTCTTCTCGCGACATTCATCGTATCCTCATCGCGGTTTCCGCAGTTCGGGCATTCCCATACGAGCTTGCCGTCCTCGTCGGTCACGATCTGGATCTGTCCGTCATAACCGCATTTCTGGCAGTAATCACTCTTGGTATTCAGCTCCGCGTACATGATGTTGTCATAGATGAACTTCATGACATCGAGTACCGCCGGAATATTATCCTGCATATTCGGAACTTCCACATAGCTTACCGCGCCACCCATGGAAAGCGCCTGGAACTGCGACTCGAATTTCAGCTTGGAAAACGCGTCGATCTCTTCCTTTACGTTTACATGGTAGCTGTTGGTGATGTAGTTTTTGTCCGTCACGTCCTTGATGATGCCAAAACGCTTCTGTAAGCATTTCGCGAATTTATAGGTCGTACTCTCGATCGGTGAGCCGTAAATGCTAAATCCGATGTTGGTTTCTTCACGCCACTTATCACACGCGTCATTCATATGCTGCATCACTGCAAGCGCAAACGGAGTCGCCTCCGGATCGGTGTGTGACTTTCCGGTCATATAGCGCACACATTCATAAAGTCCCGCATATCCGAGGGAGATCGTGGAGTATCCGCCATAGAGTAACTTATCGATCGTCTCGCCCTTTTTCAGACGTGCCAGCGCGCCGTACTGCCAGAGGATCGGAGCCGCATCGGAAAGTGTTCCCTTGAGGCGGTTGTGGCGGCACATCAGTGCGCGGTAGCAGAGTTCGAGACGCTCGTCAAAGATCTCCCAGAACTTTTTCTCGTCTCCGCCGGAGGATAACGCCACGTCCACAAGGTTGATCGTGACAACACCCTGGTTGAAACGTCCGTAGAATTTGTATTTTCCGTTCTCGTCTTTCCAGACACTTAATGCACTGCGGCAGCCCATAACCGGGAAGCAGTTGCCTTCCTTTAACTCTTTCATCTTCTTCTCGGAGATGTAATCCGGCACCATACGCTTTGCCGTACACTTTGCGGCAAGCTCGGTCAGATAAAAATACGGTGTGCCTTCGGTCACATTGTCATCCTCAAGCACATATAAGAGCTTCGGAAATGCCGGTGTGATCCAGACACCTTTTTCATTCTTCACGCCCTCGTAACGCTGTTTTAACATTTCCTCAATGATCAGCGCGAGATCCTTCTTTTCCTGTTCATTTTTTGCCTCGTTCAGATACATGAAAATAGAAAGGAACGGAGCCTGTCCATTGGTGGTCATCAGCGTAATGACCTGATACTGGATCGTCTGAACGCCACGGTTTACCTCTTTTCTGAGACGCCGCTCCACGATCTCGTTCATGACTTCCTCTGACGGAACCTGCGGAAGCAGTTTGGATTCCTCTGCCACTTCCCTGCGGATCTTTTCTCTGGAAACATTGACAAACGGCGCCAAATGTGCCAGAGAGATACTCTGTCCGCCGTACTGGTTACTTGCGACCTGCGCAATGATCTGGGTCGCAATGTTGCATGCCGTGGAAAAGCTGTGCGGCTTCTCGATCAGTGTCTCACTGATGACCGTACCGTTCTGGAGCATATCCTCGAGATTGACCAGATCGCAGTTATGCATATGCTGCGCGTAGTAGTCCGAATCATGGAAATGGATGATACCCTGGCGGTCTGCCTCCACAATATCCGGCGGCAGCAACAGTCTTTTTGTGATATCCTTGCTGACTTCGCCCGCCATATAATCACGCTGTACACTGTTTACCGTCGGATTTTTGTTGGAATTTTCCTGTTTGATCTCCTCGCTGTTGCACTCGATCAGGGTAAGGATCCGGTTATCGGTCGTGTTCGCCTTACGCACGAGCGAACGCTCATAGCGGTAAATGATGTAGTTTTTCGCCACATTAAAAGCTCCGGTGGACAAAATCTGCTTCTCTACCATATCCTGGACTTCCTCAACGGACACCGCGCGTCCTAGCTTCTGGCATTTATACTGGATAAAATCCGCAACGTCCTGAATCTGTTCTTTACTCAGGCGGTTCCCTTCCGTTGCGTCGCTCGCTTTTGTTATCGCAATTATGATCTTAGCCGGATCAAAATCTTCTTCTGATCCATTTCGTTTTGTAATTCGCATTTTGAATCTCCTCCTAATGATAGATTATAACGGTATCTGCTTCGTTTAGCAACAACATATTGTATTTTTATTTGTTGTTTTATACAATATATAAGATTATGTTCTCAAGCAACATGTGGCAGGCGCCTCTATTTTTCTGCAAAAGAATCTTAGTGTCTGACAACTGACCTGTTCCGGATTCCCGGTTTTTCCCCCATAATATGCGGGTGATCCGCCCAAAAGCGGATCTTGTATTTTCAGACTTTTCTTTCATACTTTCCTGTGTTACAATATTAGAGTTGCCATGCAACAATTCTACGGGAGAAAAAGGAGTTTTAATAAGAAAATGAAAAAAACATGGAATGTAAACGTAAACGGAACGAATCACGTCATTGAATATAAAACGGGATTCGGCGGTATCAAGATCAGTATAAACGGAACCGCAAACAAGGTAAAATCCCAGAACTGGTTTATTATGATGCTTGACTATCCGATCCAGATTGACGGAACCGAGGTTCGCGTGGTTGCGCTCGGAAGTAAGGTGCGCCTTGCGGTAAACGGCATTTACCAGGACAACGGCCAGCCTTATCAGCCATTAAACCGTATCCCGACCTACTGTCATGTACTTCTCGGCATCAGCTGTGTTGCCGGTTTTCTGCTCTGCGGATGGATCGGTCTTGCGATCGGTGTTTTGTTTGGAACACTTTACATCAAACAGGGACTGTCCGGGAAAACCGGTGTCGTGATCGGATCTTTTATCGGCTGCTGCGCGATCCAGATTGCCATCATGATCGCTGTTTTACTTCTGCAGTACTAAAAAGGAGTATTTGCCATGGAATCCATGAATCAGAATGAAAATCAGTATACACAGACACCGGATGGCTGCTCCACACAGCAGCCTTACCACCAGCCGGTTATTATTGCCGGAAATCTGGCGGAAGATAAACGGCGTACCAAAAATCTCGCCATCATCTCTCTGGTATGCGGTATTCTCTCGATCGTGTTCTGCATCTTTTTCTATGTCAGTATCATCCTTGGGATCGCAGGGCTGATCCAGGCATTGATCAGCCTTGGGCAGCACAGAGATGGCAGAAGCCATGCAATCGCAGGTGTTATCACCAGTACGATCGGAACAGTGTTATCCGTCATATCGTTTCTGGTGTGGATTCTCGTTATTGCAAACATCTAAGCAGGACGGAATATGACAGACATTACTACAAAAAAGAGTTTTCGGATCAAAAACCGAAAACTCTTTTTCTTTTCCCTGCTATTTTAAGCCGACACAAACATCACCCGGTTGCGCCTTGCCAGCGCAATCGCAATATGGCAGACTTCCATCAGTGCACAGATCTTATCCGCCACTGTGATGATCCATGCCTCTTTATTTCTCGGAAGAGGTCCGAGCGGAAACATATGCGACAGGATCGCATCCCACTCACGTTCGCTGATCTGAAAAACTTCCTTGCTGTTTTTCGCTGCAACCTTCGGATGATAAAACGCCTGATGTTCTCCGGTCGGCGTCTTCTCATGAAAGTCATACAGGCAGAAATCATGCAAAAGACCGGCACGCGCGGCAACACCGGCGTCTGCGCCAAACAGATCCGCCATCCGCCAGGACAGATAGGACACATTCAGGCTATGCATCAGCCGGTTGGTCCAGAAATGGTGCGTATAACGGCCAAGCTGCTGGAACTTTGCGTTCTGCAAGATCGGAAGAACGTGCGCCACATATGCGGGGGCAACCTCTTTCGACACTTCAATCTCCATCGGCAATCACTCACTTTCTTTCTATTCTATCTTCATTATCGGCAGAACCGCCTTCAAATACAAGGGATTTCCTGTGAATTTTTTCTTAATTCTTTCTTACTTTATATCACCTTTACATCACGTTCTGCGGTGTACCGTCCAGATATTTCCTTACATTATCAAAATCAATGATCGCACGCTTTATGAGTGCCTCTTTGGTGGCGAACGCAACATGCGGTGTCGCGATCAGATTTTTTGCGTGAAGAAGCGGATGATCCTCCGGTACCGGCGGCTCCGTTTCAAACACATCCACTGCCGCTCCCGCGATCTGACCGTCATTTAGGGCTTTCGCAAGTGCCGCGCTGTCCACGACCGGTCCACGCGCCGTATTGATCAGCACTGCGCCCGGTTTCATCTTTGCGAGCTCCGCTTCCCCGATCATTCCCCTGGTCTTCCCATTTAACGGCACATGCAGCGAAATGATATCGCAGGTCTCCAACAGTTCTCCTAACTCCATCCAGGTAACGCCCGGCAGATCTTTTCTGGTTCTCGAGTACGCATACACCTCGCAGCCAAATGCCTGCGCGATTGCAGCGACACGGCTTCCGATCGCTCCGGTTCCGATGACACCGAATTTTTTTCCTTCCAGTTCAAAACCGACCAGTCCGTCCTTTGTCCCGGATTTGCGCACCACCTCATTGCATGGAATGATATTGCGGTAAAGATCGATGAGAAGCCCAAACACCAGATCCGATACCGCCGCGTTGGAATAGCCCGCGCAGTTGCAGATCGTGATGTTTCTCTTCCGGCATGCCTCCACTGCGATATGATCGATCCCGGTAAACGCGACCGCAAGCAGCTTTAAGTTTCTGCATCCATCGATCACCGTCTCATTTAACGGAAGGTTTGCGACCACAATGACATCCGCGTCCTTTCCGCGCTCGATCAGCGTGGCATCATCCGTCACACGGGTATCGTAATAAACGATCTCGGTGTCCCCTCCGACTGCCCTGTCCGCGATTTCCAGTAAAGTTTCCTTTTCCACTCCCAATGGTTCGATAATTACAAGTTTCATATGCATCTTCTCCTGTTCCTGTAAAAAAATTCCCGCCCGGCATACCAAATCTCTCCAGTCTGCTCAGGCGGGATAACCTACTTCATATTATATTTCAGATATGACTTTTAGTCAATGAACAAAGAGGTGGAATAGTAACGGTCTCCACTGTCAGGAAGCAGTGCTACGATCGTCTTTCCTGCGTTCTCCGGGCGTTTTGCAACTTCAAGTGCTGCGTAAAGCGCTGCTCCGGAAGAAATTCCTACGAGGAAGCCTTCGGTGGAAGCGATCTCTTTTCCGATACGGAACGCATCATCATTGGCAACCTTGAATACTTCATCATATACCTTGGTATTTAAAGTTTCCGGTACGAAGCCTGCGCCGATACCCTGAATCTTGTGCGGGCCGCTCTTTCCTTCGGAAAGTACCGGTGAGCTCTCCGGCTCTACGGCAATGACCTGAACATTCGGATTCTGGGATTTTAAGTATTCTCCGGTTCCGGTAATGGTTCCGCCTGTGCCGACACCCGCAATAAAGATGTCTACTTTTCCGTCTGTATCATTCCAGATCTCCGGTCCGGTCGTCTTTTTGTGGATCGCCGGGTTTGCCGGGTTCACAAACTGTCCCGGAATAAAGCTGTTCGGGATCTCTTTGCTTAATTCTTCTGCCTTTGCGATCGCGCCTTTCATTCCCTTGGTTCCCTCTGTCAGTACGATCTCTGCGCCATATGCCTTTAAGATGTTACGGCGCTCAACGCTCATGGTTTCCGGCATAGTAAGGATCGCGCGGTATCCCTTTGCTGCTGCGATCGCCGCAAGTCCGATACCGGTGTTTCCGGAAGTCGGCTCAATAATAACAGAACCTTCCTTTAACAGGCCCTTTTCCTCTGCATCTTCGATCATCGCTTTTGCGATACGGTCTTTGACACTTCCTGCCGGGTTGAAATACTCAAGCTTTGCAAGGATCGTTGCCTTTGCGTCGTATTTCTTCTCCATGTTTGCCACTTCTACAAGCGGTGTGTTTCCGATCAGTCCTAATGTTCCTTTATAAATGTTTGCCATACTATCTTCCTTTCTGAATGATTCTTTGACTTTTTTGTTTATTTTACTGCCTGAAATGCAATATCAAGATCCTCGATAATATCATCAATGTGCTCGGTTCCGATGGAAAGACGAACCGTGTTCGGCTTGATGCCCTGCTCTAAGAGTTCCTCGGTACTGAGCTGTGAATGTGTTGTGGATGCCGGATGGATCGCAAGGGATTTTACATCCGCCACGTTTGCAAGCAGAGAAAAGATTTCCAGATGATCGATGAAATCTTTGGCTGTCTTGTCATCGCCCTTGATCTCAAAGGTGAAGATTGAGCCGCCGCCATTCGGGAAATATTTCTTATATAATTCCTGCTGTGTCTTATCATCGGTAACAGACGGATGATGTACTTTTTCCACCTGCGGATGATTGTTTAAGTACTCGACTACCTTCAGCGCGTTTTCCACATGACGCTCCACTCTAAGCGATAAAGTCTCAAGTCCCTGCAGGAAAATGAAGGAATGGAACGGGGAGATCGTAGCTCCGGTGTCACGAAGCAGGATCGCGCGGATCTTTGTGACAAATGCTGCCGGTCCTACTGCCTTGGTAAAGCTGATTCCATGATAACTCGGGTTCGGCTCGGTTAAGGATTTGAACTTGCCGGATGCCTCCCAGTCAAATTTTCCGCTGTCCACGATCACGCCACCGATGGCTGTTCCGTGTCCGCCGATAAACTTGGTTGCGGAATGTACCACAATGTCCGCGCCGTATTCGATCGGGCGAACCAGATACGGTGTTGCGAAAGTATTGTCAACCACAAGCGGGATCTTGTGCGCATGCGCGATCTTTGCAAGTGCCTCGATATCGGTCACTTCTGAATTCGGATTGCCCAGTGTCTCTACATAAAGCGCCTTGGTGTTCTCCTGGATCGCTTTGTCAAACGCATCTAAATCGAGTGCGTCCACAAATGTCGTTGTGATGCCGTACTGCGGAAGTGTATGCTCAAGCAGGTTGTAAGAACCACCGTAAATATTGTTTGCCGCTACGATGTGATCTCCCGCCTGCGCAAGATTTTCAATCGTGTAGGTAATTGCTGCCGCACCGGATGCAACCGCAAGTGCCGCAACACCACCTTCCAGTGCCGCAATACGTTTCTCAAACACGTCCTCGGTCGGATTTGTCAGTCTGCCGTAGATATTTCCGGCATCGGTCAGTCCAAATCTTGCCGCTGCGTGTTCAGAATTGTGGAATACATAGGAAGATGTCGCGTAGATCGGAACCGCTCTTGCGTCGGTAACCGGGTCTGCTTCTTCCTGTCCGATATGTAACTGTAAGGTTTCAAATTTTAAATTTCTATCTGTATATGCTGATTTGCTCATAATATTTTCTCCAATCTATGTGTTGTATTTTGTTATTTATGGTTCTCATTGAAAAGGCAGCTCATACAACAACACATTCGATCGTCCTTTGCAATATATCCAGATGTAATTTTTGAATTCTTCATGCTGTCTTCTCTCCTTCTTTTCTTAATTTCATATATATCATATTTGATAAGTATGATTTTATTCCCGTATTCCTACTTTGTCAATAGGTTTTCAGGAAATTTGTCATAGGTTTTTATGATAGCTGGCTATTCGTTCAAAAATACTTTATAATGTAGGTATCGAACTTTTTACCTATATGCGCACTTATGAAACAAAACATGCAGGTCAACAGATGAGTCTGTTTGACCTGCATGGGGAATGAACCTATTTATTTTACTTCAACACCAGCTTTAAAACATCCGTCACCTTTTTGACCGGGATGATCTCAAGCTTTTCTTTTACTTCATCTGCCACGTCCGAAAGATCGTCCATATTTTCATACGGGATCAGGACTTTCGTGATACCGGCGCGCTGTGCCGCCATCAGCTTCTCCGGCAGTCCGCCGATCGGCATGACGCAGCCCCTTAAGGAAACCTCACCGGTCATGGCATATTCCGGGCTTACCGCCTTGCCGGTCACAAGAGACGCAAGCGCAGTCGTAAGCGTGATGCCCGCTGACGGTCCGTCTTTTGGTACGGCTCCTTCCGGGACATGGATGTGCAGATCGTATTTCTCCCAGTCTGCGGTCTCCTTCGGATAGAGTGATTTGACCAGGCTCACGGCGATCTCGGCGGATTCCTTCATGACATCTCCGAGCTGACCGGTGATCTGCACCTTGCCGCTTCCTTTGGTCTGCATCGTCTCAATAAATAAGATCTCTCCGCCTGCGGACGTCCATGCAAGTCCGGTCACTACACCAGGCTTTTTCGCTTCCAGGATATGCTCGTGGTGGATCGGTCTGCGATCTAAAAATTCCGGCAGTTTTTTCACCGTGACCGTAATACTCTTCTGCTCGCCTTTTACCAGCTTCACCGCCGCATAACGGCAGAGGGTATCCAGTCTCTTTTTCAGTCCACGGACACCGGATTCCATTGTGTAGCCGTTGATCAGCGCATGCAGTGCCGCATCCGGCACTTTTAACTGTCTCGCCCTGATTCCCATATTCTTCATCGCCTTTGGCAGAAGATGCCGTTTTGCGATCTCAAATTTTTCAAGCTCCGTATAGCCCGGAAACTGAATGACTTCCATACGGTTTAACAAAGGCTCCGGTATCGTGTCGGTTGAATTTGCCGTGCAGACAAAAAGCACATCCGAAAGATCATACGGCACATTCATGTAATGATCGGTAAAGCTGTTGTTCTGCTCCGGGTCAAGCACTTCTAACAGCGCGCTTGCCGGATCCCCGCTGTAATCCCTGGAAAGTTTATCAACTTCATCCAAGACCATGACCGGATTGGAAACGCCGCTGCGCTTCATGCCTTCCATGATCCGCCCCGGCATTGCTCCGATGTAAGTACGTCTGTGGCCGCGGATCTCTGCCTCATCCCGGACACCGCCCAGGCTGACACGGATGTATTCACGGTGAAGCGCCTTTGCAATACTCTGTCCGATACTGGTTTTTCCGGTTCCCGGTGCTCCGACAAAAAGTAAGATCGATCCCGCCTGCTTTTTATTGAGTGCCATGACCGCCATCTGCTCAATGATCCTTCTTTTTACTTTCTTCAAGCCATAATGCTCCTCATCAAGTATCTGCTCTGCCCCGGCAAGATCCACATCAAACGCCGGCTCTTTTTTCCAGGAAAGGCTCGTCACAAAATCCAGATAATCATAGAGCATACCGTACTCATGGCTGTCGCTGCCCTCCTGCTTCATGCGGTTTAACATCTTTTCCGCTTCTTTTTTCGCCGTCTCATTCATGCCGGATTCCATGATCTTATGCTCAAATTTGCGCACATCCGAAACGTTTTCCGGGTGCATCTCATCGAGCTTGTTCTGCAGAAAATCAATCTGCTTTTTCAATGCCTCTTCGCGGTAGATCTTTTCGTGGGAGGCTTTCTGCGCACTTTCCGCCTCCTCACCGATCTCGGATAATTCGATAAATTCGTAGATCGCCTTTTCGATCAGCTCGATACGCTCCGACCGTGAATCCGTCTCCACCATCGCATATTTTTCTTCCGGACTTAAATTCAGGTAATTTGCAAGCGCGCAGACGACCTCCACTGCGTTTTTCCAGCGCAAGATATAGCCTCTCGCCCAGATGCCCCACTGATAATTCTGTGCAAATCCAAGCAGGTCATCTTTTAATTTTCCGAAACGCTCTTTCTCCTCTTCCGGCGTAAGATCCTCTGCCTCCGCACGGATCACGGCTGTCGCTGTGACCACACCTTCCGTCACTTCCACATCCGAGATCGTCACACGTTCTTTGACACGGATACAGATATTTCCCTCCTCATCCGGATTTTCCACTACACCGGAAACACCGACCGGATAGAAATCATCTGCCGTAAGCTCCTGCTGCTCTTTTTCCTCTTTTTGCATGACAAAGAGCACATCCTCGCCCGGCTCCGCACCGGTCAGATTCAGGCTCTCAAACAGATCCTTCTTAAAATAAAACGTAATTTCCGGTAAAAGAATCATATTATAAACTGGTATCACGATCATATGCAGTTCCTCCTTTTCTGTCAGCACTCTTTTTTATCGAGTGCTAATGTATCTGTAAAAAAATATGCGGTCACCCGCAAAATCATAACGTTCTTAAGTTTCTTTTTTTTCATAATAACACAAAATCTGCACTTGTCAATTAATTTCAACCTTAAGTTTCCGCCGTTTTATCCTTTTACCTTTTGTACCAATATTAACTTATTTGTTATAAGAGTCTTAGCAAAGACTGCCCAGACTCTTATAACATCTATTATTCATAAATACATCATCCTTTTACGCCTCCTGCGACCAGTCCGTTTTGAATAAATCGCTGCAGGCACATAAATACAATCAGGATTGGCAAAGATGACAAAACTGCCGCTGCCGAGAACATCGTCCAATGCGCAGCGAACTGATCGCTGATAAACGTCTGCAGACCCAGTGCCAGCGTCATGTTTCCCGGTGTCTGCAAAAATATAGATGAGATAACATATTCACTATAGGTTGCAATAAAGGAAAACAGAAATATGACTGCAAGCTGCGGTGCTGCCAGCGGCAGTATGATCTTGTAAAACACTTCGAGCTGATTTGCGCCGTCCACCATTGCTGCTTCGTCCAGTTCGACCGGAAGTCCGTCTATATAGGACTTTAACAGCCAGATATTATATGCACTTCCTCCTGCCAGCACAAGAATAAGTGCCAGGCTACTGTCAACCAGATGAAATTTGTAAATCAGAATGTAGTACCCTGCCACCGCCATGCTGTTTGGAAATACCTGCAGCACAAGCAACGACATCAGCCCATACTTTCTTCCTGTAAACCGTAGTCTTGAAAACGCATACGCTGCCAGTGATGTCATGATAAGCTGAATGATTGCGACAACAAAGCAGAACTTCAGCGAATTGAACACCCATAATGGGAAATCTGTTTTCTGAAACAAATCTGTATAGTGCTGTGTACTGAATTTTTCCGGGAACAGGGATGAAAGGAAAAAGCTGTCCCCCGCCGAAAAAGACGACATAACAATCCACAATGCCGGAAACATAACAACCATGATCGTGATCCATAGGACGATCCGGCTGCACCACAGGTTTCGTATTTCTACTTTTCGCATTCTTGTTTTTTCTCTCACTTAGTCCACCTCCTGAAACGAACCTGACAGATGCATATTGATCATGGTAAAGGTTCCCACGATAATAAAGATCAGCACACTGAAGGTAGCGGAAAGTTCATATCGGTTGGACCATGTTGTCATTTTATACGTCGTACTTGCCAGAATGTCGGTATATCCGGCAAACTGATTATCCATCCGTGCCGGTCCGCCCTGCGTAATCATATAAATATTTCCAAAATTATTAAAATTTGATGCAAAGGAAGAAATCACAAGCGGGACCGACAATTTCGTCACCATTGGCAGTGTGATATTTTTAAAACACTGAAACCGGGATGCCCCATCCATTTTTGCGGCTTCGTAATATTCACCCGAAATTGCCTGCAGACCGCCGAGGCACACATTCATCATATACGGAAATCCAAGCCATATGTTTACGATGATGATTCCAAGACGTGCCCAGAACGGATCGGTAAGCCACGGTACATTCCATGTGATTCCGACCGCATGCAGCAGATTGTTGATTCCTCCATACTGCTCATTGAGCAATCCCTGCCATGCAAGGATTGCAATCGTGGAAGGCAATGCCCATGGAACAATTAAAATTGACCGATAAATCTTTGATTCCTTCATATGCGGATTATTTAACAGGATTGCCAGAACAAGCCCCATAAAGTATGAACCAAGCGTACTGAGCACTGCAAAACATATTGTCCATCCAAGCACTGGGAAAAATACATTTTTGATGCTTCCCGAGAATACAGTGCTGTAATTTTTCAGACCTATAAATGAAAAATCATTTAAATGGTACATATTATAATTGGTAAAAGACAACATTACTGTATACACAATCGGAACAAATGTTACCACGAAAATAGAAATCAGTGCCGGTGCCAGATACGCATACGCTCTTGCGTTATTTTTCTTTCTCATAGTTTCACTACTTTCCCGAATTCATCAATTCAACTGCTTCGTTTAGCTGTCTTACCATATTTTGGGCAGCTTCCTCTGGTGTCTGTTCACCCGACCACATGGATTTCACATTATTCATATGAATATCCCACAGTTGTCCCATTTCGGACACGGTCGGCATTGGCTCTCCCTTGTTGATCTGACCGATAAATGCCTTAGAATATTCGTTCTGTTCGATTTCAGAAAGTTTCTGTTCGGAAAGTTTTGCTGGGATTCTGTCACCCGCCTTATACAGATCCAGCGCCCCATGATCAATCAGATATGTAATAAAATCCCACGCCTGTTCCTGATTTTTACTCTGATTACTTACAAAGCCCACCTGTGTTCCTACCGGAGTTACAAAATCATTTCCGTTGAATGTCGGCATTTCCGCGATCTTAAAATTCGTTCCCGCCGAGGTAAAGCCCGTAATGTCCCACGGTCCTCCGATATAATAGGCACTTTTTCCATTCTGGAAATTACTTTTTGCGATATCTGCGGTAATGTCTGCGCTGACTACCTTATATTTACCGCACAGATCATTGATAAATTCATATGCCTGTACCGCCCCATTATTCGCAAGCCCGATGTCTGAAGTATCATATGTTCCATCCTCATACTTGAAAATATAGCCGCCACATGCCCGCAAAAAACCAAGATCATAATAAATACTTGTCGCATCAAATGAAATACCGCCGTTTTCAGAAGCCTGCCCGATCAGTTCTTCCCATGTATCCGGCACTTCTGAAACCAGATCTGTATTATAAAACAATGCGGTTGTCTCAACTGAAAGGGGTGCCGCATATCTCTTTCCATCCACATAGCACGCCTGTATGGCAGCATCTGAAAAATCACTGTCATTATAAAGTCCATCCGGCACTTCCGCAGCCAGCCCCGCATTGACATAATCCGCAAGCTGATCGTTTGGAATTCCCACGATCGCATCCGGTCCGGAAGCACTTCTTGCCGCCTGCGCAAACTGCTGCACATCCGGCGACTCGTGAATTACTTCCACCTCATAACCGTTTTTCCTGCCCCATGTATCCGCATATTGCTGTAAAGTGTCTGCCTCCACTTCCATATTCGTCCAGATCATGAGCTTGTCATCCGCTTTTTTATCTGTTTTTCCCGATGCACCACAACCTGTCATAGCCGCAATCGTCAATACCCCGATAAATAAACCTGCCACTTTTCTTTTCACTTTCATTACCTCCCATTTTTACATTACTTTTAATTCCAACAACGCCTCATTTGCATTTCCTTTTTCATCAAATAATGCCTGATTCCCCATTGCGTTGCCCGCCTCTGCCTTATCATGCATGTAAATGATCCCATTTGGATTTGACCATTTGCATTCCGGTATCGGAAGCCATGCAGGTTCCCAGTAAAAAACTCCGATTCCTCTCTGATCCTGCACACTTCGTACCGTTGCGTATAAATCTTTTAAAAACTCCTTCTGTCCCTCTTTGGTTGCCGGATATCCGGTCGCCTCCTCCTGCTCTTTGTGAAACACGATTCCCTTGCATCCCAGAGAGTCTGTTGTATACCCAATTGAGGTTTCCGCCACGAGAACTTCCTTGCCATACCGCGCACTGACATCATTCATATTATACAAAAGCTTTTCGAGACTTCCATTCCAGTGCGGATAAAAAGACATTCCGATCACATCATAATCCAGTGAAACCGCTTCTGCCATATCAAACCATTTTCGATACATCTTGTTATCTGTTCCAAAATCAAGATGTATCACTACCTTCGCCTGCGGACACTGTTCTCTGACACCGCTGATTCCTGTTTTTAACAGACCAAACATTGCATCCGTATGCTCCAGATTTCCATCCGGCCAGAGAAGTCCGTTGGTGATCTCATTGCCCACTTGAACCATTGCCGGTACAAGATTCCTGTTTTTTAATGCTTTTAACGTATCGACGGTATGCAAATATACCGCCGTTTCTAATGCTTTTCCTTCTAAATGTTTCCATGCTTTCGGCTTCATCTGCTTTGCCGGGTCTGCCCAAAAATCACTATAATGGAAATCCAACAGAAAATTCATGCCATTTGCGCTGGCGCGACCTGCGATCTCAATAACCGTTTGCAGATCATTCATTCCACCACCATAGACATTCCCCGCTTCGTCATATGGATCCTGCCAGATTCTGATCCGGATCATATTGGTTCCGCATTCTTTTAATATCTGAAACAAATCTTTCTTTTTTCCATTCAGATAATAAACAGCTCCATAGGATTCCAATTCCTTCACCATAGAAACATCCATACCTTTAATAAACTCCATTTTTCCTCCTTTTGGTTAATTATTTATTAATTATATGGTAAATTATTTACTTGTTTAGATTATAGTATTTACTGCTGTCTGTGTCAATGAACAACTTACTATTTTCACTATATACACAATTCCCGCGCACTGTTTTTAGTCGAAATGCACAAAAAAAGATGCCATTTCTGACATCTTCATTTTTCACGTACTTTTACGAATCTTTGGAATTCCATTTACAAACACGGATCTTGTTACCCTGCACCCATTTAAAACACGGTTTCTCAACAGATCCAGTGCCGTCTCACATATGGTTGGAATATCAATATGCATCGTAGTGAGCGGCGGAGAGAGGTATCTGGCAATTGCCACGTCGTTAATACTAAACACCGCGATCTGTTCCGGTATCTGTATCCTCTGCTCATTGAGTGCCTGCAGGACACCGACTGCCAATGTATCACTCGCCACACAGAGCGCAGTTGGAAGCTTCTTTTTCTGCAGCAGCTTTTTCCCCATCCGGTATCCGTCTGCCACCGTAAATTTATCAGAGATTAAAATAAAATCTTCCTCTAAACAGTGATAATACGAAGCACTCTGCCGAAATGACCACTCTCTGATATCCATGGACGACTGTTCTGTATCGATATTCCGATCCGTTCCACCTATAAAACCAATCTCTTTATGCCCTTTATCAATAAAATAATCCACGATCTGCGTCACAAACGAATCCATATTCGGACGTACTGCATCAAAAAGCTTTTCATCCGGTGACGTGCCGATAAACACTCCTTTTTTGCAGATCTTATACAGTCTGTTGATCTCCTTCCTATTTAACCAGCCGACCGCAATAAATGCACTTAAATCCTTGGGAATCTGCTCCATCCCATCATTTCTCTCAAACACGCGCAACTGAATGTTCATTTTCTTCGCCTGTTTGAGCAATTCATCCTTTACCCCACAATAAAAGACATCTTCCAGTTCATCTTCATTGTCCGTAAAATAGAGCAATGCTACATTTTCTATTTTCGGATATATCACTCTTTTTTTATATCCAATTTTTTCTGCCGTGGAAAAAATTGCTTCTCTGGTCTCATCACTTACAGATATTCCCTCGTCATAATTGAGGACTCTTGATACCGCAGCACTTGAAACGCCTACTATTTCTGCAATCTCCTTTATGGTTGCCATAATATTTCTCCTTATAGCTTAACATTTTGCAATTTTTTTCCGGTTTTGTCAAGCATCCCTCCTTCCCTGAATTAACTTGGTTTATTACAACCATTTTTCCCTTGTTTGTTATAACGGTGGAACTTGCTGTTCTGTCGGATGATCTGCTCTAGTTATTCCATCTCCATAACCACGCATTCGCAGTTTGCTAATGTCACGCTTCCATTCATTTCAGCCTCCGCATAAACTGCCTGCTCCCGTCCCATATTGGACAAAAGAACACGTTTTACATTTCCATCCAGCTTTAAGGTATGCTCGTCACTTCCGAAATTGGCAAGCACCAAAACATCCTGTCCGCTTTCTTTCGATTTACGGTGAAATGCAAAGATATCGTCCTCTGTCTGGTAAGCCGGCACAAAATCACCATAGGTGAATGTTTCCCGGTACGCATCCGATTTTCTTAATGCAACTAACCTCTTATAATAGGAGAGTACGGAATCGGCTCTGCTCTCCTGCTCTTTTACGTTGATCTCCTTATAATTCGGATTGAGTGCAAGCCACGGTGTTCCGCTGCCGAATCCTGCATTCGTCTCATCGCTCCACTGCATCGGTGTTCTCGCGTTGTCACGACTGTTCTCATAACAGCATTTTAACGCTTCTTCTTTCGTGCATCCTGCCTCGATCGCAACCTTGTACTGATCGATCGTGCTGATATCATCATACTCGGAAATATCGCCGCGCACACAGTTCGTCATACCGATCTCCTGTCCCTGGTAAATAAACGGGATGCCGCGCAAAAGCACTGAGGTCGTCGCCAACATCTTTTTACCCGCTTCATTCTGCGCATACTCCGGCAGATAACGGCTTGCGCCTCTCGGTTCATCGTGATTTTCAATGATATTTGCCTTAAATCCGATGCCTTCCATCTCAAGCTGGGATGCATACACGATATCACGCCAATCTTTAAATACGATCGGCTTGCTGTCATACCAGCCGTGTTCGCCAAAAGTCAGCTCATGCGCGGAGAAATCAAACATCGTGGAAAAATGTCCGTCCTCCCCGATAAATTCGCGCAGCTCGTCTTCTTTCATATTAAATACTTCGCCGACTGTAAACGCATCGTATTTCTCAAAGGTTTCATGCTTCATTTCCTCTAAAAATTCACCGACACCGTCTACTTCCTCTACCATCTTGACACAGGATGCAAGCCCGTCCGGTCCGTCCGGCGGAAATGACGGGAAACTCGTATCCTTCTTGATATTGATGATCGCATCAATACGGAATCCCCCAAGCCCCTTGTCTAACCACCAGTTGATCATGTCATAGACCTTGCGGCGCAGCTTCGGGTTCTCCCAGTTTAAGTCAGGCTGCTCTTTTGCAAACATGTGCAGATAATATTTATCACTGCCCGGTACCGGCTCCCAGGCACTTCCGCCAAAATAAGAGCGGTAATTGCTCGGCGCTTTTCCGTCTTTTCCCTTTACAAAATAGAAGTAATCCGCATAAGGACCATCCGGATCTGCCAGCGCTTTCTTAAAATATTCATGCTGGTCGGAGCAGTGATTGACAACCAGGTCCATCACGATATACATATCCCGTTTCTTTGCTTCCGCAAGAAGTTCGTCAAATTCCTCCATTGTGCCGAACTCTTCTGCGATCTTATAATAATCCGCGATATCATAGCCCTGATCCACGAACGGAGATTTGTAGACCGGTGAGAGCCAGATAATATCGATCCCAAGTTCTTTTAAATAATCCAGCTTTGAGATCACACCGCGCAGATCGCCGATGCCGTCTCCGTTGGTATCGCAAAAGCTCTTCGGATAAATCTGATATGCTACCTTATCGTGCCACCATTTTTTCTTCATTCTGTTTTCCTCCTGTATCCCTGGTTTCTGTTATCATTTACCCTCATAGTTTTTAAAAAATGCATTGCTCTTTTTGTATGATACTGTTATTATAAAACCGAAATTCAAATTTTTCTTGCACTATATTTTCTTTTTATAACACAAAACTGCTCTGTAAATATTATTATGCTTTTTTGGCATTTTTGTAAAATACGTGCCTATACATACAGGGAGGCTGCCTATGAAAGATATATTCGCCCCGGCACCGGAGCAAAAAGAAAAAGCAAAACACGGGGAGCAGATGTTTCCGCTCCAGCAGTATATCACCGAACTTTCGGATTCTTACCCGGCTGTCACGGCGCACTGGCACGAGGAGGCGGAATTTACGCTGATCGAGGAGGGAAGCTGCGTCTATCAGGCGCATCTGCAGTCCTATCCCGTACAGCCCGGCGACCTCATTTTTCTCCCGCCGATGACCCTGCACGCGATCAGTTCCATTCCCGGTACCGGCATGCGCTCCGAAACCTATGTGTTTCACATGAATTTTCTCGGCATTAATTCCGCGGATGTCTGCGCCGTCCGCTATCTGACGCCGCTTGCCAAGCAAAAGCTGATCCCGCCCTTTGTGATAAGGAAAGATCATCCCGCTTACGGGGAAGTCCTTTCTTTGTTCCACGCGATCAGCCAGGCCTATGAAACTGCTGCCCCCGGCTATGAACTGATGCTAAAATCCCTGTTTCTGCAGCTCATCGCCGTCCTGCTCCCCTACTGCACGGAAAGTTCCAGCCTGCCACAGCTCCACACCGAACACGCCGCGAAATTAAAACTCGTGCTCGACTACATTGAGCACCACTACGCAAAGGATCTCACCATTGAGCAGCTTGCCGGCATCTGCTACTTCAGCGAGTACTATTTCATGCGCTTTTTCAAAAAATATGTTGGAATGTCCTGTCTCTCCTATATCAAAAACCTGCGGCTCGAAAAAGCTGCCGAACAGTTTGAACAGGGAGAGTCTTCCACACTTTCGGTCTCACTTGCGGTCGGTTTCCACAATCTTTCTTATTTTCATCGTGAATTCAGGAAGAAATATGGCATGACACCGAAGAAATTTATGGAAGATCTGACGGTTGACTGAGCACTCATTTGTAGTATAATAAGAAACGTTTTTTCAACAGAGAATCGCACTCGATTCTCCGGTACGATCGTTTTGGAATCTATTTTTTCCTGCCAAAATGACCTGCTGTCTTTCAAAGGTTCAGACAAATGCTGCAGGATTGTCCGTCATTGCCACACAGTATTCTGGCACAGATTTTCTTATGTGTTCCTTGTGGGCTGTTTGAGCAAAAGGGAATACTGCTGACATTTGTCCGAGCTCACAGCAATACAATGACCATTGTATAAAAGCGAGTTTTTGTCGCAGTATTCCATAAACTCTGCGAAACAGCCCACTTAGGAACACTGGAAAATCTATGTGAATACTGTATGGCATGATCGGACACTCCGCGCGATTTGTCGAAGCCTTGAAAGACACAGGAGTGGCAGGAAAAAATATCTTCCTCAACCCCCAATTCGTACCGTCGCAACTCGTGCCGTATCTTCTGTTGAAAAAACGTGTAACGCATTCCTTCCACCTGCAAAATCTTTATATCCTGACAGGAGATTTTTATTATGACAGAAACTTATGAACAACAATATAAAAAGATGACCGAAACGCCTGTCCACAAACTGGTGCTTTCTCTCGGTCTTCCAACTACGATCAGTATGCTCGTGACCAACCTCTACAATATCGCCGACACTTTTTTTGTCAGCCAGATCGGAACCAGCGCAAGCGGTGCAACCGGTGTTGTTTTCGCGCTGATGGCGATCATCCAGGCGTTCGGCTTTATGCTTGGCCACGGCGCAGGCAGCAATTTAAGCCGCAGACTTGGTGCCTCCGACATTGCGTCCGCAAGACGCTATGCCTCCACCAGTTTTTTTCTCTCAATCATCTGCGGAAGCCTTATCATGGTGCTCGGTCTGATCTTCTGCGATCCGCTGATGCGTCTGCTTGGCAGTACCGACACGATCCTGCCTTACGCCCGGATCTACGGCAGATATATCCTGATCGCCGCGCCTGCCATGGCTTCAAGCTGTGTCATGAACAACATCCTGCGCTACGAGGGCAAAGCGTTCTACGCAATGATCGGGCTTGCTTCCGGCGGTATTCTAAATATTTTCGGTGATCTTCTTTTTATCTATGGATTTCACATGGGAATCGGCGGTGCCGGACTTTCCACCATGCTCTCCCAGTACATCGGTGCCGTTTTGCTGATCCTGCCTTTCCTGCAGAAGAAAGTGCAGAGCCGTTTTTCCATTGCCTATGTCACCCGATGCCGCAGCGAACTTTTGAGCATCATCACCGTCGGACTTCCGAGTATGGCAAGACAGGGCTTAAACAGTGTTTCGATCATGGTCTTAAACCTGATGGCCGCTCCATACGGAGACGCCGCGATCGCCGCGATGAGCATTGTTTCCCGTATCATGAACTTCCTGTTCTGTGTCGGACTCGGCATCGGTCAGGGCTTTCAGCCGGTTTCCGCCTACAATTACGGGGCAAAAAAATACCGCCGTCTGAAAGAGGCGTTTTACTTTACTTTAAAGTTCGGAACCGGTATGCTCTGTAGTTTTGCTCTTTTCGGCTTTGTTTTTGCGACACCGCTCATCCATATTTTCAGAGAAGATGCAAAAGTGCTTGCGATCGGTGTACCTGCGCTCCGCATGCAGTGCGTGACTCTGCTCCTCGTTCCGATCTCCGTCTGCGGAAATATGCTGTTTCAGAGTATCGGTAAAAGCGGACGCGCATTTTTCCTCGCCTGCACCAGAAGCGGTATTATCTTTGTGCCGGTCATCCTGCTCCTGTCACACAGCTTCGGTCTGTTCGGCATCGAGATCTCACAGTCGATCGCGGATATTTTATCCGCTGCTGTTACGATCCCGTTTTTCCTCTCTTTCTTCCGGACGCTGCCGAAAGAAGATGAATAAGTACAGATGGATATAATCGTTTGCACCTGTTATGTTGGAAATAATGTTGATTTTGTACCCAAAAATATGAAAGAAAAGAAGCGCCGGAACCGACACTTCTTTATACTAGACACTTATTTTACAGCCTCTTTTAAATGACTTTTTATGTTAAATGATTTCCTTTTGCTCCTTCGCCAGCACCATCTCCAGCTCATCAATATGTATGCAGTTCGGGATCCTGTTCTTCTCCACCGCATCTATAAGCTCCGAAAACACAAACCAGCGCACCTCTGACACCTCTTCTTTTTGCAGCACAAATTCCTCCGGTTCTTTATCGCACCACAAATAATAAACGTTGCTGACCTGGTCATCCCGGAACATCTCGCCGTAAAACGCCTTCTCATAGGCAAAATGCCGCTGTCCGCAGTAGATGAGGTCTTCCGGCTTTGCCGTGACACCAAGTTCTTCCTCCAGTTCGCGGAGCGCAGACGAGATAAAATCCTCGCCCGCCGGAATATGTCCCGCACTTGAAATATCATAACAGCCCGGATGGGAATCCTTGTTTTCACTGCGTTTCTGCGCTAAGATCTCCAGCCTTCCGTTCTTTTTTCGAAGCATCCACACATGGGATGTCCGGTGTCTGACCCCGGTTCTGTGCGCGACATCACGCGACACGACCTCGCCGGTCGGCACACCGTGTTCATCCACAACATCCAGTAATTCCATCGTCTCACTCCTAGTCTATCGGATCATTTCCACGCCACAAGCCTGCTGCTGTTATTTTGCAGTGATCGTTCCTCCGCAGACAATATAATCGTCCTGATAAAATACCGCTGCCTGTCCCGGCGTGATCGCGCGCTGCGGCTCATGAAATGTCACTTTCAGTCTGCCATCCGCAAGCGGCTCCAGGATACACGGCGCTCCTTTATGTGCATAACGGATCTTTCCACAGAGTTCCGTCTTTCCATCCAGCTTTTCCACAGCCATGTAGTTGACATCATCCACGATCATTGTATCGGAAAATACGCTTTCCGCGCCGCCGATCACGACTTCATTCGTCTGCGGCCGGATCTCCTTTACAAACGCCGGTTTTCCAAGTGCCAGATGAAGTCCCTTTCTCTGACCGATCGTATAATGCCAGATTCCCTCGTGTTTTCCCAGAACCATTCCGTCCTCATCCACGAAATTTCCTGGCTTCGACTTTCTGCCGGTCTCCTCTTCCATGAATTTCACATAGTTTCCATCGGAAACAAAGCAGATGTCCTGGCTGTCCGGTTTATGTGCCACCAAAAGATTGGCGTCCTCCGCGATCTTTCGGATCTGTGGCTTTTCATACGCGCCAACCGGCATAAGCGTATGCGCAAGCTGAAACTGCGTCAGATTGTAAAGCGCATAGGTCTGATCCTTTGCCGCCGTCACCGACTTCTGCACGGTGTATCTGCCGTTATCCAGTTTTTTGATCCTTGCATAATGTCCCGTTGCGATATAATCCGCGCCGATCTCCATCGACCGCTGCAACAGAGATTCCCATTTCACATATCGGTTGCAGGCGATACATGGATTTGGCGTTCTGGCATTTTCATATTCGCGCACAAAATAATCTATGACACGCTCCTTAAAATCCTGTTTGAAGTTCATTACATAGTAGGGAATCCCGATCGCATCCGCCACGCGCCTTGCATCATCAACCGCAGAAAGTCCGCAACAGCCCCCTTCATGTTCCTGGACCTGCGCGGACTCATCCTGCCAGATCTGCATTGTCGCTCCGATCACATCATATCCCTGTTCCTTTAACAAATAGGCTGCCACGGAGGAGTCCACTCCTCCTGACATTCCGACTACGACTTTGCTCATCTATATATTATCCTCTTCTAATTAATATGTCTCTTCCGGTGCTTCCTCTTTTTCCGCAATATCATTGACCGGACGCTCAAGTCCTTCGATCTTGATATTATTCTTTTCCGCATAATCCCAGAGAGCCGCATGGATCGCTTCCTCTGCGAGCAGAGAACAGTGTACTTTTACCGGCGGAAGTCCGTCAAGTGCCTCCATAACTGCTTTGTTGGTAACTTCAAGCGCCTGCTGGATAGTCTTGCCCTTTACCAGCTCGGTTGCCATACTGCTGGTCGCAACTGCCGCGCCACAGCCAAACGTCTTGAATTTTGCTTCCTGAATGATACCGTTGTCATCGATATCGAGATACATACGCATGATATCTCCGCATTTTGCGTTACCGACGGTTCCCACACCGCTCGGGTTCTCGATCTCTCCAACGTTTCTCGGATTATTAAAATGGTCCATTACCTTTTCACTATACATAAATGAATCCTCCTGATTTTCTCTTCTTTGGCTGGCTCTTACGCCTGTTTTCCGCTTTCCTGCTTCTTCACAAAATCCTCGTATAACGGTGACATGCTGCGCAGACGCTCAATGATCTTCTTTAACTCATCTACGGTAAAATCAATGTCTTCCTTCGTGGTCTTCTCAGAAAGTGTTGCACGCAGAGAACCATGTGCGATCTCATGCGGCAGACCGATCGCCAAAAGTACATGAGACGGATCAAGAGATCCCGATGTACAGGCTGAACCACTGGATGCGCAGATCCCCTTCTGATCAAGCAGGATCAGCATGGACTCACCCTCGATAAAACGGAAGCAGAAGTTTGTGTTGTTCGGCAGACGTTTTACGCGGTCTCCGTTTAACTTCGCATACGGGATTTCCTTCTCAACGCGGCTGATATAGTAATCACGCAGTTCCGTTTCATATTTCATACGCCTGTCCATATCGCGGCTTGCCAGTTCCACTGCCTTTGCGAATCCGACGATACCCGGCACATTGTGTGTACCCGCGCGTCTGTGGCGTTCCTGTGCGCCGCCGTGGATAAAGGAACCGATCTTGATACCTTTTCTGATATACATAAGTCCGATACCTTTCGGTCCGTTGACCTTGTGTCCGCTTGCGCTCAGCATATCGATATTCATCGCCTGAACATCGATCGGCACATGGCCGAAAGCCTGTACTGCATCTGTGTGGAACAGTACGCCGTGTTCTTTCGCGATCTTTCCGATCTCCGCGATCGGCTCGATCGTTCCGATCTCATTATTGGCAAACATAACAGAGATTAAAATGGTATCCGGGCGGATCGCCGCTTTTAACTCCTCCAGATCTACCAGTCCGTTTTCATCTACATTCAGATAGGTAACTTCAAATCCGTGCTTCTCCAGCCACTCACAGGTGTGCAGGACCGCATGGTGCTCGATCTTGGATGTGATGATGTGTTTTCCTTTATTTGCATATGCCTCAGCAGTTGCCTTTAATGCCCAGTTGTCTGACTCACTGCCGCCGCCCGTAAAGTAGATCTCTTCTGTTGACGCGTTTAAGAACTCCGCCATCGTGTTTCTTGCCGCATCCACTGCGCGTTTGCTCTCGCCCGCAAAAGAATAAATACTTGACGGATTTCCATAATGCTCGGTAAAATATGGTGTCATAGCTTCTAAGACTTCAGGATAAACCTGTGTCGTCGCCGCATTATCTAAATAAATCAGTTTGCTCATCGCATTTCCTTCTTTCATATCGGTTTTCTAGGATTTTTATATCCTACATTATATAGACGTTTCCCGCCTATTGTCAAGCCGGGGATTGGACTTTTTAAAGTACACAAGGGGAGATCCATGCGCCTGCATGAAATCTCCCCTGTCTGCTGCTTTTACTCTTATTCTGTCCCATCCGGCTAAATTACATACTGCCCGTTTTTCTGAAGTGTCCAGTCCACCAGATCCGCCAATGTAATTCCGTCAACCACTTCATTGATCGCATTATTCAACTTTCTGTATACAATAAGCGATACACAGTCGTCCACACGCTCACACTCTGTATCCTCATCTTCAAGACATGCCACCGGAGCAAGACTGCCTTCCGTCTGGCGTAAGATCATTCCAACGGTATAATCTTCCGGTTTCTTCCGCAGCATATAACCGCCCTGCGCGCCGCGGATACTGCGGACATATCCCGCCTTGTTCAGAACAGAAATGATCTGTTCCAGATATTTATCCGATATATTTTCTTTTCTTGCAATATCCTTTAAACTGATCGGTTCTCCGGTATTGTTCAATGCCAGATCGACCATAAGTCTCAATGCATACCTTCCTTTTGTCGATATTTTCATCGCACTAACCTCTTTCCTTACTTCTGGTCTTATTATATCTGCCTATTCATAGTAAGTCAATAGGATTTGTCTGTTTTCTTTCGCAGGTCACTGAAAAAGTAATAGATCACGAAACCGATCGATGTAACGATCCATGTCAGCGGATAGGACAGGCAGATCATTTCCACTGTCCTGTGATACGGCACGGCGCAGAAGATCCAGAGGATACGCAGTCCGCAGACACCAACGATCGACATGATCGTCGGTACAACGACTTTTCCACAGCCGCGCGACACACCGCTTAGGATCTCGATGCAGACATAGGTGATATAGGTCGGCGAAATGATCCCGATCATGCGGACTCCGACTTCGATCACCGCCGCGTCCTTCGTAAAGATCGAGAGCAGAAATGCCGCGCACCCCACAACAAAACAGGACATGCCCGCCGCGATCACTGCCGCCATTCCAAGACAGATGCGCACACTTTTACGGATGCGCTCTTTTTTGCCCGCTCCGAAATTCTGTCCCGCAAAGGTCGTGATCGCTACGCCAAGCGCATTCATGACCATCCAGAAGATCCCGTCGATCTTGGCATATGCCGCCCATGCTGCCACCGTATCCGTTCCAAACGAATTGATCGCGGACTGGATCAGGATGTTTGACAGCGCATAGGTCATGGACTGGATCCCACCCGGAAGCCCGATGCGTATCATCGGATCCAGATATTCTTTCCGAAACAGTATGCTTCCACGCTTTAAGGAATATTCACCCAGTCTGCGGTTTAAGACATACAAAACCATCGCCGCGCTGATATACTGCGAGAGCATCGTTGCGGTCGCCACCCCGGCAACTCCCATATGTCCGACGATCACGAACAAAAGGTCTAACACAATGTTTGCCACGCACGAAGCGATCAGAAAGTATAACGGCCTCCTCGAATCTCCCATTGCGCGTAAAATTCCTGATCCCATGTTATAGATCAGTTCCGGAACCAGCCCTAACGCGTAAATCTGCATATAGAGTACAGACTGTGAAAGAGTGTCCGCCGGTGTGTCCATCCAGACGAGCACCTGTTTCGCGAAGAAAATGCAAAAGCACATGAGAAACAGTCCGCCTGCCACAGACAGCGCGATTGCTGTCCCGATCGAATCCGATACGCCCTTTTTGTTCTTCGCCCCGTAATGCTGGGATATGATGACCGTGGCTCCCGTCGATACCCCGACAAAGAATCCGACGATCAGATTGATCAGGGACGAAGTGGAGCCGCCGACCGCTGAGAGCGCTTCTTTTCCCACAAAGCGCCCGACGATAACAGCATCCACCGTATTATATAATTGCTGAAAAAATGTTCCTATTAAAATAGGGAAGAAGAAGATCAAAAGCTGTTTCCAGATCACACCCTCGGTGATCTGATTTATCTCGTTGTTTTTTGTCATAGTATTTTCATTTACAAATAATTTAAAGCGTGTTATAGTAATCCCATAAAAGGAACAACCGCCCACAAGGGGTTGACCAAATTATTTCAGAAGCAAAGCCACCCGAAACCGGTCAAAGTATTCAGGGTGGTTTTTGCTTTATCCTAATGACAAATCAAAAAAATGAATGTCAGTAGTGCAATCAAAAACAATCCAAACTGCATTAAGTCATTAAAACTAAACTTGTTCTTCATTCACACCACCCCCATTCTATGTAAAATGGAGGTCAGCCACCCTGTAACACGGTTGTTCCCTGGCAATTTTAGCATTTCCTATTATTCTGTACAATGGATATATCAATTTTTAATAAATTTAATACTTATTTTATATAGATTTGTTTTTATTCTCATATCCCATTGCAAAGTTCTTGGTTTTACACAAAAAAATAACCGAAACCCTTAAACTAAGGATTCCGGCGCCCCTGCCAAGAATCGATGCGACAGGATTCGAACCTGCGACCTCTGCGTCCCGAACGCAGCGCTCTACCAAGCTGAGCCACGCATCGTTTTCGTTTCTCTGAAACGTGCTTAATTATACTAACACAAACACCTTGGTTTGTCCATACCTTTTTTTAACTTTTTTCATTTATTTTTCTTTCCGGAAAAAGAACCGGGATGCGGCAGATCATAATCGCCGTCATCTGCAATGATGCCTCCTACCCGGTATGCATACTCATCTGTATTCTTTATGGTGATATTTCCTTTATTCTCACAGTCTGATACTAACGTTCCGCCATTGCTTCCGATAATACCGCCGGCTGTCGAGATCGTTCCGTAGATATCTCCTTCATTGGTGCAGTTTTTGATCGTTCCCGTATTCTGCGAAACCAGACCTCCAACACGCACTTTTGCGCCATCGACATTGATATTAACACGACTGACACAATTCTCAATCGTTCCGGCATTATTCTTACTGATTCCACCAATATCCAGATATTGCGTTGCATTTACATTGAGTGTTCCGTCAAACGTCACATTTTTCAATGCTGCCGGATGACGCATAGGATGCAAATTCCTGTCCGGATGAGATCACTGTCGTCCCGGCTGCATAAGTATCCGCAAATACTGTCATGCCGCCGCCCATGATCGACAGAATCCCAAGCCCTGCCGCCATCACAAGCGCTGCCACTCTTTTCCTTCGTAATTTCATCATTTATTTTTCCTCCACATTTTCCGTCTATTCTTTTGAATATTCAAAAATATTTTTCTATACCATGTGCATCCTTTGCAACAACTTTTGGGGGTTATGCAGACAAAAAAAACAGAGATCCCAATTAAGGAATCTCCGTTTTTTATGCTCTATATTTTATAATTCTTCTCCATTGCTTTTTATCACATTCTGATACCAGTAAAATGATTTTTTGCGGCTTCGCGCCAGTGTGCCATTGCCGTTATTATCTTTATCCACATAGATAAATCCGTAACGTTTCTTCATTTCTCCGGTGGTAAAGGAAACGCAGTCAATGCATCCCCACGGCGTATAGCCCATCAGATCCACGCCATCGATAAGAACCGCTTTCTTCATTTCCTCGATGTGCGCTTTGAGATACGCGATCCGGTAATCGTCCTCGATGCTTCCGTCCGGTTTTACCTCATCGATCGCGCCAAAACCGTTCTCCACGATAAACAGTGGTTTCTGGTAGCGCTCATAGAGCAGATTTAACGCATAGCGCAGTCCGACCGGATCGATCTGCCAGCCCCAGTCACTTTTTTGGACAAACGGGTTGCTTACGCTGCCAGGATAGCCATCCAGACCGTTTCCTTCCTGTATCACATCCGCTTTTACCGCATTTGTCATGTAATAGCTGAATCCGACGTAGTCCACGGTTCCCTCGCGCAGGATCCGCTCATCTTCCGGCGTGATCTCGATATGATAATTTTTGCGTTCCCATTCTTTTTTGATATAGGACGGATATTCTCCTCTGACATGCACATCCCCGAACAGATAGCGGTCATGCATGGCTTCCACGGAATACATCATATCATCCGGATGGCAGGAGTACGGATAGATCGGTACACATGCCACCATACATCCGATCCTGAAATCCGGGTTGATCTCATGTCCTTTTTTCACCACAAGCGCGCTTGCGACCAGTTCATGATGTACGACCTGATACATGCACTCTTCCGGTTTTTCCTCGTTCTCAAAAATGACGCCGGAACAGGTATAGCCAAACAGCGGATATTTGTAGTTTTTCTGGTTGTTGATCTCGTTAAAGGTCATCCAGTATTTCACTTTGTCCTTATAACGCTCCATGACGGTCACTGCGTACTTTACAAAGAAATCGATGAGCTTACGGTTTTTCCATCCGCCGTACTGTTTTACCAGATAAAGCGGCATCTCAAAGTGTGACAGGGTGATGACCGGCTCGATCCCGTATTTTAACAGTTCATCAAACAGATCATCATAAAACTTGAGTCCCGCTTCATTCGGTTCTTCCTCATCTCCATGCGGAAAGATCCTCGTCCACGCGATGGATGTGCGGAAGCACCTGAATCCCATCTCCGCGAACAGTTTAACATCTTCTTTATAATGATGGTAAAAATCCACCGCCTCATGATTCGGGTAATAGCAGTCTTCCTTTACGCCGTCTGTGATGATACGGTCCACACCGTGCGCGCCGCCGGTCAGAACGTCTACGATACTCAATCCCTTGTTTCCTTCCTGCCAGCCGCCTTCCACCTGGTGCGCCGCTACCGCGCCGCCCCAGAGGAAGTTATCCGGCAGTGTCTGTCTGCCTGTATTTCCACTGTTCTCCATACTGTAAGCCTCCTGTTCCGCACGTTCTATTTTCTTACTTCCATAACCTTCTCAGCCACATTTACCTGTTTTCCGGTCTCTGTGGTTATGCCGCTTACATCATCCATATTTGTCACAATGTAAATGACGGTCGTGTCATAGCCTGCTTTTTTTATTTCCTCTAAATCAAATTCCACCAGCAGATCGCCTTTTTTCACTTTTGCTCCCTGCTCGATATGTGGCGTAAATCCTTTTCCGTTTAACTCAACGGTATTGATCCCGATGTGGATCAAAAGCTCCAGTCCGTTTTCGTCGGTGATGCCTACTGCGTGTCCGGTCTCAAATACGGTTTCCGCAGTTCCGTCACACGGTGCGTATATCTTTCCTTCCGCCGGGCAGATCCCAACACCATCGCCCATTGCTTTGGAAGCGAATACTTCATCTTTTACTTCGCTGATATTTACAACTTCACCACGCACCGGGCTTCCCAGTGTGATCTCTTCTGCATCGGTTTTCGCATCTGTTTTGGTTTCTGCTTTTGCGTCTGTGGTCAGTTTATTGTCTGTATCTGCTCCTGTTTCTTCAAATCCAACGATCATGGTGAGTACCATGCCGAGCACGAACGCTACTAAGATGGAGATCAGAAGTCCGATAAACTGACGCTCATAGCCGGCTTTGAAGTATGCCGGAAGTGTTGCGATACCAGGCATATTGTAGCCCCAGGATACCGCGCGGAATGCTCCGCCGATCGCTCCTCCGACCGCACCTGCGATACATCCGCAGATCATCGGTTTCTTTAAACGTAAGTTTACTCCGTAGATCGCCGGCTCTGTAATACCGAAAAGTCCGGTGATCGCTGCGGAAAGGGATACCCCTTTCATGTCTTTGTCTTTTGTCTTTAAGAATACCCCCAGTGCTGCGCCCGCCTGTGAAAATACTGCGGATGCCTGCAGACCGGTAAAGGTGTCATATCCAAGATTTGCGTAGTTTCCAACGGTGACCGGTGTGATTCCCCAGTGTACACCGAAAATAACAAGTACTTCCCAGAGTCCGCCGACGATCAGTCCTGCGACGATCGGGCTTAATCCGTATAAGAAATTGTAAGCTCCTCCGATCGCTCCTCCGATCGCGTTTCCAACCGGTCCGCACGCAAGCAGTGTAAGCGGAACCATGATCGTGATCGTAAACATCGGGGAAAGCAGGTTGCGCACTACGATCGGCAGTACCTTATCCCAGAAGCGCTGTACATAGGATGCGATCCAGATGGACAGGATGATCGGGATTACGGAAGATGTATAGCTTAACAGCTGTACCCGGATTCCAAGGAAATAAACCGGATCTCCTGCATTTACCATGGCAATGTAATCCGGGCAGACCAACGCGCAGGCGATGACCAGTGCCACGAATGTATTCATGTTAAATTTCTTCGACGCGGTGACTGCGATCAGTACCGGTAAAAACGTAAATGCTGTCCATGAAATAAAATTTAAGATCTGATAAGTTCCACCTGTCGTGTCGATCAGATTCGTTGCCACAAAAATTCCAAGGATACCCTGTAAGATACCGCAGGCTGCCAGTGTATACAAAAACGGTGCAAAGATACTTGAGATCACATCAATGATTCCACTTACAATACCGGTCTTCTTTTTCTCTCCAACTACAGCTGTTTCATCCACTGTGATCAGTTTCATAACCTGCGCGTATGCATCGCTGACATGATTTCCGATCACAACCTGATACTGTCCGCCCGCCTGAACGGTTGTGATAACTCCCGGAATCCTTGCGACTTTCGCGGAATCTATGCCGGATTCATCTTTCAAAATGAAACGGAGTCTTGTGGCACAATGTGTCACATTTATGATATTTTCATCCCCGCCAAGTTCTTTTACAAGTTCTCTGGCGGTAATTTCATAGTTAATAGCCATATGAGCTACCTCCTTCTCCAATTTTTATTTTTTGTTTTCTGCACCCGGTTGCTTTGTGATTTTATTATAGCGCATTCTGTGAAAAACGCTATATTTTGCGGCTCTTTAGGAAAACGTCTGCACCAAAGAAATTTGTTACCGAAAAAAAACAGGGTGTTTCTCTTTTCTGAAACATCCTGCATTCTTTTCTTCCTGTCCCGGTCATTGGATCTCCGCCATGAGCCGCCGTCCAAGCGCCTCTAAGAGATAAAGTACCGGAACCTGTGTGGTAATATTATATTCTCCTTTGATCATCCGCTCCGTCACATAGTAGGCAAGATGGTAGTCCGACATCTTTGCCAGTGTGTTGGAAACGCCGTTTGTGATACTTAAGATCTTACATCCATGCTCCTTAAAGTGCATAACCTGGCTGATCACTTCCTGCGTCTCACCGGACTCGGATAACGCGATCACCAGCGCATCTTCCCTGTCTCCGCCGATCGGATAATACGGATCTTCAATATACTGGCTGTATTTGCCAAGATTGGAAAAATACCGCGCGCCGTATTTGCCGAGGATCCCGGAAGTCCCGATCCCAACAAAGATCAGCTGTTTTGCCTCTTTGATATGCATGGCACACTCATTCATCTGTTCTTCATAGCGTGTCGATGTCACCGTCCGGAAAAAGTTCGTCAGCTCGTCCACACTCTCATCCATTCTGGCTTTGCTTTTGTGCTCTTTTTCTTCCTTTAAAAACATCTTGAACTGCACACGGAATTCGGAGTACCCGTCGCATCCCGCCTTTTTACAGAACCGCACCACTGTAGATGTGGAAACATGTACCGCCTCCGCCAGTTCCCGTATCGTCATATACTGTACTTCATGCCTGTGTTCCATCACATAATTGTATACAAGCATCTCGAGATTGTTAAATGACTGTAATACCTCATAACTGAACATATGATCTGTTTTCACTTTCTATATTGATGCTAACATTTTACCATCAATCCGGTATTTTTTCAAACCGCTGTTTCCGCGATCAGCTCCTGCATGAGCTGGTGTACGGTCGTCATTTCATGGATCCGCCCGGTATTCGCCCCGCAGAAGATCAGTCCGTTTTTCACATCCCCTTTTACCGCATCGATCAGTGCCCTGGTAATGCAGTATGGCACTTTTGCCGGATTGCATTTTTCCAGACAGTTGTAACACTTTAAAATGGACTGTTTCGATCCTTTGATCCGCTCTAAAAAAGCGTTGCGCAGCGCCCGCCCCGGCATGCCGACCGGACTTTTTATGATCTCGATATCCTCATTTTTTGCCTGAATATACGCCTGCTTATACGCCTCGGAGGCATCACATTCTTCGGTCGCCACAAAGCGGCTCGCGATCTGCACGCCATCCGCGCCAAGCTCTAACGCATGGCGGATGTCTTTTCCATCATAGATGCCGCCCGCCACAATGACCGGGATCTCCCTCTCGAATTTTTCCTCATATGCCCTCTTGCAGGCAATGATCTGTTGCACTTCGCCGTCAAAATCGATCGCTCCCACATCCTTTAGCTGTTCATCGGAAAATCCCAGATGCCCACCGGCTTTCGGTCCCTCGATCACAATGAAATCCGCGGTTCTCTTATAATGATGATCCCACATCTTTAAGATCAGCTGTGTCGCGCGCTTTGAGGAAACGATCGGCGCAATCTTTGTCCTGCAGGTCTCGCCGACCAGCTCCGGCAGATTCATCGGAAGCCCCGCTCCGCTGATGATCACATCCGCCCCTGCCGCAACTGCCTCCTTTACATGCTCCTTGTAATGTTTTAACGCAACCATGATATTTACCCCGATCAGTCCGTTTCCACAGGCGATCTCCTTCGCCCGCGCAAGATGCCTGCGGATCGCCAGACGGTTGCAGCCCGCCTGGTCTTCCTCAAAACCGTCCTCATCATAACCGATCTGTGCCGTGGAAATAATGCCGACTCCGCCTTCTTTCGCGACGGCTCCCGCCAGACTGCTGCGGCTGATCCCGACTCCCATGCCGCCTTGGATGATCGGCACTTCTGCCTCCAGCTCTCCGATCTTAAGTGGTTTCCCCATCCATCTGTATTCCTCTGCTGCCATATCCTTCTCCTCCGATATCCTCTTTTTACAGATTTGTTTAAATAGTTTGACTATCAAACTATTTTCAGTATATGGCAGTTTTGTTTTTATGTCAATGTTTTATTGTAATGTTTTCTATTTTATGTAGTTTTGATTACTATATTCATGTTAAAAAAGGCGGCAGAAAGCTCTTTTAAAAGCTCCTGCCACCCGTCTTTCTTTACAATTTATCGTAGGAAACCAGCTGTTTTACCGGAATTCTTGTCTTTTCGTGACGATCTTCATCCGGCGCATTCTCGTTGGCATATCCGATGACCAGAATGTTGACCGGCTCAAGATTATCCGGAAGCGCAAATTCCTCTTTGATGACATCCGGCTTAAAATAACACACCCATACACTGCCAAGCCCAAGCTCCGTTGCCTGCAGCATCATATGATCCGTCAAAATCGATGCGTCTATGTCGCAGGTATTCTTATGATCGAAGGGGCGCACCCACGCTTTGTCGTGATCCGCGCATACTATGACCGCCAACGGTGCATTATAAATATTTGCCGCTTTCCCGACTTTTTGTAATGCTTCCTCACTCTGCGCCACAATAAGATGCACCGGCTGTAGGTTCGCTGCCGTTGGTGCCACATGTGCTGCTTCTAAAATCTGTTCCAGTTTCTCCGCTTCTACTTTCTGTTCTGTGTAATTCCTCACAGAATAACGTTTTTTTGCAATATCCAAAAATTCCATTTATCATTCCTCCTATTTGTGATTGTTCTTCTGGCCAGCCTGTACTATAATTATATCCTGAATATCCTATTTAACAAGAACGCACTATTTTGGTATATACTACCTAAAAGGAAAGGATGATTTATTATGGAAGAAAAATGTTCCGGTTTTACCTGTCCGGTGGAAGCAACCATCCAGCTGATCGGCGGAAAATATAAAGCCATCATTCTCTGGCATCTGATGCATCAGACACTGCGCTACAGTGAACTTCACAAACGTATGCCAAAAGCTACCGATAAAATGCTGGCGCAGCAGCTGCGGGAACTGGAAAAAGACGGACTCATCCACAGGGAAGTTTATCCTGTTGTTCCGCCAAAGACAGAATATTCCCTGACCGATCTCGGCAAGACACTTGCCCCGATCCTGGATGCCATGTGTAACTGGGGGCGTGATTATCTGGGGGAAGATTCCCCAAAATAACTGCTACACATCAAAACTGTTTTCATCCACATAAGTCGTCAAAAAATCCGTCTGTTCCCTTTGCATTATATTGCGAAAAGGGCGGTCACACGACCGCCCCAAATGTTACTTATTCTCTATTCCTGGTATATCACTACCTGATTTCTTCCGTTATTCTTTGCCTCATATAATGCAGTGTCCGCATTTTTGATGGTCTTCTGGTAATCCCCGCCATCGTATACCGCAACACCGATCGATATCGTAATCTTCCCGACCGCAAGTTCGAGCTGCTCCACTGCTTTTCGAAATTCCTGTACATGCGCTTTGAAATTGCCGTCCCAGTTCTTCATGACAATGATAAATTCTTCACCGCCCCAGCGAACCAGATACTCGCTCGGATTCAATTTTGACCGCACAGCTTCGGTCACTTTGACCAGCACCTCGTCACCGGCAACATGTCCATAGGTATCGTTTACATGTTTGAATTTATCGAGATCATACATGGCAACCGCCATCTGTTCCCCGGCATCACGGACAAAATGATTTCCCTCATCTACCAGCGAAGTAAGGAGATTTCTGTTGTACGCTCCGGTCAGCATATCGTGCTTTAAGTTCTCTTCCAGTTTCTTTTTCATCACCAGCTGATCCCTGAATGTCCGCTCGATCGCGACGTCAAATACACAGATCCCGATATAAAGCGGAATGCCCAGTAAGAACATCATCGCAAAATCCGGATAATGCAAAAAGGTATTCGCAATGCTGATATCCACAAATAAAAGTCCCTGTCCGACAACCGCGCCCGAAATTGGTGCCGCGATCCCGAAAATAAAGGAACAGAACAAAATGATGAAAAAACCGACACACGCGTATCTCAAATCTTCCAGATAGTAGCATGCCCATATCGTACACCACATGACACTGTGCCCAAACACATAGGTCATTGTCACCATGATCCGGTAATCCTTCGTACGCTTATTTGCCCACATGAATACCAGAAACGGCAAAATGATCGCCATGCGCGCAAGCAGTGTCGCCGTGGTAAATCTTCCGAACAGATAACAGTCAGAAAAAAAGTACGCCGCCGACAACACGCACGCCGCGATCACCACCCACATGTTCATGCTTCTGTAATATTCATATTTTGCCTGATAAAATGCCTGTTTACTCATCTTTTGTATAACCTCTGTTCCCTGTTATATGACCGCGGCTATCTGACCGCTGTCATATAACGATTATATAGCTCTGCTTCTTTCTTTGCCGCCGCATGATAATATTCCCGCACCTTTATGTCCTCTGCCAGGATCAGATACTGCTCCTGCTTTAAGATCTCATGGATTGCACGGACATCGGGGCTCATATAATAAAGCGGATCATCCCCATCCTCTAAGATGCGCAGATATTCTTTTAACACCGGGAAATAAAGTCCGTCTGCCGCTCTGATCCTGCACTTTGTCTCTAAAATATCCGGAAAACCCGCAATGTCATGCGCAAAAAACTTTCCGTTATCTGCATCATCCGTTCCATAGCAATGACCAAACGGCGTACTCCACGCCATTCCCGGCTGCTTTGACTGCACGATCCTGTCATGGTACATCCATTCCAGATCTTCATAGTCAAAACCCGCTTCTTTCAATGCCAGATACAGAGCCGTATGTGTATCCCATTCCTGACGCGTGATCTGATCGAATGCCTCCCCGGTCGCCGCCTCATCCTCACACGCACTCACTGAGAGCCAGAAAATATAATTGTTGTCCGCTGTCCCGACAATGATCACTCTGCGATCACGCGTAAAATAAAGATCGATCTGTCTGTGATCCGGGTTGATCGTGTAGGAAACATTTTGCCGGCTCTTCCGGTTTACATAATTTTTGATCATGACACACATCCACTCTGCCTGTTTTTCTATCATATACTTACTTTTATCATACCACAAATTTGCGTAAAAAGCATCTGCCAGAATCATTTCGAGGCTAACTCGCGAGGTCACGCTTCGCATAGATCCGTCCAGAAATGACCGTCAGCGCAGCAATGACAAGTACTCCCAGGACAAATGCCCCACGATCCGGCTGCTCCCTTGAAAAGATTTCCGTCGCATTCGCGTAGGAAAACGGGGAAATAAATTTTACGTCTTCGAGATCCGGTACAACTCTTGCCATGAGATCGTATACATATAAGATTACCGGAATTGAGATTCCAATGCCTGCCCTGTTCTTTTTACTGACCGCCGAAATCAGGAAACAGATGGACGCAATCTCTGTATTCATCATAAGCTGCAATGCCATAAAACGGAGGAATTCCCCTGTAATTTCTTTTTCTCCAAGTGCAAGAAAACCAATCTGATAACATCCCGCGCAGAAAATCGTAAAAAGCACAAGACTTGCGATCACCGCCGCGAATTTTGCAATGATGATCTTCTCCCGCGCAACCGGCAGGGTAAAGGTAAATTCCGCCGTGTGTCCATCTTCCTCTTTCGACAGGATCACCGTTGCCAGTGTTGCCGCAAACATACTGCTTCCAAGCGCATGTATCGTGCCGATCTCCGTTGCAAAATATCCCTGCAGCGTAGCGATACTCAGTGTATTCATCCCAAACGCCTCCGAGAAAGCGCCCATCGATGCGAAATTTTCTGCCATTCCAGCCATACTGCCTTCCATACTTTGATATAACAAAATACAGATAAGTCCTATGTCTCCGACTACTGCCGACCACAGAAGAAGACTTTTTCCTGCTGCTTTCCATTCCATTTTCCAAAATGCATACATACTAGTTTTCCTCCTTTTCATAATAATGCATAAAGACTTCCTCAATCCCTGGTTCCTCGATCAATATGTCTGAGATATCATGCCCCTCAAGCTCCCTGTAGAGCTTATTTAAGTCATCCTTATAGAGGAAATCAAGTTTCCTGCCATCCCGCACCATTTTGATCCGCTTGGTCTTTCCCGCCATCAGATGCGTGACCGTATCAGTAACAATCAGCTTTCCCTCTTTCATGATTGCCACCCTGTCACAATAATTGCGGACTTCGGACAGCACATGTGTGGACAGCATACACGTTGCACCCTCAGCAATATAGTCCCGTATCAGCGAAAAGAACGTATTTTGCATCAGAGGATCCAGTCCGCTGGTCGGCTCATCAAACAAAAGAAGTTTTGGCTTATGCTGCATCGCGCACACGATACTTACCTTTTTCCGGTTTCCCAGTGACAGCTCACTGATCTTTCTTCTTGTATCGACCTGCAGTTTCTCACAAAGTTTCTCTGCCTCTCTCGCACAGTCCAGTTTCCGCACGTCCGCCGCAAATTTGAGTACGTCTTTTATTGTCATCCCCGGATAAAACCATGCTTCACTCGGCATATAGCCAATACATTTTAAAACCTCCTCTCGCTCTTTTGCCGCGTCATGATCGCAGATAATGATCTCTCCACTATCGTACCGGATAAGCCCGAGCATCGACCGGATCGTTGTGGATTTCCCTGCTCCATTCGGGCCAAGGAATCCGAAGATCTCTCCCTTTTTCACCTCAAACGACACCTGCTCGATCCCACGGTGTTTCCCATATCTCTTACTTAAATTTTTTACTTCAATGACATTTTTCATTTTTTCTGCCTCCTTTTACATCAAGGATAGCAAAAAGAATAGCGGAGACAATACCCGTCCCCGCCAGTGACACTTTTTCCTTCTTAACCCGCACTATTTTTCTTTTTTTGATCTCGCTTTAAACATCTCAAGATCCGAATTTAAAATCTTATCGTCAATTTTTCTCCTGCATTTGTAGATCAGATATACACACAAATACAAAAAGATCATATAAGAGGCAAATCCGACCGTCACATAAATATTTCTGTCAAACCACCGGCATATATATGACACCACCGCATAAATTCCGGTGCATACCGCGATCCCTGCCGCCTCCTTTTTTCCAATAATATCCGCTTCATCAAAATTCCAGAGCAGATAAACCTGAAGATAGCCGACCAGATAAGCAAGACCGATCATCTCCGCCATATGTATCATATCCGCAACTGTTTTGCCAAGGCATAACCGGTACATACAGTAGAAAAATAAGATCGCGAAAAAGTACAGACATGCCTTAAATTCAATTCCAATCTCTTTGGTAAGATACCGCTCCCATAACGATGGTCTTTTCATGCCCGCTCTCCTTTCAAAAGTCTTCGAAAATCTGATGCGTAGGTGCGTGAAATGATAATGTGTTCTCCACTCACCAGCGTTGCATCGATCCTGTTCGAAGGCATACTCTTCAGTTTCTCAACCTTATTCACATTTACGATCATTGACTTGCTGCACCTGAAATAACTCTCGTCATCCAGGATCAGCTCTGCCGTAGCCAGGGAAACATCTAATTGAATCACCTTGTCCATCGTACAGGCGAATGTTTTCTCATCTACTTTTTCGATATACAAAATCTCCTGGGGCGAAAAAATAATGGTTTCCCCCTCCGACTTTCCCACCAGCTTTTTCTGATGCTTTTCCATGAATGCCAGCACGGCTTCCACTTCTGCATTGATCTGTTTATAATTTAAAATTAATTCATCATCTCCGCTGCGGATCTGATTCACCGTATAACGCATTCAACCGCTCCTTGTAACATTTCTGTGCCCAACTGACTCCGATTGCTCATTAAATTCCTTTATACTTGTACAGCCAGAAAGAATACAAAACACTGCCCAGACCTGCCGCAATGATCACGCCCACGATCACGATCAGCGTTACCTCATCTCCGACCACGGACTCCAGGAAAGCTGCGCAGATTGAGATGATCCCCGCCGCAACAAATAATCTTCCCGCCATCCGGTGCGTAAGCGTCCAGTTCCTCTCACTGTTCAATGTCCACGGCACCTTTATGCCAACCGTGTAATTCTGCCCCAGTTTTGGTATATAGTTTCCCAGTAAGATCCACAGAACCCCAAGCATCACATAAATAACCGTGGTGATGTCGATATTTCCACCAAGTGCAATGATATAAGTACATCCATTCACCAGAATGGAAACAGCCGGAATGATCCACAAAGTCACTGCCATTGGTTTCGGATGCATCTGCTTTTTCCCCGGATCCATGCAGATCCACAGGATCAGCACGCATTGTATAAAAGTCCTCTCTGCTTTTTCATTTTCATGCATCTCCTTTTAAATCTGACAGCCATACCATCAATTCTTCTACCACGCTAAGGTTCAGCTCGTAATAAATAAAGTTCTTGTGCCGCGTCTCCCGAATCAGATCTGCGTTTTTTAATATTTTTAAGTGATACGACACGGTTGCCTGTGTCATGTCAAATTTTCCGGCGATTTCTCCCGCCGAAAGCATCGATCCCTTTAACATCTCGAGGATCTCTCTCCTGACCGGGTCTGATAACGCCTTAAAAGTATCTGCAAACGCCAAAGACATCCCTCCTGATCCTATAGGTTGTTAATTAGAAAATTTTCTAATTAGAAGTTTTTCTAAATTATAGTTCATTTGAAGAATGATGTCAATAAATTGTGAAATGCAGGATCATGACTTTTTTTCTGTCGGTTATAAAAATAGTTGAAATAAAGTGTGCGCTTACCGCACACTTTCGCGCGCGAGCGGTATGTTCAACATAAACTTCATCTCCGCGAGCTGCGCATCCCTGCGGAGCGTTTTTGAATCATAGGAAGGAATTTCCTATGATTCAAAAAAGGCTTCCAGGAAAATTCCTGAAAGCCTTTTCTAATATTAACCTATTGAACGATCAACAAGTAATTATTCGATAACAGTAGCAACACGGCCTGATCCTACAGTACGTCCACCTTCGCGGATAGCGAATGTAAGACCCTGCTCCATAGCTACCGGATGGATCAGTTCGATTGTCATTTCGATGTTATCACCAGGCATGCACATTTCTGTACCAGCCGGTAATTCGCAAACACCAGTTACGTCAGTTGTTCTGAAGTAGAACTGCGGACGATAGTTGTTGAAGAACGGAGTATGACGTCCACCTTCATCTTTTGTTAAAACGTAAACCTGAGCTGTAAATTTGTGATGGCAAGTTACAGTACCCGGTTTAGCGATAACCTGACCTCTTTCAATCTGGTCACGGTTGATACCACGAAGTAATGCACCGATGTTATCACCAGCCATAGCTTCATCAAGCTGTTTACGGAACATTTCGATACCAGTTACAACAGTCTTCTGAACATCATCTCTTACACCTAAGATTTCAAGTTCGTCGTTCAGATGCAGAGTACCTCTTTCTACTCTACCAGTAGCAACGGTACCACGACCTGTGATTGTGAATACGTCTTCGACCGGCATAAGGAACGGCTTATCAGTATCACGCTGCGGATCCGGGATGTAGCTGTCTACAGTATCCATAAGTTCCATGATCTTGTCGCCCCATTCTCCCATCGGATCTTCAAGAGCTTTTAAAGCAGAACCTTTGATGATCGGGCAGCCTGTGAATTCGTACTCTTCAAGCTGTTCTGTAACTTCCATTTCTACTAATTCGATAAGTTCCGGATCGTCAACCATATCACATTTGTTCAGGAATACAACGATGTACGGTACACCTACCTGACGGGATAACAGGATGTGCTCTTTTGTCTGAGCCATAACACCGTCAGTAGCAGCTACAACAAGGATAGCGCCATCCATCTGAGCAGCACCAGTGATCATGTTCTTTACATAATCGGCATGGCCTGGGCAGTCAACGTGAGCGTAATGTCTGTGCTCTGTCTCGTACTCAACGTGTGCAGTAGAGATTGTGATACCTCTTTCTCTTTCTTCCGGAGCTTTATCAATGTTTTCGAAATCAGTAGCTGTGTTACCAGCAACTCTTGCAGCAAGTACTTTTGTGATAGCTGCTGTTAAAGTTGTTTTACCATGATCTACGTGACCGATTGTTCCGATGTTACAATGTGGTTTTGTTCTTTCAAATTTAGCTTTAGCCATTTTAAAACGTCCTCCTTAATTTTATGCCTTAGCGGCGATTCTTTTTGATGCTGTCCGGGCTGTCCGGACAGCTTATACTCTGTAATCAGCTATTTCTGATTATATAAAATTATTGGCACTTTTTCAAGTGATTTTTACTTGTCTTTTGAAGAAATGATCTTATCCTGAACGGACTTCGGAACCTGCTCATATTTCTCGAAGAACATTGAGTAGTTACCACGTCCCTGTGTTCTGGAACGAAGATCGGTAGAGTAACCGAACATCTCAGCAAGCGGAACATATGCTTTAACCATCTTTCCACCACCGATATCGTCCATTCCTTCGATACGTCCACGACGGGAGTTGATATCACCGATTACATCACCCATGTACTCTTCCGGCATGGTTACTTCCACTTTCATGATCGGCTCTAAGATAGCCGGAGCTGCCTTTGCCATAGCTTCCTTGAAACACATGGAACCGGCAATGTGGAATGCCATTTCAGAAGAATCGACTTCATGGTAAGAACCGTCATATACAACAGCGTGTACACCAAGTACCGGGAATCCTGCAAGGATACCAGCTTTTGATGCTTCTTCGATACCTTCACCGACTGCCGGGATGTATTCCTTCGGAATTGCTCCACCGACAACCTGGGATTCGAATTTGAAAGTTTCCTCTCCGTTCGGATCCATCGGCTCGAAACGAACTTTACAGTGTCCGTACTGTCCACGACCACCGGACTGTTTTGCGTATTTGTATTCCTGGTCAACCGGCTTTGTGAATGTCTCTTTGTAAGCAACCTGCGGAGCACCTACGTTTGCTTCTACCTTGAACTCGCGAAGCAGACGGTCAACGATGATCTCCAGATGAAGCTCACCCATACCTGCGATGATGGTCTGACCTGTTTCCTGATCTGTATGAGCACGGAAGGTCGGATCTTCTTCTGCAAGTTTTGCAAGTGCTTCACCCATCTTGCCCTGACCAGCTTTGGTCTTAGGCTCGATTGCAAGCTCGATAACCGGTTCAGGAAATTCCATGGACTCTAAGATTACCGGATGCTGCTCGTCACAGATGGTATCACCAGTTGTTGTGAATTTGAAACCAACAGCTGCTGCGATATCACCGGAGTAAACGCGGTCAAGCTCCTGTCTCTTGTTGGCATGCATCTGTAAGATACGTCCAACACGTTCTTTTTTATCTTTGGTTGCATTCAGCACATAAGAACCTGCTGCGATGCTTCCGGAGTAAACACGGAAAAATGCAAGTTTTCCAACGAACGGATCTGCCATGATCTTGAATGCCAGAGCAGAGAACGGTTCATCGTCGGAAGAATGTCTTTCTACTTCATTTCCCTCCAGATCGACACCCTTGATTGGCGGGATATCGATTGGAGACGGCATGTACTCGATGATTGCATCAAGAAGCTTCTGTACACCTTTGTTCTTGTATGCAGAACCACAGCATACCGGAACAGCGGTACACTCGCAAGTTGCCTTACGAAGCACTTTCTTCATGTCCTCTACGGAAGGTTCTTCTCCCTCAAGGTACATCATCATTAAGTCGTCGTCTAATTCACATACCTTTTCTACTAATTCGGTATGATACAGTTCAGCCTCATCCTTCATATCTCCAAGGTCGTCTGTAACGGTGATATCATCACCCTTATCATCATTGTAGATATAAGCTTTCATTTCGAAGAGGTCGATGATTCCCTTGAAATCATCTTCCTTACCGATCGGAAGCTGAAGAACGATTGCGTTCTTTCCTAATCTTGTACGGATCTGATCTACAGCTCCGTAGAAGTTTGCACCCAGGATATCCATCTTGTTAATGAATGCCATTCTAGGTACGTTGTAAGTGTCAGCCTGACGCCATACATTTTCTGACTGCGGCTCTACACCACCCTTTGCGCAGAAAACGCCGACAGCGCCATCAAGTACACGAAGGGAACGCTCAACCTCTACTGTAAAGTCAACGTGTCCTGGTGTATCAATGATGTTGATACGATGCTCTAAAGCGCCTGGCTTCGGTTTTGTGAACTCTTCCAGTGTCCAGTGGCATGTTGTAGCGGCTGATGTAATTGTGATACCTCTTTCCTGCTCCTGCTCCATCCAGTCCATGGTAGCAGTACCCTCATGAGTATCACCAATTTTATAGTTAACACCGGTATAGTAAAGAATACGCTCAGTTGTTGTTGTCTTACCAGCATCAATATGAGCCATAATACCAATGTTTCTGGTTCTCTCTAACGGATATTCTCTTCCAGCCAAAGGTTTTTCCTCCTTATATTTGTATCCTATGCTGCCAGATTATTAGAATCTGTAATGTGCGAAAGCTTTGTTTGCTTCTGCCATTTTGTGCATATCTTCTTTTCTCTTAACAGATGCGCCTGTATTGTTGGCTGCATCCATGATTTCATTTGCAAGACGTTCCTGCATTGTCTTCTCGCCTCTCTTGCGGGAGAACATGGTGATCCAACGAAGTGCAAGAGCCTGACGACGATCCGGTCTTACTTCGATTGGCACCTGGTAAGTTGCTCCACCGATACGTCTAGCCTTTACTTCGAGTACAGGCATTACGTTGTTCATAGCTTCTTCGAAAACTTCCAGTGCAGGCTTTCCTGTCTTTTCAGCAACGGAATCAAATGCTCCGTATACGATCTTCTGTGCTACACCTTTCTTACCATCCAGCATGATGTTGTTGATAAGTTTGGTAACCACTTTGTTGTTGTACAACGGATCTGCTAATACATCTCTTTTCTGAATATGTCCTTTACGTGGCACGGTACTTCCCTCCTTAATCATGATTTGTGCCAATGAACAGCTTGCTGTCCATCAGTTTGAAATTTTTCGATTAATTCAACGGTACTCACATGTGTCCTCAAATGTGTTTCGTGCGGAAAATCTATTTCTCCATCAAGGTATGAAATAATTCCAACACTAACCATAAGTTCTGTTTGTGATACTATTGGTTTCTAAACTGCTTATTTAGATGCTTTTGGCTTCTTAGCGCCGTATTTGGAACGAGCCTGACGTCTGTTTGCTACGCCTGCTGTATCCAAAACACCTCTGATGATGTGGTATCTGGTACCTGGTAAATCCTTTACTCTACCACCACGGATCAGAACAACGCTATGCTCCTGTAAATTGTGGCCTTCTCCCGGAATGTAGGATGTTACTTCGATTCCGTTAGAAAGACGAACTCTGGCAATCTTTCTAAGAGCTGAGTTAGGTTTCTTAGGAGTTGCAGTCTTAACTGCGGTACACACACCTCTCTTCTGCGGAGCAGCTACGTCTGTAGGTCTCTTCTTTAAAGAGTTGTATCCTTTCTGAAGTGCCGGTGCTGTAGACTTCTTTGCAGATGTCTGACGTCCTTTTCTTACTAACTGGTTGAATGTTGGCATTATTTTCACCTCCTGAAATTTGTATCATTTAATAACGCGCCTTTGTATGCACGCTAGAATATTATATAAATCTGGGAACTTCTTGTCAATGGCTTTTTGCAAATTTCTCTTTCTTTCCGCCTGCAGCAGACACTTGTCCGTTATAGTCAGTTTTTTTGCGCATCCGATTGCTCCGCCAGAATAGAAAGTAACGCATCCGCCACCTTCGGATCAAACTGCGTTCCTCTTCCACATCTGATCTCCTCTGTCACATGGGACTCATCGAAACTTCCACGGTAGATCCGCTCAAATGACATTGCGTCATACGTATCTGCCACCGCTATGATGCGCGCGGCCTCCGGGATCTCCTCTCTTTTTTTCCCGGAAAGATACCCCTTCCCATCCCATCTTTCATGATGATACAGCGCGCCTTCTTCCAGCCCTTCCATGGTGCTTAAATTTTTTAGGATATCCGCCCCGATCTTTACATGCTGCTTCATGATCCCGTACTCTTTCTCTGTCAGGTTTTTATGCTTATTTAAAATACGATCCGGGATCCCGATCTTTCCGATGTCGTGTAAAAGCGCCTGATAACGGAGTTTTTCAACCTTTTCTTCGCTCCAGCCGAGCTTTTTTGCAATTTTCACAGAAGTATCCGCCACCCGTTCCGAGTGTGCGTTCGTGTAACTGTCCTTTGCCTCTTCCGTCTTGGCGATCGCCGCGATCGCCTCCAAGGTCACCTGCATGACTTTCTGCCGCTCCGCCGCAAGCAGTTCTTCCATTTTGTGACGGTAGCCATAGAGTTCGATCTGTGTGGAGATCTTGCTTCGCATGATATCCGGTTCAAACGGTTTTCTCACATAATCCGCGCATCCAAGCTTAAATCCACGCTCCAGGCTTCCCCGCTTTCCTTCCGCGTCGATAAATACGACCGGGATCTCTGCGGTATCCGCATTTCCGGTGATCGCTTCCGTGATCTGAAAAAAGCCTTCGCCCGGCAGTCTGGTATCGAGCAGGATCAGATCCGGTTTCTGTTCCCGGATCCGCGTAAAAACCTCCCGTGTTTCCGGTTCTGCACGTCTCAGCTCATACGTTTCGCCAAGGATTTCCTCAATCTCTGCGTAATCCGCGGCAGAAGATTCTATTACTAGTATTTTCCGTTTCCACATTTTTATTCCGCTTTTTCCCATATTTTTCCCCCGAAAACCAAAGACCCCCCTGAATCTTCTCAGAGAGGTCTTTGGTATATTTTATTCTTCTACCGTTACGGTTTCATTCTCTTCTGCTGTTTCTTCCCCAAAATCATCCATCAGAAAATCATCATCGTCAAATGAGATCTCTTCTTCTTCATTCAGATCAGAATCAAGCTTGATGTCACGATAACACTTCATGCCGGTACCAGCCGGAATCAGCTTACCGATAATAACATTTTCTTTCATACCGATGAGCGGATCGATCTTTCCTTTGATTGCCGCCTCTGTCAGTACCTTCGTTGTTTCCTGGAAGGATGCTGCGGAGAGGAAGGAATTCGTTGCAAGGGAAGCCTTTGTGATACCAAGAAGTACCTGCGTGCCTTCTGCCGGCTGCTTTCCTTCTTCGGTCAGCTTCTCATTTACATCGTCGAGCTCTAACGTATCTACCAGAATTCCCGGAAGGAAATCGGAATCTCCGTTGTTTTCGATGCGGATCTTCTGTAACATCTGGCGCACGATAACCTCGATATGTTTATCATTGATCTCAACACCCTGCAGGCGGTATACACGCTGAACTTCGCGGAGCATGTAATCCTGAACTGCGCGGACGCCCTTGATCTTTAAGATGTCATGCGGGTTGACAGAACCTTCGGTCAGTTCGTCACCGGCCTCTAAGACTGCTCCATCCATAACTTTGATTCTGGATCCGTAAGGGATCAGATATGTCTTGGATTCGCCTGTCTCGTTGTTGGTTACGATGATCTCACGTTTCTTCTTTGTATCTTTGATCGTAGCTACGCCACCAAATTCTGTGATAATGGCAAGACCCTTCGGCTTTCTTGCCTCGAAAATTTCCTCGACACGCGGAAGACCCTGTGTGATATCATTTCCGGCAACACCACCGGTATGGAAGGTACGCATGGTAAGCTGTGTACCCGGTTCACCGATTGACTGAGCCGCGATGATACCAATCGCTTCACCAACCTGTACTGCATTTCCGGTTGCCATGTTCGCGCCATAGCATTTCGCGCACACACCCATGTGGGAACGGCAGGTAAGGATTGTACGGATCTTCACTTTTTCGATCGGATTTCCGTTTTCATCCACACCCTTGCTCATGATCTCTGCCGCACGCTTCGGTGTGATCATATGATTTGCCTTTACAAGGACATTTCCATCCTTGTCGCAGATCGTCTCGCATGAGAAACGTCCTGTAATACGATCCTGAAGGCTTTCGATCTCTTCTTTTCCGTCCATGAATGCTTTTACATACATACCCGGAATCTCTTTTCCTGTTCCTGCCTGGCAGTCAGACTCACGCACGATCATGTGCTGTGAAACGTCAACCAGACGTCTGGTCAGGTAACCGGAATCGGCGGTACGAAGTGCGGTATCGGACAAACCTTTACGTGCTCCGTGCGCAGACATGAAATACTCGAGTACGTCAAGACCTTCACGGAAGTTTGACTTGATCGGCAACTCGATCGTACGTCCGGTTGTATCTGCCATAAGTCCACGCATACCGGCAAGCTGTTTGATCTGTTTATCAGAACCACGGGCTCCGGAATCAGCCATCATGAAGATGTTGTTGTATTTGTCCAGTCCGGTCAGAAGCGCTTCGGTAAGCTCATCATCTGTCTCTTTCCATGTTTCTACAACTTCTTTGTAACGCTCTTCTTCGGTGATAAGACCACGTTTGTACTGCTTGGTGATACGGTCTACGGTATCCTGCGCAGCCTGGATCATTTCCGGTTTCTGTGGCGGCACGGTCATATCGGAAATGGATACGGTCATGGCTGCCTGTGTGGAGAATTTATATCCCATTGCCTTGATGTCATCCAGTACTTCCGCGGTTGTTGTAGCGCCGTGGATATTGATAACTTTCTCAAGGATCTGTTTTAAGTGTTTCTTTGCAACGTGGAAATCGATTTCCAGTGCAAATTCGTTTTCTTCTTTGCTTCTGTCTACGAATCCAAGATCCTGCGGAATGATCTCATTGAAAATGAAACGTCCCAGTGTGGATTCGCACATTCCAGTCTTTGTTGTTCCGTCCGGCATTGTCTTTGTCATGCGGACATGGATTCTGGAATGTAAGGTCAGCGCTTTATTTTCATAGGCAAGAATTGCCTCGTTTACGCTCTTGAAATACTTTCCTTCACCGATCGATCCCGGTCTTTCCTGGGTCAGATAGTAAATACCAAGTACCATATCCTGCGAAGGAACGGCTACCGGACCACCATCGGACGGTTTTAACAGGTTGTTCGGAGAGAGCAGCATGAAACGGCACTCTGCCTGTGCTTCCTGGGAAAGCGGAAGATGGACGGCCATCTGGTCACCATCGAAATCGGCGTTGAACGCGGTACACACAAGCGGATGAAGCTTGATCGCCTTACCTTCTACGAGGATCGGCTCGAACGCCTGAATACCAAGTCTGTGCAGTGTCGGAGCACGGTTTAACATAACCGGATGCTCTTTGATGACTTCTTCGAGCACATCCCATACCTCGGTCTGAAGTCTCTCCACCATCTTCTTTGCACTCTTGATGTTGTGCGCGGTTCCGTTTGCAACGAGTTCTTTCATAACAAACGGTTTAAACAGCTCGATCGCCATTTCTTTCGGCAGACCGCACTGATAAATCTTTAACTTCGGCTCTACACAGATAACGGAACGTCCGGAATAGTCAACACGCTTTCCTAAGAGGTTCTGTCTGAAACGTCCGGATTTACCCTTTAACATATCGGATAAGGACTTGAGCGCACGGTTTCCAGGACCTGTAACCGGTCTGCCGCGGCGTCCGTTATCGATCAAAGCGTCAACCGCTTCCTGGAGCATACGTTTCTCATTGCGGACAATGATATCCGGTGCGCCAAGCTCCAAGAGTCTTCTCAGACGGTTATTACGGTTAATGATTCTTCTGTATAAGTCATTTAAGTCACTGGTTGCAAAACGTCCACCATCCAGCTGTACCATCGGACGTAAGTCTGGCGGGATAACCGGGATGACCGTCATGATCATCCATTCCGGCTTGTTTCCGGATTCACGGAACGCTTCTACGACTTCGAGTCTCTTGATGATTCTCGCACGTTTCTGTCCGGTTGCATCTTTTAACGCAGCCTTTAACTCTGCGGAATCTTTTTCAAGGTCGATCGCCTGTAACAGCTCTAAAATTGCCTCGGCACCCATTCCAACGCGGAAATCGCTGCCGTATTTTTCTCTTGCTTCCTGATATTCGTTCTCAGAAAGTACCTGCTTTACCTGTAAACCGGTGTTTCCTGCATCAAGTACGATGTAGGAAGCAAAGTACAATACTTTTTCCAGTGTTCTCGGTGACAGGTCAAGGATAAGTCCCATACGGGACGGGATACCCTTGAAATACCAGATATGGGATACCGGAGCCGCAAGCTCGATATGTCCCATACGCTCTCTACGCACGCTGGCTTTGGTGATCTCAACGCCGCATCGGTCGCAGACAACGCCCTTATAACGGATCTTTTTGTACTTTCCACAGTGGCATTCCCAGTCCTTGCTCGGTCCGAAAATCTTTTCGCAGAAAAGTCCGTCCTTCTCCGGTTTTAATGTTCTATAGTTAATGGTCTCAGGCTTCTTTACTTCGCCTCTTGACCACTCTCTGATCTTTTCAGGTGATGCTAAGCCAATCTGAATTGCATCAAATGAAATTGGCTGGTAAGTCTCATTGTTCTTCGTTTCTGGCATTGTGACACTCCCTTCCTTTTATTCTTCATCATCAAGAATATCATCTGCGAAATCCATGTCAGCATCATCGTCCTCGCTGTCATCCTCACCCTCGATATTCTCAAGCTCTTCGGTCTCTGCATTAAATTCCTGTTTCTGGAATCCCATCTTTCCGAAAGATTCGCTGTCTTCAAACGCAAAATCCTTATCTCCGGAAATGATCGCGTTCAGATCCGTATTTCCGTACTCGCTGGTCTCCATGAGTTCTACTTCCTCACGGTTTTCATCCAGAACTCTGACATCCAGTCCAAGAGACTGAAGTTCTTTTAAGAGAACCTTGAAGGATTCCGGTATACCCGGTTCCGGAATATTATCGCCCTTGATGATCGCTTCGTAGGTCTTCACACGGCCGATAACGTCATCGGACTTCACGGTCAGGATTTCCTGCAGTGTATAAGATGCACCGTATGCTTCCAGCGCCCAAACTTCCATTTCTCCGAAACGCTGTCCACCGAACTGCGCTTTACCACCGAGCGGCTGCTGTGTTACGAGAGAGTAAGGACCGGTAGAACGTGCATGGATCTTATCGTCTACCAGATGGTGGAGTTTTAAGTAATGCATGTGGCCGATGGTAACCGGTCCATCGAAGAACTCTCCGGTTCTTCCGTCACGAAGCTGTACCTTTCCGTCTCTGGAGATCGGTACGCCCTTCCACAGCGCGCGGTGCGCTCTGTTGTCTGACAGATACTGCATTACGTCCGGGCGAAGCGTATCTTTGTATTTTGCTTCAAACTCTTCCCATGTTGTATTTACATAATCATTGGCAAGTTCCAATGTATCCTGAATATCAATTTCCTTTGCGCCGTCGAATACCGGTGTCTCAATATTGAAACCAAGTACTTTGGCTGCAAGACTGAGATGGATCTCGAGCACCTGTCCGATGTTCATACGGGAAGGTACGCCGAGCGGGTTTAACACGATATCGAGCGGACGGCCGTTTGGTAAGAACGGCATATCTTCTACCGGAAGCACACGGGAAACGACACCCTTGTTACCGTGACGACCGGCCATCTTATCACCGACAGAGATCTTTCTCTTCTGCGCAATGTAGATGCGGACAGCCTGATTTACGCCAGGAGCAAGTTCATCACCGTTTTCTCTGGTAAATACCTTTGCCTCTACGACAATACCATATTCACCGTGCGGTACTTTTAAGGAAGTATCTCTGACTTCTCTTGCCTTTTCACCGAAAATAGCACGGAGCAGTCTCTCTTCCGCTGTGAGCTCGGTTTCTCCCTTCGGAGTTACTTTTCCGACCAGGATATCTCCTGCACGGACTTCCGCACCGATACGGATGATACCTCTCTCATCAAGATCTTTTAACGCATCATCGCCGACACCCGGAACATCTCTTGTGATCTCTTCCGGTCCGAGCTTGGTATCACGCGCCTCTGCCTCATATTCTTCGATATGAACAGAAGTGTATACATCATCCTGCACCAGTCTCTCGCTGAGCAGTACGGCATCCTCGTAGTTGTAACCTTCCCAGGTCATGAAACCGATAAGCGGGTTCTTTCCGAGTGCCAGCTCTCCGCCCTGTGTGGACGGTCCGTCTGCAATTACTTCGCCCTCTTCTACATGATCGCCCTTAAATACGATCGGACGCTGATTGTAGCAGTTGGACTGGTTGCTTCGCATAAATTTGGTCAGCGGATATACTGTTGTTGTTCCATCATCATTCTTTACTGTAATTTCATTGGAAACCGATTTCTCTACGGTTCCGGCTTTCTTTGCAACTACGCACACGCCGGAGTCAACCGCTGCTTTGGTTTCCATACCGGTTCCGACAACCGGAGCTTCAGTCGTAAGAAGCGGCACTGCCTGACGCTGCATGTTGGATCCCATCAGGGCACGGTTCGCGTCATCGTTCTGTAAGAACGGGATCAATGCTGTAGCGACAGAGAACACCATCTTAGGGGATACGTCCATGTAATCAAACATGGTCTTGTCGTATTCCTGTGTTTCATCCAGGTAACGGCCGGAAACGGAATTTCTTACGAAATGTCCTTCTTCATCCAGCTTTTCGTTCGCCTGTGCTACATGGTAATTATCTTCTTCATCTGCGGTCATATAAACAACCTCGTCTGTGACACGCGGATTCTTAGGATCTGCCTTATCGATCTTACGGTATGGAGCTTCAATAAAGCCATACTCGTTGATTCTCGCATAGCATGCCAGTGAGTTGATCAGACCGATGTTCGGTCCTTCAGGCGTCTCGATCGGGCACATTCTTCCATAATGAGAATAGTGTACGTCTCGAACCTCGAATCCGGCACGGTCTCTGGAAAGACCACCAGGTCCAAGTGCGGACAGACGTCTCTTGTGGGTCAGCTCGCCGAGCGGGTTGTTCTGATCCATGAACTGGGACAGCTGGGAAGAACCGAAGAATTCTTTTACCGCCGCTGTGACCGGTTTGATATTGATCAGGCTCTGCGGGGAAATTCCCTCAAGATCCTGTGTTGTCATTCTTTCGCGGACAACTCTCTCCATACGGGATAAACCGATACGGTACTGGTTCTGAAGCAGCTCTCCGACCGCACGGATACGACGGTTGCCAAGATGATCGATATCATCATCGCTTCCCACGCTCCACTCAAGATGCATATTATAGTTAATGGATGCAAAAATATCATCCTTGGTAATGTGTTTCGGGATCAGATCATGGATGTTCTTGCGGATCGCTTCCTTGAGATCCTCAAAATTGTCATTCTCATCCATAAGCTGTTTTAAAATCGGGTAGTACACAAGCTCTGTCACGCCAACTTCACGCGGATTGGTCAGTTCCGGAACCCATGTGCGGATATCTACCATCATAGAAGAAAGAACTTTGACATTGCGTTCTTCTTCCTGTACCCATACATACGGTACTGCCGCATTCTGGATCGTCTCAGCAAGTTCTCTGGTCACTTCTGTGCCTTTTTCCGCAAGGATCTCGCCTGTTGTGGTATCCACAACATCCTCTGCAAGCACATGTCCATTGATACGATTCTTGAAATGCAGTTTCTTGTTAAATTTATAACGACCTACCTTTGCAAGGTCATAACGTCTCGGATCAAAGAACATTGCCGTGATCAGGCTTTCTGCGCTTTCTACGGTAAGCGGTTCACCCGGACGGATTTTTTTGTATAACTCTAAAAGACCGTTCTCATAGCTTCCCTGCGGTTCTTTCTCCGTGATACACGGATCTTTCCCGAAGCTGGCAACGATCTTTGGCTCTTCACCGAACAGATCAATAATCTGCTGATTTGTTCCGACACCAAGCGCACGGATGAGCACTGTGATCGGAACCTTTCTGGTTCTGTCTACACGAACATAAAAAACGTCATTGGAATCGGTCTCATATTCCAGCCATGCACCACGGTTCGGAATAACGGTGCACGCATAGAGTTTCTTACCAACCTTATCATGAGAAATAGCGTAGTAGATACCCGGGGAACGAACCAGCTGGCTGACGATAACACGTTCTGCGCCATTGATTACGAATGTACCGGTCTCAGTCATAAGCGGCAAATCGCCCATGAAGATCTCATGTTCGTTGATTTCATCATTCTCTTTGTTGTGCAAGCGAACCTTTACCTTCAAAGGTGCTGCATAAGTAGCATCTCTTTGCTTGCATTCCGGAATAGAGTATTTTACATCGTCCTCGCACAAAGTAAAATCTACGAACTCCAGACTTAAATGACCACTGTAATCAGCGATCGGGGAAATATCCGCAAACACTTCTTTTAATCCCTCGTCCAGGAACCACTGATACGAATCTTTCTGTACCTCGATCAGATTCGGCATCTGCAGAACTTCTTTTTGTCTTGAGTAACTCATACGTAAACCTTTTCCAGCCTTGACCGGACGTATTCTGTTTTTCTCCATTTGACGTTTCACCTCTCGTTTTTTTATTTAAAATCTACCTTTTCTACTACATAAGGTGTATCTTCCACTTGCTTTCCACTATTTTGGTAACACAAATAAGCCTACATCTCCACAATAGTGCAACGTATATGATAGCACAAATGTCAAGGATAAGTCAAGCTGCATTTTGACTTTTTTCATGTTTTCCCAAAAAGCGGACATACTAATCTGTTTCTTCTATATATAAAGGCCGCAGGTACATAATCCGACCAGCAGTGATGCCGCGCCAAATATCAAAGATGCTGTTCCCATATTTTTCCTCCATAACTCATCTGTCTGTTTTATTTCCTTTTCCCTCGTTGCTAGTATACAAAAAGGCAGGAGTTTTCCTCACCCCTGCCTTTTTTGTTTCGCTTTTAGCTCAGATAATCCCAGTCATTTTTTGCAAGTAAATATGTAACCAGCGGGCAAACTACCAGGCCGACAACTGCACGACCGATATTGATCGCTGTCAGACCAGATACGAGACCGTAAGTAATCAGATTTACAACAAATCCAATAACTGCAGCTCCGCAGATCATATAAAATCCGACTTTCTTGCTCTTGAAAAGTAACATTGCGATTCCGACGATCAGTACAATTTCCAGCAAGAAGCTCACAACGCAAAGAACTGTGTAAACCGGTCCAACTCCAAGTGCTGCGGATCCTACTACAGCTGCCAGAGCACCCAGTGCTGTAATAATGTTAAGAACAAAAATGATCCATAACCAAACCTGTAATCCTGTGCCTAATTTTCTTTTTTCTTCCATTATTTTCTCCTTCATAACTCATATTTTATTGCGCAACGCGTTTATTATATCATATCAGCTGTTAATTTCCTAGCTTTTTCTATGTTTGAGGGAAATTCGCCCGCGCGGACTGGCGGGATCTCAGTTACAGGCAGTGTTCACTCGAAGCTTGCGCTTCTCGTGCGCGGGCTGGCGCCCTATGCCAAAAAGCAGAAAAGCCCGGTCGGAAATAAATTTCCGCCGGACTTTTGCTTTCTGTCACACTGCTTGTAGCTTTCGCGACTATTTTAAGGTTACTTTTGCACCTTCTGCTTCTAATTTGGCTTTGATATCATCAGCTGTTGCTTTGTCAGCTGCTTCTTTAAGGATCTTAGGAGCTCCGTCAACTAAGTCTTTTGCTTCTTTTAATCCTAAGCCAGTTGCTTCACGAACAACTTTGATAACCTTAACCTTGTTCGGACCAACTTCTGTCAGCTCTACATCGAACTCAGTCTTCTCTTCGCCTGCTGCTGCGCCGTCTCCACCTGCTGCTGCAACTACTACACCTGCTGCTGCAGATACGCCGAACTCTTCTTCGCATGCTTTTACTAAATCATTTAATTCTAATACAGATAATTCTTTGATTGCTGCAATAAATTCTTCTGTTGTCATCTTTGCCATTTTAATTTCCCTCCATTTATGTTATGGTTTTTATTTTAATATTTCCAGCTTATTCTGCCGGTGTTTCTGCTGCTTCTTCTACCGGAGCAGCCTCCTCTGCAGGAGCTTCTGCTGTTGCTTCACCAGCGCCGCCTTTTTCTGCGATCTGATTAAGCACACGAGCAAAGTTGGTGATCGGAGACTGAATGCTTCCAAGGAATTTGGAGAGCAGTTCTTCTCTTGACGGTACAGCTGCGATTGCTTTCATGCCGTTTTCGTCATAGAAAGTTCCTTCTACAACACCGGCTTTGATTTCAAGTGCCGGAGCGGTCTTTGCAAATTTAGCCAGGATTCTTGCCGGAGCAGTCGCATCTGTTGTAGAGATTGCGAAAGCATTCGGTCCCTCCAGGCAATCTGCAAGGCTTTCAAATTCTGTACCTTTGATTGCGAAGTTCACAAGTGTGTTCTTATATACTTTGTAAACAACACCTGCTTCTCTTAACTGTTTACGCAACTCAGTATCTTCTGCAACGGTAAGTCCAAGGTAATTTACAACTACTACGGACTGTGCGTCTTTGATGTTTTCAGAAATTTCCTGCACGATTGGTTGTTTAAGTTCTACTTTTGCCACGAATCGTACACCTCCTTCTTTTATTTTTTATTGCTCTTTGAGGAAGTCTAAAAAAGTCCTCTCTGTGGAAGACAGAGAGGACGAATCATTCATATAGATATCATCTACATTTCCTCGGCAGGCACTTACGTTTACGCCTTGCGGCACCTACTGTCTTCGGCAATATGCTTTGCTATTATAGCATTAAAATTTATTGATGTCAACCAGCAATTAAGCTAACTTTGTTACATTGACCTTTACGCCTGGTCCCATGGTCGGAGCTACAGATACGCTCTTTAAGTACTGACCCTTTAATGTAGCAGGTTTTGCTTTGTTGATTGCACTGATCAGAGTCTGGAAGTTGTCTGTTAACTGTTCTTCAGTAAAGGATGCTTTTCCAATTGGCACATGGATAATATTTGCTTTGTCCAATCTGTACTCAATCTTACCAGCTTTGATGTCGTTAATTGCTTTTGTAACATCCATGGTAACTGTTCCGGCTTTCGGGTTCGGCATTAATCCCTTCGGTCCAAGGACACGTCCGAGACGTCCAACAACACCCATCATATCAGGAGTAGCAACAACTACGTCGAAATCTAACCATCCTTCATTCTGGATCTTCGGGATCAGTTCTTCGCCGCCTACGTAATCTGCGCCTGCTGCCTGAGCCTCATCAACTTTGGTTCCTTTTGCGAAAACCAAAACCTTAACTGTCTTACCTGTTCCATGCGGTAAAACAACAGCTCCACGAATCTGCTGCTCTGCATGACGTCCATCACAACCGGTTCTGATATGAACTTCGATTGTCTCGTCAAATTTTGCTACTGCTGCCTTCTTTGCAAGGCTGATAGCTTCTTCTGTATCATATGAAGTTGCGCGGTCGATAGCCTTTGCAGCTTCAAGATATTTTTTTCCTCTTTTCATTAAAAATTACCTCCTGTGGTAGTATCGGGAGAGGTCCCTCCCACTGTTTTCGATAGCTTTTTGTTCAATAAATCCGCGTTTTGATTACTGTTCTACTTCAACGCCCATACTTCTTGCAGTTCCTGCGATCATGCTCATAGCTGCTTCTAAGGATGCTGCATTTAAATCCGGCATTTTTGTCTCAGCAATTTCTTTTAACTTATCTTTGGAAAGTGTTGCAACTTTTGTCTTGTTCGGAGTTGCAGATGCAGTCTTTAAATTACATGCTTTCTTGATCAGAACTGCTGCCGGCGGAGTCTTTGTGATGAAGCTGAAGCTTCTGTCCGCATATACAGTGATGACTACCGGTACGACTGTGTCTCCCATGTCTGCTGTCTTAGCGTTGAACTGTTTTGTGAATTCAACAATGTTTACACCATGCTGTCCCAAAGCCGGTCCAACAGGTGGTGCTGGTGTAGCTTTTCCGGCAGCGATCTGTAATTTGATATATCCTTCTACTTTCTTTGCCATTTGAGGTTGCCTCCTTTTAAACTGTTTACATCTTCTTTACTTCTGCGAAACTTATTTCTACCGGTGTTTCGCGACCGAATAAGTCAACGTTAATGGTAACGATCTGTTTTCCATGATTGATCGTCTGAATCGCACCAACCGTGTCCTTCCACACACCGCCGGTAACAACGACCATGTCACCTTCTTCAAAATCGACTACCACATTGTCTGATTTGATTCCCAGCGTATTCATCTCAGCATCGGTAAGCGGTACCGGCTTGGATCCCGGACCAACAAATCCGGTCACACCTCTGGTATTTCTGACCACATACCATGTGTCGTCATTCATAACCATATTGATCAGTACGTAGCCCGGAAACATTTTCTTCTGAACCTGCTTTTTCGCACCATTCTTCAGTTCAACAACGTCCTGCATTGGAACACGGACCTCTAAGATCTGATCCTCCAGATGTCTGTTTTCAATTGTCTTGTCAATGTTCGCTTTTACCTTATTCTCATATCCGGAATAAGTATGCGCCACATACCAATGTGCCTCTGCCATAAATAACCTCTGCCTCCTATAATTTCACCAGGATATCAACGCCATGCTGAATGAAGAAATCCAGCACCGCAATGATCAAACCTACAACTACTGACACAATAACGACTGCTGTCGTCTGTTTGGCAAGTGATTCTTTTGCAGGCCAAATAATTTTTCCAAATTCAGCCTTGAGGCCGGCAAACCAGTTTTCCTTTGGAGCTTTGCTTGTTTTCTCGGTTTCTCCCATAATCTCACTTCCTTACTGCTCAATCTGAATTATTTGGTTTCCTTGTGTAAAGTATGAGTTCTGCAGAATCTGCAATACTTTTTGGTCTCCATTCTGTCCGGATGAGCTTTTTTGTCTTTGGTCATGTTATAGTTACGCTGCTTACACTCTGTGCATGCTAATGTAATCTTTGTTCGCACAACTTCCACCTCCGTTTAAATTCTTTTGCTTGCGGTCTAATTTTAAGCATAAAAAAAAGACCTGTTACAATCGCTAGTCTAATATATCACAATCTCATATTCGCGTCAACACTTTTCTTGCTCCATTTTTATTAGGTTATGATACCATTATGCATAGTAGAAATCAAGAGTGTGTTTTGAAAAATTTTTTATATTTTTTCATTTTTCTCTAAATATTTTTCACTTTTTGCCGAAATAAGTTAATAATGAAGATTGTGTCCGGTGGAAACATTCTTTTCCGGATACAGCTAATTCGTGACAAACGAAAGATTTCGTATTATAATAGGTTTATCTGAAAATGGATTTTTGATTTATCCCGGTGCTTTTTGCACTCATTTCAAGGAAGAAAGGAGGGGATAACATGGCAAAGATTGACTCTGCCTATTCTTACTATCTGAACACTTACGGCAGTTCGGCTGTGTCACGTTATGACACGCACAAAAAGAGCGAACTGCGCAACACCTATAATCGCATCGTGAAGTTAAACAAAGAATCTCCTCTGTACAAGATTTCTTCCTCGGGGGATGTCAAAAAATTTGCGATCGATATCAAAGAAAATACCAGACGGATCCAGAACGTCGCGTCTTCCCTCTCAGAAGGCGAGGATGGACTGTGGAGTAATTTCCAGAAAAAAATTGCGGTTTCAAGTGACGAAGATCTTGTTACCGCCGAATATGTCGGAAACGGGAACGATGCGGAGAACACCGACAGCTTTTCCATCGAGGTAAAGCAGCTCGCCTGCCCGCAGGTCAACTACGGCAATTATCTGAAAAATAATGCGCTCGATTTTGCACCTGGCAGCTATTCATTTGACTTAAATACCGTTTCCAATTCCTATGAATTTCAGTTCAATGTAAATGAAGATGACACCAACCGCAGTGTCTTAGCCAAACTTGCAAAGCTGATCAACGGTGCCGGTGTCGGACTGAATGCCAAACTTGTTATGGATGACCGCGATATGAGTGCCTTAAAGATCGAATCTGTACAGACCGGTCTCGAGGAAGGAAGCAAGGCCCTTTTTTCCATCTACCCGGGTACCGAAAATGCGTCTATCCAGGCAATGGACACGCTCGGAATCGACAACACGGTTTCACAGGCAGCCAATTCTTCTTTCCTATTAAATGGGAAGGAACATTCTTCGCTGTCCAACACTTTTACCGTCAACAATACGTTTGAAGTCACGCTGCACGGTGTCGGCAATGAAAATGAGCCTGCCGTGATCGGTTTTAAAACGAATGCGGACGCCATTGCGGACAATGTGGAGAAGTTAGTCAGTTCCTACAACGGCATTATTGAAACTGCCCACAACTATTCTTCCACGCAGCCGGAAAGCCACAAGCTGTACTACGATATGTCAAATGTCGCCTATCGGTTTTACAACGAATTTGAATCCATGGGACTTGACATCGCAGATGATGGCATTATCCATATTGACCGTGACACCTTAACAGACGCGGTTACTGAAGAGGATTCTCCGGTTTATTTTTCGGCATTGAACCGCTTTAAGGATACTTTAAAAGAGAAAGCATCCCAGGCTTCTCTAAATCCAATGGCTTATGTGGACAAAATCGTTATTGCCTATAAAAATCCGGGGCATAATTTCATCGCTCCGTATGTCACAAGTATTTACTCCGGCATGATGTTAGACCAGTTCTGTTAAATATGATAAAACGCTATTCAAAGTTTTTTCGACCAGACTTTTGAATAGCGCTTTTTTATTATCTTTCTTCCGGCTTTTCCCCAAATACTATGTCAAGCATCTGCTGCAGACGTATCCGGTAGGAATGCATTTTTTTGACCTTTTCATATCCGTGCATCGCGATTGCTTCCCGCTCCTTCTCATGCGACAGATAATACAGACTTTTCTCCACCAGATCCTTCTCGCCGTCAAAGCAGACAAAATCACGATCCTCCACAAAGATTTCCGGAAGTTCCGCCTGGAAATTTGTCATCAGAAAGCCTCCTGCCCCCATGATATCCCACATGCGAAGCGGCAGTCCCGTCTTGATATTCGGGATCGTAAAATTAAGGTTGATCCGGCTCATGCGGAATACTTTCGGCATCTGTGTCCAGTAATCCACGGAGCCCCGGTAGTCCACCCGGATCAGCTCTTTGGTATTGCTGTTGGTATAAATAGAAACCGGCACCTGCTTGGACAATGCGATCAGTCCCCTTTTCCGCTGCATCGCGGCTATTTTAAAACCAAGCACTGTTGTAGAAAAAATAAGTCCGAGATCCGAAAAAGAATCCTCCGATTTATCCAGTTTAAAATACTGCTGCAGCTGTTCCAGGATATCCGGTGTCAGCATTTCCTCTATGATATTTGCGCCGCTCACACTCATCTGTGCCTGCATCACCGCCTCCAGATACCCCTTCAGATAATCCGGCAGCACAATCTTTAATTTATCGTAGGTGTTGCGTTCATAAAGGCTTCCCACAAACGCCACCTCATTGCGGTACAGTTCCAGATCGTCCGCTCCGTCTATGATCGCGTCCAGCCGGTCCGTATCCACTGCAAGGGGAAGGTAATACATGTGCTTTACCCCCATCCCCTGAAATTCCAGGCAGTTACTTTTGTCAAAATTAAAAATGTAATTGCAGTTATAAAACACGGAGCGATGGTACATGCTGATCAGCGGATTATCGCAGGACCAGGACAGATATTTCACGTTGCATTTTTCGCACACAATGGAAACTACCGCAAAGTAATTTACTGTAAACACAAAATCATATCTCTTGTTTTTAAGCATCTGTTCCAGCCTGTGCTCAAATGTCTCGTCCCTGTCATAGCTTTCCAGTTTCTGCTCTATGACATCCACTTCATGCCCCATCGCCAGGAACGTTTCTTTTATATCACGATAATTGTATGCCTTCCATTTATAGATTAAAATCCGCAATCTGTTCCCTCCAGCATGGAAAGTACCTGTTTCATACGGCTTTTCCATGTATGTTTCTCACTCGCACTCTCATAACCCACATCCGCGATCTGCTGCATTTTTTCCGGATGATCCAATAGATCCCATACAATCTCCGGCAGCCTTACAATCTCTTCCAGCTTAAAACGAACCATGGCTTTTTCAGCTTCAAATTCCTCTCTGAGATAGGCCGAATCATCCGTAACCACACACGCTCCCGCTAACATCCCATTAAATATACGGTCATGTGCCCCCGCCTTATACCAGGTCATCGTATTCAGGACGATCTTTGCCTCACACATCAGCGGCAGAATCTCCGGCGCCAGAACTTTTCCGCCATAATGCAGATGCGGATTGTGGCTCCATTCACATTCATTCCACCCGGTTCCATAAGCCGTCACGGAGACTCCACTCTCCACCAGGAGTTTCACGGCCTGCTCCCTGAAAAAAGATGTCGCGTAAGAATCCAGGAAACGCATCTTTACGATCCCCGCGAACAGATCCGGCTCCTCAAGTTCTATCCCTCGCTCTTTTAAATATGCCTCGATCGCATCCTCCGTCGTAACCGCCGGATTTTTGATCAGATCTTCCAATACCTGCCTTGACATATCGATCGCGTCAAACTGCGTGATCGCAGACAGATCCGGAACCAGCATTCCCGCAGTAAAAAACGGCAGCGAACCCGCATACAGCACCTCTATCTTCCGATCCCTGATCCGCTTTTTCGCGCCCGGCAATTTCACACCCGCGTGTGGCAAAAATCCCACCCGTTCTATTTCGGGATAAAAGCGATGCATAAAATCCACATGATTTTTATCGGTGCAAAAGACCCACGCTGTCTTCGGCATATGCGCCAGCGGTCCGGTATAGTGAAATGGATGATCCATCAAAATGTTTACATATGGAATTTCAAACTGTTCCCAGATATTTTTTCCTTCAGGCAGCTCCAGATTGTACCCGAGATTGTTAAATGTAATGGCTGCAAAAACCGGTGTCGTGGCAAAAAGAGCAAATTCTTTCAGACTCTCTTCCATATGCCCCGCATCTAAGACCAGACACTCACAGCCCATCTGCTCCAGCGCTTTTTTGATTTCTCCTGTAAACAGATCAATGGTATCGTAAACACCCTCGATCAATACGATTTTTTTCTTCATTTTTTCATATCTCTAATCATTTATTTTTTTGCAAGAATCTCATACCGGCTTTTTGCTTTCGCATAATCCCCGCATTTTCGATAATAAGCCAGGGCTTCCCCTTTATAGTCCAGGCATTCGTAGATCACACCGATATTATACCACGCCAGATAGGAATTGGTTCCGACCGTCTTCGCCTCTTTCTTTTCTGCTGCACGCAGGAATTCCTGTATGGCTTCCTCGAATTTTGCATTTTTCATATAGATTAATCCCATCAGGAACAAAAAGTCCGCACTGTAAGAAAACGCATCATAAATTCCTTCAAACGCAAGTGCCTGCGTCTGTTTTCCACTGTTTAAAAGCGCGTAGCCGTAACTTTCCACCATGTCACTCACATACTCCGCCCGTGGATCCAGATCAAATCCCAGTCCCTGATCAAAGTATTTGCAGGCCTCTTCATAATCCTCCATCATAAAAAAGCTCTTGCCCAGCTGATAATACAGATACGGAAGCTGCTTTTGACGCTCGCCCCCGGTCTCTTCCCGCGCGGTCTTCGCATCGGAATGCTCCTCCTTACGCAACAGCATCTCCAGCTCTTTTTGCAGCAACGTAATATTCCGCCTGGCTTTTGCCTTTTTTTGCTCCGGTGTCAGATCATATCCGCTGTGCGTGATCGTAATTCCTGTAAGATAAGTCTCATACGGTCTATGATCAAGCGCTTTTACCTGTTCGTGAATACACCCCTCATAATGAAAATCACTTTTTGAAAAAATACGGTTGATCCATTCCACGCTCTCCCGCCGCTCACCATGCTCCGAAAAAAAGTTTCTTCTTTTAATACGTCCAACTTTCCCCGGATTCTTTGCTGTCAGGCAAAGAAACGCATTCAGTTCCTTTTCCGACATCGGCTCTAGGTATTCATCGCTGTCTAAGACCAGCACCAGGTCATTTGACGCCTTTTGGATTGCAAAGTTCTTGGCAGCCGCAAAATCATCACACCATGCGAAGTCATAAACCTGTTCCGTATACCTTTTTGCCACCTCTACCGTACGATCTGCAGAACCGGTGTCGACCACAACAATTTCAAACGGAAATGCCAAAAGTGCCAGAAGGCACTTTTTCAAATTTTCTTCTTCATTTTTTACAATAATGCAAACGGAAAGTTTCCTCTCACACATCGTTCCCTCTCCCACCCATTTCTGATATCTTTCAACATCTATGTATCGATCACTTGATCTGTCACATTCTTTTCTTTTTAAATCGAATTTGGCGAAAATGCCAGGAAGTGGCAGATGTGTCTTTCGCCAAATTCGTTTGATCACTGTGCAAAAACAGAACTGTTTTTGCGATTTATTTCACTCTTTTCGTTCTTAATTATAACAGGTCATTTTTAAGGACACCATGTCGTTTCGCGAAAGTTTTTAACTTTTTTCGTACTTTTTTGATATTTTTTCTCATTTGCCGATTTAAAAACAACTTTTGGCATGAGCAAAACAAAGATGATCTTTCGTTTCTGTTATAAATCATCCGACCAATTTTATATATTTTATTGTAACACAGGGACTTTTTCGGAGCAAATAAATTTCTCCACACACATCTGATCATTTTTTGCAATAGATTGATTGCTGACTTCTTAGATAATAACTGATATGAAAAAGAAACTATAACCAAAAACGATTACAGTTTAGATCTGAATCTGTCATGAAATTTTTCCTAATAGGATTGAATGCTCTGCCGTAACGTTTTTTAACACCTCAATGTCGCACTGCATATCCGGGATCTGCAATGTTACTTCTTCAAATCTCTTTGTCGCCGGAACATAGTTTTCCGCGAGGATCTTTATATTTCTGTCCGTAACATTTTCAAGATGCAGCTCTATCTTAGTCACACGGTCATCCAGCTTCTGCATACCGATCTCTAACTTCGCTACTCCATTTTCTAACTTTGCTACCCCATTTTCTAACTTTGCTACTCCTGTCTCCAGCTTCGCCATACCGGTCTTTAAGTTCTCTACGTCCGCCTGTAACACTGCTACATCTGTCTTTAGACCCGCGACATCTGTCTTTAACCCCGCTACATCTGTCTTTAACCCCGCTACATCCGTCTTCAACTCCGCAATATCTTCCCTTACCGGCCGCAGTGCCCCAGCCAGCTTTGTATCCATCATATCAGACATCGCAAGCAACAGCTCATCATTTGTCATGGTCTTCCCTCCTTTCCTTTTACAAGTATTATACGCGTCAGGACAGCCAAAAGGCAATACTGCGAATTATTAAATTTTTATAACCCACGTTATGCCTGACTCAGCTTTTCCAGCACACGCTGCAGTACCTGCACGACAAACACAATATCTTCCTCTTTCAAATTCGTGCTGCACGGAAGATTGATCACCCGCCTGCTGTATTCTTTCGCTTTCTTGATCTGAAAAGCGGTACAATCGACATAAGGTTTCTGCTCATGGATCAGTCCCCAGATCGCTCTGGTCTGCACTCCTTCTTTTTCCAGCTCCGTGATAATATCTCTTAATTCCGCTTTTACAACATTGCGGTCTAAGACATAGGAATAGAACCATTTGTTGGACTCGGTTCCCTCACGGAATGGCAGCAGATATCCGGTTTTACTGTCCTGCAATAATTCCCGGTAAACGGAATAATTCTTCTGTTTTCTTTCTATAAACTCCGGCAGTTCCTCCATCTGCGCAACGCCAAGCGCTCCCTGAAGATTGGTCATCCGGTAATTGTATCCCACTTCATTATGAATGTAATAATGTACATCATCTTTTGCCTGCGTGGATATATACTTTGCATGTTTTGCCGCATTTAAGTCCTTTGCGGTAAGCGCTCCACCACCGCCTGTCGTAATGATCTTATTTCCATTGAACGAGTATGCGCCAAAATCCCCGATCGTTCCCGCATACTGTCCCGCATATTTTCCTTCTGTAAATTTGGATCCGAGCGCTTCCGTCGCGTCTTCGATCACTTTTAATCCATACTGATCCGCGATCTGCATAATGCGTTCCATATCTGCAAGATTTCCAAACACATGAACCACCACAATCGCTTTTACTTTCGAGCCGTCTGCTTTCCGGTAAAGTCCATCCGCTTTCTTTTCACATTCCGTCTCACAGAAAAGTCTTAATTTCTCCGGATCCATGCAGAGACTGTCATCACAGTCCATAAAAACAGGGCTTGCAAACTGATATTTTACAGGATTGACTGCCGCAATAAATGTTACCGTTGGTACGATCACGCAGTCGCCCGGCTGTACACCGCATTCCATCAATGCCAGATGAAGCGCGGCCGTTCCGCTCTGGCAGGCAACGGTCATCGGCACATTCAAAAATTCCGCCATTTTTTCTTCCAGCTGTGTAATATACGCTCCACCTGTCGATACCCAGCCCTGATGCACCGCATCCAGTACATATTTTTCTTCATTTCCCTCAAAATTCGGAATTGATAACGGAACAAATTTTCCCATATTTTTATCCTCCAGCCCTGTTTTTTTGCTTTTTTATACGTTATAAATATCTGCTTTGTAAGAATCCATATGATCTCTCATCCAGGCGATCGTCTCTGCGATTCCCTGCGCAAAAGTATATTTCTGCTGCCAGTCTGTCAGTTCTTTGATCTTTGCATTAGAACCGAGCAGGCGGTTTACTTCACTCTTCTCCGGACGCAGACGCTGCTCATCGCAGACGATCTTCGCTTTCGGATTGATCTGGGCGATGATCTCCTGTGCCAGTTCTCCGATCGAGATTTCCTGCTGTGTCGCAATGTTGATTTCCTGTCCGATCGTCTGATCCGATTCCGCGATCGCAATAAATCCCGCCGCAGTGTCTTTTACATAATTAAAATCCCTGGTCGGTGTCAGTGAGCCAAGTTTGATCTCCTCTTTTCCTGCAAGCAGCTGGGAAATGATCGTCGGGATGACCGCACGCGCCGACTGTCTCGGTCCGAACGTATTGAACGGGCGCACAATAGATACCGGCAGATTAAAGCTGCGGTAAAAACTTTCCGCGAGACGGTCTGCGCCGATCTTGGTCGCCGAATACGGAGACTGTCCCTGATACGGATGTTTTTCATCGATCGGAACATACTGTGCCGTTCCGTAAACTTCCGATGTGGATGTGATGAGCACGCGCTCTGTTTCCAGCATTCTTGCCGCCTGCAACACGTTCAAAGTGCCCTTGATGTTGGTATCCACATAGGAATCCGGTGAATGATAGCTGAACGGGATCGCGATCAACGCCGCCAGATGAAATACCGCATCCACGCCGGTCATTGCCTCTCTCACTCCGTTTGGATCCCTGACATCTCCGGAAAAGATCTCGATCTCACGCAGCTTTTCCTTCGGGAGCGTGTCCAGCCAGCCCCATGTATTAAAAGAATTATAAAAAGTAAACGCCTTTACGTCGTAGCCTTTTTCCAGCAGGCTTTCCGTCAGATGACTTCCGATAAAGCCGTCCGCTCCTGTTACCAGTACTTTTTTCATATGTAAATACCTCCAAGTCCTTATTTTTCGTTTCTGTTTCCACTATTATAACCCATCCGGTTCAATTCTGAAAGCCCGAACCCTGCTTTACGCAAAAACGCAGTCCCTCTTCCATGTGCACCCTCGCATGCCATCCCAGTTTCTCTAATTTTTCCGCCGACAGCATTGCTTTTGTCGCAGTGGAATAGCCCTGTCTTTCTGTCTCTTCCGGCAGCTCAAATACCACTTTCGTCCCGGCGATATCCGCAAGTATGCCCGCAAGTTCTTTTAAGGTAATGTCCGAGGCTTCATCCGCGATATTATAAGCTTCTCCGCTCTCCCCACACAGCATGACCACAAGGATCGCTTCTACCGCATCCGTCACGAATGTATACGAATATTTCTGATTGCCTTCACTTTTCAGTACAATGTCTTCTGCCTCTTTCGCTTTTTTTATAAACTGGGAAATCGCTTTTGTATCAGACGAAAGCATGGTCGGCCCATAAATACGGCTCAGACGTGGAATCGAAAAATCAAGATCATAGGTTTTCTGATACGCGTTGCACAATGTCTCGCCCAGACGTTTGCTCTCCGGATACCCTGCCCTTAACGTGTTGCTGTCCAGATAGCCGAGATATCCCTCGGGAAATTTTTCCACATCCCCGCGGTTTTCGCCATATATCTCCACCGAAGACAGAAAACAGAAGTGTTTTGTTCCGTGGGAAACTGCATAATCCAGCAAATTTTTTGTGCCTGTCACATTCGACGCGATCGTTCCGATCGGATCCCCCGCATACTGCACCGGATGCGTGTTGCTCGCCGCATGGATCACATAGTCCACCTGCCCGCACTCCGGAATTTCCCGGTTTACATCGCATGACCTGTAAACAAAATCCTCTGTTCCCATATAAGAAGCGAACCGCTCTTTTGCCCGTTCCTCATTTCTGCTCAATGCAGCGACCCGGATTTTCTTCTCACGCGTGGCATTCACATTTCTCGCCATCAGCACATCCACCAGGCATTTCCCGATCATCCCGGTTGCCCCTGAGATCAAGATGCTTTTTCCTTCTAACTTTTCCCAGGGCAGATCCCCTTCTGCAATTCTTTTTATCTCCCGTTCGTAAATCGTCATTTTTCTCCCTCTTTTCGCCGCTTTTTCAAAATGTGTCGTTCCTACGTCAGCATCAGCCGCCCGGTATGCACGATATTCAGGTCGTTTCTGTGATGCCTAAAATAAAGCGTTGTCAGATTTTCTCCGATATAACCAAGATAGCGGTCCTTCCGCTCGTTTCCCTTCGGCTCACTGCGCTTCTCGATCCGTGCAAGGATCGGAAACAGCCAGTCGCAAAAATCTTTGTATACTTTTTCTCTCGCAAGAAACATGTTGTAATTGTAAAAATATTTTTCCGCAAAGATCTCCGGCAGTGCTTTGGCATACTCCGGCGCGTATTCCTGCAATACCGCAAGCGTCACCTTCCAGTCCGCCTCCCTGATATAACGCCTGTGATGCGCATTGCAGTCCGGTTCCTGCAGTGTTGGATACGGCAAAATGACATCAACCGCATTTTCCCTTAAACGGTACAGATCCTCCTCTGTGATATCTAATACCCTCCGATAGTGAAACAGTCCCATGTACTCCGCATGTGCATGTCTGCCGATCCAGTACATTGCAGAAAGTTCGCTGTAGTTCACATTTTTTGCAGAAATGTTGTCTCCCGTATCATCTGTGATCTCCGCAACTCTTTTTTCGGTAAGTGCCGCGCCCGCCTGGATCGGATGTACCCAGTCCGGCATATCCCAGGAATGGTTGAGCGGTCTGTCCCCCACGAACTTAGACATATACACGGCTGCTTCCGGTCTCTCACTGCCCTTTTTTAATGCGTGAAGTGTCCGAAATTTTCCGGTGCTTTTATAGTACCGTTCCATCAGCGCCGCTTCTTTTTTCGAATCTATACAGATATAGGAAGAAAATCCCCTCTTTTCTAATTCCGCTGTGATCTCTGCGTGATAATTCTCCGGCGTTGCGATCACAATCTCAACATTTTCTGTTTCAAATTGTGATAAGGGAATGACCGGGATCCCGTCAACTGTTTTTGGATTTCCCGCCGGATCACTCACCAGAAACGCCACAACTTCCTTTTGGGGCTCTAACTGCTTTAACGCATAATAAACGCTTACCGCCACCATCTGCGCCCCATAAATGGCAATCTTACGTTTGGAAGCGGTCTGTCCGGATATAAAATGCTTTTTTGCATGTACGATCTTATATTTCGCTTCATTATGTAAAAAGTAAACGGACAACAGCCGCTCTGCCAGAAATCCGATGTAACGGTTCTGATAAACGTCACTCTTTTTCCCGCATTTTTTCTCACAGTATGCAAGGATCGGGAACAGCCATGCACAGTAATCATCCAGGATCTCTTTTCTGGCGATCAGCATATTATAACCATAATAAAACTGTCCGCGCTGTAATTCATCCGCAGCGTTCCGGTATTCCGGCTGCAGCTCGCGGATCGCTTCCAGCATAACCTCCCAGTCTGCCGCCTCATGATCCCTGCAATATGCCGTCCGCACATCCGGATAATTGAAAACCGGGATCGTCAGGATCACATCGATATCGGAAGAAAGCAGTTTTTCTCTCTGTTCTTCATTCAGGGCAAAGTGTCTTCTGTAATGACACAGCCCTTCATAATCCGACCTCCCGTTTTTCCAGATCCAGTACAGCGCGGTCAGTTCACAGTATTCTTTGTTCTTCTCTGAAATATGATCTCCCGTATTGTCGCATACCTCTGCGATACGCTGATCCGTCAGGGCAGCTCCTACCTGGATCGGAGTCTCCCATATCTCACCGATTTCTTCTTCAGGCAGTGGTCTGTCCACATGGCACTTTGCCATATAAACCGTAAGCGCCCCGGATTTTTTTTCTGTACCATCTACCGCATTTAATTCCTCTTCCAGCGTAAGATATGGTTTTCCCTGACTGAGCCTGCACTCCCGGTAATAATTTCCGCGCAGTTCGCTCCAGAGATCGCTCTCAAATGTCAGGGGGATCACCGAATGAAATCCATTCTCCGCTAAAGTATCCAGAATCTCATCCTGATATTTTTCCATGACAGCAAGCAGAATACAGGCATCCGGATACTCGCGTCTGCCCTCCGCAATATCGATCACGGGAAGTCCGAATATCTCCTTCCTGTTCCCCTCTTTTTTTGACACCATAAACCCGCGAATCTTTAACTCATAAGGCTTTTTTTGCAGACAGTATGCCACTTCCTCCGCTATATTCCCGGCGCCAAAAATAAGAAGTTCTCTGCTTTTTAATTGTTCGATCCACTGGTTTCTATCATACATATCGCTCACCTGCCTGTTTCTAAAAACACCTCATCTACCGGTTCATAATTTAAAATCTTTCGCTGATCCAACTCTTTTTTTACTGCCTTGTAATTCATTCCTCCCATGGCAACAAAGATCACCTCACCCGTTTTCTTTCTGTAATCTTTTAACTCCAGGATCGGAATTCCTGCGAACATGGTTTCTTCTTTTGATTTTTTTGACACGATCACACAGGAAACTTTTTTATCCAGCTGATATTTTTTTAGATAATCCAGAAAACGCTTTCCAAACTTTCCTGCACCGTACACTGCAACCGAATCTGCTTCCTGTACTTTTTTTCGCAAAGCATCCTCATAAGCCCCGCCGCCGGCATACGCGCCGTCCAGGATCATGCGGAGCGGACGTACCACATACTTTTCACATTGCAGCTGCTCTGCCGCAATGTTTCCCGCCTCCGTCAGCAGCTTTATTTCCTCTGTATCTTCCGAAGTGATATTGTGATAAATATAAGTTCCATATTCATACTCCAGTCGATCCAATGTTTTTCCAAACAGATCCGCAAGCTGATGCTCTTTCGCGTAATTCAAATTATCTAACAGTCCGCGAAGCAGATCCTTCGTCTTTTCCCTGGTCAATTTGAATGCGACATCCATCTTGCGGTAACAGTACAAGCCCACATCCATCATGCAAAAATACTCTGCCTTATCCAACGCCTGGGTCAGAAATGGCGGATCTTCAAAGTAGCGATACTCCGGAAACCGGATGTGATCCTCTAGAATCATTTCCCTTTTGAAAATAAATGTCGTAAAATCATAATCCAGCTGATAGTTACGATAGGCAAGAATCCCTTCCTCTGCCATCTTCTTTACCAGTTTGGCTGACGGAGCTGGCTTCTCTTCTCCCTGCAAAAGATACATCACGCTTCCACAGGCTTTCACCTGGTTCTTCTCGCAGCAATCTATCATTTGCCGTAATGCACCTTCCTGCCGATAATAGTCATCGGCATCCAAAAAAGCGATATATTCGCCTCCTGCCAGCTGAATCCCGACATTCCGCGCAGCTGCTGCCCCTCTGTTTTCCTGTTGATGCAATATAATTCTTGCATCTTCCTGCCGGAGCCTGCGGATCAGCTCTGCCGACTGATCTTTCGATCCGTCATCCACACAGATGATCTCAAGCTCTTTTACCGTCTGCCGCTGTACACTTTCTATACATTGTTCTAAATATTCCTCATTATTAAAAATCGGAATAATGATCGAAATTTTTACCATAGTTCTTTCAGCACCTGATTCCAGCATAATGTTATTCTCTAGTCTTTCTCCGCAAAATCTTTCCATGTTGGAATTGCTCCGCAGGATTTCCACTCAATCTCACATAGAATGCAATGTTTGCATAATGGTACTTGCTGCTGCAAGATTTCCAGTAATTCTTCTCCTGACGGACAGTCTCTCAAATCAAGAATTCCTTCTGTCGGAAGATTTTTTGCAAATACTTTGTTAAATTTCTGCACATACATCAATGTCGGACATCTTGCAATTTTCCCATTCCATACATTCACACATCCATTAGAAATACAGATATTTGGATATTTACTTTCTTCACTAAGCGACAACGGTTTATTAAATTTCTGTTTGCTGTCATACGAACGAATACAGTAAGGTATCTGATATTGATTTAATTTATCTCTAATCTGCTCAATTTGTCTATGTGTAGGTTCATATTCCGAAATACTAACCACCACACGATTTTCCTTTATGCACACAAAAACATCTTCACTCAGTCTTGGAATCAACAAACCATTTGTTACAATCTGAAGATATGTATTGGGTAATAATTTTCTCGTCTCCTTAATATACCTAACAATATCAGGATTCAATAAAGGCTCCCCTCCCAAAATTGAAAAGTGTACAATACTCGAAAAATTTTTTTTCAACAGCATAATATCATTTATTCGGACATCAAATTCAGGTATTTCCCTTTCAAATATCGGAGAAAAATGTGTACAGCCCCTGCAATTCAAATTACAGTAATCTGCAACATGTATCTCCGCCTGCGGCATTGGACACGCTCCCCAATTACTTCCCTCTATACATTCTGAACTTAAGAAGCTATTGCTTGTCTCCGTCCAGTTTAAGTTTATAAACCAAAAAATATGCTGCACCTTGTAATTTTGTAATTCCCTGTAAATCTGACTTACCACATATGGATTTTGTACCGTAATTACAACCGCCGTCTTTGCAACATCAATATCGTTCCATGAAACAATAGGCACTCCGCAATATTGACCTGTCTTTTTACCGTCCATGAAACCAATTAACCGATCAGCATATTTCTTTTTTGTGTAGTGCTCCCATGCTATTTTTCCAAAATAGCCAGCACCATAAAATACCATACCCATATGATCACCTACATCTCAATCTTTTTCTTTAAGTTTCTTTCTGCTTCATCCAATCCGCACACATCACTATCATCATAAAGGCATATTATCCTTTCATTATTTATGCCTCTAACCAGTTAATTATGTTTCATTTCTTTTTGATATAAAAAACTAGATATAATGATATAATCCGTGTCATTTAATATTGTTTCACGCGAAACCAATGGCCCCCCATATAATCATTTTTCCGTTTTGTATTCGTACAAATAAAATAATACTCTGCATTTTCTTCTAAATATTGAGGAAATACCTTTTCAAAATACAATATTCCTGTCATAATTAATCCAGACATTTCTTTTGGTCTCATAAATTGATTCTCATTACAGGATAAATCCTACAATTCATTTATAACCTTCTCGGAAAACTGTAAAATTTCCACCGGATATTCCAAAAGCCTCTGCCTTAACGTCTTTACGAGATCGCAACTTATGAAATCTACTTTTTTGCAATGTTTCCACTATCATCTGTTGATCCATCATTTACCCGAACAAACTCATCAAAAGCTTCCGTCTGATTTATCAAACTGTCCAAACAAGCTTTGAAATATTTCTCAACATTATAAAAGGGTATCACTACATTCAATAATACTTTCATGGCCTTCTACTCTTTCCTTCATGAATCATTCAAAGAGACATCACAACTTCCTGCAACGAAATAACCGGCACATCAACCTTCTTACACAATTTCTTATACACTTCCTCATATGCAAAAATAGGTGTGACTACAATCACAGAAATTCCAGACTGATCTTCTAAAAAAGTCTCTGGAGCAACTATACCTTCTTCTTTCTTGTTCTGATCAATAATGTAAGATACCTCTATTTTACTCATTTTCAAATCTTCATATAAATGTTTCCCTAAAGTTCCCCATCCATATAGTGCAATTTGATCATAATGATTTTCAATAAAATATTCACTTACCGATCTATTCTGCTGCTTTAATTGGAACCAATGATCCAAAAGATCATACTGTTCCCTCAATTTTTCCAATTCCTGTTGTGTTTGAAACTCTGGTTTTTCATTGTTATTACTACTAACATTCTTCGTTCCATCCTCGTTTTTTATACGTTCCAAGCTTCTCAAAACTGCCTTTAAATATTCAAAACCATGTTTCTCATCCGGTTCTAAATACATACCCTCTCCCCATTCATTCCAAGCATTAATAAATACAAATTCATTATTTCTATGCTTACTTTCTTCTAATACCAAAGAAAAATTCTTTTCAAAGTTCTCCGGCGATACTCCTAACAAACAATCTCCCTTCTCTCCGCGCCTTGGAGTATCATCATAATCAACAAGTGCACTTAAATATGTTTTTCCATTATTAATTTTTCCAATATGTCCCTCTAATTCATAAATGTCTTGATACTCAACCGCATTTATAACATTTTTTTTCCGTCTTTTCACCTTTTTTCCCGTCAAGTCAATGTCTAGGGATGCTCCCGGTTCAAGCATTAATGCGGCGTCAATCCCCGGCACCTGATACCCGACATTTACCCCGATCACATAAATCTCCGGGATTTCTTCCTTTTTTGCAAGCTGTTTCCAAAACTGCATCATGCGCAAAAGGCAGTACAATTTCTTCGGCTTATAGATCAAAAATACCGGTCTGCCATTGTATTTTATATATCGCTCGTCTTTAAAAAACGGGAGCAGATAATAGAAATGTTCTTCCCATTCCGCTTCTTTCCCATAATCCTGCTGCAACAAAACTCCGCTTTCCGATTTGGAACCTTTCACCTCGAGCTGTTCATTCCAGCTGTTTTTATTTCCAACATTGCTCCATGTTCTTGCCCACGTCTCATTTGCCCAGCAAAAGCAAAACGGCAGCTTTATATCCGTCCAGTTTAAAAGATTTTCTGCAGGTTTCTCCAATATTTTTCTGCCATCTTTAAAATAGTAATGGTAAAAACAGAAACCATCTACGCCATACTGCTGCGCCAGTTCTGCCTGTTCTTCCATCGTGCTCTTTTCCAGCAGATTGTAATAGTTTTCATGCAACGGAACTCTCGGCTGATTATGTCCCTCAAAAAGTGGCTTTGCGTTTTTTACCGCAGTCCACTCGGTATATCCTTCTCCCCACCACGCATCATTTTCCTTTACTCTGTGAAATTGTGGTAAATACATTGCTATTGTTTTCATACAATTTTCCATCCATCCTTATTTTAATTATTTTTAATCTACACGATACTTTTTTTCTCCTGCAAGAAGTGAAATGATATCTAACAAATAGCTGTTCGCTCCATTTGACGCATTAGAATTAACCACTTCCCAAAATTCTTTCTGTCCGGGCAACATTTCTAATTCATAAACATTTGGATCTTTTATGCCGAATCCCCGCGGCACAAAACAGGCTTTTTTCTTCGTTTCCAAAGAAATAAAATGTTCTACAACGTCCCTATCCTCGGTATAAATTTCAACAAATAAATTATTGTAATTTATTTTCTTTAATCTTCTATTCCACTTTTCCAGCGCCTCTTCGACAGATGTATCATGATTAAAATGTATATATGCATTTTTTAATTTCATAACCGGATACCTGATTCCACTGTGCACTTCTTTTCTAAACTCCACAAATTCGGGTTTTTCCATTACATTTTCCTGTAAATTTGGAAGCAGTTCCAACAAATCTTTGGCACTTAATGCCAAATTTTTAAATGGAGAACGGCATTCCATACCCAGCGTACGGCACACTATCCCACCCCAACAGTTATTACTGAGGATAGATAGCTCGCTTTCCAACAATCTAATATATCGGCTCCATGTAAAATAGGGAATATTGAGAATCCGGCATGGCAAAATACGTTTTCTTTCTATTCCAAGCTTCATAATATCCGTAACAATCTCATCCTGATAAGCTTCATTCATTACTAAAATATAGTCAAACGCAGTTCTCTTTATTTTTTCTTTTTCAATAAGCGGCCAGCCATCAATCCTGCTATAATGCGGTATCTCATTGGCTGTGACTGCATTGATTCTAATCTCATTAAGGCTCTCCTGATGCTTTAAACACATAACATGTGAATTGTACTCTTTTCCAAGTCCCCATAAAATAAGTTTATATGGTTTTCCCATAATATTTTCTCCTCATAATGTTTCTGTGGTCTACTGCTTTACTATTACATCCCATATTTTTCTTCCTGTGTTTGTAAACGTGCCCTTTTCCACGTTTTCTGCCTCATTGATTTCCCGGACGTACTCTTCTAGGAACCCCTCTTCCTCCAGTACAACCTCTTCTGTATTGTCCCTTAAATACCTTATTTGTTCTTTTATCGAAGGTATCTGAGGTCTTGTCCACAAAAATTCTCCTGTATTTTTATTGATTCGCAAATAATAATTGCTGACTCGATTAGCCAGATAATAATATGTACTGTCTTCGCAATACCCATAAAATTTTGACCATAATTTACGTTTTTCATCAAAATGAATGTCCTGTGGTAAAACGGTTAACTCTGTAATTATTTTTTCTTCCAGATCAAATTGATAAAAATGCTGACCCCTTCCAGGTAACATTAAAAGTTTCCGATTGACCGGAAGAATCCTTGATACTGTATCACTTTTAAGCTGCTCTTTCACCGATGCCAGCTGCTGTATTTTCTGCTCATTTATATTAAACTCATAAATCACTCCATCAGTTGAAACAATATATATTCCAGCCTCTGCCATTATTGCATGTATCGAATTTTCTATAAAAACGTCCAAATGATATATCTTATATGTCTCAGTATCCGGCAGATAACTGAGTATCCGATCTCCTGATTTTGGTATAAGAAAAATCTGATGATTGCAACAGCACCCGCAAGTAAAACAGATATCAGCCATTTCCGCCGGATAAGCAACTTCCCGCCTCTCCTTTGTTTCCGGTTCAAAAATAACAAGTTTTCCCTGCTCCCTGGTAAAAATAAGGATCTGATCTTTTTCTGCTGTAACCAACGCAAAATTATTATCCTCTGTCTGATGACAATCGATCGGAAAATACTGAAATTTAAATGTCTCCAGATTACACTCTATCACATGCTCTCCTGACATTTCTAAAAAATATCCAAAATGCTTATATCCTATTTCCAAATCGATTGGTGCCATTTTTTTTAATCTTTCAAGCGGACATACATAACGTATCTTCTTGCTCTCATAATCTAGTATAACCGGCAATGATTGTTCTTCAGTCATAAAAATCATTTTTCCCTTGTATACGATTCCATCTCTTGAACTAAATAAGACCAATTTCCTGTCGTCCTTCCTTTTGCCTTTATTCCATGTCACCCAATATTTCATCAAACCGAAGCATTGGTATACTCTGTTCTTTCATGTTCTCTAATATTTTCCAATTTTCAATATTTGTGGTATTTAATATTATATCTACCTGTTCTAATGCATCTTCCGGCTGATATACTTTCACCGCAGAATGCAATCCTTGTGCATTCCGATCGATACCATATCTCACCTCTATTTGACCGCCGGCAAGTTCTGTCACAAGGCTCTCTCCCATGTAGCTCATCCCATATATTGCAACTGTACGATAACCTTTTTTATACAGATAACTGCCTATACTTTTTCCTTTTTGTTTCAACTGAATCCATTTGATTGCTGTTAAATATAATTTCAAATGTTTATCTGACAATGCCATTTTTTCATTGTAGTTTTCATAAATATCCTTTTTGAATATTCCCATCTCATATTTCTGATCCAGCTCATAGATTTTTTTCCTTACTTTTCCGTTAATCTGCACAAAATTTATGTATGTTTCTATATTATCGGACGCAGTCTCCTGCATCAACTGGCAATTTACATACTCCTGGGTTTCTATCAATCGTTTCGGACATATTTCCGTAATGTGATGTTCCTTCACATCTTCCAGTACTTTTTCCCACTTGGAAGACCACTCTTCTTTGGACCCAAAAGACTTTGCCATCTGCCCCAAATAGCAATCACTTTGTCCATTTAAAACATCTAGAGATTTTTCCAATAATTCATCTACTGTTCGTGCTGCATTATGTCCATACAGATCCATTCCACGTTCGGTAATAAAAAGCGCCAGGTATGGTACCTTTGCTTTTTCTGCTACCATAGCACCCGCACCAATCATTGGAAATGATAATATATAAAGATCTGCCACTTCTATCAATTCGTCCATATACTTGCGCGGCAAAATTCCTATTGCCCTGCCTTTTCCATTGGTCTGCTCATAAAGTCTTTTCCACTTGTCACTCTCTTTATCTGCTCCGATAATTAAAAAAGTGGCTTTACCATTAAACTTCTTCAATAATGTCTTTACAAACATATCAAATTGAAAACCCACAATATTTTTATATTTAAACTCTGCCCCTGCTGAAACAATTAATTTTTCATGCTCCGCAAAGCCGAACTTTTCTGCCAGTATATGTTTCTTTTCTTCTTTACTTTTCTGATTTTTTTCAGATCCTGATTTCTCCACATTCCCGACAATCTGTCCTCCGTTTGGGAAACGTACAAGTACACTTTTTCCTTCCGCAACCCCTCTATATCTTTCCGTCTTGTCTTTATCATAAGGCGCAAGATTTAGTACTTTATCTGCAACAGAAAATCCAAATGAAAATCTAAAATCAGCATGATTGCAAAAAAATACCGGTATCTTCCAATTTCTATTTCCATACGCTAATATCGGAACTGTATCATGCATATTTGTAAACAATAATATCTTTTCAAAATTCTGTGAAATATCCAAAAGCCGCTTTGCCTTTAATATAGCATCTCCCTCTAAGCAATATATCTTTCCATTAGAAACATCTACACTTTCCCTGATAAATTCGACCACTTTATTGTGTTCCTGCTCTGTAAATACCACAGAATACTGATGCCTGTTATCCCATCGAATCCAATTGTTTACTAAAACCGAATGCCCTCCCACATTAGCTGATACTGTCATAACTATAAGTATTCTGCCTTTCTTCGCATCCCGGCTCGGCAAAAATTTTATATTCCTGTTTCCGATCGCTATGAGTTCTTTTTCAAGTTTCGCACTTGCATACTGCCCCGTTATATATAATGAATATAAATAACCAACTAATGTTATCAGCATTAATTTTTCCATATCTGTAGCTTGATCTTTTATCAAACTTTCCAGTTGCTGAATAAATTCATAGTTCTTATTTATTCTTTCTTTTACTTCGGATAAATTTTTATATTTCATTTCTTCTATCTCAATCATTTATCAACATTTCCTTTTATATTCATCTCCCCTATAATTCTATGCTCATTCCTCTTTCAGACTCAAGCGCCATTTGATATACCCGATATGCAAGATATATATCTACAAAACCTACTCCTACTGAATTAAAATATATAAATTCCTCATTATTCAAGCGTCCTTTCTTTTGTCCAGTTATTATTTCTCCCAGATTACAATATATGTCTTCGTCCTTTAACTCGCCTGCCGCATACATGCGGCTTATTGTTTGTGCTCTATGCTTAACCGATTCCCATTCATCACATACAATTTTATCCGCTCTTCTGGCAACTGCAAATTCATCTTCCCACCCACCAACATGAATATATAAAGTTCCTTTTTTTATCCATGCTGCTTTTAACAAATCTGTCTGTGCACTTATCGCCGTTACAATAATATCCGCATCACATACTGCCTCTTGATAATCTGTGCCGCAATTGACATATGTAACATCGGGATAAATTTTCCTAAGTTCTTTTATAAATAATGTGATTGTACTTTGACTGCGGGACGAAACTTTGCACACTCTAATTTCTGGATGAATCAATTTTATAATCTGAAAATGCATTCTGGCCTGTTCCCCTGCACCAATAAACCCTATTTCCACGCATTCCTTTTTCCCAAGATATTTACTTGCAATCGCACCTACTGTTGCTGTCCTGAGCGCTGTTAAATAAGTTCCATCCATAAATGCAATTGGATATCCGTGTTCCAATTCAGACAGAAGAATTTGTCCTGTAACATTTCTATAACCTTCATTTGGATTTTGTGGAAACACCGAAATCCATTTCACTCCACTTACCTTTTCGTCTAGAATCGATGCTGGCATGCAATTAATTCGCTTTTGTATTTTGGGATCAAATATCTGTGAGATTTTATCCGGAAGCATAACACTACCTTTTAATCTCTTTTTAAATGCTTCTTCTACAATGTAAATTACCTGCTTTTCTTTTCCCGCGAGAATTTCTTTTACATCCTCACCAGAAATCACCCTTACCATACTCGTCTCTTTCATTCGTATCCCCTCACTTTAATACAGGAACCGCATACATAAATATTCTCGAAGGCATTGCCTGTATAAATCTTAAATATATTTGGTAAGATTCATTTAATTCTTTTACATATTGTGGAATTGTATATAATTCTTCTTTTGCACTTCCCATAAAAACTAGTATTTTAGGCAGATTTTTTTCTATTGTCCTCTGTGCTCCTTCAAGAATTTCCAGCTCAGCCGTACTGATCCCCAAATTAAACATACTGACTGCTACATCTGCCGAAACAATATTATCTATTGTATCTACCTCAATGCAATCCTCACCGTTTTTATCCAGTCTGCAACATTTATCATCACTTCCATTAAAAAAAAGCCTGTCCTTCTTATTCCAGCAACCAATCTTATACAAATCGGCACAAATATTATTTTTATAACAAAACATTTCTAAATTTTTAAAATTAATATCCTCTGGTTCTATACCAATTATTTTTTTATAGCGTCCATTATTTGACTTTAAAAAACGTTTTATTGAACCTCCATTATATGCTCCAACATCCAAAAATACTTCATCTGCCTCTGTCGTAATAACATCATTATTAAATTCATCTATTTCCCCCCGAAAAATTTTCTGCACATAGTCACTGTTTTCCCATATTCTCGCATTAATAAATGCACAAAAACATTGCTTGCTATACTTATCAGCCAATAAATCATATGCCTCTTCCAATTGCTCTCTATGATCTTTCACAAATCCATAATCAAAATGGACATGATGGTCAAATGGATTGGCTATTACAAAAACCTGATTAAAAACCCTTTCCTTCCTCAGTATCTGTTTCCTTTCATACGCTGAGGCAAATCCTATCAAAAGATTGCAAAAATTTTCTTCTCTACTGTTAATAAAATCATCATATTTATACACCTTATAGTTTCCAAATTTTTCTTCTCCGGAATCTGTAATGCACCCTTCTAATTTTATTCCATATTCATTTAATTTTTTTAATATATTTTCTGCGAGATTCCCTGCTCCATATATATATAACGGTAAAATACTTTTCTTCATCTGATCGTACACATTAATTCGAGATCCCGCTCCATCTATATTTTCCCAAAAACCCATATGTTACCTCCTTCATCTAACGATAAAACAACAGCATATTTTTTCCTTTATTGTTATATACTTTCAATTCGGATAAAATTCTCTCTCTCTCATTAAGCTTTTCATTTTTGTCAAACAGCATATCTATTTCACATAATCGCTGATTAATATCATAAGACCAACTAATAGTATCCTTTTCTCTATGTCTGTGGAGTACCGATATAACCTTCTCATTCTGTTCTATTTTGTCCAATCCTTCTATTTTTGCTATAATTCCCTCTGAAATTAATGGGAATACAATTTCAGCACGTTTTCCTTCTAAATATACGCTGCTTTCATCTATATCAATTTGGGGCATACTTCCCGTCAGCGAATATTCTATTATCAATTTTAAGAAATCGATATTATACATTTTCTTATAAATGCGTTCATATTCTACTCCTGGAAATCGTAATCCAGGATCGAAAAAACGAAATACTCCATTATCATAAAATCCCTGCATCATTACCGGTCCATTTTTTATCCCGATCTTCTTTAACATTTTTATAATTTTTTCGTTCGTTGTATTTCTGAATTCCGTTGTATACTTTGACGGAGACACCGAATGCGTGACTATATTTCTCAGTTTTCCCTCCCCACGATAACTATCAGCTGTTCGTATTAAATGTGCATTCCCATTTTCGAAAAAATAGGTAATTTGTATTTCTTCTTCATCTCCCAAGTACTTCTCGATAATACAATCACCATCGGAAGACTCTTTCTGGGCACTTTCTATAGCCTCAAGCGCCTGCCTTCTGTTCTCACATTTTTTTTGTCCCCTTGACCCTCTACTATCTACCGGCTTAATGAACACCGGATAATTCACTCTGTCATCATATACATCTGCTACTGTATAACCAGGAATAATATCCACACCGGACTCCTGACAAAGCATTTTAAACTTACGCTTATTTGTCAAATACTCAAATTGTTCTTCCGTTCCCATACATGGAAAACCTAATTTTTCACATATTTTTTGATAGGGTTTTTGACATGGATCCAAATGCGTTGTAAGCACTGCATCTACGCTTTCCTCTATGCATATTTGAATTATTCCATCAATGTCGTTAATATCAACTTCATAATTTTTATCTGCAATCTGTTTTGCCGGTGAATCATCCTTTTTCAAATAATCTGCTACAATGACACAAAGATTCATTTCATGTGCCGCCTCTACTAGTTTGCAATGTACTCCAGCTCCACCTAAAATTAATACTTTTTTCATTCTTCCTCCGTATAAAACCGGACAATTATTGCCGCAATTTTCTCTAACTGCTCCAGTTCCAGTTTTTCATAAAACGGCAGCGCCAATACCTGCTCTGATAATATACGCGCATTGTCCAGAGCCACTTTTTTATATTTATTTTTAAAGCACGCCTGATCCGAAGTCAGCGGATAAAAATACTTTCTAGCATAAATATCCTTTTCCCTGAAACGGTCATAAAGTTCATTTCTTGTTATCCCATACGCATCGCCCACTACGATTGGAAAATAAGCATAATTTCTCCTGTAATCTTCCTTTTCCTCAAAGAAACGAATTCCCGGAATATCTTTTAACAGCTCCTCATACTTTTCATGGCGGATTTTTCGCTCCTGTATCGCCGTGTCGATATGTTTTAAATTACACAGCCCCATGATCGCGGCAAATTCGTTCATCTTTGCATTTGCTCCGACTGAAACCACCAGTTCCTCCCCGCGTATTCCAAAGTTTTTCAGATTATATAATTTATCATATAATTTCGGATCCGAAAAAGTTACCGCTCCGCCTTCAATGGTATTGAATACCTTTGTCGCGTGAAAACTGAAAACGGATGCATCTCCATAATTTCCAATCCCTTTTCCTTTATAGGTAACACCAAACGCATGCGCCGCATCGTAGATCACTTTTAAACTGTATTTATCTGCTATCCGCTGGATCTCTTCAACATTACAAATATTTCCGTATACATGCACCGGTACGATCGCAACTGTATTTTCTGTGATCAGCTCTTCGATCTTTGTTTCATCTATGGTTCCATCACTGAGTTTCACATCACAGAACACCGGCTTTAAACGGTTTCGCACGATCGCATGCGTGGTAGATATGAATGTAAACGGTGTCGTGATAACTTCCGCGCCCTCCGGGAAATCCATTGCCTGAATTGCCATTTCAAGTGCCATATGTCCGTTTACCATAAGAGATATTTGCGGTACATCCAGATATTCTCTCAGTTCTTTCTCCAGTTCTTTATGATATTTTCCCATATTGGTGAGCCAATGGCTGTCCCACAGCGGTTTGATCGCTTCTATGTATTCTTCATACGTCGGCATCGACGACTGAGTTACATATATTTTTTCATTCTGTTTATCCATTATTTTTCCTCTAAAACTTCTGCTTTTTGTATCAGTACCGGTTTTCCGGTCTGCCTGTAAAGCCACACGACCGAACTCAGATCTCCGTAATAGGCATCGCTGAACCCGATCGCCGTATACATATCCGGCGTGTCATCATAAATTCCTATTTTCTCTTCCAGAAACCATTTCTTTAATGTGATATAGGCTTCATATAATTCCGGGCGCATGGATGCAATGGATGATTCCATCAACGGATGTGGACGCCAGAGGAGAACTGCCTCTTTGCTGCCCTTAAAAAATGTAAATACATCCTTCAGCTTCTCAATATATGCAGCACCGTTTTCCAACATCGCATTCAGACTGGTGTTATACAAAATCACCTTTTTTCCTTTGCTTCTTTCCCGCCATTCTTGCGGTGCATCCACATTCTCCCGGTTTAACGCCCGTACCTTGTCAAATTTCGGCGAACCGAGCGGAAGCAGCTTGTCTTCAATCGGAAAATCCGGCGCCGCTTTCTTAAAATACCGGATGTAGTCCGCCTTTTCCGCTTCATTCTGGACAACAACATAATCCGCATATATTACACCGGTCGTCAGTGCGTAGTTTTCCGGTATTCCGTTTCCCTCCAGGACAAAATACGGTACATAGACCAGTTTCTCTGTATACCGTTTCAGATTTTTAGAATAAAAAAACGGATGCACACTTGTCACATGATTTCCACTATCATATGGATTATGTATGAATACGATATCCGGCCGCCTTGCCTCAAAATCATACGAATCATACCCCGTCACCGGAACATAATCGGGATATTCCCCTCCCTCATAATGTTCTTCTCCAAGAGTTCCATCCGCTTTTTTGTCATAGTAGGGAATCGGTATGACATAGGCATCACACGTCTCGTCCTCTCTTGCCGCCAGCCATATACTTTCCAGCGAATCCCACATGGACGCTTTGTAGGGAAGAAAAACCGCTTCTAACTTGTCCGGTATCTCCTTTTGTGTATATTGTATCACGTTCTGCAAGATTTTTTCTGCCCGTTTTTCCAAGTCTTCTCTCTTTTTCATATCCTGTTCCACAGCAGTCATATAGATCAGTTCACAATAATCTTCCAGTCCGTGAACGCAATCGAATCCTTCACCATATACTGTCTCAATCTGCGTTCCAATATCTACTGCCGCATTCTGGCAACGCGCAAAGGTATCCTGTAACTGCGCTTCCCCAATCACATCTGTGATAATTTTCTGATTCTCGCTACAAAGTTCTTCCAGTTTTTTGAATATCTGCTTTCTTACTGTTCTACTCATTGTTTCTTCCTGATCTCAAACGCAGCCTGCTGTATACTGCTGCCGGCACGAATTTTTTTACCGCTTCCCAGTTATCCTCTTTGATCCATTTGCGTACCGCAGAAGCACTGATGATCCCCTGATCGGTCTCCAGCCTTTTTATTTCCTCCACCTCAATTCCATAATTGGGCAGAATCCTTTTCATAGCTTCATTATACTGTCTGGTAACCGGATCTAAAAGTTCTTCCCCGACAAAACGCTTTGTAATCCCCAGTTCCTTTGCCACATATTCCCCGAAAATTGTGAGATCATGTACCGCGTCTAAGGTTTCTTCTTTCTTTTCTTCTTTTTCAAAATACAGCGGCATCGTTGCATAGGATAATACAAATTCTCCTGAAGGCACAACGATCACATTTTCAAATTGTTCGGTTACCTGCTTCACCATTGCAAAACGTTCTTCAAATCTGAAATCCGATTTATCTTCCTGCACCACAAAAATATAAAGGTAATCCACTTTACTTCTTGCATGCTCAATCAGATAAAGATGTCCTCTGGTCATTGGATTGCAATTCATAACAATGGCTCCCACCGAACTTCCTTTTTCAATCCTTTGACACTCTTTCACTTGTCTAATATATTTTTCTAACTTTTTCTGCGCTTTTTCATCCAGTATAACTTTTCCCATTTGCAGACATTTGGGATCATCGCTTACTGTATCGTTTAGTAATGGCTCTAACCAATTTGCCATTGCATTAGCAATTTCAAAACATCCCTTTGCCGTTGCATGCATGGGTATATCCCAAAACCAGTCATCCTGCCGTTTTTTTATAATATCTGCTACTGGCAGATCACTCTGATAATCTGGCTTTTTTTCCATCAGGCGATCAATCAGAATTACAATATCATTTTCCATCAACGTTAGACTTTGTATCATTTCCTCATAAAGCATGCTATGGTGCAAGGGATACATGATACACTCCACGGCGTAATCTTTCTCCTTCAGTTTTTCCGCCAAAATACATCCAATACTTTCTTCTTCCCTAAGAACGCAAGAGCTCATTGCTATACACGGGCCTATAATGTAAATGTGATGTTTTCCATTTCCATAATTTTTTGTTTCTATGCTTTTTCCCCGCACATAAAATTCTTTTGAATTTTGTTTTCTCACATTCTGCGCATCCAACCATGCCTCCCAGTCAATCTTTTCCCCTATAATTCTTTTAATCTGGCTTCTGCCCACAATATCATCCCAGCATCTTTTCTCCAGCGGAAATACTCTATGCATACGTCGAATTTCTTCGTCTGATGTCTTGCTTCGACTTTCCGTAGGAAAATACATCGTCTGCACTTTTACATTTTTATTTTTAAGATCCTTTTTTATTTTTTCCGTCAAAAAAGAGTGTTTATTCTGACGTACTTTCATTACAAATTCCCAATTCGAAAGAAGCTTATCCGATGCATATTCCCTAAAATGCTCTGCACCCTCTGCATAAATTGTCATCCTGCCATATGCAGAATCATTCAACGTTCTGTTCTTGGCAGGAAAAAGCAGTTCCCATTTCTCTCCTTCGCAAAAATATGGAATATCATACATATCCAAAATATTTGAAAAAATATATGCCCACTCATTGCACTCATCAATACATACACTTTTTACCCGCGGATATGCCTCTTCAAAAAATAATAACGTGTCCTTTTCCTGTAATTCCATGAGCGCAATATCAATATAAAAAGTACTCAGCCCCTTCTCATATTCATATGCAAAATAAAGCAGTTGTCCCTGCTCATCAAAAACCGGAATGAACGCCTGTTTTTTCAGCCCTCTGTCCTCCAGTCCTTTTAACAGTGCATGCAACGTTTCCCAGATCTGACCATCATTTTTTTTATGTATATATTTCTCCGTGATTATATAATCATTTGTACCGGATGACACTGCATTTAATAACGTCTGATAATTCAGATAGCCATAATAGGCACCCGCATCATAAACCAGGATCATATCATCCGTGTGGCCTTTCTGGCAAAAATATGAAAACAGCCAGCTTCTGTCCAGCTCACTCTTTTCCATGCAGTAAACTTCCATGTCCAGAAATCGTATCATCTCATCTTCTCCTACTTGATCCAGTCTTCCCGCTCCATCTTTAACAGTGCCTTAAACAGCTCAAGATCATCTACCGTCGTGACTTTTATATTTTTCTCCGATCCATAGGAAAAATATAATTTCTCGCCCAGCCGCAGCATCAGCGTATTGATATAGACCTCTCCCGTGATCCCTCTGCGCTCTGCCTCTTCGTATGCCCAAAGAGCCTTACCATACAGATACGCCTGCGGGGTCTGCACACGCATGATCTCTGTACGCGCAATGCCTTCCTGACCGGATATCCCATCTTCGGTTCGAACGATCGTCTCCTGACACCGGACCGCGCTGAGTCCCGAGCCCTTCTGTCTGCATTTTACAATGGCATCCGTGATCACTTCCGCCGGAAGAAACGGACGCACCGCGTCATGCACCAGGATCACATCCTTTTCGCCACATACTTCCCTTAACGCTTCGATCCCATTTCTGGTGGACTCCTGTCCGTCGCCGCCTCCACTGACGATCCATTTCAATTTTGTAATGCCATATTGTCTGGCATATGCCCGCAGCACTTCATGCCAGCCGTCAATACACACTACCGCTATCTCATCAATATCCGGATGTTTCTCAAAATTTTCCAGTGTATAGACGATCAGCGGTTTTTCGTAAACATTCATAAACTGTTTTGGTATATCCTGTGCTGTCCTGCTTCCGTGTCCGCCTGCCAGTATCAGTGCCACATTCATGACTCTTACCGTTCCTTTCTTTCGTTCTCTTCCTGATGTTTCATACGGTATAACGCCTTAAACATTTCCACGTCCTCTGTGCGGTTGATCTTCAAATTCAGATCCGACCCCGCAGAGAAACTGACTTTTTCTCCGAGATTTGTCAACATGGAACTGTTGTCCCATGCTCCAAGGCAGTTTTTCCCGACCGCCTCATTGTGCTTTTCCCAGATATACGCAAAGTCAAACGCCTGTGGCGTCTGCACTTTCATGATCTCATACCGGTTGATCGACTGATATCCTTCTTTTCCATCCGGCGAATGCATGATCGTATCCATGATGTAGGTCGCCGCCACACCCATTCCTTTTTTCCTGCACACCTTGATACTGTCCGTTATGAGTTCTTCCGATACCATCGGACGGATCGCGTCATGTACCACGACAATATCTCCCGCTCCCATGCGGTCTTTTAAGAGCTGCAACCCGTGATAGGTAGACTCCTGCGCGTCTTTTCCCCCGGGAATGATCTCCTTTAGCTTTGTGATATTAAACTGTTTTCCATATACCCGCACCATCTCCTGCCAGCCATCCAGGCAGGTGACGATGATCTCATCGATATCCGGATGATTCTGAAAGATTTCCAGAGTGTAAATAATGACCGGTTTATTGTTTACATTCACAAACTGTTTTGGTATGTCCATATGAAAACGTGGATCCAGTCCTCCCGCCAAAATCAACGCTGTATTCATCTTCTGTCCCCCTCACTCAATCAAAAAAGGACTTTCGCACTACGCAAAAAGTCCCCTTCTTTTGTTTCTTCAAGCGCCGCCAATTCCATTTGACCCAGCATTAAATTTTATATTTTATATATCGGCCGATTGTTCGTTTTTCCTAACCTCTGGCTAAGACAAGGTTTCTTCCATAAATATATAACTTGTCCCGCTGCTTATTACAATTATACCCTTATTGCACCTGTTACTCAATCCTTTTCTTATAAGTCAACTCAGCAATCAGCAGCTAAGCTTTGACCCTTAAAGGGGCACCCTGTAATCAGGATACCCCTTTGCCTTTACTCCGATTTCAAATTCAATTTTTTCTCCATCCGGCGCATTTCTTCGAATTCGCCCATATCCAGGAAGGAATCCTCGCTGATTGGATACATTCCAACCTGTTTTCCCTCTTGTATAAGTAAATCTGTCAGATCTGTCATATGAAAAAATGTATCTTCCGGTATCTTCTGTAACAGGTCCGGATTCAATACATACATTCCTGTATTTACAAAATAGGATAGTTTGGGTTTTTCCTCCATAGAAATAACAGTGCCATTTTCCTTTGAATGGATCACTCCATATGGAACCACAATATTTTTTAACGCCGATACTATTGTGATCGCATTGCCGGACTCTTTATGATATTTGTAAATATCCGCATAATCAGCATGAATCAGAATATCACAATTTGTCACAATGATAGGGCATTCAAACTCTGTATCGATCAGCCGCAGACTTCCTGCCGTTCCAAGAGGCTTGTCCTCTTCCACATATTGAATGGAGTACTCCTTCGCCAGATCTGCAAAATAAGACTTGATCATGCTCTTTTTATAATTAACCGTAGCATAAAAATCAGCAACTCCATATTCCACAAATTTGTCAATGATACGTTCCATGATTGGAATATCCCCTATCGGTATCAACGGCTTGGGCAGAATTTTCGTATATGGGTAAAGCCTGGTTCCCTTTCCGCCCGCCATCACTACGACCGGAACCTCCCGTAACGTTTTCATGTCACGTTTTTCCATCTCTGTCACATCTTCACGATCCAGTATGATATCTGTGACTTTACCCTCTGCGTCCAAGACCGGAAGTGCCTTCACCTGCACTTTTTTCATATAATCCTGTCCCTGCGATTCCTCGCCGCGATATACAATCTTTGGATCCTTATTCATGATATCTGCCACTGCCACATCTAATTTTCCGGATCTTATGATCCATCGACGAATATCGCCATCCGTAACCGTTCCCTGCAGCCTGCCACTCTTATCTACAATAAACAAGATCCCATGTGCATTAGCATCTATCTTTTCCATCGCTTCTACTATATGTAATGTACTTTCCCCCAGGAACTGAATCAATTGCTCTTTCCTCATATCGTTTATCTCCCGTTTAAAGTTTTCCTAATTCTTATTTTAAACCAGTAATATAGCAAAAGCAATGATAACAATTTTTTCCTTCACTCCCTTGAATGTTCCGAACTTTTCCTCTACAATAGACTTCAGTATATAATCATCATTTTTACCCGGAGATGACAAAATGGAATTAGGCAGTGAATACGACTTAGATTTAAACAAACTGAATATCTCATCCAATAATCTCTTTCATTATCTGGAGTCTTATAATTGTCAGTTTTTTGACAGTGGGAGAAGCGCTCTTCGTCATATCCCGTTTAATCAAAATAAGGCTGTTCTTCTGCCCGAATTTATTTGTGAATCGGTCAGCAACTGTTTTCCATCCCAAAACATTATTTTTTATAATATAACCGAAGATTTGCAGATTGATCTCGACGACCTGAAACGGAAGATCACCCCACAGGTGGCAACACTTTATATCTGCCACTATTTCGGTGCCGTTCAGTCCGCACAAATCTTATCTTATCTGCGTCGTATGGCAGACGAATGTGGTATAATGATAATTGAAGATACAACGCAAAGTTTTTTTTCGATAAATCATATCACCGGGGACTATATGATCGCCAGCATCCGCAAATGGCTTCCAATTCCGCTTGGCGGCGTTTTGTATACAAAAAAAGCTCAGGATTTGCCCGCACTTGACCATATAAAAACCAACAGCGACAACACACGCTCCTACGGTATGATACTCAAAAATCTTTTTTTGAAAAATGAACTGGATTGCAATGCTAAATACCGTCAGATATTTACAGAATGTGAAGAAAAATTGGACACTTCCGATGAGATACTACAGATATCGGACTTTTCCCGTTTTCTTATTTCCTGCATTGATATTCCAGAATTGATTGCAGCCCGAAGATCAAATTATCATTTTCTGACTTCGGAACTTCAAAAAATAGGACTTCAACCGGTTTGTGCCCTGGCAGAAAATGACTGCCCGCTGGTTTTTCCTCTACGTGTAAAAAACCGCGATTCTTTTCGAAGTTATTTAATGGAACACAAGATATACTGCGCTGTACACTGGCCATTTGATCACTTCCGGCCTGAATTCCGGCCAATGGCACAAAAAAACGCAGAGACATTGATCTCTCTTCCAATCGATCAACGATATCAAAAAAATGATATGACCTATTTAAGAGATATTATTTTTCAATATGGGGGTGAATTACTATTTTAAAAATATATCAACAAACAGATGCTGCTGCATGGGACATTTGTATAAAGTCATTTATTAACTGGGATATCTATTATTTATATGAGTATGCACATTCTTTCATGCTTCATGGTGACGGTGAACCGTTGCTCATCTATTACGAAGATGCAGCTTCCCGCTTCTGCTATGTGGTCATGAAAAGCGACATTGCAGCTTCCGGACTATTTGGCGAACAACTTTCCGCTGATACATGGTACGATCTCGAAACACCTTACGGCTATGGTGGACCATTGAGTGATCATAATATTCCAAAAGATTCCCAGATCCAGTTTCTGAAGGAATTACAGCATTACTGCCGGGAAAATCGAATTGTTTCACAGTTTGTACGTTTTCATCCGTTATTACTCAACCACGAGCTGCTTCCATATGTTATTGAAACACGTTATTTAAGAGACACCATCTTTATGGATACCACAAATCCGGATCTGATCATGAAAAACATGGATTCCAAAAACCGTAATATGGTCAGAAAAGCAATTAAAAACGACGTCACTATTGTACGAAAAGACATTACAGACTTCAAAGATTTTATTCCAATGTATAATGAGACAATGGAAAAAAATCAGGCAGATGCATACTACACTTTCCAGACAGATTACTTTGAATCCTTAAAACTTCTTGCAGATTACGCATGCATTTTTTATGCAATGTATGAGGGAAAACCTGTCAGCGGTTCTATCATGTTTTATAATGACCGATATATGCATTACCATCTTTCCGGTACACATACAGAATACCGGAAATATTCTCCAGGAAACCTTCTTCTTTACGAAGCAGCATGTCAGGCAAGCGAAATGGGAATATCAAAATTTCATTTAGGAGGCGGCATGCTCCCGGATGACACTCTTTTTGGCTTCAAAAAGCAATTTAACAAAAATGGCAGAGCTCCCTTCTGGGTTGGTCGAACCATTTTTGATCCGGATGCATATCACGATCTGGTCATGCTGCGCAAAAAACTGAATCCCGAATTTGATGAAAACAATGGATTCATGATTCAATATAGAAAATAAACAAACTTATACACTTTATGGAGACGAAAAACATGAAAAAAATTATTGTATTCGGTGCAACCGGAAATGTAGGGTCTTATTTCACCAAATATGCATCTGAGTATTTTTCAAAAGACGAATATCAGATCATTGCTTCCGGGAAGCGTAAAAAAGCAGACGTTTTTCAAACTATGGATGTCCCATACATATCCGTTGACATCACAAATCCTTCTGATTTTGACAATCTTCCGAAAGAAGATATATATGCCGTTGTTTTACTTGCTGCTGTTATTCCTGCCTATATGGACGGCTATCATCCCAAAGATTATCTTGATTCGATCATCATGGGAACCTACAATGTGCTCGAATTTTGCAGGACAAGGAATGTAGATCGTATTTTATACTCCACCAGCTGCTTTGATGTATGGGAATATCCAACCGGAACCATCATCAAACCGGATATGCCAAAGAACTTCAGTTACACCGGCGACCACGCCATGTATGTCATTTCCAAAAACACTGCGTTGGAGTTACTTGAACATTACCATCAGCAATATGGTCTGAAAACTTTTGCTTTCCGTTTTCCGACCGTATATTCCTACAGTACCAACCACTATATTTATCCAAATGGTGTCAAAACACTGCGTCCTTTGTACAAACTGATCTTTCATGCAATGGAAAGTAAACCTCTTGAAATCTGGGGTGATCCAAACTATGCCAAAGATATGCTTCATGTTTATGACATGGCCCAGATGTTTTGCAAAGCCATTGAAGTACAGAACTTAACAAAAGGGTTTTATAATTGCGGAACCGGTATACCCGTTACCTTGCGCCAGCAAATGGAGGCTATCATTGAAGTCTTCTGTCCACCGGGCAAACCTTCCGAAATTATCTGTCTGACCGACAAAGTTGCTGGCGGCGGTATATTAATGGATGTTCAAAATGCCAAAGATGAACTTGGTTATGAACCAAAATATGATGTAGTAAAACTATTTGAAAATTTTAAAGAAGAAATGAAAGTTGATCGTTTTTTAGAACTACGCGGAAAATAATACTTTCATAATGTACAGGAGGGTTTTTATGAAAACAATCATTATTGCAGAAGCCGGAGTAAATCATAACGGAGATATGGATCTGGCAAAAAAACTCATTGATGAGGCCAAGAAAGCAGGTGCCGATTTTGTTAAATTTCAGACTGCCGTTGACTGCACTTCCAAATATGCTCCAAAGGCAGAATATCAGAAACGCGAAACCGGAGCAGATGAAACCCAGCTGGAGATGGCAAAAAAACTCCGTCTGAAATTGGAACAGCATTATGAGCTTTACGAATATTGCAACAGTATCGGGATGTCCTACTTATCTACTGCCTTTGACATTGACAGTGTTCATTTTCTCGACTCTCTGGATCTTCCATTTTTTAAGATCCCGTCCGGCGAAATTACTAATTTACCATATCTGTTAGAGATTGCCGCCACCAAGAAACCAGTTGTTATGTCTACCGGAATGGCAGAAATGGACGAGATCGCGACTGCTATTGACATTTTAAAGAAAAACGGAACCAGTGAAATTACTTTACTGCAATGTCATACCGATTACCCTACCGCTATGGAAAATGTAAATTTAAATGCAATGCTCACCTTAAAAAATGCATTTCATCTTCCTGTCGGCTTATCCGATCACAGCGTAGGGATTGAGGTTCCGATCGCAGCTGTCGCAATGGGTGCCACTGTAATTGAAAAACATTTTACACTGGATCGCACTATGATTGGTCCGGATCACAAGGCAAGCATTGAACCAGATGAATTAAAAGCAATGGTTTCTGCCATTCGTAATATTGAAGTGGCACTTGGTGATGGCAAAAAAATCTGTTCTCCTGCAGAACGTCCCAATATTATTGTCGCCCGAAAAAGTATTGTTGCAAAAAGAGATATCAAAAAAGGTGAAATTTTAACCGAAGAAAACATTACTACCAAACGTCCCGGAAACGGAATTTCTGCTATGAAATGGTTTGATGTACTGGGAACAAAAGCAATTCGTGATTTTGGAGAAGATGAATTAATATGCACAGAGTAAAAATTTGCGTTGTAACCGGAAGCCGCGCTGAATTTGGTCAACTGCTCCCCCTTCTTAAGAAGCTGGAGCAGGATTCTTATTTTAATCTTGACTTTGTAGTGACCGGTTCTCACCTGGCACCGGAAAATGGAAATACGATCGAAGAAATTCGGGCTTCCCGTATCAATATTTCGGAATGTATTCCAATAAAATATCTTGATGACAATTCGCGGGAAGGAATCGCACGTCAGATCAGTGATGTCATCTTATCATTTAGTCACTATTTTTCTGAGCACAGACCAGATATGCTGATCGTAATCGGTGACCGTTATGAAATGTTTGGCGTAGCAATCGCAGCATCCACGCTTTTAATTCCGATCACACACATATGTGGCGGAAGCACTACCAGCGGTGCAATTGATGAAGTATACCGCCACTCAATCACAAAAATGAGTGCTCTGCACTTTACTACTTGTGACGCTTACCGCAAACGTGTTATTCAACTTGGTGAGAACCCTCATTCTGTATATAATGTTGGTTCTCTTGCAATCGAAAACTGTTTAAAGACCGAGCTTTTATCTGAAGACGATTTCAGGAACCAGTTAGGACTCTCTATGCATGTTCCTTATTGCGTTGTCACTTTTCATCCTGTCACTTTAGAAAAAGAGGCTTCCGAAAACGAATTATATGAATTGATCGAGGCGCTTCGCGCATTCCCCGATTATTCCTATATCATCACTCTTTCCAATACAGATTCAGGTGGCGACCGTATCAATGAGATTTGGAGATCTACTGCTCAAAAATATACCAATTTCCATGTAGTTCCTTCTCTCGGCATGAAACGTTACCTGACTGCCTTAAAATATTCAGAAATGATGATTGGAAATTCATCCAGCGGAACAACCGAGGGACCTGCCATGCACATTCCAACAATTGATATTGGCGACAGACAAAAAGGACGTTTCTTTGCTGACAGTATCATACATTGTGACCCGAGGAAAGATGATATCATAAGTGCAATAAAAAAAGCCTCTTCCGCAGAGTTTAAAGATATGGTCAAACAGGTGAAAAACCCCTTCGGTGACGGAACAACTTCCGATCAGATGATCCAGATCCTAAAGCAGGTCACTTCTGCTCCAGTTAATATAAAAAAAGATTTTTATGATGTAAACTTTGAGGTATCAATATGAAAAATATAGCTATTATTCCCGCCCGCAGCGGATCAAAAGGACTAAAAGACAAAAACATCAAACCTCTTTTGGATATCCCCCTTTTAGCATACAGTATCCGCGCCGCAAAAGATTCCGCGCTTTTTGATGAGATCATGGTAAGTACAGACAGCGATGACTACGCACAGATTGCAAAAGACTATGGTGCTTCTGTTCCTTTTTTGCGCTCTGCTAAAACCAGCAGTGATACCGCCGGCAGCTGGGATGTTGTAACTGAAGTACTAAGTCAATATCAGACTTCCGGCAGATATTTTGATACCATCTGTCTGCTCCAGCCAACTTCACCTCTACGTATTGCTTCTGATATCATCGGCGGTTATCAGTTGTTTGACCAGAAAAACGCAGATGCCATAACTGCTGTGTGCGAAATGGATCATTCCCCTTTATGGTCCATGACCCTTCCACCCGATTTATCGCTTGGCAGTTTTCGCAAATCACTTAGCCAAAGCAAGCGCCGGCAGGATCTGGATACCTATTATCGTATTAATGGTGCCCTTTATATCAGAAAAATTTCTTATCATGCCAACAGCATCCAGCTGTTAAGCGAAAAAGAATACGCATACGTTATGGAGCGCGGCCGAAGCATTGACATTGATGTGGCAGAGGACTTTGAATTGGCCGAGTTTTTAATGAAACGCTCTTTGAATACCTATTCTTCCCATTGATAAATTCAAAAACAGACAGTATATATTACATGTACTGCCTGTTTTTTTATCTGTTACTCCTCTATTTTACCAAACACTTCATCTGAAAATCCCTCAAAAAGATTTGCACATTCTTCAACCAGTTCCATAAACAGAATTCCACGTCTTGCAATCTCTTTGCATTCTTCCTCGAAAGAACCGTATTCAATATACTGTGATGTCTTTAAAATGCTGTTGGCACGTCCGAGCGTTTCTTCTACTAATGAATAATTCTGATTCTTCTCTATTTTTTTAGTATTTTTCTTAATCTGCTTTAACAATTTGTCATATGCTGCATTATCCATATTATGATTCTGCGTCAGCTTATCCAGTTTTTGATACAATTTCTTACCTGCAGCCGCATTTACCGCCATCTCATGAAACTTCTTCGGCGTATCTTTCATATAGACCAGAATCTTTTTCTGTTCCTCCGGGTTAAACATCGGCTCCAGTTTCTCAATATTTGCAGATACATCTGCCTCAATCTTACACTCTTTTTCTATCGCCTCTTTTAATGTCGAAATCTCCGTTCCTTTGATCTTCGCCCCGCCCTCGGTCGCATTGATCACTCGAAAATTCGGATACATATTTTTCCAACGCGCAATAAAATCTTCAAACCAGATTCTGTAATGATCAAAATCCGGTCTGGTCGGTACCTTTTCCTCCACATTTCCCGGAACCATCTTCATCTTTGAAGTATCCAGTTCTTCCATCTTCTCTTTAAATGTACCATCCGCATGAGTCTTATTTCCTGTCAATGCAAGATCCTGTCCTACCATAATGACAGTCCCAAGCCCAAGATAACATGCCAATGAAAATGCAGCTGTCGCTACAGAACCGCCCACATCCATTGCTGCCCACTCTTTATGATTCATCTCATACATGCGATCAAAATACGGCGTGAATTCCCGGAAGAAAAATTTCTTTCCTTTATGATAATCCATTACTGCATGTGCTGCCCGCACTTCACTGAGCAGCGGTATGTTTCTGCTTTCTTCTACTGCTACGAGTTCCAGTGGCTTTGTCCCGTCTATAATCGCATACATATCCGGTATAATTCCATTTCTTAAAAGCGGCTTCATTGCTGTATCCACTGCAATGATAAACGCCTTATTCTTTGCCTTTTTCAGTTCCTCAATATTTTTATTTAATGAAGGACCCGCAGATACAATAATTGCCGGCATTTCTCTTGGAATTGCCTCCATCAGCTGCTTTGCCTGATAGCCTGTACGCACATAGTCGGCATTTTTCAGCATATTTTCCACTGCCACCTTGGAAAACGCCTGTACCGTATTTATATTTACCAGATATTCCTCTGCCACATCCTTTAACACTTTTTGAAAATCAAGCACTTTTTCAGGGCATATCTCATTGTAATTCGGCAATATGAAATGTCGCATACAGGATACTCTGTCTCCGCGGAGCATCTGCTTGAACAGCGGCTTAATGCCTTCTTCATTGATTCCCTCTACTAACAATGCCACAATTCTGTCTTCAAACAGTTCTTCGATATCTACATGAAACAACTGCTCATAAAAGATTGAAAATGACGGTTCATACACCATTACCATATTATCATTCTTTTTCGGCACTTCTTTAAAAAGCTCCTCCAGATAGCAGCCATTTCCTATTCCAACCATAAAAAGCGGTGCTGAATATTCTATCTTTCCCAGAAATTTAATCTGATTTGCTGCCGCCAGAGAAGCGGAACGTTTTCCTGCAAGATACAGGGTTCGATTGTTTCTTTGTACTTTTAAGATCTCTCTGCCCTCAAGATTGATTTCACTCTCAACATCAAGATTTTCTTTTTGTAACAACTCATCTTTTTTTTCTTCGATCAGTTTATCCATGCCCGGAAATCTCTTGTTCAACGCCTCCAGGTTCTTTTCGTATAATCCCATCATTGAACCAGCACCTTCTTTCCTGCGAAATATTCTTCTGGCACAAACATCGTCAGATATTCGCTGATTCCGCTTTCCAGCGCATCCAGCATCAATACTGTATCATTTTCTTTTGCTGCTGTTACTATATCATCCAGGATTGTAAGCAGATTTGCCTGCAATGCCTGGTACAATTCATCTTCAATTCCAAACTGATTGCCTGACAAAAACCATGTTGTAAATTCTTCTATCATTGGCAATCTCTTTTTTGCCTGTTCTATATAATCGTTTTTTCTGCTCTCTAACCGCCGATACCCAATATAATTGATCTCCATATAAAGCTGTTTTATCTTCTCTTCCATACTGATTCCTTTTATCTTTATAAAGAAAGAGCCGGCAAAACTGCCGGTTCTTTCTATGTTGATTAAATTAACTGCCAATCTTATCAGATTACTGTAATAAGGACAGAACACCCTGGTTGATCTGGTTTGCCTGAGCAAGCATTGACTGACCTGCCTGAGCAAGAATGTTGTTCTTGCTGTAGCTAACCATTTCATCAGCCATATCTGTATCACGGATACGAGATTCAGCTGCAGATGTATTCTCAGATACAGTGTCTAAGTTAGCAACTGTATGCTCTAATCTGTTCTGTAATGCACCAAGTGCGGAACGCTGGATAGATACTTTGTTGATAGCACCCTGGATAGCCTGGATAGAAGCATTTGCTGAGTTATAGTCATCTACTCTCGGTACATTCAGTTTGCTGAGTTTTCCGAATCCTCCAACAGTCTCAGAAGAGAATGCAACGTCTTTCTTTAATGCAGCCCAAGCTTTTGCTGCAGATGCTGCGTATTTTGCACCAAGAGATGTTTTTCCGCCGCTGATAGCTGCTTCACGAGAATTATATTTTCCAGAACCAACAATGTATTTTCCTGATGCTGCATTGTAGTAGATCATGTCATCTGTGAAAGCTGCTTTACCAGTTTCTCTAGCTGCCTGTGTGAAAGCTTTCTTGTTAGCGCTGTCTGCTAATTTGTTGTTGTACTCATATGTAGTTCCTTCGTATACGATAGTTCCATAATGAGTATAGCTCTGACCCTTAGAATAGTTGAAATCTTTCAGTCCAAGAGACTTAGCATCCATCTTGTCGATGCTGATTCCGATGCTCTGTCCGCCGTTAGCTCCAACCTGAAGCTTCTTATCCTGGAAAGATCCGTCTAACAGGTTCTGTTTGTTGAACTGAGTTGTCTCAGAAATTCTGTCTAATTCGCTTGTTAATGCATTTAACTCCTGGTTGATTGCATCACGGTCGATAGACTGGTTTGTGTCGTTAGCGCCCTGAACTGCTAACTCGTTCATTCTCTGAAGGATAGAATGAGATTCATTTAATGCACCTTCAGCAGACTGAATAAGGGAGATACCATCTTCAGCGTTTGTAGAAGCTTTGTCAAGACCTCTGATCTGGCTTCTCATTTTCTCAGAAATTGTAAGTCCTGCAGCATCATCGCCTGCGCGGTTGATTCTGTAACCAGAAGATAATTTCTCAGAAGATTTTGCCTGAGCGCTTGTTGTGATACCTAACTGTCTGTTCGCATTCATTGCGGTAAGGTTGTGCTGTACTACCATAATATAATTCCTCCTTGAATTTGCTGCAGCTTCCATGCTGCATTTTAATTTTATCTGAAACGGTTACCCCATTTCATTCTGTTTTGTCACAGTTTCTATTCTTCCGGCCGTACGCTCCTTCCAAACATCCACTGTCCAGCAGCTCAGAAACAAATCAGTGTTTCCTTACTTACCTGTTATATATATCGGACATATTCGCCGATACTTTATAGCAAAAAGTGACTTTTTTCACTTTTTTCTATCTAAAAACTGAGAATCGAGATAAGCATTTTTCATCATGTTCTGATAATAGGTGTTTACTGCTTTCTGACTCGATTTAACTTCTCGAATCTGCTTTTTAACAGATGCAAATTTTTTCTCGATCAACTGCTTGTTTCGTGCTTCTTCCGCCTGTGCAGACATGGTCTTTGCGACTATCTCTCGGATCAGTTCCTGCATCAGCCGGATCTGCTCCGCATACTTGCCCATATTCTGTTCGATTTCCGGGCGAACCTGCTCATAGATCTGCTGGAACCCATCGTCCAGACAATTAAGTTCCTCGACCAGCGCAGCTTTTTTATCTAATGTTCTTTCAAAATCATCAGGTCCGAGCATCTCATCCGCCAGAAGTACTTTCTGTTCTTCATTTGCTGCCCGGATTGCATCCAGAATCTTATTTTTTTTCTGCAGACTTTCTGACAGGATTGTTATATAATCTTCTCCCGGCATACAAACTCCTTTTAAGATAATTTTGTCCCATTATTGGTTTCTTTCATTACTTCTTTCCATGTATCACGCATCGTCCGCAGATGTTTTAAGACTTCTTCCAGAATTTCTTTGTCTTTCTTCATATTAGCAAGCGATAAACGCTCTCTCAAGTACACATATACATTTTCAAAATCTTCTGCCACTACATATTTGTGATTCAATGTCGCGCGAAATTCATCAATAATGTTTTCTACTTTTACGATATTGTTATGTGCTTTTTCCACATCGCCCTCTTCGATTGCGCGAATCGCAATATTGCAGAACTTGATCGCTCCATCATAGAGCATCAGTGTCAGTTCTGCCGGAGATGCAGTCATCACTTTATTGTTTGCATATGCTGCATAACCTGTATTTAGTGCCATGTTATTTGTACCTCCATGTAACTTAACTTTATGTCATTTTTAACTCAACAGGCTGGACAGAGAAGAAGACTGACTCTGTAAGGATGCCAGTGCCGACTCCATTGCTGCAAACTTTTTATAATAAGAATCTTCAAGATCTGTCAGCTTATCTTCCCACTTGGAAATGGTATCGGTATAATCACTGTATTCTCTCGCCATCTCAATATCATTGTAAATCGTATAGGAACTGCTCAATCCCTTTACCGATTTCATTTTTGTATCGATCGCTGAATACAGTCCACTGGTAAGCTGTTTCATAAATGAAGAAACGGTATCCGGATCCGAGCTCAGCATATTCATCAAAACATCCGAGTTATTCTTACTAACGCTGTCATCCGCATCTCCATCAATATGATACGCATCCTGAGAACTGTTTGCTGTCATGGTCGCATAAGCTTCTGTCTTGATGCCAAAACTGGAAAGACTGTATTTTTTTGCTCCATTTGCCGATGCCCACAGCTTCAACTGTGACGCGGATGTCACATAAGAACCATCGGAATTCTTAATTGCATTTCCGTTGCATTTGTAATACTGTTTATCGGAATCATATGTAACCGCGTTTCCATTGTAAATATAATAGGAAGTTGACATTGCGTTTTTCATTGTGGACATAATTCCATCAAGTGTATCATCCCTGCGCAGTAACGCCGCCTTGATCTTTTCTTCCCATTTTTCCACTTCCGTATCGGTCATCTGATCCTTTTCAGAATCTGTCAGTGGTTCATATCCCTTTGCGCTGTCCGCATTATACAGCGAGTACATCTCTTTCATCAGGGAATTATACTGTGACAAAAAGCTCTTGACCTGATCATACATGCTCTGTGTATCCACTGATGTCGTAATACTGATTTCTGAGTTTCCAGTCTCAGCAAGGCAGTCTATTGTCAGTCCGTTCACAGTATAGGTATTATTTGCAGAGGTAAACTTGGCACCATTCAGCTCAATCTCGGAATCCTGCGCATCCACGATGCTCGCTCCGCCCTCTTTGCTCAATCCAACCGTCTTCAAAATATCCGCATCGCCATCAAGAGAAAACGCATTCTGCTCTCCCGTCTTATTCGAGGTCATAAAGATTCTCTTGTTTGTTGCATCGAAAGAAGCCTTCGTATCTCCCGCGCCATTTAACGCACTCACAAGATCCTTGATCGTAGTATTTCCCGTCACACTGACAGTCTTTACTACATTTCCAGAGCTGTCCTTCACCTGGATATCTCCGCCTGATCCGGTATATCCTAATTCGCTCAGCTTCGTTGCGGAAGTCGGTGCGGTTCCGGCTGAAGTATTTGAAATCTCTCCACCTGTGATATAAGTACCCTTGGCAAGCTGTTTGATCTTTAATGTCTGTGTTCCGTTTACACATGAACCTGCCGCTGTCACCGTAGCTTTTGTGGAATCTGATACAGTTGTTTTCTTCATTGTCCACGCAGAAGTAAAACGAAGGTTACTGATATTATCATACAGGCTTCGTACCTTAATGTTCAGATCTTTCCACGCATCCTGTTTCCATGACAATTTTGTCTGTGCTTTCTGATATTTTTCTTCCTTGGTACGATACGCTGAAACCAGTTCTGAAATAATAGCTTCGGTATCAAGACCGGAATTAAGACCTGTAATTCGAATTGGCATATTGCTTCCTCCTATCGTTTCTCATCTACAAGGATTCCCGCCATCTCCCACACTTTCGCTATCATATCCAGTGTTTCTTCCGGCGGATACTCACGGATGACTTTCTTGGTTTCCTTATCTACGATCTTTATCGTGATGCGGTTCGTTTCGTCGTGTACGCCCCACACCGCTTCCGTATTGGTTTTTTTGTTGATCTCATCGACTGCGCGACGAATCGTGTCTTTACTTTGTACTTCGTTAATCACCACGTCATCCGATCTTCCGGAATCCGAAGTGTCCGTCACTCCACCCGCAGTGGCATTTCCTACCGCTACCTGTATGTCCTCCTGTGATGTTGTGACTTTTCCGTCAGGCTGTGGCGTACTTCCCTGATAGACCACTCCTGCCTTTGCCGCTATTTCCATTTTCATACCACCTCCGTGTGATAACTCTTTACTCCTGTTTTTGGTTTTCTATATAATTATATCGGTTTTTTCAGCGAATAATTAACCGGTGATCAAAGCATTTTTTTCAATGCCTCGAGTCCTTCTGCGCTGACCGATGCCCTGTTTTCTTCCTGGATCTGTTTGTAGACCTCTTTCCGGTAGATTGGGACATCCTTTGGCGCTGTTATGCCGATCTTGATCTGATCTCCGCGCACTTCAAGGATCGATATCTCAATATTATTATTGATCACGAGTGATTCCCCTTTTTTTCTTGTCAGTGCCAGCATGTCTACTCACCCGCCTTTTCTCTTAACTTATCATAAATCTTATATTTAACCGGATAATCTCCCTCCGCTATGACCTGGATCGCTTTTTTCGTATCGGTGTTGATGATGATCGGTGCCTTTAAGTTCACCGTGATATCTTCTTTCTTTCCGGTCGCCGTAAGCGTCACAAGAACATAGGTGTTCTCCGCATTCAGTTCTCCGAGCGGTTTTAAAAGCTCCTCATCAATATCCGGCGCATAATCCGGTTTTACCGAAAGCGGATCAATGACCGGGAGCGCAAACACTTCATCCTCCAGGCACTGCAGCCAGGATACGCCTTTTTTATCTTTTTTTTCCGAGTCGTAGATCAGCGCATATTCTTTGTAATCCGGAAATCCGATGATGCCGTTTTCAAAGCAGATCACTTTATCTTTTTGTATATCAATCTCACCAAACAGTCTTGTATTCATATGTCATCCACCTTTTTACAGATAATCAAGTAATGTCTGCTCCTGTACTTTACTTGCCGCCTGAAGCGCAGCCTGGTAAGCGGTATAGGACGCTGTGTAATCGATCACGATATCCGACAGGTCTCTGTCTTCGTTATCCGACTTTAATTTTTCTACCGTTGTCATATTGCTCTCAAGACGGTTTTTAACCAGATCCAGACGCTGTCCCTTTGCTCCTACCGTTGTAAGCGCAAGGTTTACATCTTTTGTATAATTGTCAACAGTTGTCAGTTTTGCATTATAAAGATCCTGCATGTTCTGGTTTGCATAGTCCAACTGTCTTTGTGCCGCGTCATACCATTTGCTTAACATTTCCTGATCCGCATCAGAAGAATAACGTTCTGAGGACTGCATCGCTTTGATTTTCTCTACGGTATCGTAAGCGTTCATCGCAAACTGTACCGCATCGGAAAGCTCATCTACATCTCTTCCGATCGAGGCGTTAAAGGTATCCGCTGCCAGCGTATTGACTGTGATCGACTGATTGTTTCCGATGTAGTAATTGATATCCTGATACATCCGCTCGCCTTTGTCATTGTAGTTGATGTATTTCACAGGATTTGCCGTATCTGTCTTATCCGTACAGTTGAAATAATGCTCCGGGCGAAGTTCTCCCTCGTTAAAACCAGTCTTGTCATAGGTGACAGAAACGCTTGCTTTGTTGGAACGTATAAAGTCCGCTGCATTCTTTCCAAGGAGCAGCTCTCCGGTATCAGTATTTAAGATCACTTCATCATCACCGACTGCATAATCCGCTGCATTCAGATTGCTGTTCGTCATCTGTTTGAATGTAAAACCATTGGCAGATGCTCCCGCGCCGGTCGTATCCAAAACTTCTGTCGCCGTCGTTCCATTCTGCATTTTGTAGGTAAATGTGATGTCCGTCGGATTTTTGATCGCGTTGTAAGACAGGCGGATCCTCTGGATCGTCACTTTGTCTACATCTGCTGCCGGTTCATTTGCCGGAACATCTGAGAAAGATTCAAATGTATGGGTATAATAATCTTTTTCTTCAATATTTTCATAGGAAGACGGCTCTGTGATCGTATAACTTGCTTTTGAATCCGTCTGGAAAGTCAGTGTGGTGTTGGTCTTGTATCCGGTAAAGATCGTTCTGCCGGCATAATCATTGTTTCCCTCCTGATAGATCTGATCACGAAGCTGTTTTAACTGAGTCAGTATCGTATTACGGTTGCTCTGTGTCAGATAGGTATTGGATCCATCATTACACTGTGTATGGATTTTATCAAGTACCGAATTTAATGTCGTTAAAGAAGACTGCGTCATCTCAATCCAGGACTCCGCATCCTTTACGTTGGTATTCAGGTACTGGTCGATCTGGTTTAACGTACTTCTGAGACGCAGAGAGCGGACTGCAATGACCGGATCATCCGATGGCACATCGATCTTTTTCTGCGTGGACATCTGCGTGTTCATTCTGTCTACTTCGATCTTGTTGCGGTTAATATTTGATTTTGTCGTGTTCATGATCATGTTATTGGTAACTCGCATTTATTTATCCTCCTTATACTCCGGTCTGTAAGATCAGCTGATCGTACATCTCTGTCATAACCTGAACCATCTGGGATGACAGATTATAAGCATTCTGGAATTTTACCAGATCAAGCGCTTCTTCATCTTCGTCCACGCCGGAAATGGAAAGGCGCTGTGACGTGATGGATTCCGAAATATTGGCAAAGTTCTCGTTGAAAGTGCTTGCCTCCTGCTTATCAACCGATACGTCATTGTACAGGCACTTTAAGAAATCGGATGCTCCGCAGTTGCGGTACATCTTCACATCAGATTGCAGCTTCAAGAGTTCTTCCGCAAGGTCATAAGCATCCTCACCCTGTGTGATATCGCCGGTCGGATCCTTGCCTTTTAATTCATTGTATTTATCTTTTGTGATCGTTGAAAAACGGGTCGGATCTTTTACACACTCTTTGGCGACACCGAAATTTGCCGCCGTCAGCCAGTAGTAAGTGTCGCTTTCACTTGTGTAAGTGTAGTTGCCTGCTTTCATTTCAAAGTTATCGTCCGCAAATGCTCTCTCTTCTTTTGTAATGTTCGCCACAAAGAACGTGCGCATATCATTTCCGTTTAAGTCCACACCGGTCTGTTCCAGACGGTTGAATTTTGACGCGAATGAACGTACAAACGCAGTCATCTGATTCATATAATATGGAATACCGAGGGAATCTATACTGGTTCCGATCTCGGCTTTCTTTCCAACATAATCATCTAAATTAACGGCTGCGTCAACATCTTCCAGATTGAATGTGAAAGACGTAATCGTCTCGTTCCCTTCCGCGTCTACCGTTGTTTTATAGGAAAATCCGTTGTAATGGAAATTCTTGTTTCCGATCGTGATGATTCCTTCCGTGTCCATATTCATGCCAGCCATGTCTGTGATGGAAAGTTTCTGGTCAAACGTCACTTTATTTCCATCGACCTTTGTCAGAACTCCGGAAAAGTTTTCTTCATTATTTCCGTCACGCATCTCAAACAGGGCACGAAGTTGTCCGTTCATGCTCGCGTTTGTGGTGTTGAAAGAATTTCCGGTATCTGACCAGTAGAGATCGTAAAGTCCGTCGATATCGGTCTGGTTTACCTTGTAATCACGCGCACGGCACTCTATGGTGCGGTAATCATAGCCGTCTACAATATCCTGGCCATTGATGGATACCGTATACCAGTTCGCGCCTGTGACACGATCCGGATACTTGGAATCCTTGATCGGCACTTCATTTACAGTCACCGGCACGATCTGGGCAAGATCGTCGATCAGAAGCGCACGCTGGTCACGCAGCTCGTTGGCATATCCGCCGTTTAACTCGAGCTGGTTGATCTGCTTGTTCAGTGTCGCGATCTTTGACGCCGTCGCGTTTACTTTCGCAACGATCGTCTTGATCTCGTCATTGCAGCTTGACTGAAGGCTCTGAAGTTCTTCTGAAATTCCGGTAAAATAGCTTGTGAGATTGCTGCTGGCGCCGATAAACTCATTTCGTTTGTTGACATCCCCCGCATTTCCTTTCAAACTGTCAAGATCTTTGAACATGGTATCGAGGATCGTGGAAAATCCCTTCTGATAGGTCTTTTCATCATCGATATAATAGGTCTCGATCTGTTTCATATAGTAAAGCCGCTTGTCGTAATAACCGACATTTGCGTTGTTTTCCCAGTATTTTACATCATAGTAGAAATCGCGTACCTGCGTGATCGATGTCGTTGTAACACCGGAACCGGTTGTTCCGTACTTCTGATGCACGCGTAAGGCTTCTGATGCCACACGGTTTGCAACCTGTTTGGTATATCCGTCCGTCTGAACGTTTGAAATATTATTTGCGGTCGTATTGATTGCCGCCTGAAAAGAGCTTAACCCAGATCCCGCAATCGTAAGTCCAAAAAATGTTGATGGCATATTTTATCTTCCTCCCTAACGCATGCTGTTGAGCAGTGTATCGATCATTGCCGCGATCACGTTGATGTAACGGCTCGCAGCGTTATATCCGTTCTGGTACTTGATCATGTTTGTAAGTTCTTCGTCCGTGGAAACACCGATCACTTCCTGCCTCTTGTTATCCGTAGATAACAGGGATCCGGAAAGTGTATCTGTCGCTGTTGCGTAGATATTGCCATTCATTGCCAGTTCATCCACCATCTTCGTGTAGAACTTCTCAAAGGTACAGTTCTCTGTGTCGTACGGACTGAGCCACATTGACTCTGTTGTCCATGCCGCAAGAAGTTTATTCCCCAGATCATAATCCACGTCTTTCATATTCGCTTTCATATGCGGGAGATTGGTTCCGATCTTTAAGAGATCGCCGTTAATGGACACGCCCTCGGTCGTATACATTTTGGAACGGTCGTTTAGATCTTCCTCATTGTATTTCCAGATCTTGATCTCATTTCCGTTTGCGTCCGTAACCGCATTGCCCGCCGCATCACGAAGCGTAATCTCGGTATAGCGGTCACATCCGTTTCGTTTGAACAGTTCCTGCGGCGGCAGCTGTCCGTCCTCTCCGCGCGGTGTTGTATTCACATCTAAAAACTTTGCGTCTGTCGCAACGATCATATTTCCATCCGCGTCATAGTAGGCATTGCCGTTTTCATCTGCCAGCACGCGGACTGTTTCGCCGTTAACCGTTGCCTCGATCGTATGATAGAGTGCGTTTCCGTCCGCATCATAGCAGGTGCCGTCTTCCGCCACCTGCGTATTCGGGCAGAACAGGTCATTGATCTGTGTCATCATCGTGTGGATGAGCTGATCGAACTCTGCCAGTGAATTCATCATCGTGGATTTTCCGATGCCTTCCTGATACTGCTCGCTTGTCATCGTGCTTCCATCCGCATTGTGGAACAGATTATAATAGGTCGGTGTCATATCGCCGCGCGCGAGAAGCTGTGCCTTGATCGATCCCATATCCGTATTCATATCGGAGGAGATCTCCTCGGTCAGATCATAGACATAATCCAGATCGCCGGATGTCATATCCGATGTATTCGGCCAGTACGGCGTAATGAAATCCGTTACTTTGTCGGTCTGTTTTGCCATATTGTACACACGCACTTCATCGAGAAGATCGTGGTTCTCAAAACGGACGCTCACGATGCCATCCGGATTTTCTTCATATTCGATCTTTCCGTACGCAGAAAGCTGATCCAGCGCCTGATCTCTCGCGTCTCTTAAGTCCATCGCGGTCTCAATGCCGCCCGCCTCGATCTTCTGGATCTCATAATTCAGGTCGAAAATGTTCTGCGCCAGTTCATTTACTTTATCTATTTTTTCGGAAATCTGTGTATTGATATTTTTCTGATAAGATTTGAGTCCGGAATAAACCGCCTTGGAACGGCTGAGGAACAGGCTCGCTTTCTGGATGACCATGTTCTGTGCGGTTGAATTTCCCGGATCTGTTCCGAAATTATTAAACGCGTTCCAGAAATCTTTCAGTGCGTTCTGGAACTGCTTTCCTTCCATTTCCTGCAGATAAGTCTGCACTTCATAAGCTGCCTCGTAGGATGTTTCGTAAAACGCTGACCGCGCTGAGGTAGAGCGGTATAACTTGTCCAGAAACATGTCTCTCGTATGTACCACATCCCCGATCGACACACCAAGTCCGTACTGCTGCGGACTGATCGCAGCATTCGCAAATTTGATATAATTTTCATCGGTGAACAGTACCTGCTGACGTACATGACCTGTCGTACCTACGTTTGCAAGGTTGTTCGCTGTTGTGTTGATCGCATTCTGGTGGTTCCTGAGTGAGGAACTTCCTATATATAAACTTCCAAATGAATTTGCCACGGTTTCTTCTCCCTTCTTCCCTTATCTTACTGTTTTGCGTCAAAGCCGCTGCTTCCAAGCAGTTCTCCGGTGTTATAAGCGTTTTTGTCGTAATTTGCCGTCTCAGGAGCCTGACGCAGACTTTTAAACAGGGTCAGGTCAAAGTTCACCATTTCAAGTGCCTGTTCAAGCAGAACCCGGTTCTGCTCGTTTACCGCAGACATCTCATCCAGGGTATGACGCAGACGGTCACACAGATCGGACAGCTTCTTTTGTTCGTTCGGCTGTTTTTCCAGAAGATCTATCATTTTGCGTACGGTAAGTGTCTCGGCATCCTGTCCGAGTACATCCGCCATATCCGCAAGAACCCCGGATCTTTTTGTCTCGAGATTCTTCAAAATGCTGGTGACATCCTGTTCTTCATTTGTAATATCCTCTAATGTCCGGATGTCTCCCTTGATGATCGCGTTCTTCTTGTCTGTCGATAACCCGATCAGCTTCCGGTAATGTTTTTCTTCTTGTTCGATTACGTCCAAAAGGTCGTCCATTAAACTGGCCACTGTCTTATCCTCATTCCTTGCTTAGTTGTTCATTGCATTGTAATGTGCTAAAAGTTTTTCTGCAAAATCTCCCGTATCAACCGAATAACTGCCCGTTGACATTTTGTTTTTCAACCGAGAAACCTTATCTTCCCTGATATCTGAAGTTTCCGCAACTGCCTGTTTTGCGATCTGGTAGTCCTGCCCTGTCTGTGAGATACTGAGATAATCCCTGCCATAAGACGCAGCATTTACGTTATATTTCGCAGATGTCTTTGTTGTTTTATATAAAGATGCTACCTGACTGATGGATTCTATACGCATAACGGCATCTCCTTTCTTCCCTGAATTGCTAAGTTCCCAATGAACTTTCTAATGTATTTATCGGACGAAATTGCAATTACATTAGCCCTTTTTTCATTTCTTCCATAATCTCGGCAACTGCCTCGCGCTCATCAAAATGATATTTCACGCCTTTGATCTCCTGATAATTTTCATGGCCTTTTCCGAGCAGCACGATCATATCGCCTTCTTTTGCATTTTCAATACAGTAGCGGATCGCTTCTTTTCTGTCATCGATCTCGATATATTTTCCGTTGCTTTTCGCAAGTCCGACCTTGATATCGTTGTTGATATCGGAAATCTCCTCGTCTCTTGGATTGTCACAGGTGAGCACACACAGATCCGCCATCTCACCCGTAACCTCTCCCATGTCATAACGGCGCAGTTTGGAACGGTTTCCGCCTCCGCCGTAAACACAGATCAGCCGTTTCGGATGGTACTCAAGCAGCGTTGTGAGCACGCTTCTGGTGCTGACCTCGTTGTGCGCGTAATCGATGATGAGTGTAAATTTGTCCGATACCGGAACCATCTCCACTCTGCCCTTGACCTGTACCTCGCTTAACGCTGCAAGGATCGCTTCATCTCCGACTCCCGCCAGATGGCACACGAGCATGGTCACGAGCGCGTTGTATACCGAAAATCTGCCCGGGATGTGTACGCGCGCTTCGCAGTCCATACAGCCTTTGGTGTGAAAATGCATTCCGAGTTTTCCGTTCTCCTGTAAAAATCCGATATTTTCTGCCATGAGATCCGCCTGTTTTTCGCAGGAAAATGTTTTGACTTCACAGGTATGTCCTTTTAAAATGCCTTCCGCATGCTCGTCATCCGCATTTACGATGCCGCATCTGCACTGACGGAACAAGAGGCTTTTGCACTCCATATATTCCTCGAAAGACGCATGTTCCGCCGGTCCGATATGATCCGGGGAAAGATTGGTAAATACGCCGTAATCAAATTCGATGCCTGCGGTACGATCCAGTTTCAGTCCCTGGGAAGATACCTCCATGACCACATGGCTGCAGCCCTCTTTTACCATTTCACGAAACAGACGGTGCAGCTCATAGGACTCCGGCGTCGTATTCTTGGACGGCAGTTTTTTATCTCCCGCAAGGGAACCGATCGTTCCGATCAGGCCGACTTTTTTTCCCGCGTGTTCCAGTACGCTTTTGATCATATAAGTCGTTGTCGTCTTTCCCTTGGTTCCGGTCAGTCCGATCGTTGTCAGTTCTCTTGCCGGATAACCGAAATACGCCGCTGACATGCAGGCAAGCGCTTTTCTTGCCGATGCCACGGAGATCACCGTGATCTCTGCCGGGATCTCCGCCAGATCCACTTCTTTTTCCACTACGATCGCCGACGCTTTTTTCGCCACCGCATCCGGGATATATTTGTGTCCGTCGGTCTTCGCACCGATCATGCAGACAAACGCCGTTCCCTGCTCTAATTTTCTTGAATCATATATAATGTCCGCGATCTCCACGTCCATGCTGCCCTGCAGACAGGTGTATTCTATCTTTTCACAAAGTTCTCTTAACTTCATCTTTATCCTCCATTTTTTTTATCGGTTCAAAATATGTGATGCATCGATCTCTGACTCAAATACGGTATGGGACGGTCCGGTCATGAACATATGATTTGTTTTTTCGTCCCACTCGATATAAAGCGGTCCGCCGACCTGCTCTACCGTAACTTTTCTGTCACACCGTCCGGTCAGGACGCCCGTCACAACCGCCGTACAGCATCCGGTTCCGCAGCCGATCGTCTCTCCGGTTCCGCGCTCCCACTCCCGCTGTTTTACATAGTCCCGGCTTACAAATTCCACAAAGGTCACATTCGTCTTATTCGGAAACAGGCTTGTCATATGCTCGATCTCTTTTCCGTATTTTTCCACATCGAGATCCGCAACACTGTCTACAAACATTGCGCAGTGCGGGTTGCCCCAAGATACCGCCGTGATGTGGAAGGTGCGGTCTAATACTTTTACCGGCTGATCCACAAACTGCGGAAGATCGGTATTGACCGGGATCACTTTTGTGTCTAAGCGCGGCTCGCCGATATCCGCACGGATATTGGAAACCAGTCCGTCTTTCACCGTCAGATTCAGATGCTGCATCCCGCCAAGGGTTTCAATGACCAGATCCGTCTGATCGGTCAGCCTGTGATCGTATACATATTTACCGACACTTCGCAGCGCGTTGCCACACATCTCGCCCTCGCTTCCGTCCGGGTTGAACATGCGCATACGGAAGTCCCCCTTATCCGACGGGCAGATCAGCACCATGCCATCCGAGCCGATCGCGAAATGGCGGTCGCTCACAAATCTTGCCAGCTCCGGTAAATTATTTAATTTCTGGTGGATTGCGTCAATATATACATAATCATTGCCAAATGCCTGCATTTTCGTAAATTTCATATCGCTTATCTCCTTTACTTTCATCTTTCCCGATTTTTCTGGTAAAAACGCGGGAAACAGGAACACGGGCAGCAGCTTTTTGCCATCCACCCGTGCATGTTCAAACTCATTTTTATTTTTTAGCCATTCATCGCGCGATCCAGATCCGCGATAATATCGTCCGGATTCTCAATTCCAACGGACATACGGAGGAAGCTGCGTGTGATACCAAGTTTTTCTTTGACATCTTCCGGCGTATCTTCGTGCGTCTGTGTCGTCGGATAAGTGATCAGTGTCTCGGTTCCGCCAAGGCTTTCCGCAAACATGATCATATCCACATTCTTTAAGATCTTCATAACGGTCTCTTCACTGTCCACGGTAAAGGAGATCATTCCGCCAAATCCGGTCGTCTGTTTTAAGGTCACATCATAGTCCTTGTGATCTTCAAATCCGACATAGTAAACTTTCTCTACTTTTTTCTGTTTACGCAGCCAGTGCGCCACTTTCTTTGCGTTGGCGTTGTGCTTGTCCATGCGGACTGCAAGCGTCTTGATGCCGCGCAGCACCAGCCAGGAATCTAACGGAGCGAGCTGGCTTCCGTGGGATTTGATATGGATATTGATCTTCTCCGCGATCTCCTCGTCATCCTTTACCACTACGATACCGGAGATCGTGTCGTTGTGTCCGCCCAGATATTTGGTCGAACTGTGTGTTACGATGTCCGCGCCAAGTGTAAGCGGTTTCTGGAAATACGGTGTCAGGAATGTGTTGTCCACAACAGTCAGCGCGCCGATTCCTTTTGCGATCTCGGAAACAGCGTGAATATCCGCCACCTTCATCATCGGATTGGTCGGTGTCTCAATGAAAAACATCTTGGTATTCTTCTGTATTGCTGCCTGTACCGCACCCAGATCTGACATGTCAACATAGGTGTGTTCTATTCCGTACTTGCCAAACACATCCCCGATGATACGGAAGGTTCCGCCGTAAATATCATCCGAAAGGATAATGTGGTCGCCCGGCTCAAGCAGGGAAAATACCGCCATATTGGCAGCCTGTCCACTGGAAAACGCGAATCCACGGATACCACCTTCCAGGATCGCCATGGTGCGCTCAAGCTCCAGTCTGGTCGGATTTTCCAGTCTGCTGTACGCAAAACCTGTGGTCTGCCCAAACTCCGGATGGCGGAAAGTCGCCGCCTGGAAGATCGGCATGCTTACCGCGCCGGTAAGCGGCTCCGTTCCAAGTGCGCCGTGTACCACTTTGGAATCAAACGCAAGATTTTCTTTTGTATCAAAATCGGTATAATTGCTGAAATTTTTCATAATAAAAACCGCCTTTCTCTCAGGTTTTATCTTGTCAACTGCATAGTTTCGCCATTTTTAGTCTGTTTCCATTATATATGACATTATTTTGAAAGAATATCAAAATAATGCTTTATACATTGCAGATAATGCTTTATACTGAACATAACAGTTGTCTTTGAAATTTTCAAGAAATGATACAGATGGTCCGTCCATGGCACACCGCTCTTAGCAGTGCTTTTCCAGTGTCCCTAAGCGGGCTGACGGACAGTGTTGATAGAATGCCGCATTCCGGCGATAAATGTACGGAGGTTACATATGGAAAACTACGAAAAAACCGGTTATCTCACTACAAACTTCAAAATGTTCCACATCATCGACCGGCAGAAAAAGGATTTTTCTTTTCACTACCACGATTTCAACAAGATCCTGATCTTTATCCGCGGAGATGTCAGCTACTGTATCGAGGGGCATTCTTATGAGCTGCAGCCCTATGATGTGGTCTTTGTAAAAGCCGGAGAGATCCACCGCCCCGTGATCCACAGTGACGCGGTCTATGAGCGCATCATCATCTATGTTTCTCCGGATTTTATCAGTTCCTACCAGAATGAGAACTACGATCTGAACTACTGTTTCAAAAAAGCGCAGGAGGAAAAGTCCAATGTCCTGCGCATGGATTCTTTTCACCGCAGCAAACTCTACGAAGTGACCTGCGAACTGGAAAAATCGTTTTCGGATGCGGATTATGCCGGTGAGCTGTACCAGAATATCCTGTTTCTGGAATTTATGATCCAGTTAAACCGCGCAACGATCCACAATCACATCGACTATGTCAACACCAGCGCTTCCAATCCGAAGATCCTTGCCCTGCTTGATTTTTTGAACACGCATCTCACGGAAGATATTTCGATCGACCGGCTGTCGGAGCAGTTTTACATCAGCAAATATTATCTGATGCACAGTTTCAAAGAGGAGACCGGCTACACGATCGGAAATTACCTGACCACCAGGCGCCTGCTCCGGGCAAGGGATCTGATCCGCGACGGCTCACCGATCACCGAAGCCTGCTTTGCCAGTGGCTTTAAGAACTATTCTTCTTTTTCGAGAGCCTACAAAAAATATTTCAAAAAAGCCCCGCGGGATCTCTGATACGGATGCTCCCACGGGACTTTTTCCATTCTTTCTTATTCTTTCCTACTCTTTTTTATTTGCTCCCTGATAAGAAAAGAACACGTCACTGCGGTTTTTCTTATCAAACATATCGTTATACTGTAAGATCTGATACTGATCCAGCATTTCTTTTTCTTCTCCGGTCGCATCGACGTAGTGCTTGTATTCCCCATCCTGCGTAGAATAAAAGCCGCGCGAGTTCATTGCCGGAGCCTTCGTCTGCAGATCCTCCAGAAATTTGTGATATGGCGTCAACGGCAGCCCCGCCTTATCCAACACCATGGTGGACAGATAGTTGAGTGATGTATGCACATCCGTCTGCGTCTCTGAATCATAGTTTGTCCAGATGAAGAACGGCACGGTAAACAGTTCTTCCAGTTCATCGATCGTAAGCCCGGAAAGGCCTTTTCCGTTCATCTGACGGTAAAAGCTGCTGTTTAAGCTCGGCTGATGATCTCCGAAAAAGACGATCTCCACCTTCTGATCCACATTTGAGAAATAATTGATCAGTTTTTCCAGTGCCTGATCGCTGGTATTGACCAGGGACAGATACTGGTTTACATCCGAATAATAACCATTGGTCATCCGCACATTCTCGGTAAAGTTCGGATACTCATCGGTATAACCACCATGATTTTGCATGGTAATGCTCATGATAAAGAGCTTCTCATCCGGATCTTTCGCCTCATACTGCGCGATGATCTTATTGTAAAGCTCCTCGTCCGTGATGTATTCACGCACAATGTTGCTCTGATCAAAATCATCGATAAAATAACTCTGGGTAAATCCAAGCAGCGGATAAACCTTATTTCTACTCCAGCCGGTCGCGTAATACGGATGCATGGACACACAGTTATAGCCATAGCTTTCGAGCGTGCTGACCAGTGAATAGGTATTTCCCGATACATACTGCTGATACGCCACAGAGCCGCTCGGCAGATACGCCATCGTGTTTCCGGTCAGGAATTCCCACTCGGAGTTCGGCGTCTTTGCCCCGAATACCGACGAGAGCGCGTAGCCTTTTGTAATATTGGTATCCATCGAATCCAGAAACGGCGTCACTTCCTGATTTGTGCGCAGATCGCCAATCACGCCAAGATCCGCAAAGGACTCATTCATGATCGCGATGATGACCGGTGCGTCCTCTGTTTCCTTGGAGGCATCCGCATCCGCCGCCGTCGTTCCATACTTGTCTTCCAGTTCCTTTATGGTGTCCAGCGAATAATCCGCCGGTTTTTCCACAAAGGAATCACGGATTCCCAGCACAAAATTCAAAATATAACCGTTGCGGTAGGTTCCTTTCTGTTCCCAGGTCTCTGTCACGATCGACTCTGCCTTGATCGCGATATGGGTGACCAGGACAACCGCCGCGCAAAGGCTGAGTGCCCGCAGCACATAGATCCGTTTAAACGAAAGATTGATCCGCCGGATCCCCGCCACATACACGATTGATAAAATGACCGCCATTGCAGCTCTTGTATCCAGCGAAAAGTGATACTCAGACGCAACGCTGAGCCCAGTGGAGATCGCTTTTAAATCTCCGAAGGTAAACTCATTCTGGCGGAACTGCCACACGAAATAATTGATCCCACCAAGGGACATCAGAAAAATATGCGCTGTCATACAGGCGATCTTCGGACGCGCAGTAAGAAAGATCAGTCCCAGATAGACCACCGCGCAGCACAAAATATTTAAAGTCCATTTCTGGCTTGTGATCCTCGTACGATCCTCCGGCAAAAGCAGCATATGCTGGATCAGAAGTTCGGTAAACACACTGCTCACCGCCACCTCAAGCGCCAGCCATACATAGTTGAGTTTCGGTGTAAGTTCTATCGAAAGACCTTTCAGCAGGAAATAAACCGCGCCGAATATAACCGCCATAAGCGGTGTTTTCCCGGAATAAAGACAGAAGCCCAACATAACCGCAAATGCGATCCCGCTCGTAATGCAGTTTCTTTTCTCAAATGTAAATTCAAATTTCATAATGCATTCCTGTTCCTGTTTCTATAATCTATCCCAATATACTTTCATTTTTCCCTACGCTACTATACCGCAAATCCGCGTCTTTTACAAGAGTCCGCCGGATTTCCCGCTTTTTTATGCAAGAAAAAACACATCCGCCTTTCTTTAGACAGATGTGCTTTGACTGTTTCTTTGTATGCGTTTCTTCCTCTGATGGTTCAGCGCCACGACCGCCCCGATCAGAAACGGAAATACGAATGTCGCAAAACGATATAACAGGGATGTGGACCCCGCAAGTCCTGTCCCAATCAATACGGAAAAAAGCAGTGTAAATACAAACTCAGTGGAACCGATCCCTGCCGGTGAAGGGATCACCGCCGCGAGCATCGCCGTCAAAGACATGACTGCCATTCCCTGAAACAGCGTAAGATCACACTCGGCACGCAGCACCAGATACGGGATCGAATACCAGCAGGCGAATTTCAGCAGATTTTTTAAGACCGCTGTAAAGATCAGTCTGCCATCCCGCAGAAGATCTCTCGTCGCCTCCTCCAAAATCCCGCAGTATTCCGCAAGCTGCGCCTTCTGGCGCTCTATTTTTCCGTTCAGTTTACGGTTCACCTTTTCGCTCAGCCACAAAAGCAACCGGTGAAACCGCGTCGAACAGCAAAACAGAAGCAGAAAACACGCCACGACCACGGTAATCCCATAGCCGAGCACGAGCATCCAGAGATACGAGCTGTAGTTCTGCTTAAAAAATCCAAAATTAAAGATCAAAAGAAGAACCGACAGGATCGCGATGCTCACTTTATGGATCACATACTCGATCATATACATGCCTGTGGATTTTGAATAATCGATCTCTTTTTCATGGAAATAATAGATCGCCGCGATCCCCGCGCCACTGCCCAGCGTTGCCACACGGTAAAAGCTGCAGTAAAACGCGCTCTCCACACCGTCCAGATAACGAAACCCCGGATTATAATGACGCGCGAATGCATAAGTGATCCATCCTTCCACGAGCTCATAGAGCGCAGACGCCGCGCAGATTGCAAGAATGACCTGAAAAGACGTCTGTTTTAACTGCTCCGCGATCGGCTTTGCCGAATCGCGGAATGTATACACGATCGCCGCTACGATCGCGGCAACAAATATTAATTTTATGATCTGTTTCTTTTTTCCGCGGATGAAAGATCACTCCTTACTTTTTCTTGTAATTAGTATAACCTTTTTGTTCATGCGGATGCGCTGCCCATAACTTATCCGCAGTTCCCTGCCACTCTTTTGCGTATTCCACGCATTTTCCACACAGATGCTCTACCGGTTCTACTTCTTCTACGTCTGTAGAGTGCGCTCCACTTTCGTGAACCATCTTCTGTAAGAGTTCCGGATTCTCAAGCATCGGGCACGGACGAAGCATGTTCTCATTGAACGGCTGACCGTCTCTGTATGCCATGAAAAGCGGCTGTTTCAGACATTCTAACAGGCTCTTCTCGCGGATATTCGCTCCTGAATAATGGATGAATACACACGGCTCCACATCACCCTTCGGATTGATATGACAGTAATTTCTTCCTCCGGCGATACATCCTCCGACATATTCACCATCGTTCTGGAAGTCCATAACGAAGATTTCCTTACCACCTTCAAATCCACGGACTTCACGGATTCTGTGGTAAATATATTCTCTCTGCTCTTTGGTCGGCATCAGTTCCGGAGATGCTTTCATACCTACCGGCATCAGATGGAAATACCATGCGAAACGGCTTCCGTGCTCGATCAGCAGATCAAAGAACTCATCGCTTGTTACGGCATCCATGTTCTTGGATGTATAACATACGGAGTTACCAAAGATCAGTCCGTTTTCATGAAGCAGATCCATTGCCGCGATAACCTTGTCGAATACACCGTTTCCTCTACGGAAATCGTTGGTGTCCTCAAATCCTTCCAGACTGATGGAAAGGGAAAGGTTTCCGACACGTTTCATATCATCACAGAATTTCTGGTCAACCAGTGTACCGTTTGTGTAGCTGTGGAATGCACATTCATTGTGCTTCTCGCACAGTTTGATCAGATCCGCTTTGCGGACTAACGGTTCTCCACCGGTAAACATATAGAAATAAATTCCAAGTTCTTTTCCCTGTGTAACAATGCTGTCCAGCTCATCAAATGTCAGATTTAACTTGTTACCGTACTCTGCTGCCCAGCATCCGGTACAGTGCAGATTACATGCGCTGGTCGGATCCATCAGGATCAGCCACGGGATATTGCAGTTATGCACTTCTCTCATCTTACGGATCGTCTTGGTTCCGCAGAATGCTGCCTGATAACCTAAATTCAGTGCTGTCATTTTCGCAACATGCGGATCTGTCTCATCCAAAAGACGGTTCACATATCTCATCCATTTCTGATCCGGGTTCTGGATCATCTTTCTTGCGCCGTCGTATGCAGCAGCCTGAAAGTTGTCACCCATAAATTTCTGTGCCAGATCAACGATCTGAAGCAGTCCTTTTTCGCGGTCTTTATTAATATGCTTTAATGCCACATCGATTGCCGCACTAAATGCTTTTCTTTCAACTGCCTGTGTTAATTTTGCCATCTCACAAACCTCCATGCTCTTCCTTTAACTTTTGAATAAATCTAGGTGTCAGTATATGTAAATATAATTCACATGAACATATGCAATCACATTTTTATGTATTCCTGCAATATACATTTTCACCATTTTGTCAATTTCAATATACAAAAGTCTGACTTTGTAGCAGCTTTTTCTTTTGCCTATGTGCAACGCCGCTACATGGAATTATACCTAAAATCAAACTTTTGTCAATAAATCGTTCCTCAAATGCACACATTATTGTGGTATACTGTTTTTGTATGTTTAGCTGTATTTTTTCACGAAAGGAGCATCTTTATGCCGGGATTTACCACACATTATCTATTCGGTGTTGAAACCTGCCACAGACTTGGCGCTTCCCCGCTCAGACGGGAGCTTATGGAAAACCATACCGCGTTTGGCCTCGGGCTTCAGGGACCGGATATTTTCTTTTATGATCTTCCTTCTTATGTTATCTATAAAAATAACATCGGCTCTGCCGCGCACACGACCGACACCGGGAAATTTCTGTTTTTCCTGCTTCAGAGCCGTTTTCTGTTTCCGAAAGGGAAAAAACGTCAGATCGCGGAGAGCTATATTGCCGGATTTATCGGGCATTATCTTCTCGACACCACCTGCCACCCTTATGTATACGACCGCTCGAAAAGCTGCTCGGACAGTGCCACCGCTTTCGCGCCGCATGTATATCTGGAGACCGACATCGATACCGCGTTTCTGCGTCATTATAAAAAAATGCTGCCTTCGGAATTCTATCAGGAACGCACCATCGCTTTAAGCCAAACCGGACATTTTGTGATCGCAAAGATCCTGCACTACTGCTATTCCAATGTATATCCGAATCTCCATGTGTCTTTTCAGACGACGCTGCGCGCGACTTATTTCATGCCGCTTGCCGCAGGACTTTTGCATGATAACACCGGAAAGAAGAAGGCGCTTGCCAGAAAGTGTGAGGGACTTCTGCTCGGTCATCCGTATTTCTCCGCCCTGATCCCAAGTGATTTCCTTCAATTTTCGGCGGATCCTTTAAATCAGGCGCACCGCCCCTGGAAAAATCCGTGGAACGAAAATGCGGTCTCCACAGCCTCTTTCCCGACGCTCTTTTCCTCTGCGTCACGCCGCTACGCCAGATACTTAAAACGGCTGGACGAGCTGTTTTCCTGCAAAAACGAAGCTGTGCTTCCAATATTGGAGGGCAAACTGCTTGCCGACCTCGGAAATAAATCCTACCACAGTGGCATGGACTGCCGTATTCCAAGTTAGGCCACGCTTGTTGCTAATGCAAAAACGCCTTTCGGACACTTTTTCTGATCCGAAAGGCGTTTTTTCTTCTCATTTTATTCAAAAAATTCTCTGATCTGATGCAAAACAATATCCATAAGCCCGGTTCTTGCCTCAACACTCGCCCAGGCGATGTGAGGCGTGATGAACAGCCTGTTACTGTCTTTGATCTCACGCAGCGGATTATCCTCCCGCATTGGCTCAGCACTTAAAACATCCAGGCCCGCCGCTGCAATCTGTCCACATTTTAACGCTTCCGCAAGATCTTTTTCCACAACGATCGGCCCTCTTCCCACATTTAAAAAGACTGCCGTGGGTTTCATTTTTTCAAATGCCTCCCGCTTCATCAGACCGCGTGTCGCGTCCGTAAGCGGTGCATGCACGGAAACGATGTCCGACTCTCTTAACAGCGTATCCAGATCGGTCCGCTCGTATCCCGGCTGCGTATTCTTTCCGGATGTGGAATAGTAGATCACATGACAGCCGAATGCCTTCGCAAGATCCGCAACCCGTCTTCCGATCGCGCCAAGCCCGATGATGCCCCAGGTCTTTCCGCTGATCTCATGAAACACATTGCCAAAGTGCGAGAACGAACGATCTCCGATGTACTGCTCTGTTTTGACATAATCATCATAGTAGCGCAGCTTCTCGTACAGATAGAAAAGTAACGCAAAGGTATGCTGTGCCACACTCTCCGTGGAATATCCCGCTACGTTCCGCCAGGCGATTCCGCGTTTTTCCAGATAATCTTTATCCAGATTATCGGTGCCGGTCGCCGTCACACAGACCAGTTTCAGATTTTTTGCATTTTTCAACGTCGTCTCATTGATCGGTATCTTGTTGATCACGACCACATCCGCGTCCGTGATCCGCTCCGCCGCCTCCTCGGACGTGGAATAGTCATACCGCTTTACTTCTCCAAGCGCATCAAAACCGGACAGATCGATGTCCGCCCCGATCGATGCCGCATCCAGAAATACGATCTTCATTTCCTTTTTTCTCCTTCCGTGTCACCAAGTTTTTTCGCGATCTCTTTCATGGTCTTCATATCCAGGCTGTAAAAATGCATGGACAACAGTGAGACAACCCATCCTATGATTGGAACGATACAGAACAAAAAGATCGTTGTCCACTTTAAGACCGGTGTCAGCGTATCCTCGATCTGTGGGAAACGGCTGTTGTAACCGATCGCAAGCATGACCAGTCCGACAAACGCTGTTCCGAGCGCCGCAAATACTTTATCCACGAAGGAAAACAGCGCCCCCATAAGTCCCGGCACAAATTTTCCGCTGCGGTACTGCTCATAATCGGAGCAGTCCGCGATCATCGGCACCACCATATTGTTTGTGATGGACTTACAGCCATTGAGCAGTACATAGACCATGAAAAACGCTATGCTGATCGTGTTAATTTTATGTAAACCGAAATTCACGGTGTTGATACCATCCTGCAGGAGGACAACGATCATAACCACCTGAAACGCAATCCCGAAATAGGTAAACAGCACGAGCGCCTTTTTCTGTCCCATCCGCTGTGCCACCTTGATCCCGGCAGCAACAACGATAAGGGTCGGCACCGCCGTGATCACACCGATCAGTCCCGCAATGCCATAGTTCTGCATCAGTATGCCATAGAGCATGACGCCCACGGTGGTATGCCCGTAAACCGTCGCGGCGAATTTGTTGGAACACGCCGCAAGGATCAGCATATCGATCGGTTTGTTGTTTTTTATGATCTCAAGATAATCCCTTACCCGGATCTTCTGTTTCTTATGTCTGCGGTAATTCTCCGCCCGGTCCTTGTTCCAGATCCCGATGATCGCGCCCGCCGTGCAGAGCGCTGAGAGAACGATCACCCAGAGCGCGTATTCATGGTACAGCTTTACATTGGTATAGCCGCCATATTTCGGAACGAGATAATTTGCCGCCAAAAGGATGCTTCCTCCATACGCCGCCATGATAAAAACCGAATCAAAGCAGGTGGAAAGCGGCCGCTTTGCCGGATTGTTCGTGATGACTGCCTGCGCAGACTTGCCGACTACTGTCTGAAGGGTATACCCGATCACGAACAATGCATACACCACGATAAAATAAATGATACGAAGCGGCTTTGGAATGTATTCCAGTGTCCCGAACAATAACAGGGTGCTGCCCGCCATGATCACATTGCCCCACAGCATGTATGGGCGGAATTTTCCATGTTTTCCCTTCGTGCGATCTAAAAGAAACCCGGCTATGGGATCTGTCACTCCGTCAAACACATTCAATGCTGTCAGGAGGAAAGAGATCAGAACCACGCTGAATCCGGCTATGGAATTCGCGTAATAAGACGCGTATCCCATCAACGCGAGATAGAGGTTCGTCGCTGCGTTGTTCAGCGAAAACAGTGCGATCTGATATATTTTTGCCTCATTATATACCGTTCCTTTTTCCTTTGCGCTTTTTTCCATCTTCCTTATCTCCGCTGCAAAAATGGTGTCCGTTAAGCTTCGAGATATTCTTTGAGCTCCGGCAGCAGAAGTCTGGTCTCATTATAGCCCTGGTCGTAGAGCCGCTCGAGTTTGTCCATATTCCGCTCTGCCCTGCCGACGCCGTAGGTATCTTCCGGCGCAATGATAAAGACTTTTCCTTCTTTTTCCAGCTCTTTCAGTTCATCCAGGCATGCGTTATACTTATCCGCACGCGCGAGCATTGCCTCCGCCACCTTGGGATATCTGCAATACATCTTGCTGAAAAGTTTCGTGGAATGATCGGTTTCCTTGCGGTAATCCCTCGTCTGGGTCAGCACGACAATATTTTTGTCACATCCGGCCTCTATCGCCTTTTTATATGGAATGGAGTCCGATACACCGCCGTCCACATAATAATGATGACCAACCTTCACCGGCTGAAACAACAATGGAAGCGCACAGCTCGCGACTACCGTTGTAAATTTGCGATCATCGCGTGGAACCGGCAGATATTCCGCTTTTCCGGTATGGATATTGGTCGCCACCGCGATCACTTCTCCCGGGAACGCGGCAAATGTATCATAATCAAACGGTACCAGCTTTTCCGGTATTTCTCCAAAAATAAAATCTACATTAAAAAAATTACGTTCACTTCGATTGAGCAGATGTGACATTCCCATATAACGCTTGTCCTTGACATATTCTCTGGCAATTTTTAAATTCCGGCCCTTCTGCTTTGATATATAAGATGTCCCATAAGCCATTCCGGCAGAAACTCCGATAAAGTAATCCGGCATGATCTCCCCGTCCAACAACGCATCCATCACTCCGCAGGAAAAGATCGCCCTGTTTGCTCCGCCTTCCATTGTGATTCCCAGTTTCATGTTGTTTCCCCTTTCTTTATGCCTCAATCGCTATGATTATAGCACATTCTTCCCAAAATAAACTATTTGTAATCCTTAATTTTTTGTAAACATTTCCCTTAAAACAGTTAAAAATAAATAAAAAAACGGGACAGCATTCCGCTGTCCCAAAATCTTTTCTTAAATTTCTTATTTCCGGCTTTCCGCTCCGACTGCCCGCAGGATCAGTTTCACGCCGGAGATCTCCACAACCTCGCCCCGCATGCCTGCTTCCAGCGTCTGCGCATCATCCTCCATACGCGCGGTCCATTCCTGTCCGTCCAGATCCGCCGTACCGGTTCCCGCAAGATTATCTACCTTTTCTTTGATCAGTACCTGCTTTCCGATCGCGCTCTCATAGTTCGTCCGGACACGTCCCGGTTTGACGTATTTTACAACAAACGGCCGGGTGAAAAACAGTAACACCAGTGACACCGCAAAAAATGCCGCAACCTGCCATCCGATGTCTACGCCAAGCGCCGCTAAGATCAGTGCGACCAGCGCGCCTCCCGCAAACCATATTGTCGCGAGCCCAACCGTAATAAATTCAATTATCAGAAATACAATTAACAGTACAATCCATGTAATAACGACCATATAACTCCTCCCTGAACCTTTCACACGTATTTTTCTTTTTTCAGATTCAGTATATCTGATTTTTCCTGTAAATGCAATGTGGTAAAATTTTCTCTTGCATTTCACGCATAAAGGATGTAGTATAGTTATATCTTATATGTAGTATTCAAAACTATATCAAGTTGTTTTTGTTTCTTATAAAGGAGGTATCACTATGGATATTCATGCAATAGACACTGTTTCTACGACACAGCGCCCTTTTGATTCCACTACTTTACACAATTTTTCGATCCGCGAACCGGGAAGTGCCATCACCCACGGCATTGCCATGGTCTTTGCGCTGATCGGCGCCATCCCGCTGATGCGCCGCGCCGTCACAGGCGGAACGGTTACCTGGATCGCAGCTTTCATCTTCTGCGCGAGCATGATCCTTTTGTATGGCGCAAGCACTGCGTTTCATACTTTTGATATCAACCCGCGTGTAAACACCATTTTGAAAAAAGCGGATCACATGATGATCTCTGTCTTTATCGCAGGAAGCTACACACCGATCTGTCTTTTAGTCCTGCCGGAGCCGACCGGGCTCATGCTGCTTGCCGTTGTGTGGGGACTCGCGCTTGCCGGTATCCTCATCAAAGCGTTTTTTGTGTTTTGTCCGAAATGGGTTTCTTCCATTTTATATATCGGCATGGGATGGACCTGCCTGCTTGCCCTTGGCACGATCTTTCAGAACATGGATCCCACCGGTTTCGCTTTCTTGTTTGTCGGCGGACTGATCTACACGATCGGCGGCGTGATTTACGCATTAAAGCTTCCGGTTTTTGACCGGCTTCCGAAAAATTTTGGCAATCACGAGATCTTTCATCTGTTTGTCATGGCGGGAAGCCTGTGCCACTACATCGTGATCTACTCCTATGTACTTGCATAAAGAAAAAGATCTGCGCAGACGATCGCCTGCACAGATCTTTCTTTTTGTCTTTACCGGAAACGCAATTTACATTCCTGCTGTATCGATCAGCGCGTCATCTAACTCTGTATATCCGTCATCGGTAATGGAGTATACGCCATCTTCGCCAAGTACTTCAACGGTAACGGTCTGCGGATCGTTGTAGCTGATAGCATCAACTCTTTCCTGAAGTACATCATACATGGTCTGGAATACCAGTTCATTGATCTCGTCTTCTGTGGTATCCGGTGTAAGATTTGCCATCTCTTCCATTACACGGTTGGTTACTTCGTCTTCAAGACCGTCAAACAGACCTGTCATCTGCTCAATTTCAACAGTAACGGTATAACCGTCTTTGTCTTTCATCTTTTCAGCGCCGGTAACTGTGTATTTTGCTTTCTTGTAAATGTCTTTGTATAATGTTCTGTAATTTTCTGTCAGTTCATCGGAAAGTCCAACTTCGCCCATACCTTCCATCATGCTGTCAATGTTGTCTTCATAGTCCTGCTCTGCCTGCTCTTTGGTACGGTCTGTCAGTTTCATGTACTGCTCTGTCTCACCTTTGGTCAGCAGATCCAGACACGCTGTTACATATCCTGCAGCGTCAAATTTTCCGCATCCGGCAACAGTTGCCATTACCATGATTCCTGCGAGACATGTGACGAATACTTTTTTCATTTTTGTCATTTTCATTCCTCTTTCTCCTCTACGGTATAATTATTATTTTCTGACTTATAAGCAGTCCAGACCAGTATACCAAATGCTGGATTTTTTCGCAAGGAGTTTCTGACTGATATCCAATGATCCCATGATTCAAAAATTAGCGGTTGCATTTTGCCTGTGAGCGCAGTATTTTAAGATTATTATAAAACATGAAGGAGAACCACTATGTTTCAACTACTGTTAGCTGTCATTTATCTTGCGTTTATCAGCCTTGGTCTGCCGGATTCCCTGCTCGGAGCCGCATGGCCCACCATGTACCCGGAGTTTGATGTCCCGGTCTCCTATGCAGGTATCATCTCAATGATCATCGCTCTCGGCACGATCGTCTCAAGCCTGCAGAGCGACCGCCTGACCAGAAAACTCGGTGCCGGAAAAGTGACCGCGCTCAGCGTTGCAATGACCGCCTTCGCACTGTTTGGCTTCTCCATCAGTCATTCCTTCTTTGTCATGATCTTCTGGGCAATTCCATATGGTCTCGGCGCGGGAAGCGTGGATGCCGCCTTAAACAATTATGTCGCGCTTCATTTTGAAAGCCGCCACATGAGCTGGCTGCACTGCATGTGGGGTGTCGGTGCTTCCGTCGGTCCTTACATCATGGGCTACGCCTTAAACGGAGGACACGGCTGGAACAGCGGCTACCGTTATATCGCAATCCTTCAGATCATCCTGACACTCATTCTGTGTCTCAGCCTGCCGTTGTGGAAAGACCGCAGTAAAAACGAAGAGAGTGTCTCCTCTGAAAAGACACTCTCCTTAAAAGAAGTGCTTGCCATCCCCGGCGCAAAGCAGATCATGCTCATGTTTTTCTGCTACTGCGCGCTTGAGCAGACCACCGGTCTTTGGGCAAGCAGTTACCTGGTACTCCATAAAGGTGTATCCGCCGAACGCGCCGCAAATTTTGCCAGTATGTTTTTTATCGGCATCACGATCGGAAGGGCCATCAGCGGATTTATCACCATGAAATTGAACGACACGCAGATGATACGGCTTGGCTCCGGCATTATCATCGTCGGGATCGCTGTTTTACTGCTCCCTTTCGGTGAGACGCTGTCCTTTGCCGGACTCATTCTGATCGGTCTCGGCTGCGCGCCTATCTATCCCTGCGTCATCCATTCGACACCGACACATTTCGGCGCAAAACGTTCACAGGCGATCATCGGTGTACAGATGGCAAGCGCGTATGTGGGCACCTGCCTCATGCCGCCGATCTTCGGTCTGATCGCGAATTATATTACCGTTGCCCTGCTGCCGCTCTACCTGCTTCTTTTCATCCTGCTCATGTGTATCATGCACGAGCGGTTAAACCGCATTGCGTAAAATCTTTAATTTCTACGCAAATAATTTTTGCACCTTGTCCGCGTCAAATGTCACCTGTGACACCTGATCCACCTCGATCTGATAGAGCGCGTTTGCCGCAAGATGCTCCGCCGCCTGTTCCAGATCACGGATGCCCGTCGTGTCCGCATACTGCGCCACAACTGCGTCCAGCCCGTCCTCTGTGATCACACACTCACCCGGCTTTAATCCGATGCGCTTTAATACCTTTGGCAATGCGAATCTGGAAAAGATGATCTTTTTTTCCTCCGGCGTGTAATCCGGGATGTCGATCACCGCAAACCGTGACATGAGCGGTGCGCTGATCTGCTCTTTGTTGTTTGCCGTCGCGATCGGATATACCCCGACGGTCGGAACCATACATTCCATATAATTGTCGGTAAACCCGAGGTTGTCCAAAAGTGTCAAAAGCACGTCCGCCGGATTTCCGTTTCCTTTTCCCGATGCCGCCTTGTCCAACTCATTGATGATAAAGACGAGGTTTGACTCGCCTGCCATGGAAAATGCTTCCATGATGATTCCCGGTTTTGCATTCGCATAGATCCGCGAGCTTCCGGTCAGCTGTTCCGGATCATTGATAGAACTCATATCAAGCGTTGTCCAAGGCAGCTTTAAAATACGCGCAACCGCATAGGCGATCTGCGATTTTCCGGTTCCCGCCGGTCCGACGAGCAAAAGCCCGTATGCCGGCAACGTATGCGTGCGGTTGATCTGGATGATCGTCTCCATGATCCGCTGTTTCACACGCTCCAGCCCGTAAAGTTCCTCATCCAGAATGCGGCGCGCCTCTTTCGGATCGATCGCTTCAAAATAATTGCTCTTCCACTGCACATTCATCATCATGGAAAGCGCGCGCTGTGCATGGCGCCGCTCCTCCTGCGATACTTCATGTGACCGCGCGACCGCAAGATTTCTTCTTGCCCAGATCCTGATGTTGTCCGGCATCGTCCGTCCCGCGCAGGTCATGAAATCCGATATGCTCTGGATGCTGGTCAGCTTCATCTCGTCTCCGGTCTCATCCACGTCATCCTCTTCCTGCTCCGCCGCCGGCGCGCTGCTCGCAAGCAGACGCTCGATCATAAACTGGAGAAATCCATCCTCCGCTGACAGCTTGGTTCCTCCGCCAAGCGTGGTCTCCCTGATCTTGTATACTGCATACCCTTCCTTCGTATGCTCGCCCGAAAGCCGCACGCTGATATGATTTTCCCCAAGCCACTTCAGCAGACTGACAAAACGGGCATCTACCTTTCGGATATCCGCTGTATACGTCTCGCCTTTTTCTTTAAACTCAAACGCCGTCCGCTTGCTCTGATTTGTAAAAACACCCGTAGAATGATGCTCCCACGCTCTCTCTTCATTATCCAGCACGAGGATCGGCTCCTGTGGCGTCTTTATTTTTTCATTCGAAGCAAACGTTGTGTAAGTGCAGACCGCTGCTTCTTTTTTATTCGGTGTATCGCTAAAATCAAAAACTGGCATGATGCTTCTCTCCTTTGCTGCTCTCCGACATTTTTAATTATTATATCATTTCTTTCACACGCCGCCAATTCCCAATAGTGAGCTTCGCTTACTGCCTGTCAAACGCGATCCACGCAATCTCCATAACCGGTTTTACTACCTCGGCATGCACTTCGTAAAAGCCCTCCTCCAGTTCCACAGAAAGCAGCTTCTGCGTGATCCATCTTCCTTCGGTTCCGCTGATCTGCACGGTCGTCAGCGGCTCTCCGTTCAGAGAAACATTTGCCGCCGCCTGCGCAAGATTGGAAGCGTCCGAGCAGAGCTTCGCAATAACATTGTAAACGCCCGCCTGTTTTACCTGGATGACCGCAGAGTTTTTTTCTTCCATAGAAAGCTGCACAGTCTTTTCGAGCTCCTGCACATCCGCCGCGTCTGTCTTTGCCGCCGCATGGAATACCAAAATGTCATCCAACGGCTTTAACGGGCGTTCCATAACCGGCGCATGTAAGATAAAACGGCAGATATTTTTGGCGCTGCGCTGTAATTCGCCTCTGGTCAGCTTTCCTTCGGCAAGCGAGGCGATCGTATCATCTTCCATGGAATTGATCTCCGCTCCGTTATTATTTACAACCATATAAAGATCATTCTGCGCGCGCACCATCGAAGATGTGAGCTGTCTGCTCTGCGCTCCGCCTTTTACCACATCATTCATACACGCCCACCAGTCTGTCATCACAATACCGGTGTATCCCCACTCACCACGCAGGATCGTAGTATTCAAATCGTAGTTGGATGCCGTCCAGTGTCCGTTAATCGGGCCGTAGGAAGTCATAATGGATACCGCACCGCCGTCTTTTACCGCCATCTCAAATCCTTTTAAATAGATCTCGCGAAGCGCGCGCTCTGATACCACCGCATCTGCGGTATGTCTCGCCTTCTCCTGGTTATTTGCCGCAAAGTGCTTTACGGTCGCCGAAGACCCACCCTTTCGGATGCCCCGCACAACTGCTGCCGCAAAGCTGCCGGTCACATACGGATCTTCGCTGAAATACTCAAAATTTCTTCCGTTTAAAGGATATCTGTGAATGTTGACGCCAGGTCCGAGCAGGGTATCGATCTGATTTTCTACCAGTTCCTCTCCTTCCAGCACATACAGTTCTTCCATCATCGGAATGTTAAACGAGCATGCGAGCAGGGTTCCGATCGGAAGCTGTGTAGCCGTTTTTCCGTTCTCCATACGGATTCCGGACGGGCCGTCCGCGGCACACGCAACCGGTATTCCATAGCGGTAAAGATTCTCACCGACACCACCGAACGCGGATGCCGTTCCAGGCGTTACCTTCGGACTGCTCATGCCCTCCGCGCGCACGATCGTTGCAAGTTCACTGTCACTTAACTGTGCAACAAACGCATCCAGATCCGCCTTGCCGGATGCCACATCGGAAAGTGTGATCTTCCGGTCTCCCGTATATGGGATCTCTTTCGGAAGATTTTCCGTGATCCGCTCGGCAAGATCGATCGTCTGCTGCGGAACCGCCTCTTTTTCCACCGGATAGCTTCCATCGGCGTTCTTTTTCCCTGGCCGGATACGCGAAAACTGCTGCGTTGGCGCAAGCGCTTCCGAAAGCTTTTCAACCACACGAAGCGCCTTTACCGTATAAGCGCCGTTTCCATCCACGTCCGCCACTTCTGTCTGCCGCACACTGTTTCCCACATGGAAAATATAATCGCCCGCCTCAAGCACATAGCAGGATTTATGCCCGGTCACGCCGGAATCATCATACGAAGCAAGCCGCGCCACCGGAACCGATAACGTAAGTTCCTGTGTTTCCCCCGGTTCAAGCTCCTGTGTTTTCGCAAACGCCACAAGCTCGCGCTTTGGTTTTCCAAGCGCTCCCTGCGGTGCCTCCACATAGACCTGCACTACTTCTTTTCCCCGGTATGCCCCGGTATTTTTTACTGCCGCAGTGATGCAGATGGTGTCATTTCCCTTCGCCCCGGCAATGGAATGTGCCTTTCTCACCTCTGTCACAAATTCCGTATAGGACAGACCAAATCCAAACTCATATTTCACTTTTTCCGGACAGAATGTCTCAAAATAGCGATAACCGACATAGATATCCTCTGCATAAAAATTTCGTTTTTCGTCGCCGAAATTTTCTGCCGCCGGATAGTCTCTCAGATCATCCGCGATCGTATCCGTCAGCTTTCCGCTCGGTGACACTGCACCGCTAAGAAGATCCGCAACTGCATGACTGCCCTCGATGCCTCCCTGCCAGATATAGAAAATGCTCCTGATATGATCCTGATAAACCGGATCGGATACCCAGCTCATGTCAATGATATTGGAAACATTCAAAAGCACCGCGACCTGATCAAACTGCTCCGTCACAACATGCAGATTTTCCAGTTCCTGCGCGGTCAGGCGATAACTTCCCTCCTCATCCGCGTAGTCCTTGTCCTCACCTGCCGTACGCCCGATGATAAAAAGCGCTTTGTCTGATTTTTTCCGGGCTGCCACTGCGATCTCCTCCGTAACCGGCATTTCTTCCTGATGCCACGGTTCTGCCGCCCATCCGCCGCCGCCATTGTCAAACGGATGATCCTTGAGCCAGTCTGTGTAGATCTCTGCCAGCTCCTCATTGATGGCAAGATCCGGGCATGCGCGCATCGCGTCCAACAGACTGATCACATACGCGACATTGATTGCTCCGCCCGATCCGGTTCCGCTGCGATAGGTTTCCAGCTGACATCTGCCAAAGACCGATACGGTCTCCCCTTTCCTTAAAGGAAGCATTCCTCCGTCATTTTTTAAAAGCACAGCCCCCTCTGCCGCCGCTTTTCTGCAATAAGTATAAAATTTCTCTACTGCTGCCATATTTGATATCCTCCTGCCTTATTTTTATTTTCTTCATTTCACTCTTATTTTTACAGTTATTTTCATAGTTCTATTGTAGAAAAAATTTCTTTTCCATGCTATAATTTTTCTATCCAAAAATATAACGATTTTGTCATGGTGAATTATTTATGAATTATCCCGAAGAAAAGAACACTTATATTGACGGCATTCCCTGCCAGTATCTGTGTCATGTAGAAGTAACAAAAAAAGCAGGAACCGTTTTTCCTGCTCATTATCATTATTATATCGAACTGCTTTACGCACTCTCCGGCAGTTTTCTGGTTTATCTGAACGGAACCTACCACGAATTTTCCGCCGGCGATATGGTGCTGATCAACTCCAGAGAGGTGCATCAGATCGACGCGACTGCTGCGGATGGCGGCTCTTATATCTGTGTGCGCTTTCTGCCGGATCTGATTTATAATGGCATGTCGCAGAGCCATTTTGAATTAAAATACCTGCTCCCGTTTGTGACCGAACAGCCGGATTACGAAAAAGTCATCCATGCCGCTTCCCTCTCCGACTCTCTGATCCCAGAACTGATGAATGAGATCATCCGCGAATCCGAGCAGCAAAACTACGGCTATGAGCTTGCGATCAAAAACGATATCGGCCGCATTTTTCTATGGCTTTTGCGCTACTGGCAGAAAAACGAGACCGAGCCGCTTCTTGTAAACCAGACCGATCTGAATCTGCAAAAACAGCTTGCGCCCGCACTGACCTATATGTTGTCAAATTATGAAAAGCCGATCCTCGCAACCGAAATGGCAGATCTGTGTCATTTGAGCTACAGCTATTTTTCCCGGAGCTTCCACCGTCTGATGCATATGAAATTCAATGATTATCTGAATTCCATCCGCATCCGTGAGGCGGAAAAACTGCTGATCTCGACATCAGGAAGCGTGACTGAGATCGCCGCGTCCGTCGGCTTTTGTACCACCAGCTATTTCATCAAGCTTTTCAAAGAACAGATGCATGTCTCGCCAAAACAGTATCAGAAACTGCTCGCGCAGTGAGTTCCCTTCTTTATTTTCTCCCGCTCCTGTGCTACAATGGCGGCAAAAGACATCGACTTGGACAGGAGGATTTTTATGGAATTATATATCATTCGACACGGAGAAACTTACTGGAACCATGAGCACCGCATCCAGGGACGCTCCGATGTCCCTTTAAATGAAAACGGCCGCGCACTTGCCGGAAAAACCGGAGAAGCCTTGGAACAGACTCCTTTTGACGTGATCTATTCCTCTCCTTTGATCCGCGCTTACGAGACCGCGAACCTGATCCGTGGACACCGGAATATCCAGATCATCCGGGATGACCGGTTACAGGAGATCAGTTTTGGTATCTCCGAAGGCGAGCCACTTCCTGCACTCACAGAGGACCCGGCTTCCCCGTTCCATTATTTCTTTGACCGGCCGGAACTTTACACTGCGCCAGATGGCGGAGAGAGTTTGGAACATATCTGCGCGCGGGCTTCTGATTTCTTAAAAAATGAGATTGAACCGAGAGAAAAAGACTTTTCCCGCGTCATGATCGTTGCGCACGCCGCTTTAAACAAAGCGCTTTTGTGCCATATCATGCAGCACGGGATCAAAGATTTCTGGTCAGACGGACGCCTTTTAAACTGCAGCGCCTGCATTTTCCGTCTGGAAAACGGACACTATGAGATGCTCGCCTACGGAAAGACTTTTAACTGAAATTGGTTATGACAAGTGCCGCTCCCGACAAGAGCAGCATGACTATGACCAGCTTTTTGACTGTTTTTTCGTTTAAAAAACTGCCGCTTTTCATCCCTGCGAACATTCCGACAAGCATGACCGGCACCAAAACCACGGCCTGTCTGACCGTTCCCAGGGTGATGATTCCAAGAATTGTATACAGGATAATGCGAAATATATTTTCAATGCAAAATACCATGCAGATGTTGGCTTTAAATTCCTGACTGGAATCCGTCACTCTGCTCATATACGCCGCAAGCAGCGCCCCGACGCCGTACAGTCCGCAGAGCACACCGGAAATGATCCCGATCGCTCCGAGTGCCAGACCGGACTGCCTGCCCATCTTCCCGCCGTTTTCCCGGAAAAACATCTCCAGCGCAAGCGCAATGATGATAAATCCAAACGCGATCTTAACCGCGCGCACATCCACGTTTTTTAGCAGTAATATCCCCGGAATGTCTCCGACCAGCACGATCGCAGTCAGCGGCAGCCAGATCTTTGTCTTCAATGAGGCTCTTTCTTTCCGGATCAGCATCAGGTTCGTCGGATACCCCAGTATCAGTTCCACCGGAGAAATATTTACGTTGTTATAGCCAAAGCTTAAAATGGTCGTAAACACCAGGGTATTCGCAAATCCGCAGAGTCCCTTGATAAAATACGCGCACAGAGCCGCGCATATCATCCAGCCCATTATCTGTTACGTCTCTCTTCGATCTTATTTAAAAGCCCCTGCATCGTATCTTTCATATCATTCAGTCTGGTGCTGTTTTCCTCTTCCGCTTCCATCGTTTCACTTGCATGCGCGCTGACTTCTTCGGAAACTGCGGATATCGTCTGGATAGACGCCACGATCACGCTGTTTGCCTCTTTCAGTTCGTTGATCTCTGCTGCAAGTTTCTTTACATGTTCCTGAATCGCAAAGGTATTTTTCTCGATCGCAAGAAAACTGTCCGCCGTGTTGGAAGCTCCCTGTTTTTCTTCATTGATCCCGGCGATCATCTGACGGATCACACCTACCACTTCACTGATCGCGGAAGAAACATTCTGGATAAGTTCTGTAATATTTACCGTTGCTTCCTTCGTCTGCGTCGCCATGCCGGAAATCTCTGTCGCTACAACTGCAAAGCCTTTTCCTGCCTCGCCTGCCCTTGCCGCCTCAATGCTCGCGTTAAGCGCAAGCAGACTTGTCTGGGATGTGATCCCGCCGATCAGTTCCACGATAGAATGCATTTCTTCCATATATTTGTCCAGCGTACCCAGTTTTTCCGCAACATCCGCTCCGTTTTGAACTGAAGCGTCTACCATTTCAACCAGCGCCCTGACATCTTTGTTACCACCCTCCAATGTTTGAAGGGTCTGTTCCATATTCTCCGCAATACGGTTTGACGCGTCATTTACGAGTTCTACCTTACTCTGGATTGCCTCCGTCTGTGACAGCTGTTTCTGTACGGCGTTCGCCGTATCATCCGCGCCTGCGGTAACCTGTTCCATTGCGCCTTTTGTCTTTACAAAGGTTGTGTTTAAACGGTCAAGATCGGTATCCATGTCTTCGATTCCGGCTGCCAGTTCTCTGGAAAGTGAGGAGATATCGGAAAGCAGAAGCTCTGTCTCTTTTCTTGACTCATCAATGTTCTGCATTTTTTCCCGGTTGTTCCGCTCTAACACCTGCGCGGACAGGAACGAATACAGACCGACCAGAACCATGATTACAACCTGGATCACTGCGGAATCCGCACCTGCGTAACCAAATTTTCCGGTCTGGGAACCGATCACAGCTACCAGTAAACTTTCGATCACTGTTCCGGTGTTGATCATCAGTGAATATTTTGTATCATTATAAATAGAGATGACGAGGATCATCGGAATTACAAAAACGAATACAATGTTGTTGGTCGATGTAAAAAGCGCAACACTGTAAAACAGCGCAAAACCGATCGCCAGGAAATGCCGGATCGCCGGAGTCGCTGGATCTTTCTTCCAGCAGACATACTCCGCTACGACCGGTCCTATTCCAAGTATCACCATAAGTACCGCATACAGTCCGCTGTGTAATCCGGCATACGTCTGTATGATGCTGTAGATCACCATGACTGTCGCATCTGTTGCGTGGGCGAGCATGCCTACGCGGTTATTTCTTGCTATTTCTGTGTTTATCCTCTGCTCCATTTTCATTCCTCCTGCCTCATCTGCTTGTACTTTTACCCATACAAGTTTATTCTAGCATAGGAATTTTAAGTAAGCACTATCTTTTTTCTGTTATTTTCCAAATAAGTTTGCTAATTTTTCGGTAAATCCGGTTTTTTCCCCCTCCTTTTCGGAAACCGGTTCCGGATTCGCTTTTTTAATCTCTGATGTCTTTATCACGAACTGCACGGAAGTCGTATTGACATTTTTATCCGACACAAAGGAAACTACCTCTTTGTCTTCTCCGCCGATGGAATCCATGATGCTGTCGATTTCCTCCTGCACCTGTTCATCCATGTTACCTGTTTTATCTTCAAATTCCTGTGTCCCGTCATTCAATTCCACACTTCCATCGTATAAGTCGGCAGTTTCCGATTTCAGTTCTCCTGTTCCCGAAAGCAGATCTTTGCTTCCAGAAGCAAGTGTGGACACTCCGTTTACAAGCTGCAATATATTTCCCGCCGCATTCGTCACAAATGAAATTTCTCCAAACATAAGATTTGATCCGGCATTGATCAAAATGGTAACTCCCAGACCAAGCAACACGATAAACGGCTCCATAAACGAGGTATGTCACTTATATACCGAAGGCATCGCAGGAATGCTGATTGATCTGTTCCAGCATCCATCTGAATTCGATCAGATGAAAATGACAAAACACTTTTTCGTATGCCATAATTAATTATAATGACATTTTAATCATGTGATTTTGCGGACACTTTACGGACATTGCCATCAGAAAAAGCCCCCGCGGACACGATGCGGACATCTATTTTCGCATAAAACTACTTACTTTTCTCAAACGCAAAAATAGCGGAAACCACTGATTTTTCAATGATTTCCGCTTCTTTTTAGGAATGAGACACGGGGGAGTCGAACCCCCGACAACTTGATTAAAAGTCAAGTGCTCTACCAACTGAGCTAGTATCCCATTTAAAATTAATATTCCCTTTTTATCGGGCATCTATTCGCTTACTACTACGAACAGAGTGCCTGGTTCCGGAATCGAACCAGAGACACGAGGATTTTCAGTCCTCTGCTCTACCAACTGAGCTAACCAGGCATATAAAATAAATTGCGGGGATAGGATTTGAACCTATGACCTTCGGGTTATGAGCCCGACGAGCTTCCAGACTGCTCCACCCCGCGATAATAAATAAAAAATGGATGGAGGTGGATTCGAACCACCGAAGCAATTTGCAGCAGATTTACAGTCTGTCCCCTTTGGCCACTCGGGAATCCATCCATATATATAAAAGAACCTAAGCTCAATTATATTCTATATTAAATTATAGAAGCCGATGATCGGACTCGAACCGATAACCTGCTGATTACAAATCAGCTGCTCTGCCAATTGAGCCACATCGGCAAATCTTACACCTAACTTAAAATGGGACCTATAGGGCTCGAACCTATGACCCTCTGCTTGTAAGGCAGATGC